>Ga0265780_10000399_pt1 | contig 68836 bp, 80 predicted proteins | sample P1T30metagenome_FD_192432 | JGI IMG/M metagenome (GOLD analysis project Ga0265780, IMG submission 192432) | Plant litter microbial communities from East Loma Ridge, Irvine, California - P1 T30 | ecosystem: Environmental > Terrestrial > Plant litter > Unclassified | place: USA: California...
GTCGGGCTTTTCGTAGGTTGAGCCACCAGTGCCAGGCCACAACAAAGGCGACGTAGAAGATGTAGAAGGCCACCATGCTAACGGACTCCCACAGGTGGAGTTTGCCGTCGACAATGAAGCCCATGCTGAAGGCAGCAGCAACAAGAAAGAAGCCGACGTCACGGACAAAGCTTTTGCGCGCAACCTGAAAGGGGCGGATCAGGGCCATGGAGCCCGAGACGACAGCGGTAATGAAGCAGGCAGCACCGATAAGCTCGCCGACAGCCAGACTGGCAGCGTGGGTACGGAAGGCGGCAAAGGTGGAGAAGACATCGGGGCTGCCGTTGCCAAAGGCGAGCAGGGTCACGCCGGCCAGGCTCTCGCTCATGCCCAGCATGCGCGCTATGGTGTTGAGGTTGATGCAGAAGAAGTCGCTTGCGGCAATGCCAATGGTGCTGAAGAGGAGGGCGAGCCAGAGCGTCAGCAGGACAAAAGCGACGGGCTTCGCGTGCGGGAGGCGACAGTAGTAGAGGGCGAGGTAGGACATGACGCCAGCCTCCTCATCGGGGCAGTTTGCGCGCACAAAGTCGCATTGGTCCAGCGCATGGTGGACGAGGCGGCACTCGGCGTCCTTGGTCGAGACGGCCCCCCTCGTGTGCAGAGCACGCCCGGCTGGGGCTTGCGACCGGGCCCATGCCAGCAGCGAAATGAGGGATATGGCGAGGATGGTGAGGGCGAAAGGGCGCGCCGAGTAGCGGGGGCGGCGCAACCGCTGGGCGTGGGCGAGGATGGTCAGGTCGTCCATGGCCGAGGCATGTTGGTTGACGAGTCGAGGAGAAGACGGGTTTTAGGCGGTGCGAGGCGTGAAGGCACAGCGGGCGGCGAGCCAGCGGAGGGCGGTGCGTGAAGCGTTTGGGCTGGCTGGTCCGGGGAAATGCCGCCACTGCGCTAGCGCGTGGCGGTGCTGCCGCTGCCTGTCTGGTGATAGCGGCGGGGCATCTGTGGCGCCCAAACAAACAACAGCAACATGGCATCGACGCCAGAACCGCTGTTGCAGCACCACACCCATCGCCCAACATGGCGCGCTCCACCAAGTATACCACGGCCGCCTCGCCCCAGAAGACGCCCGTTAAGTAGGCCCCAACGCTCCGTGCGGGCGCATTGCTAGGCTAACCCGTCGCTCGCAGAGTGCCGCTCAACGACGACCGCCAGGAAAAGGCTGCCCGCCGCCATGCGCACCAACAGGCCCAGCGCGACTCGATGCGCGCCTCGACTACGACTGCGACTCCCGGACGCCGCCGCGTGTCGCTTGCCGCCGCCCACGACACGCCACACACCCCGTCGCAAGATGGCGACGACATGCCCGATGTCACTGGCACTGCTGTCACACCAGGCACCCGCGTTATGCCGCTGCTGGCCAACTTCGAGGAATGGATGAAGATGGCGACGGACAACGTAGGCATGCGCACGCCCGTCGTCGCTGCTCCAAGCTAACGCCCCGCTCAGAAAATCAACGCAAACAACTCGTGGAACTTCGCCCTGATCGACTACTTCCACGAAATGTCCCTGCTCAAAGAGGGCGACGGCGTCAACTTCCAGAAGGCTAGCTGCACGCTAGACGGCTGTGTCAAGATCTACACCAGCAGAGTCGACAGCGTTGCGACCGACACGGGCAAGCTGCTCAGCGGACTCGCCGAGAATGTGGGCAAGAAGCGGAGAGGACACGGCGACGATGCCGATGGGAGCGACGAGGATGAGGGCGACGGCGAGGAGGCTGAAGCCGGAGAGCATGGCCAGAAGAAGCGCAAGAAGAGGGCTGCTCGCTCTGCAGAAGCCACGCTCGCGTCGTCCTTTGCCCAACTGCAGAACAAGAAGATGGAGCTCGAGTTCTCGGTTGATCCGCTCTTCAAAAAAGCCTCGGCCGACTTTGACGAGGGCGGGGCCAAAGGACTCCTTCTTAACCACCTGGCTATAGACGGGAGCGGCAGGATTGTCTTCGACAGCAGCGATGACGCCAACGATGCCGCCACCCAAGATTCACTCCCCACTCATGACCATCAACTGGCCCCCGACGCCATCGATGTTGACATATCCGGCCTGACTGCCAAGTACTTCCACGATCTTTCCCAGCTCGACCGGCAAGACGTGTGTCCGTCGATGAAGACGTTCGATCTCGGCGATGTGAATGGCTCTATGGACCTTCCCTTCCTCAAGGCTGCTGACAACTCCTCCGGTGAAGACGGAGCCAAGCACGGAGACGACAACGCAGGCAGCCAATCAGTTCTTTTTCTCGGCGACGATAACCCCATGGAATTTGACGACGATCATGACCTGAATATGGGCGGGTTTGATCTGCCTCCAGAGACGGGCTTTGGCGAAGGCGGGGAGATCTGGGCTCGTGAGGCTATCCAGCATCCACAAGCTCGCATCCACACCATGGACCTGAATGGCGACGAGAACACAGACAGTGCCGACGCTCAGTATGGCGTGTCCATGATGCACGGCCGCGACCAAGAACAAGAGAACATCCTTAGCTATTTTGACCAAGCTCTGAAGAAGAGCTGGGCAGGGCCTGAGCATTGGCGCATCTCACGCGTCAAGCATTCCGCAAAGACAGCACCGGCGACGAAACGGAAGGAAAGGGAGCCATTCGAGATCGACTTCACAGCTCCAATGTCACAGACACTAGCAGATGTGCTCTACACGCCTGCGACATCCAACTCCGCGATATCTCTACCCAAAGCACAATGGAAGTCCAGGTCGCGCAACCTTCTCCCAGACGACAAGCACTTCAACTCCAAACAGCTGCTGCGTCTTTTCCTTAAACCCAAGGCGCGTATGGGCTCACGCAAGGGAGGACGCCGTGCACATGCACTCCCTGGAGATCCAGCACGCGTGGACGAAGCATACTGGGCTGATCAGGGTCAAGAAGGCGACGGTGACGATGCACAGGGAAACTACGACGCCGACTTTTTCCAGGATGATGGTCTCCAGATACCTAGTGGCCCTCTCGACGATGACGATGTGTTTGCAGATGCGCGCGATCACTTCTCGCCGCCGCCTGACGCACCTGAAGCTACACTACCACTCGACGGCATGCAACCGGGTTCGCAGACCGACGCATTCGGTGCTCAGCTAGTGACGCAAAGCCGACGATTTCGGCCTGAATACGTCCAGTACGCAAGGGTCGCAAAGAAGGTGGACGTGAAAAGACTAAAGGACGAACTCTGGAGGGGTATCGGGTTCGATGGCGTAAGTTGTATCTAGCCGTCTTCATCTGACTCGCAAGCTCACAACCATCAGATTTCTGCGCCTCCTCAGCCCAATGTTGCCGACGATCCAGCAAACAAGGCCGTGGATGGTTCGTTGACCTTTACCGACGTTGTCAACAGCCTACAGGCCGTCTACCCAAAACAAACCCTGGCTGATATCTCCACAAGCTACTGCTTTATTTGTTTGTTGCATCTGGCCAACGAACAAGGCCTGGTCATCGAAAATCAGGAAACCTTTGAAAATTTGACGATTCGGAAAGACTTCACGGCGGACTTGGACGTTGGAGGATCGTGAGGAGATTTTGGATAGCTTGCATGAATTGTATAATAATACAAAGAGAAAGATAACTATTCTGCCCACAAATCCTTTCCATCACTGGTGTCGCAACTTAATTTTTCTTGTTGGAAACCCGACGTTGCGCCATAGTTGTGGCCTTGCTCCGAGGTGACACCTCACGTTCCGTCACAGCTTTAGCCTTCTTCTGGATCCGCTCCACGGGTTCCTCGTCCGCCTTCCTCTTGCGTGCTGTCTGGGTAGCTTCCTCGTCCTTCCCGGCGCTAACAGCTTCAAGCGCATCTTGCAGGCGCTCTTCGTAATCTTGCTTCTCGGTCACCCGGCAGCGCATGCTGGGATGTATAGGAATTCTTTCTTTGTCGGCATTTTTTTTGTCTGTTGCGTCGATCCACTCTTTCCACATGTCCAGCTTCTCGATTACTCGGATCAAACGCCGCAGATGCGCTGGGCAAGTATTCGAACAGCTCCGGCGGCCCAGGCAACGATGCCCAAAGCCAGGTGCGTCTGGGATGTCGCCGCAACGACATCGCTCGCCACCCTCACACTGCTGTCTAGCCAGGTTCTCGAGATGAAGCTCGATGATGATGTGCGAGGGACGCACGCAGTGGCTGTGGCCGCACAGATGGGATACATCCCATCTCAGACCCTGTCGTCGCGTAGTACAGTATTTCAGGAGATGTCCATACCCGCGTACAATCATCGAGAACCAGTTGTAAGGTACATGTACATCTACTTTGGACTGCTAGAAATGCAAAGTTAGTATAGTTTCGGTATTTGCACCGAAAATGTAGTACTTACCGTGACATGAAGCCTAGGGCGATCCTTCGAGCGAAATCCTTACGGGTAGTCCTCGCAAGCCGTCTTTTTTGCAATCCAGCACCCGCCATTTACAACGTTAAAGTTGTCCTCGAGATAGGCCCACGCCTTGTCCATCATCCAGCCAGTCCTGCTGTACATATCGAGCATCTTCAACGCCCGGATCTGCGGCGTCTCACACTTTGGCAGTTTTGGAAGGAGAGCCTTATACGTCTTCTCAAAGTCGCTCGGTGATGGATGCTGCAGTTCCATTTCCTTCAGCACTTCCGTCTCCTTGGCCCGATCAGGCCTCTCGAACACATCTCCAAAGCCGATGTGGTTGAGATGAGCGTCCTCCAGGTGTCCCTTCAGCCAAGAGGATCTCTGGCCGATCGGGACCTTTGATCCTATATACTTCACCAACTTCTCGACTTGCTTAATCACCTCGGATGGCAACTTCCCACAGCGAAATAAGGGCAGGTTGTCGAGTGTGTATTTTCCCAAGTTCGGGTCAACGGGATCGCCAACGGAAAGATGAGGTGCTCGGATGGTCGATCCGGAGCCAGAACGCCGGCGAGAGGGCTTTCGCGAAGTCTGGGTAGAGGGCATGGCTGACTTTTTCGGAGGCTTGCGCGACTTGGGAGACTGAGGACTTCGAAGCGGCGCTAGGGGAGAGCGCCGAGACCTGAGGCTGTACACGCGCATTGTGCGATGAGAAGAGAAGAAGTAAAGGTTACGATGAAGTTGGGGGAACAAGAACAATAGGATGGGACTACAGGCAGAGCTCTACAAACAGCACCTGTTTAATTGTTATAGCTGCTTACACAATGCGTCACGCCGCCACGCTACCTAGGTAATATCAGCCCTTCAGGAACTTACCGTGCGTCGAACTGTGATAGCCAAGCCACACAGGTTCCAGCACTGCAGCATTGGCAGGAGACGGGATGTTCTCGGCTAGCAAGTCTCTCCTGAAGCCATCAGTGCTCGGTCTACTGCTTGGAGGCAACATGCAATCGGCTTCAACATTCAGTAAGGGATTGCCTTCGGTGCGGCTGCGAACGATATTGATTCTAATGCAGAGTAGATCAACAACAAGGTAACGATGAATGCGTGTTTCAGACATATCAGTGGCGTGCGTGCCTGCCAAGGTGTGTCGTGCATGGCTGTTTGGGATTGGACTTGATCCAGATCCAGATCCGGATCTGGTGTTTGGTGCCATTGTCTGCAGGCAAACCTTGAAAATATTGATTGAAAGTAAGAGACGTAAATGGAAAGGCAATGAGAGCCTGCCTTTGCTGTATACTGTTGGCATCAGGATATATACGCAAAGTCAACTCTCCAAATATCATATGGCTGGAGGAGAGGGTACGAGAAGACAGGTATCATCAGCATTTCAGAACTGGTTGCGAGTTGTAGCATGATGCATGGTAACTCAAGATCGCGATGACTTTGGCGCCGCCGAATGAGATGTTCGAAAGCGAGATGCACTCGGGATGGGGCGCTGTGGAGCATCTCGAGACGCAGTTCACGAGAAGAGTGATAGCCAGCGGGCAACGCACTGGGAGTTGGTGACCCGCCAGCTCGTGGGCAGCCTTGGAAATTACCACTACGATCGGCTGCTGGCTCTTCTCGTTTGTCCGGCACCAGTCGCCGTCCTTTTTCGTCTACATGGCCTGATGTGGCACAGGCGTAGTGTTGCAGCACCTGCAAGCGACAGATCGTGTTCGACGACAATGACAACGTTCAGCCGCTAATCCTTGCACACCCGGTTGTAGGCCCGACAAGACAATTGTCTCACCATGTCTCGTCGAGGCTGATACTCCAGGTCGCAAATATCTTACCACCTGGGCAAGCTGGAATGCGCTCACTACCGCTTTGGCTGCGCGTGGAATCCATTGGTGTAGTTGAGCTCCAGATCAGCAGTGTCAAGTGGCTTCTTTCCTCGCTCGATAGAGTTGGCATTCCTAAACGCGCACCCCACCGTCGAGTTCATCTCCGCGTCTCCAAATTGCTGACGCCCAAACCGTTAGCGCTTCGCGTGGAGGCCGAGGTTCTTGCGCGCCAAGTCATGGCACGTTCCGCAGCCTGCAGGTAGGCCGCAGATCCTCCTGCACCGTTGAACGGAACTAACAGCCGGCCGGGAAGTGAAACCTACGCTATGCTCGAACCCACAGCCGTTTGTTCAACTCGGCGCATAATCGGCTAGGCTGGCGTCCTACTCGAGCCTCGCAATACTTATCCGTGGTGAGTGACGAAACGTCATAAGAGGTGCCGTTCATCCGTGTGGGCCTGGCACTCGTTTTTGGCCACTGTCAGTACAGTTCCCCCCTCTGGTTCGGGTGCCTAGCGTCTATGGGGTGTACGGATCTTACAAAGAGAGTCCGAACAACACCAGGCACCCTGACTTGGGGGGGGGGGGACTGTACGCAGCTGTCAAACTCATAGGGGTAAAGGCAGAGCAGCCCGTGCGACCCCTGCCTGATAGGACGTGCGAAAGTGCAAATGAAGGATGAGTACATAGGAGTACATTGCACGACTGGAAGCTTGCATGTAGTGACATGACGCATCGCGCGATATGTCAGCATGGTAATTTCCTTGCTCGCGAAAGCGGAGCGAGCGTGCACCGTGTTTCTGCTTTGGCGCGCAATGGTGCCAACAGGCGCCCAGGCGATGACATAGGCCCTCCTCACGTGAGTCAAGCACTACGGACCAAAAGCCCTAAACAGAAACCCGGAGGTGACATGATATCTGACCTATCGAGCCAGTCACATCTTGGACATTGAATCCACAGCTTGAGTGATCTTCTGGTAGGACGGGTCGATGTCGAGGAGGCTCTCGACGACGCGAGTGCACTTTGCTCGGCGGGCTACCTCAACCATCGACGTGACCACCCCTTCCCGCCCTGTGTCTGAAGTGGCCTCGCTTGAAAGAACCGGGCGCGTACTGCCTTGCGAATGCCTTGATAACACGACATTGCCGCGTCTGAACACGCAGTCTCGCTGATTTTGGCTTGCGAGACTGGAACAAAGAAATAATGGAGACACTCAAGCACAGTGGCAGTAGATGCTGGTGTTGATTGAAGACGAGCGTGAAATCAACAAGGCGAGACGCTGTTACTCAGCAAAAAAGCAAACAAATCGACCGGCTGCACGTGTGGAGACGCACATATTCATCATCCATCAATCGCATGCGTGGGTAGCTTCGGCATAATTCCCAGCATATTATTCAGTAAGAAATGTACTGCGGGGTCGGAGTTGTGTGTCGACGCCAGGAACCAAATGAGATGAGCTCATCATCAGAATACTACCGTTTGGTAAAGTTGCGCAGACCACGTCCTCGGGAACAAAGGCCAATGTCAGAATATGCAGGTAGTTCGGGGCTCAGGTATGTTGTGTCATGAGGAAAGATATGAGTCTGCTATCAAGATAGACGCGGTTGCCTCGCTGAGAACACCACTAGTACATAGCCAGGCAATGTCATAGCCCGTTTTCATGGCAAAGACATCTTGAAGACCTCCATACCCCCTGATGATAACAAAACTCATCCCAACTGGCTCTCCGCGATCGACACGAACACGCCTTCTATTTCACCCATCTTGAGTGTCGCAAAGGGATTCGAATCGCTTGACCTGCGCTTGACTCCCGCAACGACGTTCTTCGCGACAAGCCCAGACGGTAGAGTAAGCGCCCGGGGTCGGTAAGAACTGCCATTCTTCATGAAGTCAGCATGTTCGATGGCTGCCGCCTCTTCTGCTGTCATCTGCTCGCCGGCAACGTCCTCGTCTCCAGCTTCGTCTGGAATAAGGACAGGCTTCCGTGCGTCGTACATTTCGCCGTCCGGCGTGTGTAACAGAAACTTGGTCTGCTTGGCTTTCCCTTCTTCGAGACGCTTGTGCAACTTATCGACCCGCTGTCTTTCAGCCTTCCTCTCCGTCTTCGTTTTGGGGTTTTCGATTCTCTTGCCCTTTGCCACTACGCTTTTCACTGTCCTGACCCTCTGCCGGGGCTGCCAGTCATGCGAGTCCTTGGCCTTCAGCGCTTGATAGTCGGCCTTGACGTCGTCGGGTATCTTGACATTCCGCTGCTCGAGCAAACCCCAGAGGCGCTCGAGCATCTGGCGCGTTGCGGGCAACTCATCACGTAGTTCCTTGAGAGCATCTTCTTGAACAGATTGTGTCTGTCTGTCGACGCGGTTCTTACGAATCTCATTGCGAGCTTGTTGAAGGTCGCGCCGAAGAAAGGCGTTGATGCGACAGACGCGGTATCCTTCTGATGCGACCTCGGCCGCGACTGCGCCACCTTGGAGACAATTTCTGATTCGCGCGATGTCGCTATTTTCTTCGGGTGCTAGCTGTGTGCCCTTCGTTTTTGATGGCCGATTCGCAGTGGCGGAGTCTTGCGGGATGGCCATGTTCGTAGGTAAGAGAAGGTTCGATTTGTAGTCGAATATATTCAGGTACGCAAATGTGTTCAGCCAACGTGCAATTGTGATTGTGGGGACATTAGATCTGGAATAGAAAGCCGAAAAGTAAGGAGCAATCGTTGCTTCCTTTGACCAAGATAACAAGCTCGTGCGGACTATAGTAAAGTAAGCGGGACAATTCCACGGTCACCGCGACCTTCCGCCGGTCTTTCACTTTGACGTCATGACGGCTGTATCGCCAAAACAGCAGCACCAGGCAGCAGCGAACATTTTTACGTACACCGCAACAGGTTGCCTGAGGAGGGTGCAGGCCATGTCTACGGAACAATACAGCGTTCAACATGAGTTCGTCGAGCACAACACCGCCAGGCCAAGCGCCTGCATCTATCACCCCATCCGCTAATGCAGGAACCAAGAATTATGCCGGTGCTTCGGTAGTGTGCTCAGCTGAAGATGCCCGGGTCCCAATTGTACGTCGCTGCTCATGTACTTCAGCTGGTTTGACCACGAAGCCAGCTCCCGCATACCTGTTGCAAAGTACAGCTTGCGTAGCAGCTCTGATAGCCGCCTAATCTCGCGGGAGATGTAGTAAGATCCAGGGCCATGTTGGTCGAAACCACGCTTGTAGTGGTAGTGGATGTCCTGGTAAGCTTCCAGGACGTGGTCAAAGTAGGGAGGCGCCATCATCCCCAGCTCAAACAGACCTTCCTCTAGACTTGGCTGTAGATGGTCAGACGGGCGCGGTGAGGGGTTAGGTGGCCAGCGTGTAGCGTACAATCTTGTCATGAGAGACACAAAACTCGCAACATGGCCCTACTGCGAGCTCTGAAAATGCCCATCGAGGAACGCGCGACCTTCGAGACGATCGTCGACTGGTATAGCGGTACGGATAAGCCTCTGGGAAGAAGTCCAAGCCATGTGACCACGACGGATATGTTGGATATGGCATTTCGCGCTCTTCTGTTGGCGATGCCCCGCACCGCGCGGTTGGCTCGGGAGGGGTGATGCGGGAACTGGGGAAAGGGAGAGATGGCCATTGATGTGCACTGGGCGTGAGGCCCTTATGCTACCAGGTTTCCCGATTGCCCACGTCGTACGCTTAGTACCAGCCCTGCTTCTTGCACCACCCGTAGGACCGTGGAGTGCCAAGAGCACCCCAATTGTACCACGCAAACGCAGTGGCAGTGGAGCGGTGGTGACCACATTCTGCGCGTTTTTCCGGGATTAGTAGATGTGCACCAGACATTAAACGGGGGTGATGTCGTTGGAGAGCGCCATGAGGCGCAAGGGTTCTTAGCAAACAAGTCGACAGAATCAGGGTGACGCACTGAGCGCTGTCCGACCGACGCTCGATCGCTACGACTACATGATGGAAGACTGCTGGTCTCGCCTGGTGTGTGCTTTCCGTGAAGCCTCAGCCCGGATGGGCCTAGGTGGTGCTGAATGCGGGCGCGGCACTAGGCCAATCTTGGAACACTTAACGCGATCGCGTCGCGCGTGCCTGCCCAGGTGTCGCCTACCTAGGTAGCTCCTTCCATCGTTGTGCTTCGCAACTTCCACAACCACGCATCACACCTTGCCGCCGCACAACACGATGGCGTCTACCGTCCTTGGAAAGAGAACGCGTAGTTCTGCACGCATCGACGACGGGACGTCCCTGACGCGCTCTGCAGACTCCAAGCTCCACCTCGCAACACGCGCAAAACGGAGGACGCAGTTCGTGATACACGATGAGGGCGAGATTGAGAACCCCTTCGTCACCCCGAAGAAGCAGCATGTGGACGAGCCCGGAGACAAGGCGGCGGCGAGACGCGGAAGGAAGGCGCGCACAAGTCCTGCCCAAGAAAACTCTCCGCAGAAGGCGCTCGTCGACCTGCCAGACAAGTTCGCGCCTACCCCCTCGACGCCCAGGCATCGCGACACACTTGCCGGCAAAGTGGCCGTTACACCCAGACACCGACTCATCATCGCCGGCCGGCCGCTGACGCCTCGCACTCCCCACACCCCAGGCACTCCGCGCAGCACCGCGCCCACCATCTACCACGAAGCGCGCCAGGTCTTCGCAAGAGGCTCTGCCCCCACCGCGCTGTTCGGCCGCGACACCGAGAGGAGGGAGCTCGCGGCCTTCATCACAAGCCGAACCAAGGCCAAGACCTCAGGCTGCATCTACGTCTCCGGCCCGCCCGGCACCGGCAAGAGCGCCTTTGTCAACGATGTCTGCCGCACCGTCTCCGCGGACGAGTCTGTCAGAACCGGCTACATCAACTGCATGAGCGTGAAGAACGCTACAGATCTGTACAGGACGCTGCTCGAAGACTTTGTCGACATCACCGAAGTTGCAGAGGGCGACGAGATGGAAGCGCTGCGGACCGTCTTCATGCAGCGACAGACGTCGTATGTTGTTACCCTCGACGAAGTGGACCACCTGCTCGAGCTCGACGTCGAGCTCTTCTACAACATCTTCGAGTGGTCACTACAAAAGGCATCGGGGCTGGTGCTGGTCGGCATTGCCAACGCGCTGGATCTCACGGATCGCTTTCTCCCGCGACTCAAGGCCCGCGGTCTCAAGCCACAGCTACTGCCTTTCCTCCCATACAATGCCGCCCAAATCTCCTCCGTCATCACTGCCAAACTCAAAGCCCTTCTCCCAGCCGGCTCAACACAGCTGCCCTTCATCCACCCAACCGCCATTGTGTTCCTCTCCAAAAAGGTAGCCGCCCAGTCCGGCGACCTGCGCAAAGCCTTTGACATCTGCCGGCGAGCAATCGACCTCGTCGAAGCCGACACGCGCGACCGACACGCGAAAAAAGCCACAGAAATCACACCATCTCCCACGCCTTCGCCCTCGAAAACACCGCTTGTAGAGAACATCAACTTCTCCTCCCCGGCCATCCGCTCTCCCGCCAAAACCAAAGACCTAAACAGCGTCATCGCAGCTTCCCTCGCCTCGCTCACCGTCGAAACTGCACCGCGCGCCACCATTGCCCACATGGCCAGAATTACAGCAGCTGTCTTCAGCAACGGCACCAGCCAACGCCTGCGGAACCTCAATCTGCAACAAAAAGCCGTTCTCTGCTCGCTCTCTGCTATTGAGAAGAAGAAGCGCGCCACTGCCGCCGATAGCATCTTGGCCACACCTTCCCGATCCCACACTACATCCCCTAGCATCAAGGAACTCTTCGAAGCCTACACCGTGCTATGCAAACGAGAAAACATACTGCATCCTCTGACGAGCACAGAGTTCAGAGACATTGTGAGCAGTCTGGAAACACTCTCGCTTGTCTCAGCGGTGGAGGGCAAAGCGGGGTCGCTGGATGTTGGCGCTGGCACGCCGAGCCGGAGAGGCAGGGGCAAAGCCTTCCCCGGGGTTGCGGTAGAGGATCGCAGGGTTGCTAGTGTTGTTGGAGAAAAGGAGTTGGCGGATTCACTCGTAGGACCTGGAGCAGGGATTCTCAAGGGGATTCTTGAGGGGAACTAGACGTGTGCAGGGAAGTTTTGTCATGATTGTGGACTGGAGGGTAGGCTTTGCACCGGTTCTTGTGATACCCTCGGTTGAGGCTCTATAGGTGCTGGTTCTGGAAAGCGCAGCATTGGGTGTTGGGTTCGCATCATAGCTTGTATCACGAGCCTGGTAGTTTAGCGTAGCATAGCGGTCTTTGTCTCATGGTACACCACAATTCAGTGCATTTTCGACCAAAGGCTTTTGCATCTGCTGCTGTGTATGATCCATGAGACCCACGAGGCGGGAGACAACACGACGGGTCAATCAAGTGTGCTCTCTAGCGCTGCTTTCTAACCACAACAGTGGTTTGACGCATAGTATACTCTACTTTTACAACGTCTTCTCTCTCATATGTCATGGTATCATTCATCCCCACTACAGGCCACCACTGCAACCTTTGCATTCCACCCTCACGATTCGGACCCTCAAACCTTAACGCCCCCTCCTTCCACTGCATCCTCCTTTCCCACGCCACTCTGCCCCTCTTCCTCTTCCTCTGCAGCGTCTTCTTTGTCCTGCCTCAGCGTGCTCGTTGGCACCTCGCTCTCCATGCCTGCCTTGCGAAACACAGCCTGCATCCAGCACCTATACATTTTCAGCCTCCTCTGCCTGTTGACCAGCATCCGTCGGTCGACGCCAATGTGCGCAATTTCAAAACCCGGCCTGGGAGTGTCCAGATCGTTGACGTCATCGTGGCTCTGCTCTCTCGTCTGCATGCCAGGATCGTGGAGAGACAGACTCTCCATCTTATCCGCGATGACACCCTCGGCCTCGGTTTGGGATATGGTGGTGTCCGCCACGTTGCCAATGGTAGTATCGCGTTTTCTGGCGCCGCCCCAGATATCCTCGAGTTCAGACTGCTCGAAGAAGTAGACGCGCGTACCGTCGCCGCGGACGTAGAAGTTTTCCTCCATGTAACGGCCTTTTTTAAAGCGGACTTGGGCGAGGTCGCCGCGGCCGTAGTCGCGGAAGAGGACTTGGCCGCCCGGCTTGAGAACCCGCCAGATGTTGCGGACGGCTTGGTCCCACTGCTTGGGACTCAGCGCGCTGAAGATGAAGATCATGAGCACAACGTCTACGCTGCCTTCAGCCAGACCTGGGGGGAGCCCGCCGTTCTCCGAGTCGGGAGCGGCGGCCACGTCCCAGACGTCAGCTTGTATGCGCTCCGGGTCGTAGAGTTCGTGGTTGCGGATGAGCTCGACTGCCTTTTTGGAGAAGTCGCACGCGTGTATCTTCAGCCGCTGGTTCTGACTTCTCTGCAGGATGGGAAAGGCGCTGTTCCCTGCCCCGGCGCCGACCTCCAACAGCGTAGCCTCTGGCCCATCCTCGGCGCCCAGTTCTTCTAGAATAGGAAACTCCTGTGCCAGCCATTTGCGGTTCTTGAAGAAGTTGGTCTTGTTGTTTTTGTAGAACTGGTTCCACCACTTCTCGGGCTGTGCGTTGTAGCGTTTGCGATCAAAGTCGGAAACCGGCTCTTGCCGTTGTCTGGAATACTGTTCTTCTGAAAAGGCGAGGTAGTTGGAGTCGACGGTTACGTGGTCCCAGGCGTTGAACTCGAAGATGTTGTCGCCTTCCTCCAGGTAGCGCGAACCGAACGCAAAGGGATCGCTGCGCTTCTGATTGTTGTCTGGGTCGTGGGAGCGAGACGGTGGGGCGCGCACGGGTTGTAGAGAAGCAGGCACTCCATAAGCGTCGTTCTCGGCGGAGTCGAGGGCGGCTGGCGATGTGGCCGTCAGAGCCTCTGGTGGCGGCGTGCAAGCTGGAGTATGCGGAACAGGATCGACTGTGACTGCGAAGCGCATGTGCTCCATTGCTTTGGAGAGTTGCTGTTTCGGTTGTGGTTTCCTGGACATGGTGTTGTCTGTCTGGAATCTCGAGTCGCCGGCATCGTGGACACTCGCGCCACTGGCAGTTCCCGCGTGTGCACCGTTCATGCTGTCCGTCTTCGCAGCCATCTCGGACTCCTGACAAAGTCGCGTAAGCGGGGAATCTTGCAACTCATGGAGGGGAAATTTCGAGCGCTAGCGCCCAAAGGAGTTTGGTTCAGCCCTGGAGGTCCCTGACAGCCTTGGAGATCCCATGCGTCATGCAGAGCCGCAGCCGCAGCAATCCATCTTCTCTAGGGCTAGCGCGGATCTGCGTCAACTGGTCCATCTGGAGCGTGATGCGCTCATGGGCTCTGGGCTTTCAAACCGCTCAGCCACCATGTCGAGGTGACACCGATCAAACTCTGCACATACACAACTCCGCCATATATCGACGCTTGGCCAACCCGTAATGGCATCCCTGCGATTCACCCGTCCAACGACACGCTGCGCGCGCCCACGCCAACCCCCCTCGCAGCGGCGGACCTTCCTGCCCAACCCCTTCGAAGCCCTGAACTCCGCGCTGCCTTCTTCGTCGTCGCCACCACAGATCCTGACCGCCGTGCGAACTCTGCCCTACCCCTCGGCCCCCGTCTACTCCATAATAGCCGACGTGCCCAACTACCAGCACTTCCTGCCTTACTGCCAGCGCAGCGACATAACCAAGTGGTCTGCACCGGACAAGGTCTACGGCCGGCGCTGGCCATCCGAGGGCACCCTGACCAGCGGCTTTGGCGGCATAACCGAGAGTTTCGTGAGCAGGGTGTACTGCATACCGGGGCGCTATGTGGAGAGTGTGGGCGGGAATACCGAGACGAGTTTGAAGACGGAGGATATCGCGCATCACCTCGACGGCGGGCACCAGGCGGCGGAGCGAAGGGAAGGCGAGAAGGGCCTGCTTACCCACCTGCGGAGTAAGTGGACTGTTGAGGCTATACAGAACGACCAGACACAGGTCAGTCTGGCAGTCGAGTTCGCGTTTGCGAACCCCATGTATGCCGCTCTGAGTGGGGGCGTCGCGCCCAAGGTGGCAGACTTCATGATCAAGGCTTTCGAGAAGAGGGTCCAAGAGCTGCTGAGGAACAACCCCGACATGGTCAGGGCGAGTCTAGCGGAACTGGATGGTAGTCGCTTGAAGAGGTAGCCATCACAGTCAATCCATGAGCAAACGAGTCACGTTTAAATCCAGCGTTGATTGCTAATACCCCCACCTACCCCCTGACTACTTCATGCTCTCGAAATACTTCCTGAACCGCGGCTCATGCTCCAGGTCGCAGGCCAACACCGCCTCGTAACAAGCCATAAGCAGTTGCGGAAATTTGACCGTCCAATACCTGAGATAACCGCTCGGCAAAGGCCCCACCTTTGCTTTGATTGCATCGTCCATATCCTCATAGTGATTCTTCTTATTCCTGAGCGCCCTCAACAAATCCAGCATCTTGTCGCCTGTGTATTTGCGCTGTTTCCCGAGCGAGTTGATGAAGCCCTGATCGAGCTTGGCGAGAAAGTTGCGTCTGTGGTCGAGCACGTCTTGCGAGGCTTCTTCGAGCACCGACAGGTGGGCAGATGGCGGGTCCCGAGGTTCACGTTCCCAATGATCGGAGCAGTCGCACAGGAAATCAAGGCGCTTCTGATCATCCCAGAAAAAGGGATGGTTCATCACTTGGAAGGCGTTGGGACGGTCTTCAGGCCTAGGTCGCAGCATCCAGTGGATGAGGCGATGTGGCTCCACAGAGTCTGCACCGAGAAGCAGGCGATCGAGGTTCGACTTCTCCTTCTTGATGTTGTATTCACGGATCTGCATCCAGCCTTCTTCGTCGTCAAAGGGATGGCAGCCGCCGGTGAGCACGTAGTAAAACACGCAACCGAGAGAGAAGATGTCGACGGCCCGCTTCACGCCTTGGGCGACTGGGTCCGTGGAGCTCGACGAGTCGCGAGAGAAGCCTTGCGAGCTGCCGTTGGCTAGTTCCTTGGGCTGCGAGATGAGCTCAGGCGCTTTCCAGCCAACAGTGCCTGCATTGCCAGTCGTTCCGACAAGGGTACTAACGTTATCGGGCAGCGTCTTACAGAGTCCGAAGTCAGAGATGACGAGCCGTACATCGTCCTTGGACGTGATCAACGGCTGTGCGATGAGTATGTTCTGGGGCTTGATGTCGCGGTGGATGATGCGAAGATGATGAAGGTGATTCAATCCAGCGGCCAGTTGGTACAGACAAGCTGCAGCTTTGCCGCTGATCTTGTTCACCAGACGCTGATGGCTTTCGGAGAGTTCCTCGCCTGGACGGCCGTCTTTGTAAAGGTCGAACAGGCTGGCCTGGCAGAGTTCGACGGCGATGTAGAGGAAGTTTTCATCCCTCTCGTCGTCAAAGTAACGGATGACGTTCGGGTGGGGATCGCTGTTCTGCAGAAGCTTTACTTCTTGCTCCGCGAGTCCAAAGTATTGCGGTAGCATGCGCTTGACAGCCACCTTGACCTCCTGAAGCGGCGTTAGCACAAGAAATTGAGAGCGAACAGAGATTCAGCGTACCTTCCATTTACCCTCAAAGACAAACGTTCCTCCGCTCCCGTTGCCAAGGAGTCGGTCTTGGTCTATTGTCAACTTGCCGATCCGCTTGATCTCGGATACGTTCTGCACGTCGCCGCCGCTGACAGTGAGCTCATCTGGCTGCAGGCTCGGTCCTACCTCGAGCTGCTTGGCTGCATCTACAATTCGATTGACCTCGTCTTCCTCCTTCTGTTGGTTCTTGCTGAGTTTACGTCCGCCACGTCTGCCTCGGTGTGCTTTCTTCTTCTTGGGAGTCGTGGGCGCGGCTGACGAATCCTGAGAAACATCATCGGTACTGCTAGTCATCGGTTGAGCGTCCACGTTGAGCGGAGTGCCAGGCAGGACCTCGTCTTCGGCAGGGGGGCTACGTTCGACAGTTGTGGTCCTGGAAAGGGGCGCGAGATCTTCGTCTTCGTCGTCTGGGACGTCAAAAGTCACCTTCTTCTCCTTGACCTCCTCAGCAACGGGTGCGGCAATGTCATCTTTCGCTACAGTTCCCACCATCGGCTTCTCGGAAACGAGGTTCTCGTCGACTGGGAGAGGTAGAGCCTCTTCTTCTACAGGTTGTACTTGCGGCTCGGCAGAGGTGGGCACTGGAGCGGGAGGCAACTTGGCCTTGGCCGAATGCAATAGTCTCTTCAGATGGCTCAGACATGATTCGCGTAGTGTTGGTTTCACGGAAGCACCAACGAATAGGCCAGCTGCAAGGAAAAAGACCAAAAGCTTCATCGAAGCCATTCTGTCCTGCGTCTGGCCTGTCGCGTCTATGGTCGGTGGTTGGTGCTGCTCACGGTGCGACGTCTCAGGCTGATTGGACACGGCCTGGTCGTTCAACGTTGGGTAGTACGTCGTGGCAGGAATGCCTGGCAGCTGTGCCTGCTGGCTGGGAATCCGGTAGTCTAGCCTGTGAACACCGACGAGGCTGCTCTTGTCCGGCAGCAGGTAGGCCGAGTCCCAGTCGTAGGATACTTGATCCTGCTTGTAGCAAGCTGCGTCCGGTGCACCGTCGGTGACTGCGGGGTAGTTGACTTCGGACAGGGCATACCAGGCGCCGGACTCGGTGGTGTTGAGCAGGACGTGGTTGGCTTTGTCTTCGGAGAAGATGGGGCCGGCTGGCTGTGGGAGCAGAACGAGGGGCGGCTCGCTGGATTGGTCGTTCAGGGGGCGGGCAACGTCGAAGACACGGGCGACAGGGTAGGGCAGACGTTGGCGGTAGAGGGGGCGCTGGTGGGATCGCGGGCGCTTGTAGTCGAAGGCGATGACTTCGCCGTTGTACATGGTGTAGATGTACTGCTTGTCCAGGGTCTGGTCGTACTGGGACTGCAGGTCCTTGTCTCTGCTGTTGGGATTCCACTCTGCATACTTGAGGGTGCAGATGAGCTCGTTGGTCTTCTTGTTGTGGATGGTGATGGTGTACTGGGTCTGGCCAATGTCGATGACGCCGCGGCAGTCGCGCTCGCGCGTGGTGAAGAAGTTCTTGGAGTCGGGGGCGCAGCTGTCGTCGTAGGGGAAGTTGCCGCCCGGGGTGAAGCTCTGCTTGACAATGCCCGAGGCGGCGTCGACGAGGAGCATAAACGTCTTCTTCTCGACGTTGTAGACGACGGGGAGGTCCGGGTCGTCGCTCGAGTAGGGGGCGCTCTCGGCGAGCTGCTTGACGGTGACGCCCAGGTGCTGGAGCTGGGGGTGGGGCCCGGGGGTGAGGAGGTACAGGGCGCCGTCCTCGCGGGGCTCGACGATCCACACAAAGGACTGGTGCTGGGGGCCGGGGCGGTCTTCCGAGACGTTGTAGATGGTCTCGAGCATGGGGCGGCCGCTCAGCTCCCAGATCTCCTCCCCGTTGTAGCGGTCGCGTGCGTGCATGTGGCCGTCGACGGTCGCCAGGAGAACAAAGTCCTCGACTTCCCAATCGTGCAGAGAGCGCGCACTGGGGACGAGGCCCCCCGAGGCAGCGTGTCTGGCAGGATGGGCTCTGACAGCGCTGATGGCTGGAGCAGAAGGAACTTTGGTAGCTACGGCGCGCACGTTCTGGTCGTTCAAGGGCGTGTAGGCAGGGCGGCCGGGGGCGTCGCCTACCGTGTCTTTGCGGCTGGCCTGTCCGTGATGGGGTGCGAGCATGTGCACCTCGGCGCGGGCAGACGTCTGGTGCACATGGCGGTCGAGTGGATGCTGCTGCTGAGCGGCCACAAGCGTGACGAGGACGAGGGCGAGCGTCGTGAGCGTCGAGCCAGCTCCGGGCGGCCGGCGCGGGCGCGGCATGGCGCGGCGAGGGTCCTGCGTCGATGGAGCGGAAGCCTAGGCAAGGCGGCGAGGGCGAGCGAGATGGAGCATCCGTGGGTGCCGATGGGCGTGGGCAGGAGGAGGAGCAGTGTCCGCTGCCGTGATGCGGATTTTGGCCTCGATGCTAATCTGCGGGGGCTTGGTGTAAACTGGGGTCTCGCCGCGCCTGCTCTCGTTTTAGTCCCACCCTTGGCACCCTTGTGCCCCTGCCCACGACATGAAACTGAACAAGACATGCTGCGAGGGCTGAGCATGCCCGCGAGTCCGTAAAGACACCTCGCGACATGGCCTGATTACTTCACTCGTCATTTGCCAGCAACCGCCGACGCGCATCAAGTCCGACATGGAGCATGACGCAAAGAAAAATGGTCCTTAGCCAGCTTGTCTGACTGCATTCATGACTTCCGTAGTATACACCTATCTAGTGTCGACCCCTTCACGGCATCACGCTTGCTCGTCCCATGCCTACATGCGCTCACGTCTCCGCGGCGCGCTTCGGATAATGTTGTCTACGCGCAGCAGCAGCTAGATCATGTTAGTCGAGTCCCAGATCAAACAATGGGCAAACTCACCTCGGCAGCCTCCGACGCCGACGACACCACCGCGCGCTTCAGCTTGTAGCTCTCGATGACGCCCAGCTCCCTCATGTCCGTGATGCCACCTCCAGGAGACAACAGATCCAGGCCCGAGCTAGTCAAGCCCGAGTAGACGGCTTTCCGGAGGCGTGTAACGAGGTCGCTTGAGTCGAAACCGGCATTGTCGGCCAGGATCGTGGGCAGTTGTTGGAGTGCCTTGGAGAAAGACTCGACGGCAATGGCCTTCTTGCCAGCCACGTTTTGTGCAGCCTCCGCCACCGCCTTGGCCATGTTCATCTCGGCACAGCCACCACCGAGCGTTGTCCTGGGCTCCTTGATTGTTTGCGACAGAACGGCAAGGGCATCGTGTAGCGACCGCTCAGCCTCGTCCAGAAGTTGCTCGGTTGCGCCTCGGAGGACAATGGTGCATGCCCGTCCAGCGTTGATGCCCGAGAATCTGATCAAGACATCCTCTCCGATGATGACCTCTTCGACCAGATCGCAGTGGCCGAGCTTGACGTTCTCCGGGTGGTCGAATGTCGATGTGATTTCTCCGCCCGTGACCAGTGCCAGGCGCTCGATGCCGTCAAAGTCGGCATGCTCGATGGAGCAGATGCCGGCGTCCGCAAAGAGCTGCTCTGGCCAGTTGTAGATGAGCTGCCGGTTGACGAAGCAGTTGATGCCGTGTGCCTTGATGCGCTCGACCTTGGCCTTCATCTTCTCGCGCTCGGCCTTCTCCAGCTCCGCGAGCTTGCCGGTCGAGTCGACCTTGACGCGTGCACCGAAGATCTTGATCTTGTCTGTGTCCATGGCTGTGTTGGCAACCAGAATCTTTGCGTTTTCTATGCGCTTGGGTTGGTTCACACCGAACTTCTTGTCCAGGATGAAACCCTCGTCCAGGTACGAGTCCTTGAGCTTTCCGCCAGCCTTCTTGATGATCTGGATGTGCGTGAGGTCGGTCGAGCCTCCGAGCTTGAGGACGGCGTCGACGGCGAGTTTGGCAAACTGCTGTCGGTCCTGCGAGAGCACCTTTGAGCTGAGGGTCGTCCGGGCGATGGCCTCGAGGTCTTTCCTGAAAGCCTGCTCGTCGCTGCTGTGGTCTACGGCAATCTTCTCTAGCGCCTTGAGGGCCGCAGAGCTCGCTATCCTGTAGCCCTCGATGATGGTCTGGGGGTGGATCTTCTGGTCGACCAGCTTCTCGGCCTCTCGCAGCAGCTCGGCGGCAAGGACCGTGACTGATGTGGTGCCGTCGCCGACCTCGTCATCCTGGACCTTTGAGATGTTGACCAAGACCTTGGCGGCGGCGTTGTCGAGGGCAATCGCTTTGAGGATAGTCGCGCCGTCGTTGGTGACCATGATCTCGCCGGTAGAACTGCACACATTAGTTGCAGCACACTATGCACGGCGCGGGGTCACGTACGCCGACTGTAATATCTTGTCCATGCCCTTGGGGCCCAGTGTGCTCTTGACCAGGTCGCCGACGGCGATGGCGCCTACAAAGGCCGAGAGACGCGCATTCTCGCCCTTCTCCTCGGTGACGTCCTCCGCAAAGATCTGGGTGGGGTTGGACTGTACGGGCGTCAGTACTGTTGCGCCTCTTCGCGTGCGGCGGGCGGCATACCATCTTGCACGCACTCGTAAACAGGCAAGGAGGGGAATTCGGGAGGGCGTGCGGTGGGTGGTGGGTGGTGTCTGAACGCGACTTTTTTCTCGGCCTGCCCGCGTTGGAGCTGTGTTTGCGGTGTCTGCGGAGCTTCCCCGGCCAATGGTTCCACCGGAGCCCGTGACCGTCTGGATGCCTACGACTTCTGATGCTTCACCACCGCACCGGACTCTGCCGTAAGCCTGATGCTGTAGGCGCACGCTCTCCCGCCTCTCGACGCACCGCACCTCTTTCCGCCGCGCACAATGTCCAAGCGACCCGCGCTGGAGCCTCTCGAACAAGTCTACGACGCGCCGTCTCCGGCACCAAAGCGCGCCAGGGTCGAGGATGAAGACATGGAAAGCCCCCAGGCCAATGGCGCGACCAGCAACGGCCGCCCCATGTCTCCGCGCCAGCGCGACCGGGGGCAAGTAGCCGTCGCAGGCGCACACCAGGAGGAGCATGCGGAGCTGGACGAAGACGACAACGAGCCCGCCGTCGCTGCGCCGAGACGCCAGACCGCCCCAGAGGCTGGATACACCGACCTGTACCTGGACACGATCAATCGCAAAGTCCTCGACTTCGACTTTGAGAAGCTGTGCTCCGTCACTCTGTCCAACATCAACGTCTACGCCTGCCTCGTATGCGGCAAATACTACCAAGGTCGCGGCCCAAAGTCACAAGCTTACTTCCATGCTCTGGAAGAGGGACACCACGTATACGTCAACATGGAGACGAAGAAGGTCTACGTGCTCCCCGAAGGCTACGAAGTCACGTCCAAGTCGTTGGATGACATCAAATTCGTCGTGGATCCGCGCATGACCAAGGACGAGGTCGCGAAGCTGGACAGGGAGCCCAAAGTGTCGTGGGACCTCTCAAATCGAGAGTATATACCTGGCTTCGTCGGCATGAACAACATCAAAGCGAACGACTACTTCAACGTTGTCGTGCAAGCTCTCTCCCACGTGGTCCCCTTGCGGAATTATTTCATGTTGGAAGACCTGTCGAGTCGGCCGCAGCTCGCGCAGCGCTTCAGCACGCTTGTCCGCAAGATCTGGAACCCGCGGGCGTTCAAGACTCACGTCTCGCCCCACGAACTGCTCCAAGAGATTGCGTTGCGGTCCTCAAAACGGTACACGCTCTCCGATCAGTCTGACCCCGTCGACTTCCTCTCGTGGTTTCTCAACAACCTCCATCTGGCCGTTGGCGGCTCGCGAACAAAACCCAACAGCAGCATAATCCAGAAAGTATTCCAAGGCACGCTGAAGATCGAGCAGCAAGAGATCACCGCCCGTGCAGATGCCGGCGACCGTCTCCGTTTTGAAGATGCAGCCGTGCAGACCGAGATATCGCGTTTCCTCGTGCTAACCCTCGACCTGCCCGCAGCCCCTCTCTTCCAGGACGCACTCGAGAAGAACATCATCCCGCAAGTCCCCCTCGTCAACATCCTCTCAAAATACAACGGTGTCACGCCGCAAGAAAAGTCCAAGAACCGGGTTCGCTACCGCCTCCTCCACCCCTTACCGCCGTACCTCCTCTTCAACATCAAGCGCTTCTCCAAGAACAAGTTCGTCTCGGAGCGCAACCCAACTATCGTCACCTTTCCCGTTCACTCCCTCGACATGTCGCCCTACGTCGAGCCGAACCCCAAAGAATACCCACCCGGCGAGCCCATCTGGTATGATCTCGTAGCCAACATCACCCATGAGGCTGTCAAGAAGAAGGACGACAGTGTCGAGGGTGAGCAAGAGAGCAAGGTGTGGAGAGTGCAGGTCAAAGACCGAGCGAGAGAGGAGTGGTACGGCATTCAAGATTTGTACGTCGAGAAGGAGAGGGGTGAGACGCTGTTTACCAAGGAAGCATACCTAATGGTCTGGGAGAGGAGAAGAGGGCAGAAACCAAAGGCAAGGTAGCAAGGAAGAAGTAGAGCTTTGTATGAGTAGTTTCCGGTGGGGTGTTTGATTTGATGTCTGCCGGGTGCTTGGGAATATACCAAAGGCAATCGAGGTGCTTGCTTGGATGTCCTTTATTATCATCCCCCCAACCGCTATTGCTCTCCATTGTGTCTCTCGTATAATGCTCTCAATACCGCCTGATGTCTTTCCTAACTTCGCTTCGATTCGAGTGATTCCGCTTCCTGGCTCACTCTCACTCTCCAATAGTTCACATGTAGAAGAGGGCGGTTTCGAGTCAGACCTGGCGACTTGCTTCGCACTGGCTCGATAAGAAGACAACAGGTGAAGAGCTGGGCAGCTTAATTAACACTTGGTAATACATCAGCCCACACATGTGACGTTGCCAGGTGCTGTCTCTAGCAAGGATTACGAATGCTCACCTCACATTTCAAGCTCAATAGCAGAAATAAACAAGATGGAGGGAGAAGGCAATTTTCGGCTGTTGCTATTCATTCCTCCACATGGCTCCGGCGCTAACCCACCCTCCTACATCCATGCCTCCACCTAAGTACCCCAAAAAGGCACACCCTCTACCACATAATCCCCTTCCACTCAAACGTGCCATCAATATTCCGCCACTTCTCCTCCACAATCGCACTCTTCCACCCCATCATGATAGCCAACAGCCTACAGCTCGTACTACTGACCGTGCATACCACTGTGTCCGCCTTGCCCAGTACGCTCAAATCCAGCAAATAAGCGCGCCCAACCAGTTCGCGCAGTTTCATAGCGCCATCAGGCACATCGACGCTTTCGTCGTTGACCTTCTTCATGTCCTCCGCGTTGCCCACGGGCTGGCCCAGAGAGAAGAAGACGTCGCGGTAGAATCCGCCTTCCCAGCCCGTAATCTCGTCGATCCACGTGTTCTTCTTGGGCTGCGATTGTGCGGCTTCGAGAGCGGCTTTGGTGGCGAGCACGATGCGGTCTTGGGCTCGGATGCTGTTGGGACCTAGTTCGGGAGAGTCGTAGACCAGTGGGTCGTCCGAGGCTAGTATCATCTTGGAAGTTGTGTGGCGGGGGACGAGAGGGTCGGTGGAGGAGGAAAAGGGGGAGGAGAGCAGGCTGCGCTGGGCTTTCTTCTTGAGACCGCCCTCTACCATGTCAATGTAGAGGTCGCGCGCTGTGTCCACGTAGCGCGCTAGTGGGATGTAGTCTTTCTGGTATTGGTATTCCATGGGGTGCTTGTCGCCGTGTCGGACGTGCATGGCGATGCTGAGGCCGCCTTCGCTCTTGACTTCGCCGTACATTTCTAGTGCCCGTTGCAGGACGTAGGTCTCGTCGTCTGAGCGAAGTCTGAAGAGTGCTTCGTAGCCAGTCCTAGCCAGGCCGAAGATCTTTGACTGCCGTTGGACGCGCATCTTTGTTGCGTCTTCCCACTCGTCTGTGAAAGAGTGGCCGAATGTGGACTTGAGCGTCGCCCCACTGACGACGATGTGGCGGGCGGTGTGCGGGCATGGTACGATGTGGGATGGAGGAGGCGGGAGGCAGTTCGCAGAGGGCGGAGGCTGGAAGTAAGACGAGTATTTGCCATAGGGCCTGGGAGTGTCAGTGTCGAGTAGCAGCGGTACACGAACGAACATACCAACGCGTGTCATCGATGAAGAAGGCGCGCTTCTCAGCTTTGGCCAGACCGTACGACATCCACATGCGCATCAGCGTGTTGCCAAAGCCTGCATCCTCCGTCTCCATAGCATAGGTCAAGGTCCTGTCACAGACCTTGAGTCCCGCTGTAGAGATGCCATCCTTGATAGCCTCGTCTTCCACAAAGCCCTTTGGCCTTCCTGCAGCCTTGGATGGTGGCAACAAGCCTTGTTGTTCCGCTTCTTGGACGTCGATGTAATACTGATCCTGCTGGTAATAGTTCAGCATCCTCTTCGCGAACCCGGACGAAGCATGCGCCTCCTGCCTCAGACCCTTTGAGACTTCCATGGACTGGTGGCAGATGTCGCGGTACTGTGCCGGTCGGAGCGGGAACTCATAGTCGGACGGTATCGACACGGTCCACCTCATCTTTCCCTTCGCATCCTGGAGGGCGAGAGCAACTGGCTCGTGGGGCAACTGACTGCCACCAACCATCTCCCATTCTTCCTCGTTGCCATCCTCGTAAGCAGCCGCTCCTTGTGAGTGTGCGTATATCTGCCTCAGCACAATCCACAGTAGAAATGCTACTCCACAGCACCCTATGAGTATCCGCTTTACCAATCTTGAATGACTCGGCTGGGTCGTCTTCTTGCCATGTTTCGGTAGCAGGCTCGGAAGGCTTGGACTCGGCGGCGGGGATCTCGCAAGCAGACCACGTCTCGAAGGGACCGTGGGAGAGAGGAACGCACTCGAGGTGGCAGACTGGGGCGGGGGGCTTAGTTGTGAGTAGTGAGCTGTCGACTGTATGGACAGATTCGGATTCCGTCTAACATGCATCTTGGACAGCTTCTTCGCAGCCTGGTTGAGCATGTCGGTTGCCGTAGACCTGCTGGATTCAGAGGACGGTGTAAGATATCGGCCAAGTCGGGCGGCCTCCTGCAGTGTATGGTACCACTGTGATGACGAAGCTGTAATGCTAGTATATGCAGTCGGTAGACGTCACTGACCCTGCAGCGAACGCTCCAACAAGCAAGTAAAGATGTGAGTAGTCAAAGGAGGGGACGTAGGCACCGCCTATCAAACAAAGCAAACAAGCCGGTAGGGGTAAAAAACTACAAGAATGTAACTCGGTCTCTTCGTTTCCTCAAGATGCGAATCAACGGAGAGGGAGAAGCAGACGTTCAAGAAGCCGTTCAAGAAGGCATTCAAAAGGGTGGCAACCTAAGGTGTCTGGACGAAGGCCCCTCCTGGCGCAGGTCGAGTTTCACAACCAGAAACAATCCGACGTCCGAGCAGGATCCCGCAACGAAATGATCTCCATCCAGGAGCGTCCGAGTCCTTAGCAGGAGAAGGGTCAGCAAGCGATCCAAGGGCACCGAAGCGACGATTCAAGATGCGCGGCAGACACCAAGATAGGATCAAAGGTAAGATTGCGGGAGATGGCACTTGCTGGATCCAGGAAGGTTGCAGTGTAAATGCGGAAGGCGCAGGAGGGTGCCTCGATTTGTCGCATGTGCGCGGGCCACGTCGTTGTTTCAGAATGGCCTTTTAGTGCAACGTTGTTGACGCACTGGTGCTTGTTAGGACGACCCGTCTCCGGCGCCAAACGCCTTCGATGCTAGGGTCGAGTAGCCAAAACCACATGACAGTGACACCACTGGTCGCTTACACCAGTAGCGGCCTGGGACTTGGGCATGTTGACTGGTTCGTTTACTGCGAGTTTGAAATAGACAGTGTGTAGTCAGATGGTGTGAGGTGTATTAAAGGAAGTCTGTCATGCGCATGCAAGTAAGACGATCTCGGGAGCTCGGGATCGGAGGCACAGCACGTCAGTACTCGGGCTCCTGTGAGATGCAGCTGGTAAGACGGCACGGGGTCTGAATGCAAAGCACACTTTCCATCGAGAGGGTGTGGAAGCTACTCTCCATGGCTCCATATCGTATTGCAGGCAAGAAAGATGCGCGAAAGCTATGTAAAGGGGGTATCAGATCGAAAGTCCCTCGGCACAGGAAGATGAAGAAAGAAAAGTAGTAGTGTACAATCCTCCGGGGCGCATCGCAATGAGTAAACAAGCAGAAAGCCGCCCCTGCATAGCATGCGTACGTGTCCCGTACGCTGCATCCGATTTTCCAGTCCATTCCTGGGCCATGATTACTCCGTTGCCAATAAACGCCTGTCGCTAATGTGTTCCTCGCAGTTGAGGATGTTGCTGAATGAGAAGAAAAGTTGCAAGTACTGTGCCCCGCGCCGCTCGTGCCGACATCTCATCTCATCTCATCTCATCTCATCCTCATTACCGTACTTCGTTTCATCTCGATCGAGCTGATTCATCGGTTCGCCTGGGCAAAATCATGGTCCCTCGGTGACGGGCCTGAGACTGCTTCGCCTTGCAGTCTTCTCGACGCGGCCGGTTATCATCTCGTCGAGCATACGCGTCATCTCCTCGATGTTCTTGGTTGAGCCATTGGAAGCTGGTGGAGGCAGGAATGGCGCTTTCACGCTGAGCGCGGGCGATGTGGGACCCTTGGGCAGAAGACTGACTCCACTGCCGTCGCTGCCGCTGCGTTGGTAGCCCGAAGTACGCCGGCTGCCGGGCGACTCGCTGCCCATCTCGTGTGCGTTGTCGTTCTTCTTGCGAGCCGACGTGAGGGCGCCAATCATGCGCTCCTTGTCTTCCAGCTGCGCTCGCAAGTTGACTATCTCGTTGTCTCTCTCGGCAAGCGCCGCAATCATGCCGCCCTCCTCGCTGTTTGTGAGTTTGTGCGACAAGGACATGGAAACTCGAGAATGGCTGGAGCGCCGGGCATGCAAAAGGCGCTTCTCAAGGGTCGCGATGTAACGGTTCTTATCCGCAAGGTCAGCCTGCAGGGCTTGGATCTGCACGGTCTGACTCGCAATGCCGTCTCCGTTCTCCCCGACCGAGTCGTCTTCCTCGGAGCCGTCCATGTGGAGATGTGGCGTGCTCTGTCTTTTGCCTGGGACTTCGAGGGTGGCGTGGCTTGCCGAGGAGCGTATGGAGCTGGGGCGCATGTCGTGGTGGTGATTGCTCATGACGGAACCGCGCTGGAAGCTCATTGACGAGAAGGACCGACCGTTGTTCACGCCGAGCGATTTGGAGCTCAAGATCAGCCTGTTCAGATGCTCAATCCGCTCCTTCAGGGCAGTCCGGGCGAGCTGCATTTCAAGCATCTGCTCCTCATGGCGCTGCTTGTCTTCCAACTCGCGCGCCTTCTCTTCCTCTTTGTCCTTTTTCAGCTCGTCGTCTTCTTCTTCCTTGGGCTCCTTGTTCTTGCCTTCTGCCAGCTGCTTTTTCAGATCCTCAATCTCCAGGCGGTAGCGATCCAGAAGTGCTCGGCTGCCGGCATCCCCAGCAGCGCCCATGGACTCGTCGGCCTTCTTGGCGTGGCTGACGATGTTGTTCTTGGCTCGAGAAGCGAACTTGAGCGTGTTCAGCGTCTCGCCCGTGTGGCTGTTGACAGCAGCGGGACTCCCACTGGCTCCGATCTGGATAGTGCAGAGGATGCTGACGAGCGAGTTTCCGGACAGGGCGGGCTGGAGAAGTCGGGTGAGCTTGCTGTCTCGGTACGGCAGGTGCTTGTCGCCCTTTCCTTTGTCCTTTTCCGACTTGTCCTTGTCCGAAGCCAAGCGGCCAATGACTGTGCCCAAGGTGAGCAGGCTCTTGTTGATGTGGGAGCCCTCTGTCCTCCGCTCCTTGTTGTCCGCCGCCTTTTCAGAGCCAGCCAGATCGATCAGACTGAGCGTCGAAACACGGACGCCGCCCGGGACAATGGCTGAGCGCTTGTCGCCGTTCATTGCAGGGCCAGGAGCGCGTTCCCTGCTCTCGACGACGATCTGGACGACAGCGTGACTCCGGGAACTGCGCGCGTTGAACTGCGTACCCGCCACCTTTCGCGAATTGTCACCCCGGGCGATGACCCTCAGGAGCTGAGTCGGGCTCTGCACAATCTCTTCCTTGAGCGGCGACGCATAGACGCCACGCTTGCTGTCCTCGCGCAGCTTGATCTCTTCCACGGGCCCGGTCTGGCCGTTGATGCCCACGACGGGCCCCGCCAGCAGATCGATAATCTTCTCATTGTAAATCTCGATGTAGCTGACCCTCAGGAGGAACTCCCGCTGGGGCGTCTCCCGGATGTAGGAGAATATGTCGGTGATGGCCAGGGGTATGACGCCGGGGTTCGTCGCAGTTCCTTGCATGGAGAAGGTCTTGCCGGTTCCCGTCATGCCATAGGCAAAGACGGTGCCGTGATACCCCTCCATGACCCTCCGGACGAGTCGCTTGGCTGCAGCATCGTACACGCGCGCGTTGTTGTCTTGGGTATCGAATACGTTGTCTAGGTCAGGCCAAATTAGCTCCGGTGCAGCGAGCCTCGCCGTGTGCAAGCATACCGTAAATGTAGTCTCCGCCCTCCTTGCCCTTGTAGGCGATCAGGGCCTGCTTGTTGTTGACTTGCCACTCGACGTCGTGTTTGGGTTCCTTGGCGCCGGCATCGGGGCGGACGCGGACGCTGACAATGACATTGCCTTTGCCGTCCTTGGGTGCCTTGGCGTCGGCGCGTCCGTCGTCCCCGTCTTCGAATGTGGTTGCGCTGGTGGCGTAGGAGCCCTGCGGCGAAGAGGTGCGGCTCTGGGGCGGCGAGGGGAGGCTGAGATGGGCCGTCTCGACGGTGACGGAGTCGGCGCTGCCGTTGAGCAGGCTCGGGGGCGACAGGGGCGACTTGGGGAGCAGGCCTCGCGCGCCGCCCATGTTGGAGCTCCGCGGCTTCTTCAGACTGTTGCTCCGGGCGGGCGCTGGGCCCTTGGATATCGAGGACAGCCTCCGGTCGACCGTGTCTCCGCCGGGCGTGGAGCTGGTGGAAAGCGGACTGGTGGGATTGGAGCGTCCGCCGTGCCTGGGCGGCTGGGGAAAGGAGCCGATGCTGACCGTCTTGCGCAGCGACTTGCCCACGGGCAGCGAGCCGGCCGCGCCAGCGTCGGGCGGGAACGAGGGCACCGAGGGAGACGTCAGATGCTTCGACGTCGGGCGGTAGGGCAGCGACGACGACGACACAGCGCGTGTGCTGGCGGCGCCGGGGAGCAGCGAGCTGCGCGTCGTCGGACCGACGTGGGAGCTCCGCGACTTGGGGACGGGCAGCGAGGGCAAGGGACCGGTGGGCGGAGCGATCGAGGGCCGCGACGGGCGAGGCAGCGAGTTGGCGGACATGGTGATGGGGTGGCGCGTCTGTACGAGTGCTGCGGCGGGCGGCAGAGGTGCTGGCGCTGCAGTCGTGGGCCCGACAGGCTTTGTTTTTGCAGGTGGCCTATGCCGCTGTGCACATGTCCGGCGTGGCCCTCCAGCAACGCGACGGGGCCTCGCAAGGTAGGCGGGGACGAGTGCGTCGCGGACAGGCAGGGCCCTGGGCGCGGGAAGCAAGCGCAAAGGCAGTGCAGCGGAGACGGGTCGTCGCAGTCGAGGCGGGGACGTCGTGGGCGCGTCCGAGGGGGCAGCGTCTCTCAGCGTCGCTCAGAGTGAGGTCGGCCGGCAGTGTGTTGGCGTGGTGGGGAAAAAGGAGCGGTGATGAGATGGATGGCAGGATCCCCTGGGACTCGGGGCAGGTGCAGGTGCTGGTGCAGGGGCCCGACGAAGGAACGACCGACCGATGAAAGCGCCGTGCCAGTGCAAGCAGAACGGGCGGGCGGCGTGGCTGTTCGCGCGAACGCACCAAAGACGCAGGGCCCTGTGTACCTGGGAAAAGGGGTTCACTAATGTCGGCACCCACAGCAGCTGCCATCTGCAGACCCTGGCCCGGCTGCCTCTACTCTCTGTGCGCATGCTGTTCTGTCGGCATCTCGCAGCGCCTCTGGTAGCGACGTTTCTGTGACGCTATACAAAGACCTGATGGCGATCCCTGCTGATCCGCCCGTCTACATACAGAACCATCCGCAGTCTCCGCCTCACTGCACCAAACCCCAATGTCGCCGCGTCCTCTCCAGCCAGAGACTAACGCGCTGGTGCTGCGGGAGCGCGCCACATTGCACGTGCTGCCGCGTTTGCCTTCCGAGCCACCACTACTCCTACCAACGACTGCCGGCCCAACAAACACCAATGACCCGCCGGCGTCGGGAAGCCTCGCTTGAATGGCCTCGTGATCAAGCATGCTCCAGCATGGTGACCAACCAGGGACCAACCCACCGGTATCGCGGGGACCTTGTTATCCACTGCTCCCCTTCGGAGCATTGTCCATGCCGGCACTCGAGTCTCCTTACTCGTGAAACAACACAACCGCCAGAGGTGCCACTCCAAGGCCACTGCATCGGGTACTGCCGAGCATGTCACTGGCCATGGTGCCGTCTGCCAAGCGAGTGATACGCTCAAAGCGCACCCCATCCGAAGACACTCTGCCCGAATTTTGTAATGGCCAGATATTGCAATCCCCACAGGCCAAGATCGATAGTCAGCTCCAGTGCACCACAGAGCGCTACGCGTGAGAGCTGGGTGCCAATGTTCCGCCAGCCCACACCCTCACCGAGACCCAACCCACCCACAATGCGGTACGACCCTGCATGCCCTTCTTGCCTGGCTACAAAATGTGAGGCAATCGCTCGCAAAGTGGCCATCCTCAATGGGAGCATGACAAGGCCGACAAGCTGGGCTCTGACCATTGCACTGATCATCTGCGCCGGCTCACACGAGAGTTGCGTGACGCGGTGGTATCCATGACCGTCCATTGAGCGGGCTCGGTTCCTTGACCCGGCAGCTGCGTCGTCTTGCAACGGATCCGAGCCTTCTGCGACTTGCGTGTGCGTGGAAAGTATCCTAGGCGGGAGACGGACTTCCATCTCTACGATTCCTTCCCTCGACGTTATGCGTATCCGGGGACCGTTCTCGTTCTGCTCCGATTGTGTCGGCGACCCTGGCGGGGTGGTAGATCGCACCAGGTCCTCAAATGCATCGATCGGAACGGCAATGACATCTGCATCGAGCGGCTCTGCGGAAGGGTGATCTGTCGAGTGCAGGACGGGGAGATTGAGTGGGGTAGCGCCGGTAACCTGAGTGCCACCAACTTGTAGCGTCTGGATCTCGCTCGAGGCGATTGCGGGTGCAAGCTCCATTGCCCGCTTTCTTTGTGCGCTCAGAGGGGACACCGGTCGGGCCCACCCAAGCATTGCGAGCAGGCTGTGAACGGCGTCCCGAATCAGGGGCGGTGACTCCCGTCGCAGCCCGAGAACAGCCAAGGCCCGGTCTTTTCCACTGGCGTCCCGGCTGGGAATGTCGGGCTCGTCAGGACGGATCATGGCCGTCTCGACAGCTTCGTAGACGCAGGCGTAGACCCAGCGCTCGATGGAGTGCTCAGCACACAGGAGGATGGCGGGCGAGGTCAAGATTGCACCGATGCAGTCCGCCATGGACTCAGACGCCTTGCAGTGCGCAGAGAAAGGCAGCAGAGGCGACGAGTCTGAGAGAGGATTGAGGGACCGCCAGGCTGGCAGCAGTGGGCGGGCGGGCACTAGTCCAAGGCGTTGCAACGCAGCGTGGTAGAAGAAGGGATAGCACAGCATCTCGAGGCCCAGGCGAAGGCTAGACTTGAGGGCTCTCCTGGCGTGGCGGAAGAAGTTGCGTGTCCTTGCGGTTGCGCGTGTGGCATAGAGCAAGCGCTCGACAGGCTGATAGACAAAGGTGCTGTAGACAATGGCTTGGATGTGCATGGTCGCAAACACGCGCGCGGCAAAGCCGGCATAGACAATGGGGGCGCCAGAGAGGGCACGCTCAGCGGCCGCGATTTGGACAAAGGTGAGGGCATGGGGATAGTGGAACGTCTGCGCCGGTTAGTGGATCCACGAGCGGGCGGCGGCAGGAACGTGCCAGAATCCTCTCCCTGAGAGTGCCTATCCACCAGGTGCACAGGTTCTCGGTGAGCGTGGTCGCCAGTGCAATGGCATTCCCAACGGTGTCCTCGGCTTCCAGCAGCTCGAGGCGGTCGTGGCTGGCGCGCGGGAAGGCTCCCGCCGGGGCGTGTCGCCGCTCGACGACGCCGACCGAGGCCAGCACATCGTTCTGGGCGCCTCGCAGCTTCTTGCCGTACTGGTGGGAGCGCGGGTTGATGGGGCTGCCGCGCTCGTCGTAGAGCTGGACGTAGCTGTTGGCGGTCGCTTCGTGGTAGCGCGGCGGGACGTCAGCCTGCGCCGACTCGAGCTGGACGTACGCGGCCGACTGCGATGCGGCCTGCGTGGGCGCAAAGGCCGAGCGCCCCTAGCACCGTGTTAGCCAGCATGTGCGCGCGGCGCTGGCGGGGTCCGTACAAAGGCCATCTTGTCCAGGTAGGCTTGGCGGCCCATGGTGGTGGTGGTGGTGGTGGTGGTGGTGACACGGTGGGTGTGCGGGAGACGCGCCGCCAGACGTCAGCGCGCGGTAGGGCCGCCTTATCGATAAACTTTTTTCCTGCGCCCTCAGCTCGCCCAGCACACGCTTCCCGCTGCCGCTGCCTCTGCCTCTGCACCACACGGCCCATCATGTCGGCGCAACGAGCTGCCGTCAAGACCACGTACAGCGTCGCTCGCACCCTGCAGCCCATCTACGCGGGCGGCAGCCTGGCCCTCAGCGAAGACGGGCGCGTCTTGGCCGCCAGCTTGGGCGAGGATGTCCTTCTGTCCGACCTCACCAACGGCCAGGAGCTGGCAAGGGTCGACGGCGACGGCGAGGCCATCACGGCCCTGGTGCTGACGCCAGCTGCATCCCACCTCGTCGTCTGCTCGCGGTCGCTGTCGATGCGCTTCTTCGCCCTCCACCCCCCGGCCACGGACGACGACACCATCGAGCTCGAGCTTCTGCGCACACTGCGGCCCCACACATCGCCCGTAGTCACCCTGGCCACAGACCGCAGCGGCACGCTGGTTGCAACCGGAGGCGCAGACGGCGTCGTCAAGATCTGGGACATTGTCGGCGGCTACACGACGCACGCTTTCCACGGCCACGGCGGCGTCGTCTCGGCGCTGCACTTCTTCGAGGTAGAGGTGGCGGAGCGCCCAGACGCCCCCGACAACAACAGGAAGAGGAAGAGGAAGTCGCGCCCAGAAGCTGCCGAGCTGGAGCACGCCCAGGGCGAGAGCCAGATGCAGTTCCGCCTGGCCTCTGGTGCCGAAGACGGCCGGATACGCATCTGGGACCTGCACAAGCGCAAGAGCGCCGCCGTGCTCGACTCGCACGTCTCCGTCGTGCGCTCGCTACAGTACTCGCCGCACGAAAAGGCCCTCGTGTCTGCCAGCCGAGACAAGACGCTGATTGTCTGGGACTCGCACACGTGGAAGGCGCAGCGCACCATTGCTGCTCTCGAAGGCATCGAGAGCGCAGGCTTCCTCCCCGACGGCAACACGCTGTATTCGGGTGGAGAGAACGGCCGACTGCGCCTCTGGTCCGCGTCCAGCGGCAGAGAGCTCACCCGAGAGCAAGCGCCTGGAACCGAGACGGACGAGATTGTCAACATTCTCTACTATCCTTCGTTACCCTACTTGGTCTCGGTCCATGCCGACCAAGTGCTCAACTTCTACACCCTCAGACCAGCCGAGTCGCTCGGCGTGCAGGACACCATCGACCCGCTCCCCATATTCCGCCGCGTCTCGGGAACGCACGACGAGGTCATCGACATTGCCTACGTTGGCAGAGACAAGTCGCTACTGGCGCTCAACACCAACTCGGAAGACATCCGCATCATCACGTTGAACGAGTCTGACGGAGACGATGCAACCCAGGGCAGATATTTCGGTGCGGATGTCGGCTTGCTCAAAGGACATGAGGACATCGTCATCTGTCTGGACGTAGACTGGTCAGGCCACTGGCTTGCTACAGGTGCCAAAGACAATACGGCACGGTTATGGCGAATCGATCCCGCGAACGAATCCTACACTTGCGCCGCAGTCCTCACTGGCCACGCCGAGTCGCTCGGCGCGATTGCATTGCCGCATACAATACCTCAGGAATCGTCAGCCGCCTTTACCGACCCCCTCTCGCATCCTCCCGCATACGTCGTGACCGGATCGCAAGACAGGACCGTCAAGCGGTGGGATACTACCAAAGAGATGAAGGGCAAACTGCGAGCCAAATACACCCGCAAAGCACACGACAGAGACATCAACGCCATCGACATCGACCCCTCTGGCAGTCTCTTCGCATCCGCATCGCAGGATCGCACCGTCAAGATTTATTCCGCCGCAGAGGGAGAGGCCATCGGTGTCCTTCGGGGCCACAAACGCGGCGTATGGTCGGTCAAGTTCGCACCCAAGGCGTCGCAGGCGCCAAACTCGGGAAACAAGGGCCTGATCGCAACAGGCAGCGGCGACAAAACCGTCAAGATATGGAGCCTAGCAGACTACAGCTGTTTGCTCACCCTGGAAGGCCACTCCAACAGTGTTTTGAAGCTGTCGTGGTTGCCCTACCGGCCCGTCGATGCACGAGACAAGCGCGGTCCGCAAGTAGCCTCTGCAGCTGGTGATGGGCTTGTCAAGATTTGGGACTCACTCTCGGGCGAGGCCATGACCACACTCGATAACCACACCGACCGTGTCTGGGCGCTCGCCGCACATCCAACAACAGGCGCCTTGGTTTCTGGTGGTGGAGACAGTGTCATCACGTTCTGGGAGGATACAACAAGCTCCACGCTGGAAGCTGCGACGACTGCAGAGACAGAACGCGTCGAACTCGATCAGAAACTACAAAACTACACGTATGCCGGCAACTACCGCGAAGCCATCGTACTCGCCCTCCAAATGGACCAGCCAGCCCGCCTCTTCTCCCTCTTCAAGTCGGTAGTAGAGACTGAGCACCCAGATGCAGACAGCCTTTCAGGTCTCCATACCGTTGACGAAGTACTCGCCTCTTTGGCAGACGAGCAGCTGTACAAACTGCTCATCCGCCTCCGTGACTGGAACAGCAACGTCCGCACCGCGCCGATCGCTCAAAAAATCCTATGGACTGTGGTCAAGTCCTACCCTGCTTCTCGGCTAGCCAGTCTGAGGCCGCAGGGGAAAGTAGGGGCGAAGGGCAGTTTGAAGGACGTGCTGGATGCTATCAAGGTGTACTCTGAGAGACACTACAAGCGGGTAGAGGAGTTGGTAGACGAGAGCTACTTGCTGGACTTTACTCTAAAGGAAATGGATGAAGTAGCTGGGGAGGTAAAGGCCATTACGAATGGCACATCGCAGCTGGAGAGAGACATTGTAATGGTTGATTGAAGGCACTCCGAGGAGATCCTGTTCAGTGATGAGTTCAAGGCGAGTAGCTGTGTTATAGGCGCAGGGTAGATACCAAAGTTTGTCATTATCGAACTACGTGTGCGGCTGTTGCACTTGCTTTGCGTGACACCGAAGATGATGGTCGCCAGCGCATCCTCCAGCCCTCAGTCGCAGGGAATATTCGGCGTAAAGCAACAGCTCCTCGGATCTTGCATATTCTTTGACAGTGACCAGCATCTCTTGGAGCTGCCAAATCGGTGTAAGTAGATGACGGCCTGCGAATAGATGGATCGCCGTCTGTGCCTCGGTTATTCTGACCGGCTATGAGATCACCGGTCCCGACTCCTCACCCAGCACCTACATACATAGGGCATGGTGCCAGGAACAAAGTCGCACCCCCTGTCTTATCCCCACAACAGCTCCCACAGACTCGCTCTCTAAAGAAAGCCGGTCATGTCTCAGCCGAAGATTACATTCTACGTGGACATTGTGAGCCCGTTTGCCTACATTGCTTTCCACGTCCTCAAGGTGAGTTTGTCTGGGTGGTGGTATAGGTTGAAGCACGTTTGAGACGTAGAGGTGTAATGCGGTACTAATCGAAGCGTTTGTGCAGAATTCAAAGGCCTTCAAACAGGTCGAGGTGCAATATGTGCCGATCCTGCTTGGGGGTTTGATGAAGGTCTGTGGGAACACACCGCCGCTGAAGATCAAGAGTATGTCAAGTTTTATTCTCAGACTTGCCACTGTCTACCCTGACCTCTAACATCATACAGATAAAGACAAGTGGATCAATACGGAGCGCCAGCGCTTGTCGAAACAGTTCAACGTGCCCATCCTGCAAGATGCTCCGCCTGGCTTCCCTGTCAGCACATTGCCCATTCAGCGCGCCCTGGTATCTCTCTCGCTCTCTCACCCACAAAAACTTGAACGCGCAATAGAGCTCTGCTACGAAAATTTCTGGGCGCACTGGAACGACCCGACTAAGCCGGAGAATCTGCAGGCTATCCTTGGGACTGTTTTGGGCAGTGACGAAGAGGCGCAAAAGGTGATCGCGAGGACGAAGACCGATGAGGTGAAGCAGGCTCTGGGCGGAAACACTACCAAGGCGTTTGAAGACGGCGCCTTTGGGCTGCCATGGTTTGTCGGTAAGCGCAGAATTGGTGCTCTGTCGGATAATTAGAAAGTGTTTGTTGACCATGTGCGACAGCTACCAACGCGAGAGGAGAGACTGAGGGGTACTGGGGCGTCGATCACATGGGTCAGCTATGTGACCATTTGGGTCTGGAGAGGCCGTCTAGTAAGGAATGGCGCTCATTGCTGTAAGAAAAGGTTTACCATCGGCCGACACGACCACGCATACAGTCCCGGATTATGTATTCCACGACGAATTCCAGCCGAGCACAGCTATTGTCTCCCATTGACTATGCTAGCTGTAACGAGATGCTCGTGACAATTTCAGAGCTGACAGGGGCTATGGTATTGGGTATTCGCGCTCTTTTCACTTTAGACTGCTGAACTTGCTATCTCTAGGCCACCACCTGGTAACATCAGGGTTGACACAGCAACGAAATCTCAGTGGGCCATAATTACGCCATCCTGGCTTGGCCCTGCGCAATATACGAGTGTGAGTCCTCCGCTTGAGCGCGAGTTGTCGTTGAAGTTTCGTCCTCTACTCGTCATTCATCCTATGTCAGAAAGCACAGGTCTCCATGTGATTTTTCCTCTGGTGCACTTGCAAGTCTGCCCCCCAAGCTTTATCTGCCGCCATCAGTCCTCCTCCCCGTCTTTACTGTCGCCTGTATTCAGTTCCTCGGCTGCAGATCCAGTCTACTGAAGAAATGGATTACTACCGACAAAATGAACTCCCCGAGACGGTCAAGCGTTACAAGACCTACACCGACCAATTCCAAGCGTGGTTGCTCCAGACAGCCTTCCAACGTGGCGTGGAGATTGCAAATGTGGTTGCAGACCAGGCTAAGAAGAAAAAGAACAAGAAGGGCTACAGAATACCGCTACAGAAACAGGAGCAGCTCGTCAACGCCATAGCCGCTACGAGCATTCCGCTCGCGGACACCAGTGGTATCGACGACCTGGGAGACGCTATCCGGTCAAGGAAGGAGGTAACGCAATATCACAAACACAATAACACGGCGGACCTGGGTCATGAATACTTCAATGGCAGCTTAGAAGCGCTCATGGCGGTGCTGAAGGATCTTGTCCCCGGTATCAATAAGGCTCGAAACGGCAAGACTGACACGCCTACCCTTGTCTTCATCCAGTTTCCCGCCGAGTCCAACAAAAGCCAAGACGAACAGGACGATTTACTTAAGAAGATGCGGAAGCGGGACCAGGTTGACATGGATGATGGCAGCCAGCAGCAGCAGCCTCTGACTTCCAAGACGAAGACGAAGGCGCCGATACCAGAGGAGAATCTGCTGACTGCAGAGGAAGAACAGTTGCGCCGTGACTTTCTTGTACTCTGCTTCCTCTACAAGTTCAACCGCATACGGGATGTCATCTACGAGGTGTGGGTCGCTTACCGTGAGGGCCATGTCAATGCGATGACCGCAGCGCTAGTGACCGACCTCGCCCAGGGTAAGTGTCTCTGTACAAATTGCATGTGAAGTAGACACTGACTTTGTACACCTGCGTTTAGATCATTTGCACCAGAACGTCAAGGCACTGATGGAGGAGCTCGATTTGCTACCAGGAGACCTGGCCATACTCATCCGTCAGCTTTTCGATAAGATCAAAGCAGCTCCCAACACTGGAGCACAGAACGCAGCAACACCGCTCACTGAAAAGGCACTGCGTCACCTGTTTTGTCTGGATGATGCTGCCGTCTTGATCAAGAGCTACGTCACGAATAAGCGCCCGATGAAGGACAGTATTGGCAACGACATCCAGGAGCACCCTCTCATGATATTCTTGAGGTTCTTCGACGTTATTCGCAAGGGCAACCTCAAGCTTCCAAAGTGGGATCACTTTACCGCAGAGATGCTGTTGCATCAGAGTACATCACAAGACTACCTACCCTTCGGCCTTGCCATTGTTCTCGACATCCAAGAGGCAGTGCGCGACGACTGTCGTCGGATGCTACGCGACCTCACCGAGCACGGCTTAGACATCGCCAGATGTATCCGTTGTCATGTCGACTACGAAGACCGCATGTGGGCCAAGGGAACAAAGCCTGACTACATGTGCAAAGAAGAGATCAAGTTCAGTACCCTCCTGTTGAAGCCTCTAGACAGGCTGTTGGACTGGCTGCAAGATGTTCTGAATTCGCGAGAAGTGCCGATGGCTGCTAGCGTCTTCATCACCGTTCATTCGACGCTCGCGGGACTTTCAATGTGGCACTACAACCAGATCTACCACCATACTACCATTGCCAAGATACAGTGGTTCATCAATGGCCTCGCTCACCTCTACAACGCCGCCTGCCAAATTGGCGGTCTGAACATCCAGTGGCCAGACCTCGACTATCTGATCAAGATGCATGGGTAAGATTTTCAGCGTATGAACTACATGTGAGACACGCACTGATTCTGTGCTCAACGCTTAGGTCAAGAGCTTTGTTTCACGGCGATCCACCAACCCACCCTAACGACTTCCTCAATCGCTATCTCCTCTCGGGTAGCACCAGTAGCCGCGCTATGGCCACGGACTTCCGCCACACTTCCAGGTACCTCCCTCGGGTGCCGAAACAAGTTGGTGTGAAACGCGGTTTACGGAGTGATTTGCCATTGGAGGCTAAGATTTCCGATTACTATGGCCCGAACCCGGACAATAACCGTTGGCTGAGGCGTCATGCAGTCTTCAACCATCTCTACCGACGGAAAGAGGCTGTTGGAGGCGCATCAGACGATGACTGTAAACAGGCTAGGCGGATCTCAGAGGACTTGCGAGACACGTTTGCCGATCTAGCAACCAAGATCACGCCCTCGAAGCCAAGGCGAAAAGGCAAGGACAAGGCCAGGGTACGCAAACCCGATTTCGACAAGCAGGACGAGACACACGCCAACCTGCTAGGTACCATGAGGTCAGAACTGCAGGAGAACGAAGTACACAGTAACTTTGACTTCCTCTCCTTCTATCGTCGCGCCTTCGGCCTCGTTCTACGCCTTCGCGAGGAAGTTCTCATGAGCGACGATGTACGGCGCTCCCGGGCTGAAGACATCAATGCAAATCCCGAGCCCCACAATTTCCAACTGATAACAGATCTCTTCCGCGATCTTCGAATTGAGCCCAAGACTAAGAAAGAAGAAGAGGCCGAAGCTAAAGAGGGTGCTGGACAGCAGCTCTCAGCCAAAGTCGTACCGTTGAGGCAGATTCGACGTGTCGCTGAGATGATGCATGACTTGACCCTTGCCAAGGGCGATGTGGAGTTGAGGCGCGCCAAGTTACGGGTCAAGGGGGATTGGGAGAGTCTCAAGGCTTCGTATGCTGCTGAAGAAGCTGAGAAAGAGGCTTCTGGTGTCGAAGAGAGCGTTCCACAGGCAGAATCCGAAGACGAAGTGGTGACTGAGGTTTCCGATGCTTTAGATGGCCTTGCGCCTCCGCTGAGCATCGTCAACGGCACCAAGCGCACGTTCGAGGCAGATCGAGACTCAGAAGATGGTGGGACGTATACGCTGGGGTCTCAGGTCTTGGGACAAAAGCATACACAGTGCGACACGAAAAACTGGTCAGACGAGCCTGATAGTCTAGAAGTCCTTGATGTCGCTATCGATACCCAGGATATGGAGGCCCTGTCACGCTTCGAGGACAAGAGAAATGACATCAGGCGCAAATTCGAAGCGGGCGTTGACTCCGCGAACCGCCCAGTTCACTTGCTCAACTCAGGCGGTTGGAACGGCGCATGTGTAGAAGTCGCTGCGGACGAACACATCCCCACTTCCATTGCGCCCGAAGCAGACCAGCGCCATTCCTTGGGCGCGCAAATCAGTCAGGTCATGGGCACTGCTGCCGCAATCTCACTCGCAGCACCCATCAACGATGACAACAAACACAGCGGCACAAGATCTATAGGGTGCGTTTCATTAGCTACGGCGACCAGGAACAAGCCAAAAGGGATATACCACCGCATCACATATTCCAGCACTACGTCTCGCAAATCCCGTATCACGGCCATCTTTCCTTCGTCATCGTCTAGGAACACCAAGCTTCTAGCGCTAATCCCGCCGCGAAAGGGCTCATTCCACCGTCTCTCTGGTACCGCTAGGAAGCATTGCATCGCCTTTCACTGCTACACGCGATGCGCTATGGCTCGTGCCCTACATGGCCAGCAGACTCGTCTGCAACGACGAATGGCGATTGCCGTTGCGGAGCTGAGGAAGAAGGTCAGGAGGGATTCGGCCGGTAAGTTTTGACGGTATGAAGTGCATTTGAGACATATACTGACTTCGTACCTCCACCTCTGCAGAGTTGGAAAGAGTCTGGTCGAGCGTTAGGGATATGGAAATTGGCAGGGTTTGGGAGACGGAGAGTGATGTGAGTTTGGACTGAGGGGGAAGGAGAGTGCTTGGTAAAGAGGGATCCACAAAAAACGAGTTGCGGTCGCGTAAATTCGTACTTTTGAGTAAGCATAGCATAGCAGTGCGATGTGATGCCAGCTAGGACGTCCAGACAATGGCACAAATTCTCTTCACAAACGGTCTATAAACACATTTCTAACGGCCGTTACGCTTTTAGTAACTCCCCATCAGCCCGGTTTCTTTTACAGTCTGACCCACATCACGCCATACTCATCCCTCGAACATCTTCGTAGTACTAACGTTAATCCGACTCCACGCCTTCCCTGTCCTCAACGCCTCTAGAAACTTCGCAGGCCAATAGATATGATACAAAACGAAAAAGGGCAGAGGGTCTTCGAACAAATACGTCCCATCCTTCCAACCGACAACATGACTCCAAAATGTCGCCAAGTCATTGAAAGCAGCCTGGAAGGTCGCGACGCCGAAAAGTAAATCAAGAAGCGGCAGGACAACAAAAGACACCAAGTCATGGCCGATCCAGTAATAGCTGTATGTCGGGGAGCGAGGGAAAACAGGACCAATCTTGTGTTTCGATGACAAGGGGTTAGGGCTGTTGAAAATGGAGAGGTAAGCTTCTGCCATTTCGGGAGTTTGCTCAAAGAGCACGACGGCCGTGTGGGCGCGTGGATTGGATTCAATAGGGTAGAACTTGGCGGCTGCGCCTTTATCGTCGTTCTCGACTAGGAAGTCGAAGCTTAGGTGGCCGGTGAAGCTTTCGCCGCCGTCCTTGCATACGCGCTCGGTAAAGCCAAGCATCTTCTTGCTGAGGGGCGACGAGGCAGGCAGCGGCTCGTAGTGCATGAGGAGTTCTAGGCTGGGACAGCTGGTGAAGGCTTTTACTTTTCCACGGATGACGAGGGCGTGCGTACAGTATTCGCTTCCTTTGATGAATTGCTGGAGCTGGAACGGGTTCTCTTTGGAGATGTTGAGCGAGTGGATGTATTGGGCTGTGGCGTCTGGGGTATTGAATGGCAGCAGCGTCATCATGTTGTTCCTGGCCTTGTCGTCCACACCGATGGGTTTCATGATGAACTGTCTTCTTGGTATCGTTCTTCCTGATTTCGTTGGCGTTCTGTGCAGCTCACCCATGAGCACATCGAGCGCTTCATGTGGGTTGGTGCAGCGGTGCGATTCCGGGATTGGGAGACCAAGCGACTCGATGTAGTCGATGAACTTGTCCTTTTCATGGAACTTTTCGACAACGTCTTCCCGGAACTGGATGGCTTCGAAATGGCGGCCTTGTTCTCTTGCTTGCTTCTCTGCTAGGCGGACGACTTGGCCATCTTCTACGGCTGCGACAACGCTGGAGCAACTGATCCATAGGTCCACTTTCTCGCGTTGGATGATCGAGAGAATGGAGTCAATGTATGGCTCTGCATCGTCGCCACTCGGTGTGTCCAGACAGTAGTACTTCGCAATAGCGCTGGAGAAGCGACCTGGCGATAAAGAAGAGATGTCGGCGCCAACGATGCGATGCGGTGTATGCTGCGACAGATTGCGCGCAATCGTCAGACCTTTGGTCATGGACACTCCAGTGACGAGGATAGTTTTCCGTCTTCGTGCCGCCGCCACATGCTGCTTATCCTCGGTCGAAAAGGTTGCGTTGTGCTGCCCATGGAGTCGCGACACTGCAAGACCAAGCAACACCAGCGCTGCCGACACAGGCGCGCAAACAGCGCTCAGAGCCAGTAGAAGCACATTCTTCCACACATGGCTATAGTAAAACGGCACCACGGCATCCTTCTTTCCCTCTGCCATGTCTTCGCCGTTGCTGTTGATGGAAGAGAGGTGCTCGTGACCTCGGCACTTGTTCTCGCACAGTCTTCACCGTTCAGACGTTTCCCAACACACCACCAACGGCGTTACCTTATCAAAAAAAGGACCGAGAGAGGTCTCAACTATGCCCTCGCAAAAGCCTGCAAGCTGCGCTGCACTGCAATGCGGGCTGCAAGTAAGTAGAAATTAGCGGTGCAGACGGACGGCTCGTAGTCACGCAATGCGTTCATGCATAGGCGAGGTGATTGATGTGCGTGCGGCTACGTTCGCCCAGACAAAGCTGTTGGCCTGAGAAGGCTGGCTTTGCTCGCTAGTCTAGACGTCATCGTTACTTCACTCATGTACGACATTGTGGAACCCTAGACTCCATCCTGTCTGCGATCTGGTCGTAGTAGATCCTGTTTGCGATCTGGCCGCGATCGGCGGATGGGGGTTGAGGGGTTTGGGCGGCGGATGCAGGGCTCATGGTTATTTCCTCGACCGCGACGTGTCATGCCGTGGTCACAACATCACCACAGTCTGTCAATGTCGGCCTCGCAGAGATGCTTCGCAGAATTTATGAAACTATAGATTCATCTGTTTATGCCGTTTGTTTTTGCAAGCATTGAGGCATTGCTGGCACCTGTAGCTGGTAGCAGCCGGGTACCGTCGCCGCGCCGAGGCGCTCAGGACCCACCAGCACTGAAACTCGCGATTCATAAGATTACAACGCGTCATGTACCAAGTTATGATGCCTTCTTCTAGCCAACGCATCGTGTGATTTCGATGCCGTCCTGTGCTCGTCAGTAAATGCGCGTGAGAGACGGCCGGCGCTCCAACTCACAGGTACGCCCGTTGGCTCGTAGCTGTTTACCAGCTTGCTCTCGTACTTGAGATTCGGGTTGCCTTTGCTCTCGCTGAACTTGGCCTTGCCGTATCTCTTCTCGTACATCTTGACGTTCGTCTCAGCAATGCCGCTGAGGTTTGTCTGACCACCCTCTCCAGCCTCCTTGACCTTCTCCTCAACGCTCGACCTGACATACTTCAAGTACGGCGGATTTCCGGGCTTGATGACATTGTCTGCTGCCAGCACGGAGCCTTTTGTGACCAGGCCAAGCTCCTCGCAGAGCTTCAGGTCTGTTGTGTAGGCAGGCTTGTAGTGGTCCAGGAACATAAGATCGACTTGCTTCAGTTGGCCCGATGCTGCCAGCCGCGCAATGCCTTCGTCGCTTGAGCCCACAATTACCTTTACAAGGTCGGTGAGGCCTGCAAGGTCGACCAAAGACATGATGACAGCCGCAAAGGCGGGATCGCGCTCGAAGCTGAAGTATCGCTCGCCGCCTGCTTTTCGTACAGCATCTGCGAAAAGAATGCATGAATAGCCTACGTAGCCGCCGAGCTCGACCTACGTGCTGTTAGGGATGTAATTCGAGTGCAGGGACATTCATACCATGGTTTTTGGCTTTACTTCCGCGATCAAGTCCGTGACAATGCGGCCCTTGTCCTCTCCCACATTCATGAGATACTTCTTTGTGCGTCCATACTCGTCAATGGCTGCCAGAACATGTTCTGGTGATCCTCGTATCTTCTCGATGTTGGGATGTGAATAGACGAAGTGCAGGAGCTCGATTTCGCGCCCATCGTCGAAAAACGCACCCTCCTCCTCTTGCGCTGCATATGCTTTGCTTTGATCAAAGCTGCCCATTGTTGCTGTTGTTCAATGGCAATCTGAAATTGTGCGGACAGTCGTAAGCTCGACGCGTCCGAGCTACCACAGTTGCCCCTCAACGCGTCCGGTCTAGTGCGGGGCTGTGATCAGTAATGACGAAATACATGCAGGAACATGTATGAGTGGCGCTTAGTCCATTCGACTGCTTTAGCACCCAATCTGCCTCCGTGGAGGCGTCTAGATGTCACTCCTTATGTTAGCACATTAGCAATTGACATCGCGCAAATTGCTTTTCCTGCAAAACCCCATTATTGAGGGTGGGATGCCAATGTAGGTGTGACGCCGTATCCTGCCTTTTCCATGCCACACTCCCGTGTACGCGTCAAAGCGCCCTTGGCACCGGTTGAGGCGAGTTCGCACTATGCCATGCGGATACGCGACGCTCATGTGGGGCGGTTCATTGGTGCATACACGGTCCTGTATAGTGTTGACGTTGAGTTGGGTGTGGCTGTCGTCAACGATCTAGAGCTCGCTGTGTCCGCTAACCGACTACGGAGCCACAAGGACTTGCCATGACAACGTACGCTTACCTCTACCAGGCAATATACCTCAACGATCCTGGATCCGCCAAACTCTATCTACCCGAAGCGGGAACTAGAATCGAAAAGATCTCGCTGAATGTCACAATTTTCCAGCTTGTCCCTGGACTGAGGGGTAAGAAAGTGCCGCTGTATGGCTACCGGTAGCGCACTATCAGCCCTGCGCACACACTGCACCTCTTCTGACTCGCTGGCAAATGGGGACTCTGCCACCATCTGCCACAGAGCGTCAGCAATCGAACGATGTGAATCCTGAAGTGGATATGAGGTGATTTCGATGGCTGCCCCGCAGTTGTATGTAGTGTATCTCATTCACTCCACCACGGGAGAGACTCCGTTGTTGGCACTAGATGGGTTCGCGGCTTGTGCTACGCCGAGTTCGTCCTTGGCCGAAGGCAAGTAGGATGGTTCTGCTGTGCCCAAGCCCGCAAAAACCCATGTTGCATGAGTAAAGTGCATATCCCATGTGCCGGAACCGGGTTTTACCGCTGGGAGGGCAATGTTGTTGAAGTCATTTCATCATGGCTGGCCAGTAGGAGCCTAGTTTGGCTCGAAGTGAAGTGGCACCAAGTCCAAACAACAAGGGATCCACGAGTGGCTGCATCATGAACGAGAATAATGCGTATGGTTGACGTTGTCTGGAGCGCTGCCGACCTTTGAGAGCCAATGGAGGCAGAGCGTGTACCGCGAGCTATGTGAGTAGTCCCAGACGATATCGGTCTGTCGCCATTTATATAGAGCAGTCCTGCATACACTGACCCCGCAGAACTCAACGTATCTCATTCACACCTTTTCCACCTCTTTTCACCATGTCAGACCTCAAAGCTTCCGTTGTCGAGACCCAAAACGGCTTCCACGTCGAGGGATACGAGAAGATCGAATATGACTTCACCTTCCTCGATGGCGTCTTCAACCCTGCCAACAACAACCTGGCCAAGTGCTACGAGCGCTGGGGCCGCTGCCTGGCTGTCATGGATCTTAACATCTACAACGTCTATGGCGATGAGATGCAAAAGTACTTCGACCACTACAACCTGCCTCTGACGATCCACAAGACCATGATCGGCGAAAAGGCTAAGTCCATGGAGACTCTCCTGAGCATCGTTGACTCGATGACCGACTTTGGCATCATCCGAAAGGAGCCCGTACTTGTCGTAGTATGTTCTCCACCCCGAATGAGGTGTTGCAGAATGCTGACCTATCGCAGGGTGGTGGTTTGGTGACTGACGTTGCTGGGTAAAAAATAGCTCTAAGGCACTCTGGCCTGACTGCGCTGTAGGAATGGAGTTAACTCGTGACCTAGATTTGCTTGCGCGGCATACCGAAGAAATACCAACTTCATCCGTATCCCAACTACCGTCATTGGCCTGATCGATGCCAGTGTCAGCATCAAGGTCGCCGTCAACTACGGCAACTACAAGAACCGTCTCGGAGCGTACCACGCCCCGATGCACACATTCCTCGACTTCTCTTTCTTGAAGACTCTGCCAGAGGGCCAAGTACGAAACGGTTTCGCAGAGTTGATCAAGATTTCGACCTGCGCCCACAAGCCAACATTTGACCTGCTGGACAAGTACTGCGAGAAGCTAATCACTTCTCGGTTCGGTCGTGAGGGCAACGACAAGGAGGTTCTCCAGGCAGCGGATGAGATCAACCGTGCTGGTATCCACGAGATGTTGAAGCTCGAGACGCCCAACCTCCACGAGATCGGTCTCGACCGTGTCATTGCCTACGGCCACACCTGGAGTCCGCTCCACGAAGTAATGTTACCGCACCCTAAGCACGTTGCCTTTGCTGACTCTTCCGAAGCTTTCACCCAAGGTTCCGCTCCGTCACGGACATGCCATCTCCATCGACATGGCCTACTCAGCGACATTGGCAAACCAGCGCGGTCTCCTCAGCGACGAGGAGCACAGGAGGCTGTTGAACCTGTTCTCCAGGGCTGGTCTGTCCATGGACCACGAGCTGTTCGACGAGGACATGCTCGACAAGGCCACCAAGGCTATCCTGAAGACTCGTGACGGTCTGCTCCGTGCTGCCGTGCCCAACCCTATCGGTACCTGCGTGTTCCTGAACGACGTCTCTCCCGAGGAGATGAACAAGGCTCTGCGACGACACAAGGAGCTGATGAAGGAGTACCCTCGCGAGGGCGCCGGTCTCGACGCCTTTGTCGATGCCTCCGACACTGGATATACCATGAACGACAAGCCCATCGAGGATGCTATGCACGAGTCGAAGAAGACCATGAACGGCATGAGCAATGGCGCGGTCAACGGTACTGCCAAGGGCCAGGCGAACGGTCCTCCCCAAGGTCTCCAGGAGGTCATGGCCAACGGGTACGAGAACGGATACAAGAACTAGGTGCGACATAGCTGCGAATAAGTCCGACTAGGCAAGCGCATGTCCGACGGTTGCGATGACTAGAATGTGAAAGCGGTTGTTTGAAGCGGCGGCACTGTCTCCAGGCCGCAGTGGTGGATCGCGACATGCTTCAAGCTCATCGGCTTCCCCAAAATGAAAAAAACAATTCACTCTACACAATACTCTATGGCCTTTGACTCCGTGAAACATGTTGTGGTCCGTGGGACGGGTGAGTGCGCGGCGGTGTCGATGTGTGCAGTCGAATGAAGTGGGCACTGAAGATACGTTGCGCGGTTCTCGATTGAGTGTTGCGGTTGCGCCATGGTCTTTTCTGCAGCATCATGCCGTCGCCAGTATTGGTGTTGGTGGGCCACACGCCTCGTCGCCCTCGTCGCTGTTGCCGCTCCATCGCACGGTGGTGCCCGTGCCCGAAAAACCCTTCTGCCCGTGCACCGGCTTGGCGCCCCCCACACGTCAGTATAAAAACTCTGCGCCCCTCGTCCTCCTTTCTCGCTCCTTGATCAAAAAATACAAACGATCCCAGCCACGACTATCAGAACATCTCTGTCTTTTAGTTGCCAGTCACTACGGTGGCGTGGGATCGGAGAGCGATACTCCTGTAGGAAGCTGCTTTCTCGTTGGGTCGTCTTCAGTGATGGCGATGAGTCTGCGGTGTCGATTTATTTGGAGGACATACCCATGTCTCGTGCATGCGTTGCCGTGAGTGTGATGTATTTGTCAGTCTGTCATGGTTGCTCTGACTCTTTGATTTCATGGCTCGTCGTTGTCGGATTCATGACCTTTGGCCCTATGGCATCGTGCACGGAGTTGGCGAAGAGGTCTGCAAGGTTCAGAAGCAAGAAAGAGATAGAGCACGACGGCAGTCATTAATGTCAATTGACTATTTGTCGTCGTTATCTATCATGCCCGAGTGTCATGATCGTAATGGCACCCGTTTGCTGTGCATAAATCATCTGGTAGAATGGTCTAGCCTCGGCTGACCCATGGCCTTCTATGGGATCGCAACCTTTACGTCGTCTTCGTACTCCACGTCTTTGATGCCATCCTTTGTTATGACCTTGACCAGTACGCCCTTGAAATCGATCGGAAGACGTCGCTTCAGCTCCTCGGTGCACATACGCAGGATCTTCATGCCTTGTTCGTAGTCGATGTCAGGATGGTGATGCTTGTCGAGCAGAGAGAGGCAGTAGTACCTGGCAGTACCGTGTTAGCATGGGCCTGAATGTGCGGGAGGTGCTGCATTGGAGGGGGCAGCGGGTGGGACGTACTGTGCGTATCCATGTGCGGCGTATGGGAGCGGTGCTTGACTCGCCAAGTAGTCGATCCAGTAGAGAGTTGGCTTGTCGGCAATCGTGTCGTATCCACCCAGGAGCAAGTTGACCGTGTATGGTTTTCTTGATCGCAGCGCCGACGCCAGTTCTCCTCGGACGAAGTTGGCAGTTGCAGCGGGTGACAGCTCCATGTTGTTGCGCATCGAGTATAATTGTACGTTTGCCTGGATGTATTCGGCGAATTGGACTGCACCACCGTCAGCTACCGCTAGTCGCCGTGGCCGCTCCTGTCATACCCGTATCGCCGGCTTCTCCAGAGAAGGCCATCAGCGTGTGTGTGTTGAGTACTCGGGTCTTGTCGTCGGACGCCTTGAGGATGGTGGCGCCACGCATGGCGGCTTTGGAGGCGGCGATGAGGGTAAAGTCCTTGCCGGTGATTCCTAGCAAGACCTCCCTGTGCAAGAGTCAGTATCCAGATAGCGCGTCTTGTGAACGACGTACATGGTGATGAGCTTGGGGTGGTGGCTGTGGGGAGGGAAGGCGACTTTCGTCGGGCGTGGACAGGCGGGCGGGGAGGCGTAAGATCAGGCAACGTCAGCGTCCGGATCCACGGTCGTGGTGGTTTAGCGGCAAGGACCGTTTGGTGTGGTTATGGCTGTGGTGGTGTTGACGCCGCACGTGAAGGCAGCTCTCAGCGTCGCGGCTGCCGTACACATGAAGCTTGGGCCAGCGTGGCCTTGGCAGGACTGGACTCGTCGTGCACCCGCTGTGCCCATATGTCGGCCTGCACAGTCGCAACGTCTACAGTGAACTGCTCGAATACAAGCCACGGCTACGTGTGCTTGAGCTTTTCCTCCGCCGCCCTTCACATGATACACAGACGGCCGCGCATGACTTTACCGGTACCCCCGAGGCACCATGAAACCTGTGACAGACGCGGCAGGCCGGTCTTCGGACCGTCGCGCATGCCATGAGAGCTGCTGTTTCGTCTGGCTTGGCTTGCAAGACGCTGGCGACGATGGAGTTTTGAGTCGTTTGCCAAAGAAGCTACCTGGGACGGCGATCTCCCGTGCATAATCGGCAGGCCCGCAGAGGGCATGTATCACGGACGCCTGTCACGCCCATGCCACAGCTCGCCCAACCCAGCTTGCGCGTCGTCCCACCCAAGGCTTGCGATAATGGCTTTTACAAACGAGGGCGTGGGCTGCCAATGAGGCGACGGCGTCATAGCGGGGCTGAAATCTGCTGAACGACCCCTCCAAAACCTTGCTGGACTCTTAAGCTCTGGAACACCCCACCCAAACAAAACAACACCGACACTTGATCTTACACATACAACTAGTAAGTCGAATTTTCTGCCGGCAGCCTCTCCGCGGCCGGACTCTGCTGCCCGCGCATCCGGCCTGCTTCTATATCTCCTGCCCTGCACGTCTGCGGCTCCCCAGCACCCCAATTGACTCTCCCAACAGCAATCCTTCACCATGACCATCACCAAGATCCACGCCCGCTCCGTCTACGACTCTCGGGTACGTCGTGCACCAGCAACGCATCTCCCACCACGGAGCTTCACGGCTAACCCGCTCTAGGGTAACCCGACCGTCGAGGTCGACATTGTCACCGAGACCGGCCTTCACCGCGCCATCGTCCCCTCCGGCGCCTCCACTGGCTCCCACGAGGCCTGCGAACTCCGCGATGGAGACAAGTCCAAGTGGGGCGGCAAGGGTGTCACCAAGGCCGTCGCCAACGTCAACGACACCATTGCCCCTGCCCTGATCAAGGAGAAGCTCGACGTCAAGGACCAGTCCGCTGTAGACGCGTTCCTCAACAAGCTCGATGGCACAACAAACAAGACCAACCTGGGCGCCAACGCCATCCTCGGTGTCTCAATGGCCATCGCAAAGGCCGCTGCCGCCGAGAAGGGTGTCCCCCTCTACGCACACATCTCCGACCTGGCTGGCACCAAGAAGCCCTATGTCCTCCCCGTACCCTGTAGGCAATCCCTATCGAGCAATGCAGTCACTGCGTACTGACTGTGCAGTCCAAAACGTCCTCAACGGTGGCTCGCACGCCGGTGGCCGTCTTGCTTTCCAAGAGTTCATGATCGTTCCCTGGTAACTTCATACCCGTGCAGCCCGTGGAACTCGACACTAACAGCTCCCAGTGAAGCCCCCACCTTCTCCGAGGCGATGCGCCAAGGAGCCGAAGTCTACCAGAAGCTCAAGGCTCTCGCCAAGAAGACGTACGGACAGTCCGCCGGAAACGTCGGTGACGAGGGCGGTGTCGCCCCAGACATCCAAACCGCTGAGGAGGCTCTCGACCTCATCACCAAGGCCATCGAGGAGGCTGGCTACACTGGCAAGATCAAGATTGCTATGGATGTTGCGTCCAGCGAGTTCTACAAGGCCGACGAGAAGAAGTACGACCTCGACTTCAAGAACCCCGACAGCGACAAGAGCAAGTGGCTCACATACGAGCAACTCGCCGAGATGTACAAGTCTCTGGCCGAGAAGTACCCTATCGTCAGCATCGAGGACCCCTTCGCTGAGGACGACTGGGAGGCTTGGTCTTACTTCTTCAAGACCTACGATGGCCAGATTGTTGGTGACGACTTGACCGTGACCAACCCCGAGTTCATCAAGAAGGCCATCGAGCTCAAGTCTTGCAATGCTCTTCTCCTCAAGGTCAACCAGATTGGTACTATCACCGAGGCCATCCAGGCTGCCAAGGACGCTTTCGGTGCTGGTTGGGGTGTCATGGTTTCTCACCGCTCCGGAGAGACCGAGGATGTCACCATTGCCGATATCGTTGTTGGTCTACGATCTGGTCAGATCAAGACTGGTGCGCCAGCCCGATCTGAGCGTCTCGCCAAGCTTAACCAGATCCTCCGTATCGAGGAGGAACTCGGTGACAACGCCGTCTATGCCGGCAACAACTTCAGGACTGCCGTGAACTTGTAAGCGACTCGTCTGCAGAGTCCGGTAGTGCTAGGGTCATGAGATGATGCGACGATAATGAAGTTCAGAGCGAACGGAAATATGTACACGAAAAAATGCAACAATATATCCTACACAACACATGTCCGCTCCCCAATTAGGCATTGCAACCTGACGCATATGTTGACTTGACATTTCCTCATCTTCCGTAACATCATCTCTCTGATCCCGAAGTTGCTATTGCAGAACCTTCTTGCGTTTACTTAGCAGCTGAATCACCCGAGGACGTTTTTGTTCTGACTCATGCACTGTATATCCATGCACTGTATATCACCTTGGGGAGACATGTATTCGACGCAAAGTACTCAACGCTGTACTCACTCTGACATGACGGTTTCCGTGACCTTGCTACAACATGTGAACTACCCGCTTTCTGGACAAAATAAGTGCGGACATAGAGAGGTCGGTGCGTAGGAGAACCCATCGTCTGTAGCCTTTCTTCTCGGCCCTGTCAGTAAAAGTAGACACAATCCCTTACAATTCCGACGAAGCCCAAGCTACACCTCATCGATCCGGCCCACTGCCACTACCAATATTGAGGTTTCTTCGGAGTATCTCCGACAAGCCCAGGAGCCAGCACCTCTCGGTTTTGCCTGTCGAACTGCTCCTTATCCGCGATTGAGTGGAGCGTTCGGGCTAGAGTTGCTGTGCTCATTCAAAGTCAAGAGTTTTCATCTGGACCCTACCGAGCACTGCCTTCCTGCTGTCATCGTAACTACAAAGACGCTTTACTTTGGTCTGCCTGAGAATAATGGAAAGATCGACATCGGTTTCTCCAGGCAGCATCATAGTGTGGGGTATCTTTCATTTCTAACGAAGGCTATACACTTGATAAATAGAGAGAATACCAAGATGAATGTAACAGACGGCCAATGATGTGTTATGACCGAGTAACGTTCAGTGAGCTCGTTGCACGACGACTGAGGTGAAGAGTAAGACTGAGGAAGTACAATTAGTCGATTTACTACCGCCCAGGCCGTCTGTTACTGCTCATACGCATTGCCGTCTTACTTCCATCACCCACATATGTGTTGTCCCCATCCCAGTTCCAGCATCTACCTCGATATACCGTTCTATTCCCACAGGCCCAGGGCCATCCCCGGCCCACCAACTACCTCACACTGCTCCCTACTCTCACACATAGGCCCAGCCCCGTTTCTCGCACTATACGCACAGCAAATCCAATCCCCACCACAATAATTCGGGACCCAGAAGCCTGTGGCATTGCAGTACCGGAATCGATCACCGAAATGGTGACATTGAGCCACGCCGGGCAGGCACATGGGGTCAATCTGCCATAGCGCTGTTGTGGACGCTGGTGCCGGAGACGTGGCGGTCGCGTCGGTTGGAGCAACGAATGTAGATGTGTCCATCGCGACTGTTGTTGTTATCGTTGGTATGGTGCAGGCGGATTGCAGGACTGCGGAAGCGGTGTTGAGTGGTAATAGGAGGAGAAGGAGCAGATTGGCCGAGAGTTGATGAGATGGCATTGGGAGAGACATGATCTTGACTTGTTGATTTGAGAGTGGAGACATCGTATAAACTGATGCGTGGGCCGGATGCTTTTGAAGAGTCCTTCAGCTGCTCATGAGTCTGAACTAGTGGTATGTGAGGGGTACAGTGCTCGAAAAGAGCGCATACTCAGGCTATTGATTAGGCCGTGATGGTGTGATATCACATCTTTGAACAAGGTGCCGAACTGTAGGTACATTGAAATGGTGTACATGTATGACCCTGTCCCATGCATCAATGGTACACGACCACTCAAGTACCGCGATGCTCATATCTAGGCAGTTGGAAACTACCATCGAGGACACCATATAGTATGGACTGCCAGCTGATAGACGGGTGGCAAAGTACCTTGGTACTCATCGTAGTGTTGGTGTGCGTTTGCTACGAACGGCGTGAAATCGAATGGTACAAGGACGATGTCACTGGAGCTGACTGTCTGCCTGTTGATCAGACTGCGCTTCTTCCGGCATCCCGCCATCACACATGTGCACTGAAGGTTTGTACAGTCCTAGCTGATAGATGGAAACTCGTTGAGCATGCCGATGATCAAGCTTGCAACACGCCGGCTTCGCGATGCTCTGCGTACCCTCTCACAAAGTCAATTGAGCAGGTATTCGGCCAAATCTCGGTATTGGTAGGTGTGAATCGAGCGGCGAACGACCTCATGCCCTGGCCTAGAGACGGTCCGGAACTCGGCACGTTGGCGGCCCGGGCTGTACAAGCCATCGATACCCCGAGCAGACACTACAGCGCACGCCATAAGATAGATCTGTTCTGGGCTCTCTGTGAGCTTCACAATAGCCATGTTCGGAGCCTGAGACGCGGTGCAACGTAAGAAGCGCAAGGGATATGCAGGAGCTACTCAGGGTCTGTCAAAGCCTAGGCTTGTCATCGTTGCCGTCTGACATTAGTTGGCCGAATGAGACGCACCGCCGCCCTCAGCTCGCCGTGCTTGCTTTATGTCCTGAGCGGCGGCGTAGCAAGAAGCATCTTGTTCTGGAGCGGGCCGGAGCCGTTTCACCATGTTGCAGGCTGATGCGGCGTAATTCAGAGTAAAAACATTTGATTGTTTTGAGAGCGCGCGCGTTAAGCCCGTAATGCTGTCTACATGTCAGCTGTCGATGCAAGCTTCCTAAGGAGCACGGTCGTGCGGCTTTTGATATCGACGAGGCAGACCAGGTACCCGATATGGGTAGGCCCAGACCGTTGCCAAGGATTCTAGAGATGGGCGCAATGTATAGACAGCAAACATGGATGTCCATGCCGTCATCATCGCGGAGTAGATTCCCGAGAGATCGAGAGTCTTCGTTGGTACAAGGTGTGTTGTGAACGCCTCTGCTGAACATCTGGAGCAATATAGAAACAAATGTGCAGCAAAGGCTTGGAGTAGGCAGACCTTGGGCTGGCCAATGGTCTGGACAGCTCGACGGCTCCGCGGGTAGAGCTTCTAGCGCGGCATGTCAGATGCGTACCATGGTTCATATGCTCTTGACCTCGCCAGCTGTGATGAACCAATAGATGATAGCGTCGCTCAATCAGTGGTGTCAAGACGTCTGCTTAGAGGTGTGATTGGCAAGCGCATTATCTCGACCCGGTGAGTGGGTCGTGGGTGCAGCAAGATCTTGAGGAGTCGTCGTAAAATTTCGACGATGTTCGCCTCACGATCTAGATGCTACCGCCGGCCGGCCGTCGCTTGAAGAATGCCTCTCCACTATCGCAGTTGCGGTGAGAACCAAGACGCCGACGTTTACTGGAAAAGTCCTAGCAACGTGATGTAGCGGGTACTGGCAGCTTTCATGGTTTGTGGCTGCTCCTTCTGCAGCCCTGGAGTGGTCCGGTGCAGCTAGCGCCGGAAGATTGGATAGCCGCATGCCAGGCGTCGCACATGTCCACAGCACTCGTTGGATGGCAGCTTGGTAGCGACGAGTGTTCACGGGTAATGGTGGTGTAGGTGAGGCCAAAAGGGAAGATAAAAGAAAGAAGGGCATGAATGCTGACATGGCCTGAGCCCCAGCTAGAGAAGCTGATCAGCACACGGTGCACATCATTACTCGCATGGGAGGACGCCGTTCACGATGTCGTGTCGATCATGTTCTGATTAGTTGATGCATGCTTGGTGCGACGGGTTCCCAAACAGGAGCCCACCCACGGGTCTGGAGAAGTCACGACGTGAAGCAGACACCATGTAACGTTACTCTGACCTCAGGCCTCTCGAGGGCCTTTGGACGTTGGCGGAAGTCGAGCCAGCAGACGGAAGCTGTGAAGTGAATACGGACAGCGGAAGGGCAGCGGCTGATTCGTCAGACAAAGATGGTTTGTCCCTAGCGCAGGGAATAAGGGTAGCAAAAGGCCGAGCATGCAGCCTGAGGCCTGGGCTTGAGAGATGACACGTTACTGTTTGCTCGAGGGCCGAGAGTCTGGGCGACATGCAGAGGGGCGGCGTCACAGAGTGAAGCAGAGGCCGCAGCAACGGTGTCGAAAAAGAGGGCAATGTCGGGCCAGGCGACTGGTGGGCGGGTGTCGGAGCTGCGTAAGGGCAGAGATGGACGACGCGAGCACGAGCAGACAGCTGGGCAGCAGAACAAAGGGCGCTAGCTTCCGTTTCGGCCGATCGTCGATCTGGCGCCATTAAGCGGCGGCGCTAAGCCCGGTGCGGCGCTGTCCATCTGCAAACACTGTGCTGCACGACGGCAGTGCGGCTTCATGGGGAATGCGAGGGCAGCAAACGGGCGCGGTGCGCTGCGTGGGAGCGGGAGCCGCTGACGTCAGGCTGGACCAAGGCTGGAGGGCGCCGACGTGGGTGGGCGCCGCGGCGTGGCAACTGTTGAGCAGCAGACAGGCAGCTTCGGGGCGCCACAATAAAGCATGCTGGCCATGGACTTGCGGATGGGCAAAAAGAAAAGACGACGGCGAAAGGGTAATGTGCATGTTGGGGCGGGCGACTGTAATCGTCATGGCGTAGGGCCAGGCGTGAGCGTCGGCGGCGACTGTGCGGGCGAGGTTTTCATAGGGGCCGAAGCGGAAGGGGCTACTGGGGTAGCGCTGGGAATCGTGCAGGAGCGACCGGCAGCCGAGCGCGTCTAGACTGTTCCAGCAGGCGCGGCCCACCGAGCGTGCTGACCAAAGCCGCCAGGGTCCCTCGACGCTCAAACTCTGCCCCAGCGTCCAAGGCGAAAGGCGGCGGGACCGTCTTGGGGAGCATGGGGCCAGCTCGCAGCACGGCGAGCCTCACGGCGAGACAGCAGCAGCGGTCGGGGCCCGCTGTCCTCTTGAAGCGCGCCAGGCAGCCAGCAGAGTCACCACCAAAACGAGCGGCGGGCCTGGAGGGTGAGGGTGCAAGGTGCCAGGCGCGAGGTGCAAGGACGCGCAAAGCCACGGCTCCGGGACAGGTTCTAGATCGTCCACCAGCCCTCTTGTGTGCGACTCTAGCAAAAGACCAACCATATCGCTGACTGCCCGCCGTGCCTGCCATTCCTCGCATTCCTTCTCTCAGTCCCGCACATCACGCCTTCCTCGCCCTTCCCACCCACGTTACTAATCCGCTTCTGCATGTGTTTCCGCCTGCCTTGGTCGCCTCTGCATATCCTCCCTCCAGCTGCCCACCTCGTCTGACCCAGACCCCTGTGCCCATCCTGGACCCCCGTGCCGACTGCCCGCATGGAAGTCTGAACGATGGAGGGACCTACTACCATCCCACCTGATATAATCGAGCGTCAGTCGCTCTGCTTCTCCCGCCCCATGCCTGGCATGGTCGTACAGCAAGGCGAGAACGGCTTCAGAGAGGGACTGTCCCAGCTCTACGTGCCGGCAGAGAGCAACGCCGCCGAGCAGCTCGTCAAACTCAAGGATGCCCTCCGCAAGGCTGATACCGACAGCTTCTGGATCCAGCTCACCCAAGGCCTGGCCAAGATTGCCGACGCCCAGTACGCTTTCGTCTCCAAGCGCATCCTCGTCGACGACAAGAATGTTGCCGTCGAACTGCCACCCATCGGCGAGCCTGGAGCCTGCCTCATGGGCGAGGCTTTCTACATCAACGACGACCATGGCAACGGACCCGGCCACCTGAGAAACTTCAAGTACCATGCCTACCAGTGTCCGTGTGCCTACATGAAGCACGACAAAGTCTTCATCATCCCCGAAAGACTAAACGACTTTATTCTCGACAATCCAAACGACCTCATCATCCCGGGCGAGGCCTACCTTGGAATCCCCTTGTTTGCGGAAGGAAAGTGCTTCGCCCACTTTGGTGTCATGTGGGGTAAAGAGGGGGCTGCTCGGCGCGTGTTGAGCTGGGGATTTCTTGAGATGCTGTTCCATAGCCTGGAAGACATGATCCTAGAGCGCGTCTTGGAAGGCAATGATTTTGCAGAGGCTGCTGAACCAATCCGAGCTCAGATACCCAGGATCGTGCCCCACAGAGCCGTCTCAGTTGCCCAGTCATTGAAGCCTTACGCCCGGAGTCTATCCCATGAGTTGAGGACGCCGATGCAGGGTGTCGTTGGTATGCTAGACGTCATGATGGCAAACGTAAAAGAAGCATCAGAATCCCTGCAACTTGAATCGCGGACCCGTGAGATACTCGACACACTCAGGGAGAACATTGAGGCGGTCCAAGGTGTGTAACAATCCTGCAAAACCATTGCTTAATCCTCCTGGGAAACACCAATCCAGCATCGAGTCTTGAACCGAGCCATGCTAACTACGTATCAGACAGCTCAAGACGCGCAGTCGAAGCAGCCGACAATGTTGTCCACGCCTATGACATGAACATGGGCGTACCAGAGACCCCACTTTCGCCACTAGACAAGACGCCCGACCAGTGGAACACCTTCTGGCGCGAGATGCGGCCGGATCTGATGATTACCGGCAACGACATGCGCGCTCCGCTACGCGGCATCAAAAGAAGACGACACGAAGTTTCCTGGGCAGACCATGCTAACAAGACACGCGTGGTCAAGAGTGCCCGCCAACGAGTTCGAGACACCTTTTCAGAGGAGCCTCCCATGCGCGGCACCAAGTCCTGTCCTCCAGACGCAAGCGCTCTGGAACTGGACCGACTAGACCACACCTGCTCACATGGAACATCGTTGGGCAAGTGTGACTCCACCACCTCGCCAATCTTCGCATCCGAACACTCCAAGGTCCCTGGACTGCGACACACCAACCTGCGAGAAGTCCTTCAGTACGTTATCAACGATGCGCTCAAAGTAGGAGGACGACCGGATTCCGCCATCGCCGAGGCCACGGATACGGGAGAGCGCATTGAAGTTCGGACGCGTAGCTCGAATGGAGAGGCACACACCAAATGGATCGAGTGGACTGTTTCCGCCGATGTGCCAGAGACAATCGTCATTGACGAACGGGACCTTGCTAAGATGGTCTCTTGCCTTGCTCTCAACGCTATCAAGTTTACACAGGACGGATCCATCACACTCCAAGCGACACTCAGCGCAAAAGGTCGCTACATTGTCATCAACATCAAGGACACGGGCTCCGGCATCCCAGCGGCGTTTCTGCCTAACCTGTTCAAGCCGTTTTCAAGAGAAGACGACTCCATGACACGGCAGAGTGAGGGGCTGGGCCTTGGTCTCATGGTCGCGAAGGGTATTGCGAGGAAGCTCGGTGGCGATCTCTTCTGCCTGCGTTCGCATGTGTCGGGACCCGGAAGAGGATCAGAATTTGAGATGCGAGTCCCGCTTACCCCAGGCGAAATATGCAGTCGCCCTGCAACACCATTTGGGTCCCCCACCCTGTCCATCAAGTCTCGCATGTCTATCGATCCCGAGGTACCTCGTCTGGACCTTGGCCGGGGCCCAGTCACCCCTCCGCTGAGTTCTGATGCATTCAGACACGAGCGGGAACGTCGGCCACCAATCACACCTGTCATCACCGCCCCCTCTGCAAGATCGCCAGATGACATTGGCCTTGCTACTCCCCGCCGCACTTCATCGCCCCCACGACAACACTCTACTCGCGCTCTATCTCTGGAGCGGGACGTCGTGCCAACCGATCTCGGCGAACAGCTGCCCCTCAACATTCTGGTCGTGGATGACAACGCTATCAACCGACGCGTTTTGGTGAGCATGCTCGGCAGGCTGGGCTACAAGAACATTACCACGGCATTCAACGGTAACGACGCCGTCGAAACTGTTCGTCGCAATGCGCTCGCGCCGGCTTCTGAAGCATTTGATGTCGTCCTCATGGACCTGTGGATGCCGCTGCTGGACGGCTTCCAAGCTACCGAGGTGATTCTGAAGATGCCCGAGCTCGTGCGAAAGCCGACCATCCTGGCCGTCAGCGCCGACATTACGGATGCCGCTCTGGACAAAGCAGTCAAGAGCGGGATGAAGGGCTTTGTCACCAAGCCCTTCATCACCCGAGACATTGCCCGATTGATTCGGACATACTGCGCAAGCCAATGAGCTTGCACTTTCTACTTCTCCCACGGCGCTATGGCTGCCTGGGTTTATTCACGATACATAGATTATAGTCGTACACGATACAGGTGGTGATGCTAGAGAGCGGGCATGACTGGATCGGACTGGGTACATGATGATGACGATAGCATTTGACCGGGCCTTTGAAGGCTTTTTGCGGCGTTTAGCGAGCGGGATACCTTTGGTAGGCCATAATACCCTTTGATGAATTGTGCATGTTGGGACGACCTGGAACATGGGCTGCAGTAGCATACGCGGGCTACTATACAACGAAACGTTTACCATATGATTCGACTCGTTGCTTCCTTTGCGAGTGACACTGCAGTGCTGGCAACGTGAGCTCTGCTAAGACCCGGATTGCCGAGCTTGACCCGCAGGCACGGCAGTCTTGCCCCGGTGAGCTGCAGTCATGATGTCCAAGGTGGGGAGCTCGAGCCGCGGGGCATGGCCGAACATGGCACCTGGCCTCGGAATCTGGCCGCGCCCCAAGCCTTGCAGAGTCGCTGCGAACGGCGACTCTCACCAGCCACATTCCGCTCGAGGTGCAGTCGGACGGGTGCGCGAATGGCAACGAGGTGCGCGAAACGTGTTGGCGGGCGAAGGGTGGCTGGAGAGGCTGCAAGGGGACTAGTGCTGTGGCGCATGCGGGTCGATTTTAGAGGACAGATTTCTTGGGATGCGCCGAAGTCGAGACAAGAGCTGTTGCGCCGCCAGTACAGCCGTTGCTGCCGTGGACAATCGCAGAACCTTCCATCCTCTTCTCCTGTGACGCTGCTTGTGCCAGGAAACACGGTCCCTCCCTTGCCGCTCCCAGTAATAAGGCGGACGTTGTCCCAGTGCATCTCAACGTCATAGGCAAAGACCACACACTTCGCGAGCCGAACTATCTCTGCGACCACCACCACCACCGCGCCACGCGGACCATCCAACAGCGAGAGCACCGAGAGACGCAGACGCGGCACCGAGAGCAGTGGGCATGGAGAATGCGTACACCAAGACGCCTGCCGAGGCGCTGAGGCAGTTCCAGGTCGAGGAGCAACAGGGCCTCAGCGCCCAGCAGGTGCAGAGCGCACGGGAGAAGCATGGCAAGAACGGTATGTCAGCGTCGTCGCAGAGGCCGCCCACCACTAACACGCGGGACAGCGCTGCCAGAAGACCCGCCGACACCCATCTGGGAGCTCATCCTGGAGCAGTTCAAGGACCAGCTGGTCATCATCTTGCTAGGCTCGGCAGCAGTGTCGTTCGTACTTGCCCTCTTTGAAGAGGACGAAGGCTGGACGGCTTTCGTCGACCCGGCAGTCGTACGTACTAGACCAGACTCTGCCTGCACTGCGCTGACAGGCCCCATAGATTCTCACCATCCTCGTCCTCAACGCCGTCGTCGGAGTATCGCAGGAAACCAGCGCCGAAAAGGCCATTGCGGCTCTGCAAGAATACTCCGCCAACGAAGCCAAGGTCGTGCGCGATGGCCACGTCAAACGCGTCAAGGCCGACGAGCTGGTCCCTGGAGATGTCATCTCCGTTACAATCGGCGACAGGATACCCGCCGACTGCAGGATCTTGTCTATCCAGAGCAACAGCTTCAACATCGACCAGTCCATTTTGACCGGAGAGAGCGAGAGCGTGTCCAAGGACACCCGGGCCGTCAAAGATGAGAACGCCGTCAAGCAGGACCAAGTCAACATGCTCTTCTCGGGTACCACGGTCGTCACGGGCCATGCGACTGCGCTGGTCGTCCTGACAGGCGCCAACACCGCAATTGGAGACATCCATGAGAGCATCACGGCACAGATCTCGCAGCCCACACCCCTCAAGGAGAAGCTCAACGACTTCGGCGACCAGCTCGCAAAGGTCATCACGGCCATCTGCATCCTCGTCTGGCTCATCAACATCCGCAACTTCAACGACCCCTCGCATGGCAGCTTCACCAAGGGCGCCATTTACTACCTCAAGATTGCCGTCTCGCTCGGTGTCGCCGCCATCCCCGAGGGTCTGGCCGTCGTCATCACAACCTGCTTGGCCCTGGGCACGCGCAAGATGGCTGCAAGGAACGCCGTCGTGCGGAGCTTGCCTTCTGTCGAGACTCTCGGCAGCTGCAGCGTCATCTGCTCCGACAAGACTGGTACCCTCACCACCAACCAGATGAGCGTCAACAAGATGGTCTTCCTCAACGAACAAGGCAGCGGCCTTGAAGAGTTTGACGTCCAAGGTACTAGCTTTGCGCCCGAGGGCCAGATCTCACTTCGTGGCAATCCTCTCGAGAACCTCGCGGCGCAATCCGACACTGTCCGCCAGATCTGTGAAGTCACGGCGCTTTGCAACGATGCCGCCCTTGCCTACGACTCCAAGAATGGCACGTATAACCTCGTCGGTGAGCCTACTGAGGGTGCCCTTCGTGTCCTAGTAGAAAAGGTTGGCACTCCCGACATTGCCCACAATGCCACGCGCGCCAGCACCTCGCCTGAAGGACGCCTCGATTTCGCCACCAAGCACTACGAGAGCCAGTATTCCCGCCTAGCAACCTACGAATTCTCCCGCGACCGTAAGAGCATGTCTGTCCTTGTAAAGAAGGGCAACTCGCAGAAGCTCCTCGTAAAGGGCGCCCCCGAGTCAATTCTTGATCGTTGCACCAATGTCGTCGTTGGCAAGAACGGCAAGAAGATACCAATGAGCAAGCAACTGGCCAGTCTTATCAACAAGGAGATCGTCGAGTACGGCAATCGCGGTCTGCGTGTCATTGCTGTGGCGTCTGTTGAAGACGTTGAATCGAACCCGCTTCTGGCGAAGGCGAAGACCACCAAGGAGTACACTCAGCTAGAGCAGAAGATGACTCTCATCGGTCTCGTCGGCATGTTGGATCCTCCTCGTCCTGAAGTCCGCGCCTCCATCGCCAAGTGCCGCTCTGCTGGTATCCGCGTCGTGGTCATCACTGGGGACAACCAAAACACTGCCGAGTCCATCTGCCGTCAGATTGGCGTCTTCGGACCCAACGAGGATCTTACTGGCAAGTCTTTTACTGGTCGCCAATTCGATGATCTCTCCGAATCTGAAAAGATGGAAGCCGCTAAGCACGCAAGCCTCTTCTCCCGCACTGAGCCAACGCACAAGTCCAAACTCGTCGACCTCCTTCAGCAAGCCGGTGAGGTGGTCGCTATGACTGGTGACGGTGTGAACGATGCTCCCGCACTCAAGAAAGCTGACATTGGTGTTGCCATGGGCTCCGGAACCGACGTAGCCAAGCTCGCCGCTGATATGGTCCTTGTAGATGACAATTTCGCTACCATCGAAGGCGCCGTCGAAGAAGGCCGCTCTATCTACAACAACACTCAGCAGTTCATTCGCTACCTCATTTCGTCCAACATTGGAGAAGTCGTGTCGATCTTCCTGACTGCCGCTATGGGTATGCCTGAAGCTTTGATTCCTGTCCAACTCCTCTGGGTCAATCTCGTTACCGACGGTCTCCCCGCCACCGCTCTCTCCTTCAACCCTCCGGACCACGATGTGATGAAGCGCCAGCCCCGTAAGCGCGACGAGCCTCTCATCAGCGGCTGGTTGTTCTTCCGTTACATGGTTATTGGTACCTATGTCGGTGCCGCAACTGTCGGTGGCTATGCGTGGTGGTTCATGTTCAATAGCGACGGTCCTCAAATCTCGTTCTACCAGCTCCGCCACTTCCACCGCTGCTCTACCCAGTTCCCTGAGATCGGCTGCGAAATGTTTAGCAACTCGTCTGCCCAGGCTGCGTCAACCGTCAGCTTGAGCATCCTGGTCGTAATCGAGATGCTCAATGCCATGAACGCTTTGAGCAGCTCAGAGAGTCTGCTGACACTGCCGCTCTGGGAAAATATGATGCTCGTCTATGCCATCTGTTTGAGCATGGCCTTGCACTTTGCTCTCCTCTACATTCCGTTCTTGCAGGGACTCTTCAGTGTCATCCCGCTAGACGGCAACGAGTGGAAGGCGGTCATGGCCATCAGTGCGCCTATCATGTAAGTCATCCTCACAGTCTGTTAGAATCAACGAAAGAGCAAGGCTAACATGAAACCAGCATCATCGACGAAGGTCTCAAATTCCTCGAGCGCAAGTTCTTCATCCAAAAGGGCAACGAGAAGTTGGAGCTTGTCGAACAGCAAAACGGCCGGGCGAAGAAGGACTAGGTGTCTTCTTCCTCTTCTTCCTCTTCTTCTCCCTCTCACTCGCTGAGACGGGTCAGTGGACGGTCACATCTCCGCTCTGATCTGGTCAAGGAACGCGTAATATAGTCACCCTGCATATAGAAGCAAGAAATTGGGGAGTAGGTGTTTTAGGAGATAGCGAGGAAGGGATGTTTTGATACCTCTTGCATGAGACTAGGAGTTTTTGCTTCGTTCAGTGACGAGTGGTAGACGTAGATGCGAACAGTATGAATAGAGCAACAGTCACGCCACAGCGAAGCGAGTATACGTGCCTTGTATGTTTATTATGAGTATCGTACAAGAAAGACGTGCAATAGACAGGCATCATCGGTTCATGTCTGGACGACCGACAGTGCAGTCTTGCCGTGCTGAATATCTTCATCGGCTGGCGTATGAAAACCGTAAGTAACAGTCTGCAAAGCTCCTGCGAAGCCCAACTCTTACCCCAGGATTCCCCCAACGCGAAGACCTCATTAACTCTCCACTCGTCCTCCGACAATGCATGTTCCATATAGCTCACACCCACCAATCACCGACTCGATCCATCAACCTCACGCTTCTCCTTAGCGCCCATCATACTTTGCAGTCAGCCTCCTACCCTCCTTCTCCACCTCATCGACCTCGGGCTCCCAATCGACTGCCTTCTCGTGCACACCAAGGAACTCCCAGATACCCTGTCCCGCCTTGATCTTAGCCTGCTTACCCTTCTTGGCCGCCTTCTTCTCCGCAACCGTCTTACCCGTAGTCAAAAGGTGCATGTCAACCCTGAGCTTCAAGTATCCATTCCCTAGAAACATGATGTCTATGTTGTGTTTGCCGACAACTGTCTTGGCCTGGACAATGCGGAAAGATGCGTGAGGGGGAGCATGAAACGCGTGGGTGGCATACGGCGAGGAACGAGATGGAATACTGAGACTGGCACTATGGGCACCGGATGCGGCGCTCAGACCAATAATGGAGGAAACCCTGAGAGTGCGCTGGCCGAAACCGTGGTTGTCGATGTGGGTCTCGGTGTACATGGGGCAGTACAGCTTCCAGGATCCTTCAATCGCACCAAGAGGCATGGGGACACGGGTCAAGATACTGTAGCGGAAGAAGGTGGATGCAGTCTCGGCGCGCTTGATGTCGGCGTTGGCCTTTTCCACTTGCAATGCGTTTGTGACGACCACCTTGAGCGCGGCAGTGTTGGTGTCATCGGAGCGTTGCAGTTGTAGCAGCTGTTCGCTCTTGGAGGAGCAGCCTGTTAACTGGGGTAGGCAAGGAAGGGGACCTGCTTCTTTGCTGTCGTAGAGCCAGTCGTCATACTCTTCCATGTACTCGGCTTCCTCGGTGAAGTTGATGGTACGCTGGGAAGTGGTGAAGGTAGTAGTGAAAACGTCAAAGCTGGCTTCGGTGTGCTTCTCCACATGCTTCTTCTTCTTCTTGTCGAAGGGAGAGAGCTCCTCGTCGGGCCGAGTGTATGGCTTGTTAGGGCGCAGATACATGTCCAGAACACTTTGGGTTGTGGAGGAAGAGGTGCTCGACGTGGTGCTGGTTGCTTCGCTGACAGCGCGACGACCTCGGGGGCGTGGTTTGGGGGCGTGGTTTAGGGGCTCTTTGAAGTTCATGAGGTTCGCAGAGGTGAAGCTCTCGATTTGGCTGTTAGTGAGTGGATTGACGGAGCCTTGGCTACCGACCACGTGCTTGTCGGCTTTGGCAAGTTTTGCGATAGTCATGAGAGGGATATCGGGAGACGATTCGTCGGCAGTAGGTGCTTCCTCGGTTTTCTTGCTTGTGGTCGCTGCTGACGACTGTGCCGGTGCAAGGCTGAAAGGAATCGCTGACACACGAGGAGTGGTTGCAGGAGTGCGGCTCATCTGCGAAAGAGGAGTCTCGGTGACAAGGACTTCAGACTGAGCGGAAGCGGCCTTGGTAGTCTTGGCCGATGACTTACTGACGCCGTCCTTCAGAGTATGGGGAGACTTCTGAGGAAGCGGAACCGGTGTCTTCTGAGGAAGCGGGACAGGTGTCTTTCGAGGAAGCGGGACGGCTGTCTTGTGAGGCAGCGGAACTGGAGTCTGCCTCGGACGAGAAGACAGAGCCGCTGCGACGGAGGGCGCTGGTACCGGGGTCTTGACGACGTCGGAACTCTTCTGCAAGGCAGAGGCAGCAGGCGCTTTCTCCAGTTTCTGCTTCTTAGCCTTGGTCTCGCCAGAGTTGACGACCTTCTTCGCCGTCTTGTTAGACTCAACAACATCCTTCTTGTCCGAAGCCTTTGGCCGTCCGGGCTTCTTCTTGGGTGACTCCGTAGGTACGGTAGCTGGCATAGCGACTGCGGCCTCGCTCTCTCGCTTGCGCTTCTTCGCAGCAGAAACTGGTGTGCCGTCGGATCCAACCTCCCTCTTCTTATACGGACCGCGTGGACCATATTTCCCATTCTTGAGAGGAGTCGCAGCAAGCTTGACAGTAGGTGTCGCATCGACTGGTGGAGTGTTTTGTTTCCCTTCTACCTTCTCGGGCTCCTTGGTAGCTTTAGCTTCTTTGGACAGCCTCTTCAGTCTCCTGGCTTCCTTCCTCTCGGCCTTCTCTTGCTTCTTCTTAGCTTTCTCTTCCTCGGCAACTTCATCCGTCGCACCATCGTTGGTTTTGATAGGTGCCGGCTCCTCGTCCTCTTTGAAGTCCATGCTGTTGTAAGACGGACGCTTCATTGAGGCGCCTTGACCAGTCAGGTGATGCTGCGGCATGCGGTAGAGACCGTTAGGCGGCATCGTTTCGATGGTTGTTGGTATGTGGCGGGTGGATTTTGTTCCAGAAATGTGTTTGTTGACGCGGTTTGCTGTTGTTGCCAGGTTGACTGGGCGCAAGCAAAACACGATCGAGCCCGCAAGAGCGCGCGACGACGTGTAACTTTTCTAAATCCAGTTAGAGCGTGCGCGCAGAAGAATGGCTGGGGGATGACTACCTTGGCCCCAACGTTGCGGAGTAAGAGCTTGAACAATGTAGCAAGGTGCGAGAGACGAGGTTGACAAAAGTATGGGGAGGAAGTCGCGAGGGAGAAAAGTCAACAAGCGATCTGCCTGGACTCAAGGTGAAGGTGAAGACGAGAGCATGCACTCACCTTCACGGTGAGTGTCGAAGGATCCCAATGTAGCCCATGCCAAGACAGAGAAGTCAACGACGTTTTCCAATCACGTGGCTCAGTAGGATCTACTAGATAAAGCGTTTGATGTGTGTCATGGTGGAGGTGCGGGAATCAACAAATCTGCACCACCACTATCAGATCCCGCGGCTGCATGCATTGCAGAACATACGATGTTTATTCGGATGATGGAAACACGGGTATAATATAGCTATGCGTATTATTTCTGCGGAAGCCTGTTCCCTTCATTGGGTAGCTTGACGTCAGCTACCACTTAGCCCTTCCCCTGGCGGTGACAGATCTGGATTTCACCACGCCTTGGGCGCTTGAATAGGATTTGGACGTTTGTTGATACGATTTAAATGTCGACAATAGTGGTGTTGGCAAAGGTGCGGTCGAGGCCGAAGCGTGAGGCACTGAATACATGGACATCGCTTGCCGGTCGTAAAGGGACCGTTGCAGCGGGACATCTCAGCGGCGATGATGGTTCATTCATGCGAGTCAACATATTTCTTTGATACAGAGTTGGATGTATATCAGCGCCCCGTGTTCAGCCATCCCAAACGCACATGGTGTCTATAAACGTCTCCACTTCCTCAGCTATGACCGTTTCCAGATGCTCCCGTCTGATGCATTTCGTAGATTTTTACGTACTTCAGGTCATTGTATGAGGTATCGCGAATGAATCAAAACGCTACTGAGAGAGACCTCATCTTCCAGGCCTCATGGCTTCATGTTTGATGGGTAGAGCGTCTTCACGAAAGGCATGTAAGCGTTGACGAGTGACGCCATTAGACGTTCCAGAGTATGCAGAGCCGTTCGCTCGAGTAGTCTGTCTTCCTAACAACTGCCAATCGGGTACTCATGAGTAGACACGTGGGGAAAGAAAGAACAAGGCTGGTATGAGCATATGTCTGGTGGTGTTGACTTCACGGATGGTATGTAAATGGTGTTGTGGTTATAGTGAGCCTCTTTAGCATTCCACATAGCATCTCCGCAAGTATACGGTAAGCAGAAAAGGCTCAATCTATGGATGTTTGGGGCTGTGATCCAATTTGGTCGACTTTCGGATGCTGCCCTCGGTAAGCGAGATCATGGTTGAGCTCAACAATGGAATGATGACTCTGAACGCACTCCGTCGACGTGGAAATGATGATAAATCTGTAGCGAAGCATTCGTGAGCTCCTCGCTCTGGAACACAATCAGCATCTACAGGCTGACACTGAGTTACCCTATAACTATATCTTCTCTTCCTCTGAAACCAAAATGCACTAAGTGATTACAAATTACTCCCCGTCTCTCGCTAGACTGGCCTCGTGAGCACACGCGCCAGACGTTAAAGACCCGGCGTATGCGCAACATTCCTGATATCCTTGGTTTCAATGCGACCTATAGCTGGATACATATCATGCCGATCAATGTAACTATTCACGGTCTTGACATTCTCCAGTTCATCTTTGCTC
>Ga0265780_10000400_pt1 | contig 68766 bp, 48 predicted proteins | sample P1T30metagenome_FD_192432 | JGI IMG/M metagenome (GOLD analysis project Ga0265780, IMG submission 192432) | Plant litter microbial communities from East Loma Ridge, Irvine, California - P1 T30 | ecosystem: Environmental > Terrestrial > Plant litter > Unclassified | place: USA: California...
CTTTGATCATACGGACGACCTCGAGCTTGAAGCTGGGGTCAAAATTGCGGCGCTGCCTGGTCATGTAAACTCCTTCGAAGGTGAATTATCCACCTATCGAGGTGTCCGGGGACATTAGACCACTACAACCTGTATCTGAACCGGTCTATCCAAAAGAAGAAAGGTGCTGCTTTTCCACTACGTTATAAGTATTTGGCTGAGTAATTGCAAGGACAATGCTACAACGTCGTGGTAATGGCCAGAGCCAGCCATTGAAAGCTCAGGCGTTGTGGCAGCACCTTTTGTCGACGGCCATCTGGCCATTCGAAGGCGCTACCACTTTCTTGTCAGCGCTTTAAGGCATTCCGGTCTGTCGGCAATGTGCTGGCTAGCATCGAGCTCATGCACATGATCCGCAAGGATTAGTTCGCGATCGATAGCGCCGCTGTCATGTCGTTCGCCGACCCGTTTTATTCGTTAGCAGGACAAGTCGACAGTGTAAGCGGGTGCACGCTCAGCACAGGAAATCCGTGCCCGGCTCAACAACGCGGCAGAGCCCTTGATGATGCTGTACATGGCAAGGACCAAGAGCGTGACGACGCGGCTGACTAGAATTTGATCGAGCCAGTGCAGCACCAGACTTGCCAGGAATAGGACACCAACGAAGGAAATCAAGCCAAAGCAGCAAAATTCCCTAACCAGCGTCCACAAACCTCCGACAACTTTAATGGGTACATCATGCCTCAATGCCCGATACCTGGATCTGAGCCATCGCCTGTGACTGCCGCACGCCTGCGCTGGTAACGTAGGATTGGCTTTCTTGAGGACGTCCAAGAACGCTGCCTTCTTCCGCGCGTAATCTTTGCACACGCCGGATTGCGATACAGATGGTGCGGTCGTTCAAGATGACGTGGGCCCGCGCCCGATCTGTGTCTACCCGTCCGCGGCCGCGATCGCTCGGCGGCCATGTTCTGTTCTCCATTTGCTTTTGCCCTTTTCGTAGTCACTCAGGGAGGAGACGAGCATTGCGACTGACTAAACGCGGCTGTGCCGTTGACGGTGATTGGCCGCTATGAGCGATGACTGTTAAACTTCGTGCCGCGCCGACCTCTTCGATTCATGTTTAGCTTGCCGTAGTCGGTGCACGCGTAACCCGACCCGCCTGCGGTCGACGTCGATATCGCGGATCATGACGCTCAGCACGTCGCCCACCTTGGGCGCTGTCGTTGCGTTGTAATGGAGGTGTTTGAGATCGGATTGGAACACGAGGCCGTTGATACCTGGTACGATCTCGACGAAGGCTCCGCTTTCGGTCAATTTTCTGATCTTGCCCTCGAGCGTGCTCCCGACAGCAAAGCGCGAAACCAATTCGTCCCAGCTGTCTGCGGCCATTGGCTTGCCGCTTAGCGAGACCTTCTTTTGTTCCAAGTCCACCTTGAAGACACGCGTTTTGATGGGCGCACCCACGACGACGGCATCCGTCAGCGGTCCCATTTGACTACAATGCAATAGCCCAACCAGACCGCCCAAATCAATGAAGGCGCCAAACTCAGCAATGTTTTTGACGACACCTTCGACCAGATCCCCTGGGCGCAAACTAACCAGTAGAGCGTCACGTGCTTCTTCCATCAGCACCTTGCGCGACGCGATCACGCGGTTGACGTCGCGATCCAGTTCAAGTAAGCGCACGCTGATCGTCGTACCAAAGAGTGCCTCGAAATGTTTCCCCGGCGTGAGATCGCTTTGCGAATGCGGGATGAATACGGGGACGCCGTGGTAGCTAGCACTGTAGCCGTTTTTGGCTGGCCTTTCCAATGTCACGTCGACGCTGCCACCGCTATCGAACGCGTGCAGCAGCTCGACCCAGCGTAGCATCTTCTTGTATTCGAAGTGGGAAAACGCGATGCCATCCGACGTGACTTTGGCTACGAAGTTGACGTAATCCCCGACATCGATTTGCAGCTGCTGCCCCTCGATGAACTCGGCCAGCGAAACTAAGTTTTCGGTGCCCTTGTCCAGCTTGACGCTTGCGTAGAAATCGTCGATGGCGATGACTTGTGCAGTCACCAGAGCACCATTCTCGATCGTGACCTCGTCTACTAGCGCAGCCGCTGTCTCAGAGGTATCAGAGTTGCGTAATGCGCGGTTTTCCACTTCGAGGCCAGCCACCCGGACCTGCAGACGACGCAATTCCGCGTTACGTCTGTCCCCAAAACTGTCTAGGAAAGTACGGACGAGAGTTTCGTTACTGTAGTCTGCAAGGAACTGCAGTACGGGATCGCTGTCTTGGTGGAGTTTCATGATGAGGTTTCGATATAGTGCTCTGAACGAACGTGAAGCAGGGACAACGTTAGCAAGGTTGCGACGACCTTCTCCGGCGCGGCTTCACCAGCAAGCAGGCGCGTGGTGTCAACCAAGCGGATGAAGCCATTACTCATCTGCGACACGGCAGTGGCAAAAGCTCCCGTGAGGCGTGAACGCAGATAGTGCTGCAGGTCCGGCGTATCGGCTCGCAGTTCGTGCAAGGCGAGATCGGCACCCGCAAAGAACTGCCGCACTGGCACCAGCGTGGCGTCGAGCTGTGGCATCCAGTAGCCAGTCCACCAGGCGTATAGCGGATGGTCTGGTGGCAGGTCCAGTGCGTCGAACTCCAAGTAAGTGTCCTGTACGCTGGCGCCGAGCTGGCGCAGCCAAGCCGCCTGCAACTTGGCATACCGCTCCTCGCTGCCCATGCCGATTAAGCGATACATATTCATGCCCGCTAGGAAGTCACCGCTTTTTCGGACCCTTGCCAACATCTCACCGGCCTTTTCGAGCATTTGTTGTGTCCGTAACAAACGTGGCCGGATCGCCCATTCGTCTCTCCACTCTTGCACGGCGGGCAGCCACGGATGTTGTGGTTGCTCTTCGTCGTCCTGCAGCGGCGCCAGCAGATGCTGCCAGCAGCTGTGTCGAAACCGTTGGAGTTCAGAGGGCGCCATCGAGGAGAACTCGGCGCCAAGTACTAGCAAGTCCAGTGTTTCCGGGGCCTCCCCGAGCTCGCTCCAAGCTTGGAGCACGCGGCTACGCGCCAGTGCTTCCAGGCGGCTGCGATCCTTAGGCGGGCACTGCGTGATGATGAATAACAGGCTATAGCGGTCGCCGATGAAATCGGCTGCTGCTAGCGCCTCCAGAAACGCTGCCAGTCGATCCTGGTTCTTTTCCCCGTCCAGTCGGCTGGCCTGGCACACGTAACCCAGTGACAAGTTCCAGTGTCCTGTCATCAAAGTGTTGGCGTCGCTCTCTGCCAAGTCGTCGTCGCCTGAATTCCAGCCAGGCATGTCGATCAACGCGAGACGCTTGGCGCCATCCCCGTAGCCGTCCCCCTTGCGAAGAATCAAGCGTGGTTCAGGGATTGCCAAGCGCAGGCGATACCGCATGGGATCGAACGCGGACACTTCGGCACGTTTCGGGAAGTGCGCATAGCGGTCAAGCTCCTTGCCCTCCCGGGCGTCATGTGGACGCTCGACCAACAGGAGCTCGGCCTGCGGACCATAGGTGATTTCGAGCGGCAATCGCGTTTGCCGCTCAAGTGAACTGATAGGCAGCAGGGCCTCGGGAATACATGGCGCGAGCAATTCACGTAGGAATCGTGTCTTACCGGCCGAGAATTCACCGATGACCCGTACCGTCAGCACGCTGTCGGGCAGTGCTACGGGGGTACTCATGCATTCAGCGAACCGGCGCACTGTGTCGAATACGGTGGCAGCATCCGGCGGCACGTGCTTGGGCGCCGCCCTCTTGGAACCTCTGGTTTTCACGGCGCCAACAGCTCAAGGCTCGCCTGCAAAGCATCGGCTTCCGCTTTCAGCGTGCTCAAGGTAGCTTGTTGCTCGGCCGGCGCGGCGTCGGCGGCAGCCGACAACGCCGCCAATTCTGCCAAGCGCTCGCTGACCATCGCATCGACCCGCTCCTCCCAATGCTGCTTGACCAGTTGTCGTAACATTTCCACCATTGCGTCGCTTTGCTGGACGTACACTTTTCGCCAATAGTTTAGGGCCTGTTCGACGTGTCGTGCGATCAGCTGGGTGCGATCTTTCGCCTGCTGCGTCGCCAATTCTTGCGCTTGCTGCACGGTGCGCGCCTCAAGCTCGGTCAGGTCCGCCTTCAGCATAGCTTGCTCTTTGCGGTTTTGTTCCAATGCCCAACCGCTCAGCTTTCGCTCTTCTGCTATCCGCGTGCTGTTCGTAAGCTCGCGGCGATAGGCGGCTATCCGCTCATCGGCGGCGCGCAACTCTTCCTGTTGTTGCGCATATGCCTCGGGGTCGACTACGGTCACTTCCTGGGCGCCGTCGAAAGCGCTGCCGATACGCTCGCCCCAATAGCTGAACGAAATCGCCTCCAGCATGCCCAGTTTGTCGATCACCTTCGGCGGCACGCCCCTCACCTTGCCCCCCACCTTGGTCGCTTTCAGCAACTTCACCGTCGTGCTCGCATGTTTTGCCACTGTCGCGCTATTGACGGCAATCTTCGCGATCTTTGCCCCCTTGCCCACCACAGCCGCGATCTTCGCACCGGCCGCAGCGGGATTGATGAACATGGTGCCGATATCCGCCACCTCACCAAGAATACGGCCGAGGACCGCGCCCTTGTTGTTACCGGTTGGCTGGGTAATACGGGGCAAAGGCTGCGCCAGCACGGCATGGCGCTCGCGCATTGCCTGATGCAGGGCATCCCGGTGCTGGTCGCTATCCACGACCTCGCTATTGCCATGCGTCTGTTCGAGCAGCGCGTATGTCTCTTGCTTTTCTTCGAGTGCGCGTTGCAACGCCGCCATCCGTCCGACATTAAGGAAATCGCTGCTCTCGACTAGCATCGGCGGCGGCAACTGCAGTTGAAATTCCTGCTGCTGTGCCGTAGGCAGTTTCAGCGTGCCATAGGCCGTCGACAGTTCTTGCATGTCTCGTGCAAGCCCATCTAGTGCACGCTGTTGGGCTTCCGCGCCTCCGGAAACGAATTGTGCCCACTGCGCCTCTTCCGTGACGGACTGGCCCAACTTGGTCATGGAGCTGTCGAACGCACTGTCATGACGTGCGCTCAACGCCTTGGCGGCCGCGTCGCTGGTTTCACGGTCAGCGCTCGCTTGAGCGTGCAGCTGCGCTTTCAACTCGGTCAACGCCATTTTGCGACGAAGCAGTTCTGCGTGTGTCGCTTCGCGGGCCGCGACGCTATCACTATGGCAGACGCTCTGCATCAATGCATTCTGGCCCAAGGCGTTTTCCAGCAGAGGTACGAGCTCAGCGCGCACGCGTCGCATGCGGATGTCCACGAGTGCGTTGCAGGCGTCGCGCACGAAACCGATCACGGTGTCACGGCCCCTACCGAACTTGTCCACTGGCGTGATCACCGTGCGCATTTTGGATCCCGCCTCTATCTGGCTCGACCAGACTTGCAGGTCCGGTGCCTTTTCTCCTCCCACAACCGCGCGCTCGACCTCGTCCCAACGTGTCGCCAGCACGGCGACGCGTTTGCCCATGCGATGGATACGGTCGAGCGTGACGAGATCGCTGGCATCGGGACCGCGCGGCGGGATCAGGTACAGTACGAGATCTGCTTGCTGGATCTGCGCCAATGCATATTGCTGATTCGCTCGCGACATGCCGCCCAAACCTGGCAGATCGACCAGCACTGCCCCGGCTAGCCAATCCTGCTTCAATGTCAGCGAGGCGTAGGCAGCATTGGGTGGCGCCTGGGTCACGACGGTGGAAAACTCATCGACAGTCAAATCATGGGTGCTGCCGTCGACATCGACCAGCTGCATGCACGTATCGGCGCCATATTCGACGAATGTAGGCAGCGCCGTGGTCTCTTCAAGCGCGGATGGCAACCACTCCGCCCCAGTCAACATATTGACCAAGCTACTTTTGCCGACCGTGAATGCGCCGGCCAACACGATCCGCAATGGGCGCTCGGGCTCCATCAGGCTATCTACTAACTGCTGTACTGGTTGCTGCCAAGCGATGGGCAGGGCGGCGTGCAGATCCGCGAGCCAGATGTCGGGTACTTGCATAGATTCCTCAATCATTCAATACGGCTTGCGTCATCGCAAACACCTCGGCCAAGGCCGTGCTGCCTACTTCCAACTGCGCCTTGCGTGCGGCGATCTCTGCGGCGCTTTGCTGCAGCAGCAATTGCACTTCCTGGCGCTGTGCGCGTTTGGCGTTCAGCGGTTCCATCAATTGTTCCTGCACGCAGGACGACAGTAATTTCGCCTGCTCCATAAAGAGACCGCGTACTGCCGTGGCCAGATGCTGATTAAGGTAAGCAATCGTGTCGTCGAGCTTTGCGACTGTGTTGCGTGACAGTTTGCGCAAACCGTCGGCGACCAGTGTCTGGCGCTCAAGCGCTGCAGCGGCTTGCGCGCGCTCGGCCTCCTTGGCCAAGTTGTCCTGCTGTTTCTTCAGACGCTTTTGCGCCATCTCGAGCGTAATGCGCTGACCGGTCAGCTCTTCCTGTTCGCGGATTACGCGCTCCAATGCCTCTTCTTTGCTCTCGATCTTGCGTTTTAACTCCTTGGCTTCTTCTTCATGGGCGACCTTGGCAGAGTCATCCGTCACGGTGACGTTCTCGTAGGTCGCGCTCAACCATAGGAACCCGCTGCCCCAATCGCTGGTCTTTCGCCTTACATCGTGTCGCTGCACCGGGGGCGGCGGACCCAGGCTGTCTAAGCGTGCCACCAGGCGCGCCATGTCGGCCTCGGCCTGCAAGCGCTTCCTATCGCTGATGGTCTTGGTCGCGAGTTCACGCTCGAGTTCGTGCAATTCGTCCTCGGTCTTGTCCATTTGGCTTTTCAGCTTGGACAGTTCGCTGCGATGCTCCTCGATGCTGGAAAAGTCCAGGTCCAACACGCTTTCGATGCGAGGCAATTCGATCTGGATGTGGCCGAGTTCTGACTCAATCTGCAGCGCGTGCTTTTCCATCCGTTGGACGTAATTGGCGCGGAGTCCCGCCAGCGTCTGGGCAATGTGCCTTTTTTGCGCCTGCCATTGCTGGTCCAGTTGGCGGGCGACGTCGGTCAATTGCCCCTCCAGTTCTGGCGGCAAGGCGATCTTGGTGACGTTCTTGGCCAGCTGACGTGCGATATAGGTCTCAGTGATCTGGTCAGCTATTGCATGCTTGAGCGCGGAAATCGGCGCGGTCATCGCTGCCAGCACGGTTTCGCTTTGATACTGTCCAGCGCGCTCATGCTCTTCACGCGAATCGCGGGTCTCGCGCTGCTCTTCCTGCTCTAGGTCAAGCACGTCCATTTCCAGTCGTGCCAATTGGTGACGCTGCTTATCCAGCGGCTCGTCAGACGCCAGCTGGCGCAGCTCGTCATCAACGCGCTCCGCCAGCTGTTTTTGAATCGTGCTCAGCTGCTGCAACGGTTTGTAGAGAATCTGCTGCATGGCTTCGCCGCTGTTAACCATCGCAGCGATGCGTTTGCGTAACTCATCCATGCCGGAGCGTCGCCGCCTTTCCGGGTCCGCATCCTCACCCCACTTCGCGCTGACCGGCAGTAAATGCTCGTTGTCCGTCATGATCGCCAGCTCGAGCGAATGCTTGTCGCCTAGGGCCTGCGCAAAATTTTCCTTGAGGATGTCCAGTTTGGCCTTCACCCGTGCAGCCTCCGGCATCTCCTTGTCCTGCTTGTCCTCCGGATCTAGCACCTTGTCCCATTTGTTGATGACAGTGATGAATTTTCGGAAGTTGTTCTGCAAGCTATCGGTAAGAAAATTCCATTCCGATTCCGAACCGCCCAGCATGTCGGTGGACTGCACCCACAAAGCGATGTGGGCGCCGGCGATGGCCTTGCGCGTGATCTGCTCATGATGCTTAACGACGGTCTGCAGGCCAGGCGTATCGACTAGCACTAGATCGCGCCGTAGCAAGGGATGATCCAGGAAGACATCGATGTGGCTGACCATCTTGCGGCCGTCGCGATTGCTAGTATCGAGTTCCGTTCCCCAACGGCGCAGGGCGTCATCATCTTCCCAAGCGATTTCCTCGGCGCGTCCGTCGATGTGATGTATCACGATGTAGCGCTTCTGACGGTCGGCCGGCAGCCCCCGCAAGAAGGTGTTTACCGCCGTTGTGGTTTCCAAGGCATAAGGCAGCAACTCAATACCGAGCAGCGAGTTCAATAGCCGCGACTTGCCGCGGGTGAATTCTCCGAGGACGACGATCTGGGCCGCCGTCGCCTCCAGCGCACCGCGCAGGTCGGCAAAGCGTGCATGGGTGCTTTTTAGCTCGACGCTGCCAAACTCGGCAAAGAGATGTTCCGTCCGGTCGAGGTAATCCTTCGCAACCTGAACTTTGCGCTGGCGTTGGGTCAAGCTATCGATGAGTACCGAATTTTCCCGAGGGGTCATATATACAGCTTTCAAAGTAAATTTCCGGTTGGGAACTAATTGCTACTTTATCGTTAGAACAACGGAAATGGAAGCTTGCGTCCCCATGTATTACGCTTACGTTGTGCGATGACTACTGATTGCGCAACCGGCATCTGCTACGAGATTGTCGTGCGAGTTTCACAGCGGACGAGCCGACTTCGCAAACGTGTCAGATGCCAGCGCCGACGACGATCAGCCAGTGGTTGCTCCGCGCTGAATATATGTAGACGGCACCACGGTCCGCTTCCTAATTTGTGAACGCTTGTGCTACGACGGTTATCGAGCTGCTGACGCCGTTCGACGATCGTCATTTACAACTTCCGGGTGTGAATTGCGCGATGGCAGCTCGCACAACAAGACGAGCTTGAGGGTGAATCGCCCTGGTTTTCGTGGAGGCCAGTTAGTCTGAGTCCGGGCGCGATGGCTTGACTGCTTAGTTGCTCGTAATAGTTTGCCTCAGCTTTGGCCGCCGAGATATAGCCGAGCGGATCGATCAGGCGGTAATGATTGAACCAGACACTCAGTCCGGCGTAGCCAGCTTGCCGGCTTGGCGCGTTCACCCTGCTGCCAACTGCTTGCTGAGGGTTTCGGGTATGTCTCCCGCGTGGACGATGCTGAGCGGCCGCGCGGGCATTCGTTGACGCGTACTGGCTTCGCGACCATAGGTATGTATGAGGTAACGCTCGACATCGTCGATAATTTGTAGCGCTTCATCGTCCAGCTCACACACATACAGTTTTACGCCCATGACCTAAGCCACCTTTAATCCAATACCGATAGCCGCTGTTATCGGCCGCTCGCGTTAAGGATCGATTGTGATTCGCTACTCGACAGCAGCGCTTACTTAAAAATTTAATACAACGTAAAGTCACCGCGGCCGACGCTCTATACTTCTGCCGAAGAAGACATTCCAGCGTAAGTTGAGTATGAGTCAAAACCGATCAGGCAGCGATTTTGGGCGTCTTAGCAGTGCGGAATACCTGATCGCTCACGTTGCGAGCCCGATGCCCTTGCTTCGCAGGCTGAATAACTGCCTGCAAGGAGTCCTTCAGCGCAACTGCACGGCCGCGCTGAGTCTCGCCAATCGGGTAGGTGCCTGAGAACGGTGCAAGTGCGTTCGTCAAGGAATTAGTCAACGTCTCGGCGTCACGATGGCCCTCCGTCGTAAGAGCAGACATTGCAGAAAGAATTGCACAGTCAATTAGCGTACCTTGAAGCCACCAAGTACTCGATGCGTAACCGACACACCAGCGAATCGCTCCCGCCTCAACACAAGCCTCCAAAGCGGTAGAGTCCTTACCGACATAACACGAGCCCAGCAATACACCCGTAATGTTATAAGCGCGCGAGTGAACAGCGATGTAGGACATTGCGACAAACAGATCGACGTTGCCGATCTTGCGTCCGCTACCATGTGCGGCGATATACACTGTCGTGTTGCTGTACTTGGTTTTACATAAACACTCAAGTGCTTTTTTGAAGCTGGAAGTGTCATAAAAGTTTGCGTGAAACACTTCGGTATCGCCAGCGAACTTGGCAACGCCTTCGATAAAGGGAACTACGCTGCTACGATTAGCATCGCTGTCGTCGATGCCCCAGGGCGATTCCAACACCAAGATGGCGCGATGGGCATGTGGTTTTGTCATGTCAGCTTTCTGAGGTGAGCTCGGCCGCCTAGCCGAAAAGTAGGTGATGCCGCACGATTTGCCTTAACAACTACGTTGGCCGCGCCAGTCAATCGAGTACATCGACGCACAGCGTCATACGCAAGTGCAGTTACAAGGTGATGGCGTCATTTTAACAAATATATTTCATTTGGGAAACATCTGGTATTTGTCGTGTTGTTTTGCTGGACAGGCATGATAGCGATGCAAACGGAGTTAAGCGTTGACGAATATGACTGGCCTTGCTTTTCCGATGGATCGATGCGCGGCAGCCGTAACCTATCCACGACGAGCGTAAACTTAGCCCATGGACACTGTCCAAAACTGCCGTGTTTGCTGAATTGAAGAGGCACCAAGGGCGCAAATCCGACTGCGTAAGTACCGTCTCTTTTTATGTCGCCGGTGGTGACCGCCTGATGCCCATCGTGCGCGAGCGTTTGAAATGCGGGGCCAGTATCTAAGTGTTTGCACTCGTGGGAATCATGTACCCATCCGTAGCTAGTCCTTCTTCGCACACATTGTTCCAACCCGACTTTTAAAGCAGCCTGACAATCCAAGCCTTGCAAAGCCCAAATTAGTTCGCGAGACAGCACCTGCGGCGGGGTGTTTGCGTCCTTTGTCGTCAGGGCGACAGCACGGAATCAATGGCCATTAGCGTTCGCAGCGCGCCACCGGCGATCCCGACGCCGTCCAAGTGGCTGACATACGGTTCGCGCGGGTTGATGCGAATGAGGGAGCCCTTGTGGCGCAATACGACCCGGTTTGCGAAGTGCCTGACCGTGGCGACGTTCACGCCGGCGCCGATCTCGATCACGACCGGGTGCCTCGCCTTTTCGAGCCAATTCTGGCGCCTCGCGGCCTGCGCTTCACGGCGCGAATCAATCCAGTCCCAATCATCAAACATGAGGATGTTCGGCCGCGCCGGGCCCCCGCAGTGGGGACACGCGGGCAGCATGCCGAGTAATTCGCAGCGCGCCGCGTCGATCGACGGTCTGAAGCCGGCGGCTCGCCACGTCCTCTGGGAGCAGGGCGTCAGGCACTGCATGTGGTGGATTGAGCCATGGCATTCATCGATTCGAAGCGGATCGAAGCCAGCTTTCTGAAATTGACCGTCCACATTGCTGGTGAAGACGAAGTAGCCGCACGCCTTCGCGCTGCCCCATTTGCGCAGCAGCTCAAATCCAGCGTGCGGAACGGTGGCGCGGTACAGTGCCAGCCGGTGTCCATAAAAACCCCAGGCGCGGCGCGGGTTGCTTTGGAAAGCGGCCGGCGACGCGATGTCCATGAAGGCGGTGCCTTCGGCCGCCAAGGCGGGATAGGCTTTCCAGAAACCGGCATTGCCGCGGAAGTCAGGCAGGCCGGAATCGACGCCGATGCCCGCGCCAGCGGCGATGACCAGTGCGTCGGCCTTGGCGACTAGCGCTGCGGCTTGTTCGATGGCTGCGTGGTCGAGGAGGGGCACGTCCATGTCATGGCCGCTCATCGAATCAGGCTGGCAAGTAGGTTGCCGCTGCTGGCCGTATGAAATCGCGCATCCTTGGTGAGATTGGTGCGCGGGTCGTAGTAACCGACGATGCGATTGCGGGAGTCTCGCATGGTTTGCTTGCTAACGGCGTCCCTATCGAGCGTACTGATCATGTGGCAGCGGGCGTCCGTGAGAGTTTGTCGGTTCATGCATGCTCCAGTGCGTGTTGGTTGCATCCATTTTGAACCCCCACTGCGACAAACAACGTCGCATACAGTTATATTTTTAATTCAAAAAGTTTTTTTGGTGCAACTTTTTTGAAGCGATACCGCCGCCATCCTAGACTAATTAACCATATCGATGCGATCACGCTCAGAGAGGGGCGAGCTCTACCTTGAATTTCGTCCGCGAGCATTCAGCGAATGGCGCCGTTACCGCTACGGTAACGATCCCCGACGTCTGCGTCCGTCTCAGTAACCGCATGAGTGCATGGAAGCATGCACTACAGGGCAGCCACGAAGTCTGCAATGTCGATATCACTGCTAGCCTTGAGCATGTCTCCGGCCAGTGCCCGCTTGCGACTCAACAGCTGGTCAAGCGTCTGGTCGAACGTCGTCATGCCCTCCGCGACCACGGTCGGGTAGTACACGTACACGTCGTTTTCCTGGCCAATCCGGTACGCGCGGTCTGTTGCCTGGTCTTCCTTCGCAGGGTTCCATGGCCGCGTAAAGTGAATCACGTGATTCGCCTTCTGGATGTTGACGCCGAAACCGACCGCGGTTGTCGAGAGCACGATGACCCCGAACCCCGGTTTTGCCTGGAAGTCGTCGATCAGCTTCTGGCGACTGGGTCCCCGCTCGCTCGTCGAATTGGTGTCGCCGTTGATGATCTGCGGAGTGAATCCGAATTCGTCCATGACGGCGTAGCTGAGCACGCGTTGGATATCGCGCAGCTCGGTGAAGATGATCACTTTTTGCTGTCGGTCGCGGATTTCCCTGAGTTTCTGCACAGTCCAGCTCAATTTTGGCGAGACGTCGAGCGGATCGCCTTCTGGCCGGATGGCGTGCGGATGGGAGCAGATGAGCTTCAGGCTGTGCAGCAGGCCGAGCATCGCCGCGCCCCTGCTGCCCAGTGCCTCCTGGAGCGCGCGCTGCTCGTGGTACCCCGCCATTTCGGCGCGGTACAGCCGTTCCTGGAGTGAGCTCATGGCGAGTGACTTGCAGGCCGCGTCTTCGATCTTGGCAGGAAGGTCTTTGGCCACCTCGGCCTTTGTCCGGCGCAGCAGTTGCGGTTCGACCAGTGAGCGCAGTTGCGCCAGCGCCCCCGCACTGTCGCCATCGTCTGCCTCGATCGGGCGTCGGAAATGCTTGCCGAACTCGCTCAGCGAGCCGAGCAGGCCCGGCTGGATCCAGTCGTACAGGCACCAGAGGTCGGTCAGCGAATTTTCGACCGGCGTGCCGGTGCAGGCGATCCTGAAGCGCGCTTTCAGGGCCTTGGTCGCCTGCGTCACCCGCGCAGCGGGGTTCTTGATCTTCTGGGCCTCGTCGCATATGACGATGCTCCATTCCTGGCGCGCCAGCGAAAATTCCTGGTCGCGCAGGGTTTCGTAGGTGGTCAGGACGATCCGCCTGTTCTGGCGCCAGCCAAAGCGCAGCAGGTTGCGAATCCCGTGCGCCTTCACTTGTGCCGGGATGTCCGAGGCGTGCATGCGTGCTTCGAGCAGCGAACGGCCGTACAGCCGCAAGGCATCGTCGGCAATCGCGGGGTCGAGGAAGTTGCGCATCTCGCGTTCCCAGTTATCCAGCAGTGCAACGGGGGCCACGATGAGGATAGGCGCTCCCTCGGGCTCCTGCTCGATCGACCAGGCGATGAAGGCCAGCAGCTGCAAGGTTTTGCCAAGGCCCATGTCATCGGCGAGCAGGCAACCCGAGGTCGTGCCGGGCGACAGGGCAAAGTGGTGCTGGAGCCAGCCCACGCCGCGAAGCTGGTGCTCGCGCAGCATGGTGGTGGGCAGGAGGGCGTAGGGCAGCTCGGCATTGGCGGCAAGCCCACGCCGCAGCAGGTCGCCGCGGTCGTGCGTGTAGTTCAGCTCATCGATATTGCCCTCGACGAGCAGGACGTCGCGTTCCTCGCGTTTACTGCTCCCGCTGGCGTCAGCGGGCGGCCCCAGTTTTTCGCCCCATGCCTGGGCCAGCCGTTCCGCTGTGCGTAAGCCGAGTTCGAGTTCCGGCCCGGGCAAGCGCGCCGTCGGGGCGCCGGTCGACTGCGCAGCCTCGATATTCGACTGGAACTGCTCGTAGTGCTGGCGGTTCGAGGTGTCCCACTTGCTCAGCAGTTCGCCGTCGAGGCCAAGTTCGCTGAGGGTGTCGACCGGCAGCCAGTTTTCCGTCGAGCTTTTCTGCAAGTGGGGAGAGCTCAGCTTCTCCGCGCGGCCGATGCCGATGACCCGGTCGCCGTACTGGCTCAGGTCGAAAATGCTGTCGAGCGCCTTGCCCGCCATCTCATCGGTCCAGCGTCCTTGCAGGCTCTCGAGGCCAGACAGGTCCTGTGCGCCGAAACCCGTCATGTCCAGTTCGTAGCCCTTCCAGCAGGCGCAGGGCAGCTCGGCGATGAGTTTGCTGCCTACCTCGTGGACGAAACGGCTCATCGTAACTGGGTCGCCAAAATCGATTTCCGTCGGCTCGGCGTCTTCGGAAGGCGCTGTGAGAACGAGGAGCACACTTGCGATTGTGCCGTCTTCGCGTAGCTCGGGCCGTAGCGCGAAGCTGTAGAAATGGATGCCGGCAGCCTCCAGCGACCGGTCATACTCGTCCGGATCGAGGACGCTGGTAGCGTCCGGCCCGAGGCAGGCGAACGGATTTTTCAGGAAGAGAACGGCTTTGTCTCCTGCGACCCGCCGCCCCGGCATGGCGCGCACTTCGGCCAGTACCGTCTTCACGCTGGGCGGAATCAAGACATGGGTAACGCCGCCGTTGCCGGTCGAGACAATGTACCGGTCCTGCACCTGCTGGAGCTGGTCGAACGATGCCAGCCAACCTTCGGGTTGTTCGTCGAATGCGGGGCAGACCTCGATGACCTGTTCGTCTCCGACGAGCCGCTTGGTCAGTTCCAGCTTCAGTTTGTCCGGACGGACGACGACGGTTCGCTCCAGGAAGCCATCCATCCGCGCCCCGGCGCGGCGCGCAAGCTGGCGCACGGTCGCCCAGCCCAGCTGGTTCGTGCTTTCCCCGGGGTCGGTTTTCTGGTTGCGGCTCAGGTCCTGGACGGTCTTGACCAGCTTCCAGACAGCTTCGGGAAGCAGGTATTTTTGTCCCTCGAGGCGGAAGGTGGCGCCCTTGCGCGCGACGCCGTCGCGCAAAGGGATGCCTTGCCCGCTTTCCCAACCGGCGATCACGATCCTGAAGTCGGCGTCGGCAAGGCTGGCCGAGCTGCTTAGGACGGGGCGGAGGGCGAACACCTCGGGCAGGCCGAGCAGGGCCTTGCTGGTCTGGTGCTCGGCGGATGCAAGGACCGCGTACATCTGCTCCCATGGCAGCAGCCAGTCCTCCGCCAAAGGCGTGACGAAATCTTCCTCCTCGAGTTGAAGCATGTACGCCAGAGTCTCGCGCAGCGACCGCGAGACCGTGGCGTCAGTACTGCCCGGGCGCGGATAAAGGACGCCTTCGTCGACGAAACGGGGGGCGGGCGACGGTGCCGGAGCTGGGGCCGGCTGTGGCGCGGACTGTTGCGCCGGAACGGGCGCGCGCCCGCGAAGATGGTTCCAGAAACTCACTTGGTCCAGAATCCTTTAAGTGCGTGAAAGTTAAGGCCGATCTGCAGGAGCTCGCGTTTGAGCACTGGACCGGGGTTCGGCGCCAGCACCCAGAAAAGACCGCCTTTGTCCAGGTTGTCCTCAACCGGGACGCCATTGATGCGGGCCAGCTCCCTGGCCTGGCGCACAACGCGGCTAGGAGGCTTGGCCGCACTGGCGGCAGCAGGCGCCGCCGAGGGAGGCGGCACTTGCTTGGGCGGCGTCACTTGCTCGCGCGGCGCCGCCGCAGGGGCGTTCGATTTGGGCTGATAGGGCGCGACTTTCGGCCCTGCGGCCATGCCGCTCGCGCCGCGGTGGATGCCGCGCTCGGCCAGGTAGAGCCTGGCGCTTTTTTGCCAGCCGCTGGTGTGAGGAATGCGGTTGTTGACCTGCCGTGTCCTCGGGTCGCGCAGCTTGTGCTTCAGGTCGTTGTCATAGTGCAGTTCATCCGCCTGTAGCTTGAACAGCTCCTGGTCCTCGCTGTAGACATAGCATGCGTTGCCCTTGCCCGAGAATTCGACGAACAGGTGGCCCCTGATTCGCATGATGAAGGCATTGTTGTGGCCAGGTCCGCCGGCGAGCCCGCCGAAGCGGCCTTTGTTCTTGTCACGGAAATTTTGGAACTCGGCCCGGGAACTGTAGAGGGCGTCGCGGCCCAGCAGGATCCGCGTGTAATCCATCTGGTCCAGGTAGTCGTACCAGAATTCGAAGCGATCGAGGTCGACCTGCCCCGCACCCTGCAATAGCCGGAAAAAGTGCTCGAGGTCTTGCTTGGCGAACCAGCGTAGCACCATGGCGCGCACCGGGGGCTCCACCATCGTCCAGAGCGACGCGTTGACCAGTTGCGGGTTATCCCAGCGTGTAAATGCCTCGTTCTTTAATAATTCGTGCGGCTCGTCCCGCTGTCCTGACTGGCAATAGCGCGTCAGCAATGCCGCGAGCATGTCGTTGGCATGCCGCGGGTGACCCTGTAGAAACGTCAGCATTGCGGGCAGCGCCTGCAGAAAGTCTTTGTCGCTCAGCCCGTTCAGGTACGCGATCTGGTGCGCAATCACGCGCTGCCACAGCCAGCTCGAGTCGGCCACCGGCAGCCCCTTGTTGAGCTCGTCCATGTCGCCGGCGCTGCCGTGGAAAAGCACGTCGCGTAGCGTAGCGCCGGGCTGGTCGCCCAGGAGATCGCGATGCTCTTCGAGCAGCCGCGACCATAACTTTGGACGTCGCTGGCCGGCGACGAGGATCGGCATGGTGTCGCTCAGCCGCTTGCGCAGGTGCAGCCAGTTGCCGCGTCCCGCCGGCTGCTCCGGGTGGTAGGCAAAATAACTGTGCAGGAGCCCGAACCAGGGTTTGCGGGGTACGGCCTGAGCCGTGATCCAGCCTTCCGTATGGGACATCAGCGGCTCGAAGAGGGCAGGGTCTTCGATCGCTTTGGGGTGCTTGCCGTCGTCGTCGCACAGCCCCCAGGCAATGTGGTTCCATTCGCGTGGCGAGAGTGCCAGTTCGCCGTGGCGCAGGCGGGTGAGGGCGGCCAGCCTCTGTTCCGCCAACGGTTCCTGCGGCGTGCCTTCTTCGAAGCTGCGGGCGATCCGGGCTGCCGTGCGTTCGAGTTTGTCGGCCTGGGCCAATGGCACCATGGTGCCCGCGCTGTCGCGCGGAAAACGCGACAGCGCGAACTCGAATTGCTGCGTGAGTGCGTCCAGCAGGCGGGGGCGTTCGGGCTTCATTGCAGCAGGCATTTTTCAGGCGCGGTCCGGTTGAACACCGGCAGACGTGCCGCCGCGGCAGGGTCCTTCAGGCCATAGAACTGCAAGCGCAGCTCGACCCTGCGGCTGGCTTCCTTGCTGTCCTTCGCGTTGTTGAAGGACACGCCGCCGGCCAGGAACAGCTCGCGCACCTGGTGCTTTTGCTGCTGGCTCAGGCCCGTCATCGCGCCGAACCGGTCGTCGAGCAGCGCGCACATGACCCATTCCGAGCGCTGCAGGCTGAGGTGAAGGTTGTACAGGTAGGAGCCGTCGGTGTCGGTGAATCCCTCGATCAGCACCTGCTTGAACCACTTTTTTCCTTCCTCGCTGCCCGCCGCGTCGATCACGAGCGGCACGACTTCGCGCAAGGCCTGCTGCCCTGTGGCTCCCAGTTTGTAGTCGTTGTACCCGAAGCGGCCGGCTTCACCGAAATTGATGCGGTTGTCGCGGCAATCGACGACGATGTTGCGGTTGAGTTGCCGGGCCTTGAACTGCAGCCGCTGGCACAGGTTCGCAATGTCGCCGGCACGGGCTTTCTCACCCTGTTCGGCGGCCGCGATCCGTTTTGTCATCATTGCCAGCGATGCCACCATGACGATCAGGAACAGGATCATCAAGGCCGTCATCAAGTCGGCATACGAAATCCAGAACGGCTTCTCGCCTTCGGTTTTTGGCCGCTGTGCGGCCGATGCTCGTGCGCCAAACATCGATCAAGCCCTCGCGTGGCGCGCGGCCGGAGGCGTTCCGCCCAGTTCTTCGAGTCTTTCGCCGATCTGATCGACACCAGCGGTAAGCGATCCGAGTGCATTCGACAGGTCGGTGTCGAGCTTGCGCATGGTCTTGCTCAGGCTGTCTTGGACGCCGTCGGTGAAGCTGGTGAATCCTTTGCCCAGTACCTCGGGCACCTGGCCAAGATACTCTTCGGTTTCCGCGTAGGCGGCATGAATCTTGACGCTCAGGCGATCCAGGTCTTCCACCGCCTTCTGGCGCAGCGTGGCTTCGCGCTGCGCCGACTCGATGATCGACTGCAACACGCCGATGTTCTGCGTCGTGACGTCGCGGCTCTGGCGGTAGTCCGCAACGATGGTCGACAGTTCGCGTACCGCCACCGCGATTTCCGACGAGCCCGAACGCAGGCCCGACACCGTGTCGGCGCTGGACTGCAGCATGTCGTGGACGCTGCCGCCGGCATCGTCGAAGCGCTCGGCCGCGGTGTGCATTTTGTCGGCGCCGATCTGCATTCCCTGGATGCTGCGCTCGGTCTGCCCGCTCAGCGCGTCGAGCGTCGTGCGCATGGACTGGCGCTCGCGCTCCACCAGTTCGACCAGCGTGCGCACCTGGTCGCCCAGCCCGGAAAGGGCCGTATGTGCCTCCTGCTGGAATCGCTGCAGCGCCGATTGTGCGTGCTCATCCATGTCATGACGGCGCTTTTCGAATGTGCCGAACATTTCGTCGAGCCTGGCGCCAAGCGCTGCGGACGCCGCCGACACGCTCTCCAGTCCGCTTTCCTGGGCGCGTGCGAGCGACTGTCCTATGCCTTCGACCATCGTCTGCATCTGCCCGTCGAGCTGGCGTACCGTCCCGGCTATCTGCTCGATGGTCTCGCGCTGGCCACGGCCTACGCTGTCCTGCATCTGCTGCACGAAGCCGTCCATTTGATCAGCCATCTTTTGTTGGCGCGCCTCGCCGTCGGCATACATGCGCTCGAGCTGCGAGGCGATCTTGGTTCCGGCTTCAACGCCTTGCGTACCCATGCTCTCGACGGCCACCTGCAGGGTCTGGACCATCTGATTCATTGAGGTCTGCATCGCTTCCTGCCCGCCATGCAGGTCATGCATAGTTTTTGCAAGCTGCTCGGACATCGTTTGGGTTGATGCTTCGCTGGCACTGCGCATATCACCCACCAAGGTGGCAAACCCGCTCTGCATCTGCTGCATGGACGAGACAGATTGCTCTAGCATCGCCGACAGGCCTTGGAACTGTTGCCCAAACGTGCCCTCTAGCTTGGCCATGAAGGCAAGCAGCACATCCTGCAGCATGTTGCCGACCATCTGGGACTGATCGCCACTCACAGCTGACACGGAATCAGCGATCCGTTCCAATGGTGCGCGGAAGCTCGACTCGATGCTCTGGCTGATCTGCGCCGCCATCCTGTCGCCGGAGTCCTTATAACTGCCCGTCAGGGTCTCGGCCAGCTTCAGGCTTTCACGCACCTGCGTGTCGACAATGTTCGTCAACAGAACCCGCATTTCGCTGATCATCGTATGCGCAAGATTGCGTGTCTGCGTAGAGCTTTCCTGGCTGCTGTGGACGAGATCGGCCAGGTACTCTTCGCCAACACCCGCGTCAAACAGCCGGTCGATGGCATCGGTGAGCTTTTCGAGTCGCTCATAGCACACACGCAGCCAGTGTTTCTCGAGATGCGTGACGATCATGGCGCCGACAATCGCCACCAGCGAGCCAATGAATGCGAAAAACACGTCGTGGATCAGCCCGTTAACGCTTTCCTGGACCCTTTCCGGGGTGCCGGGATCGAAGCCCGAAAGCCCCATGATCAGGCCAAAGAAGGTCCCGATGATGCCAATGCCCGTGAGAATGCCCGGAAGATGACGGAAGTACTCCGTTCGCAGCGGTGTGTCTACAACGCTTTGCGGCGAGAAGTAATACGAGGCAGGTGCGGTGGCGCGGCTTTGGCGGACGATGCGTTCGCCATCCTCATCACGGTACTGGTCGTGCAGAGTGTGTTGGAACTCAGCCCAATGGTGAGCAAAACTGCCTTTGCTCAGAACTTCCCCTGCAGACACGCGGCGGACGTGGGGCGCTAGTTCACGGATCCTGGAAATACTGTCGGAGCAGGTATTGAGTTCTGCCGATAGTTTCTTGGCCGGTCCGCGATACTGCCGAATGAACTGCCCAATAAAGATGAAAATCAGGAAGACTACTACCGCTGGGGGGATTAGCCTGGACAGTTCTGCAAGGGATTGTGGCATTTCGAGATGCTTCTAAAAGACTTGTTAGTGATATAAATTCGCAAGGAGCAACAATACCTTAAGTCAACAACTTTTGTTAAGTACGTCGCAGTCTTGAACGGAAGAAAGAGGCAACTCTGCCACACTTGACGGCGCAGGGCACGACATGCGCGCGCCCTCGCGAGAGCGGTACCTTATGTACGGACTTTTTGGTAAATGTGCGGGTACCGGACGTCGTCGTTCGCGAACCCAAGTGTCCACTCCGTGGGTGCGGCCAGCGTGTCTGCCAGCGCGAAGGGTTCGTATATACCCGATGTGGAACTCGCGCTGGAGACGCGACACAGGGTAGGGAAGTACCGTCTGTCCGCGCTGACGGAGCTGGTCGAGCCACGAAGCCGCGCTATGCAACAGGGGTCTTCGTCAGCCGGGCTCGTATCCACCACGGCAGTGGCGGAACCGGGTTCTGGCGCTGGGATAGGGCGCGATTGGTCGTCGGCTAGCGAACCGGCCGCTCAAGCGGTACGCATCGATACGCCGGCTGCTGCAATGACCCCCAAGATGACGAGCACTTTCCTTCGATTGATACCATTCATCGTAGCGTCCTTTCTTTTTACGCATCGCGGCGGTGTGTCGTGAACACTTGCATGCTGGCGAACTGAGTGACAACGGATGTCGCGCACGTGCTGAGGTTTTGGGCGACGCGACCGCGACACCGTTTGTCGTTCAATGCCCCATCATGGCGCTGTCGCTTTTATCGGTCTGCGTCTGAATGAACCACATTGTTTTGCTGGGAGATTCAATTTTCGATAACGCCTCGTACGTCCCGACAGGAACAGAGGTCGAAGCGCAACTAAGGTCGCGCTTGGGGGAGCAATATCAGGTTCAGCTGCTTGCCCGCGACGGCAGCGTCCTCGAAGATATGGCGGCCCAGGTCGCGTGTCTCGGCGACTTTGTTCAAGCATCCAACCGCCTGGTGGTGAGTTGCGGCGGAAATGATGTATTGGGACTCGTCGGCCACCTGCATTCGCCGGTGCGTTCCGCGCTCAATGCGACAGAACTGCTCGCTTCGTGGCAGACGCGTTTCCAGAGCAACTACCAGCGCATGCTGGACCTTGTGCTGTCTAAAGAAATACCGACAGCGGTTTCGACAATTTACGATGCCATGCCCGGACTTGCGCCAGGAGTGCGCGCCACGCTGGCGCTGTTCAATGACGTCATCCTGCGCGAAGCGGCAGTGCGCCGATTGCCGGTGCTGGACCTCCGGCTGGTCTGCACTGAGGCGACAGACTACTCGTCCTCATCACTGATCGAACCCTCAGCCACTGGAGGCCGGAAGATCGCGGCAGCGATCGAGGAACTCGTACGTGCACACGACCCCGCTGATCGAAGGACGGTCATCTACGGAGCCGGTTAAAGCTGAGCAATAAATTTCCTATTTGCAATAATTTTGGTAGGATATCATTTTGAACTTGAAGTTGCTCTCGTGCGAAAGTTGACATGCCAGGACTGATCGAACATATCGACGCGATCGCGCGTAAAAAGGGCCGCGAAGTGCTCTACCTTGAATTTCATCCGGAATCCTTTAGCGAGTGGCGCAATTATCGCTTCGAGAATGACCCGATGAGGGCTGCGGTAGTGGCCTGGCTCGATGCGCATGCAGTGACCTACCATCCATGCGGTCCGTTCGCAAATCCAAACGTCATGGCGCCTTACCTGGGGCAGCTGTACCTGGAGGTGCCCTACGATGAATCCCTGCCCGGGTACCGCTCCCTGCGCGATTACCTCGAGCATCCGGACGGAACGATGCGCCATCCTGGCGTGCGATTTTGCGCCATGCCGCTCGATTATGCCCTGCGTAATGCGGAGCATGACGAGCCCGGCTACTGGGAACGTTGGGCGGAAGGCTTCTGATGGCGACTAACCAGCAGTCGCTGCTGAGGCAGTGGCACATGCTGCGCATGGTGCCGCGTGCGCCCGCCAAGATCTCCGCCAAGGAGCTTTGCGAACGCCTGTGCGCAGCAGATTTTCCAGTGACCAAGCGCACCGTCGAGCGCGACCTGAACGAATTGTCCGAAGTTTTTCCGATCGTTGCCGACAGCCGCGACAGGCCGTTTGGCTGGAACTGGCTGCGCGACGCTTCAAGTTTCGACTTGCCTGGCCTTACCTTGCCGGAAGCGCTGACGCTGACGCTGGTCGAGCAACACCTGCGCCACCACCTGCCACCGAGCGCGGTCGACGCACTTGGCCCTCACTTCAAGTCTGCGGCACGCACCCTTTCGGCCGTTGACGAATCTGCGCCGTCACGGGCCTGGCTGGACAAGGTCCGCAGCGTGCCACCCCAGCAGCCACTGCTCTCACCGCGAATGGATGCGGAATGCCAGCGTGTCGTCTACCTGGCGCTGATGCAAGACCGGCAGTTGCGACTGCACTACCGCAAACGTGACAGCGCTGGGCCGACCGTCTATGACGCTGTGCATCCGCTTGGCGTCGTTCAGCGGGGCGGTCTTGTCTACCTAGTGTGCATGTTCGGCGACTACGATGATGTTCGCACCATCGCCCTGCATCGGGTTCAACAAGCCGAGGCATTGTACGAGCCCGTGCGCAAGAAGCAGGGATTTGACATTGACGCCTACATCGACTCTGGTCAGTTCGGCGTCATTGCGGGGGAGCCAATCAATCTGCGCGCCATATTCACGCGGGCGGCCGGCGAGCACCTGCATGAAACGCCACTCAGTGTTGACCAGACGCTGGTCGCTGACAGCGACGGCAGGCTGCACCTGGCCGCGACTGTTCCCAATACACGTTCGCTGGTGTGGTGGCTGCTGGGATTTGGTGATGGCGTGGTGATCCAGGAGCCCGCCGAACTACGTGATGAGCTCGCCGGCATCGCGGTAAGGATGGCAGCTGCGTACGCCGCATCGGCGGATGGACAACTGGTTGACTGATGTCGCGTATCCTACCGACAGAAATAAATTCTTATGAACCCCAGATCTGAACAACGTACCGACGTCTCCGTAAACGTCATGAGTTTTGCGGACCTTGGCAGCTTGGCTTACCCATTGAAGCTCGATCACTACCAACGTCCCTATGTATGGGGTAAGAAGAAGGTTGAGCAACTTCTGGCCGACCTTGCCGAGTTTAGTGAGCAGCACAAGGAGCAGGACTATTACCTCGGCACTTTGCTGCTGCACCGGGATGACGCACAGAAGGCATGCTTCGTGATCGATGGGCAACAGCGCCTCAGCACCCTCGCCGTGCTGTTCCATGCGTTGCGCGGCCAACTTCCGGATGGGCTTGATTTCCACTATCGGTCGCCGCTGTCAGCGGAAAACCTCCGCTATGCACAACAAGTGGTGCATGACACGAAACCGGGGTGGCTCGACGAGTCGATTTTTGCGCGATTGCGTTTCACGGTCATTTCCGTCGCGCGTGAAGACCTTGCCTTCACTTTTTTCGACACACAGAACAGCCGCGGTGTCCCGCTGAAGGCGACCGACCTGCTCAAGGCTTTCCACCTGCGTGCTATCAGTGGTCCCGACGTTGCGCAGGTTGAGCATCTGCAGCAGTACTGTGCGCGGCGGTGGGAGGGCGTGCAAGCATCCGGCCCGCGCAGACGGGATGGGCGACGGGACTTTGCACCGGAACTGTTCCAGCGCTACCTCTGGCGGGCCCGCAACTGGTGCGGACAGAAGAGGCTCGAGCGTGAAGACCACAATGCCATCCTTGGCACGTTTCAGGAGTGCAGCGTGCGCCCCGAGGCGACCGACAGCCTGCCTCTATATCCGCGATTCGGCAACCAGCTTGCCACGCGGCTGTGCCTGCATTCAGGCGACGACTATCACCTCGATGCCGCACCGGCGCAGATGAGTACCAGTGCGGCTGACTTGCCGTTCTCGCTGCGCCAGCCTATCCACCAGGGTCTCGGTTTTTTCCTCTATGCGCAGAAGTACGCAGCGATTCTCGAAGAACTCTTCCACGGAGCTGAGCCAGACGAAGAGGTAAAGCGATTCCGTGCATTTTATCAAGCGGTCGTCGAGAACAACTCGCCCTATCTGCGCGAGCTCTTCAATCTTGCCTTACTGATGTACGTAGACCGCGTCGGCCACAAGCGTTTGCTTGAGTTCGCCCAGCGCACGGAACTGGTGCTGGGTGGGGTGCGACTGGCGAAGCAATACATCTTCAAAGAGGCCCCGCTCAAATACCTGCGCGATGCTGACCATAACCTGCTCGACGTGATCGCCAGCGCCTATCGCCCGGATGAGGTGATGGAGTTTCTGAAGCACGCTCTATCCCAGGGCGAAGGTTACGACCCTGTCCGCATCGCCGAAATCCGCGCGAAAAGGTGCAAGGGCGTGCAGGGTCTTTACCTGCAGGCCCTGCAGGAATACTACAGCCAGACGAGGGAACTTCCTACGGACACCGCACGCAGCCTGAGTGCGCTTGGATTGAATGAACAGTGAGAACACACATGCATGAATCTACGCTCATCACCCCGCAACAGGTCATCGACCATCAGCTGCTGTTCAATATCCCTATTTACCAGCGCCTGTATGTATGGGGGGGCGATCAGATCAAGGTGCTGCTTGACGACCTGGCAGCGGCGTGTGAAGCAGGTAGAGATGTTTTCTACCTCGGCGGAACCCTTGTGATCGAGCAGAAGAATAATGCGGAGGAGTTACCGGTCTTTGACCTGATTGACGGCCAGCAGCGCTTCACGACGCTCTGGCTGCTTAGCATCGCTATCGAACGCCTGGTGGCGCGGCGGGGCAAGGGTGAGGCCAACCATCTTGCCGGCTTTCGTAGGGTGCTGTGTACCAGTCGCGCGGAGCCGCGCATCAGGTTCGCGATACGTCCCGAGGTTGGTGGCTTCTTCGAGGCATTGCTCAGGGGTGGGGATGTGCCGGATGTCGCCGCAGCGTCTTCGTTGAGCCGGGCGATCATGGAGATCGAAGGCTATTTCAATGATCACGCTGCGCTCTCACTTACCAGACTGAGCGCTTTCATCTGTGACAGGGTTCAGCTGGTGCTGACCCGAGTGCCCCCGCAAACCGACCTGAACAAGCTGTTCGAGGTGATCAACAACCGCGGAGTCCAGCTTCAACATCATGAAATTCTCAAGGCGCGCCTGTTGGCATGCCTGGAAGCCGGTCGTCAGCGCGACGTCTTCGGACAGTTATGGGACGCGTGCGCGCACATGAACGATTACGTTGAGAAAAACCTGCGCACTGCCGCGGGCCTCAAGCTGGTGCCACTCTACAGCACCGAGAGCGCAGCCAGTGACAGTGAAGGGTTGGCTGACCCGGTGTCGGTTCGGGCCGCGCTAGAACTCCTTTACAAAGCCGAGGACCATCAGGTTCTGTCGCTCGACGTAATTCTGACCGGGAAGGGTAGCAGTGAACGACTCGGCCCGCAGGCAGACGCTGGTGAGGAATACGAGGCTGATGTCGTACGAAGTATCATCACGTTTTCAATGCTGCTCCAGCACGTACTGCGCATTTTTCTGACGCGCCGTGGCAAAGACATCGACAGAATTCTCGATAAGGACCTGTTGCACATCTTCGATGCCCATTGGCTCGGTACGAAAACGCCACCTTCCGAGCTGGAGAGCGAGGTCAGGGAGTTTATGGACCTGCTGTGGCGTTGCCGCTATTTGTTCGACAAATACGTGATCAAATGGGTCGAAGAGGGTAATGACGAGATCCACGCAATCCGCCGGCTGCGCCTGAACAGCAGCCGGAATTCTCGCAGCCTGGTGCGGGAAAGTGGTGACGCCGATACCGCGTTTGCCATGCTCCAGAGCATGCTCTACCACTCGCAGCAACTGACCACCCATTACTGGGTGACGCCGCTGCTGAACTACCTGCTTGAGCACGGCGGCGACCGTGCTCATTCATACCTGCAGTACCTGGACAATTATCTGCTGTGCAGTACAAGCGAAGAACCGCTGATCCAGCGTACCCGTCGCTTCATCGAGGAGCCTTGGTATGCCGATTTCGAATTGCGTGACATGGCAGTGTGCCTGAGCGAGAAAGACGGTACTAGATTCTCTCATTACTGGTTCTACAAGCTCGAGTACATTCTCTGGGAAAAATATCAGAGCAAAAAGGGGCCAGCCTGGCAAGCGTTCCGTATAACGGCAAAGAACTCGGTGGAACATGTGTCGCCGCAAAAGGCCGATGAGTGCGACTCCAACACGGTCAGCAAGCAGGTACTCGACACCTTCGGCAACCTGGCTCTGGTATCGCGCGGCATCAATTCGGAATACGGCAACAAACCCTATGTCGAAAAGCGGGCCCGTTTTGGCGAGCGTAACGCCCGCCGCGTGGATTCGCTCAAGCTTTCCCTGATTTATGAAAATCCCGATTGGAACGACGACCGGGCGAACGACCACCGGGCGCAGATGATCGCCGAGTATCAAGCTTATTTCAAAAGCGTCGAGTCGATCCCAATGCAGATTGCGTAACGGAACGTTAAGTCAATCTCTGCTCGACGTTTACGGCGGATTCGTGCCTGCGGAATCGGTGAAGTCACCGAAAGGTCTGACACGTTTTCACCGGCTGGGCGGTGCGAAACGCGGCAGAATCAGTGTCGCAGCCATTCGTAACGGCGTCGGTATCGGCTTTAACTTTTCCATCTGCCGGTATCGGCACGCGGTCGGATTCCTTCAAGATGCACCTGTGTCGACCGACACACTTTTCTTAATTCACACAGGAGGAAACATGACTACGACGACTCAACAGGGCGCCGGCTGGCCAAGTAAGCACGACGGAATGCCGTCCGGCGGCGGCCGCGATAACAACCCGCCGAAGAAGTAACAGCTGCCTTAACTGCGGCGATGCGACAAAGAATGCTTACTCTCTGTCCCTCGCAACTTAGCTGTCGGAATGTCGCTTCGCCCCGCTAACGCGGCGGCAGGGCGGACGTTACTCTTTTGAGCACGTCAGGCATGCCACTAAAAGCATGCCTGACGCGTCACCTTCGAGAACATCTTCATGCTGGGCGCGCCCGACTGTAGAGCCTACGTTTTCGATCGTGAACGCGACGAGAGTGCCGCCGCTCCGGTCAGCAAGTTCTTCTCAAGCTGAGCCAAACGTGCCGCGACGAGTTCCTGGATTGTCCGCCTGATGGGCACGCCCGGCGTCTCGGCTGCTGCCTGGAGGACGTCGATTGCCAGCGCCATCGTGCGCGCTGCAATGAGTGCCTGCTTGAGTGAGCGCGCGCCTGACGCACCTGCCATCATCGCCTGAGCACGTTCCATAGGAAGCAAATTTTGCCCGCTGCGCCACTTGTTGATGCGGCCCTGAGGTACTGGCCCTCCTCCATCCGGATGGTCGCCTGTTCCGACGGTCAGCTCCCAGTCATGGCGCAGGCCGCGCGCCAGCCTCACCATGTCGATCCAGTGTCCAACGGGATGAATGTCGGGGGCCGCCAGGTCGCGTAGACGCGCGGGGTCGATGGACTCGTCGCATTTAACCAGGGCCATCAGTATCGCTGCGCCGAGCGCCACCTTGAGCAATCGGTCAACGAACCGGTAGGCGCCCCGGTCAATGCGCAACGCTTGTTCATGCCACCAGTTGTCCACATCGTCGAGCATGTCGGCTCCGCAGCAACGGCATCTCGCGGTGCCGATGGTAACGGTACCGTAGGTACGCATGAACAGCCCCTCAAGGGCGCTAAACAGGTTCACGTAGAACGGCAGGAGCGGGCCGTCGCGTCTGCCGTGAACCAGGACGTCTAGCTCGTCTTCCTGCGCGCCCAGCCTGGCATGGAGAAGCCGTTTAGTCGTGCCGGTCGTCCTATTCTTGCGACGAACGAAATTCTCAAAGTTCTTGAAGTACGGATGAACGGCTGCCCGCACCAGTTGCTGGTGACCGGAACCTTCGACCAGGTGCACGAGAAAGTCTCGGTCCGGGCGAGACGGCACGCCGACAACCAGTCCCAGCGCCGCGCCGAAAAGTTGCATCGGTCGGTAAAGCGTGATGGGCTCGAACGTCACCTGTAGGGCGAGTAGTACCGGTAAATCGCGTGGGATGGGAAACCGCGCGTCGTACTTGGAGAAGTTTGATTCCATACAACGTGGCTGGGACGGATCGGGATCTGGAGCATATCATTGCACCGGGCAGAAGGTCGTTAACCAGCATCAGCGCGAGAATGTTGGCCTGAGCAGTAAATTTTCCGTTGTGCGGGAGAAATTATAATGGCACCATCGCTGTGTCCTCCTTCTACTGCCTACCATGGTCTCTACTTCCCACGTTATCGATCTCGCCGCAATGCCACCGTCGGAGCGCTCTATGATCGCAATCTATCCCGACCAGGAAATCGTGGAACGGCGTGCGAGCGTATCGGACAATCTTCTGAACAGCCCTACGGCGCGCAGGCTTGGCCGAATCACCCGGCGGGTTATTTTGGGCCCGGTATTATCGATTCCGGTTGAACGTGGAATTGATGCGCTGACGAATAAAGTGGCAGGTCCTGGGATCTGGTACGGCACTCAGCGTGAACTGGACCGCGCCAAATTTGCACTACCCGGGCATCTCCAATTGCGCACGTTGTACGTTATGCATCCAAAGGACTCCTCGCGCTATTTCCCTGCCGCGACCTTTCACCGGATGGTCTTTGAACACAAGTTTGCAGAAGCGATACGTTTGCTAACCGCGCTCGGGGCCGCTCACATTCTTGTTGAACATGAGCAGGGCTGGTCAAGCGACACCGTTGGGAAAGTCCATACTCCGGTGCCAGAGATTGACGCAACGGTCGACCTCGCCGCGAAAAAAAGTGCAGCAGCGAAGTCCAAGATCATGTTTGAGGCATTTTTGGACGGTTCGGATTCAACAACTGTACCGAACGACCTGGTGTGGTTCCCCGACGAGCCTATGTGGCAGGTGATCGCCGACGGACGTATGAAAGGAGCGATGAACAAGTTTATTTTGGAGTTACGGTATAGCGACGATTTTGGCGTCAATGCCGACCTCATTGCAAAGGTTGAAGGAACAAAGGTGTGCGTCGGCGGGAAATTTACGTCCCATGTTGAAACGATATGGAAGATCCACGCCGACTTCAACATGGTTAGGCCGAAAGAAGCTTGAGGCTGGAGGCAATAAATTTAAACACTTTGCTTTTGGCGCGGTGCGAGACCAGGCAAGAATCTGGGCTTGCGCGATCAATCAACCGGGAACGAGCTACACAACCGGGAACGATCTATTGGGCAGGCTGGGTAATTCCGTTATGATCTGGAATACATTCCTGCGAGAAACCAATGTCCAAGAAAAGCCTCTCCGAGCGCGACATCTGCACCCAGTTCATCACCCCTGCAGTGCGGCGCGCCGGCTGGGACTTTTCGACGCAGGTCCGCGAAGAAGTGACGTTCACGGCCGGTCGCATTACTGTCCGTGGCAAGCTGCACAGCCGAGGCGCCAAAAAACGCGCCGACTACCTTTTGTACTTCAAACCCAATCTGCCCATTGCCGTTATCGAAGCGAAAGACAACGCGCACGGACTCGGTGACGGCATGCAGCAGGGCCTGGGCTACGCCGAAACGCTCGATGTGCCATTTGTGTTTAGCAGCAACGGCGACGGCTTCCTTTTCCACGACCGTACTGGCCATGCGGCACAGGTCGAAACGACGCTCACGCTCGATCAGTTCCCGGCGCCCGAAGAGCTCTGGCAGCGTTACTGCGTATGGAAGGGGCTCGTCACCCCGGAGAGCCGCGAAACAGTCGCAACGCCGTATCACGACGACGGCCGGGGCAGGGCGCCGCGCTATTACCAGGTCAATGCCATCAACCGCACCATTGAGGCGATCGCACGTGGCCAGCAGCGCATCCTGTTGGTCATGGCAACCGGCACCGGCAAGACCTATACCGCCTTCCAGATCATCTGGCGGCTGTGGCAATCGAAGGCCAAAAAACGCATTCTGTTCCTGGCCGACCGCAACATCCTCGTCGACCAGACGCGCACCAACGACTTCAAGCCGTTCGGCCCGGCCATGACCAAGATCGGCAAGAGGCAGATCGACAAGCATTTCGAGATCTACCTGTCGCTATACCAGGCGGTTACCGGCAGCGAGGAAGAACAGAACATCTACAAGCAGTTCTCTCCCGACTTTTTTGATCTCATCGTCATCGACGAGTGCCACCGAGGCAGTGCCGCGGAAGACTCCGCATGGCGCGACATCCTCAGTTATTTTTCCAGCGCCACCCACATCGGCCTCACTGCGACGCCCAAGGAAACCAAGGAAGTCTCCAACATCAACTACTTCGGCGAGCCGGTCTACACCTATTCGCTCAAGCAAGGCATCGATGACGGCTTTCTTGCCCCCTACAAGGTCATTCGCATCGACATCGACAGGGACCTGCAAGGCTGGCGTCCCGCCAAGGGACAGGCCGACAAGCACGGCAACCTGATCGAAGACCGCATCTATAACCAGAAAGACTTCGACCGCACGCTGGTGCTCGAAAAGCGCACTGAACTGGTCGCCAGCAAGATCACCGAATTCCTCACTACCACTGATCCTTGGGCCAAGACCATCGTCTTTTGTGAAGACATCGACCACGCCGAGCGTATGCGCCAGGCCCTGGTCAACCTTAATCCGGAGCGCGTGAAGGAAAACCGCAAATACGTCATGCGCATTACCGGGGACGAGCAAGAGGGCAAGGCCGAACTCGACAACTTCATCAATCCGGAAAGCCGCTACCCGGTCATCGCCACGACCAGCAAGTTAATGACGACCGGCGTCGACGCCCAGACCTGCAAACTCGTCGTGCTCGACCAGCGCATCCAGTCGATGACCGAGTTCAAGCAGATCATCGGCCGGGGCACGCGCATCAACGAGGAGTTCGGCAAGTTCTGGTTCTCGATCATGGACTTTAAAAAGGCGACCGAGCTCTTCGCGGATGTCAACTTCGACGGGCCGCCGGAGCAGGTGTACGAACCCACGGGCGATGAACCGCCGGTGCCACCTGATGAACTTCCGGAAGACGATGCCGATCCTTCAGGACCGACTGGCCAGCCGGAACCGCCTCTGCCGCCAGATAGCGAGGGCGAAAAGCGCATTAAATACGTGCTCGGCAGCGAAGTCGAGGTCTATGTCATCGCCGAGCGCGTCCAGTACTACGGCCCGGACGGCAAGCTGATTACCGAATCGCTCAAGGACTACACCCGCCGCGCGGTGCGCAAGGAATACGCCTCGCTCGACGATTTCCTGCGCCGCTGGAGCGGCGCCGACCGCAAGAAGGCCGTCATCGAAGAACTAGAAGCCCACGGCGTCATCCTCGACGCTCTGGCCGACGAGGTGGCGAAGAAGCAGGGACGCGAGTTCGACCCGTTCGACCTCGTCTGCCACGTCGCCTTCGACCGTCCCGCCTTGACCCGGAATGAGCGAGCCGAACAGGTCAGGAAACGCGATGCCTTCGCAAAGTACGGTGATAAGGCGAGGGCAGTGCTGGAAGCGCTGGTCGAGAAATACGCCGACTCCGGCATCGACACAATCGAAGACATCAAGGTATTGACCCTCGATCCATTCAGCCGCCTGGGCACGGCGCCGGAACTGATTCAGTCTTTCGGCGGGAAACCTGCGTACCTGACCGCAATCCGGGAGCTGGAAGCGCAGTTGTATGGCTGATCGAAAAAAACTGCCATTGCGGGACATGCCGGAACAGGACTTCGCGGCATTCTTGGAAAGGAACGGTCACTTTCATCAGCGGGTTGCCGGGCACCTGGCTCAACTGGTCCCGTACCCCGAGCAACGTTTTGACCTTGCCCTGAAGTCGGCATTGCTCTCAGCGGAGCACGGCACGGCGGCTTTCATTCTCATCTCCGGCGGATTGTATGCTCCGGGCTACACGCTCTTACGTCCCCAGTTCGAAACCCTGGTCCGCGGCATCTGGCTCATGTATGCCGCCAGCGAAACTTGGATCGAAAAGCTTTGTCGGCCTTTGACCACCGAAACGGCAGAAGCTGCAAAAGACGCGCTCATGCTTGCCGACATGCTGAAAGGGCTGAGATCCTCCGCGTCTGCACCACCTGGTTTGCTTGACCAGCTTGAGGCCTGCAAGGACATGATCTGGAAGGCACTCAACAGCTATAATCACGGCGGTTTCCACCCACTGGCGCGTTTCCAGACTGGTTATCCTCGACAACTTTCCTACGACGTGTTGCGCAACTCGAACGCCATGCTGGCGCTCACCTCGCAACTTGCCGCGATCGTAACCGGCGACCAGCACAACATGGTCCCGGTTCGCACTCTGCACACTGACTTTGCAGATTGCCTCCCCATCATCAGTCAATAGATTCGAGTACCTGCTTTATGTCGATTAGCACCACTATCAAATCCATCCAGGACATCATGCGCAAGGACACCGGTGTCGACGGCGACGCTCAGCGCATCGGCCAGTTGGTCTGGATGTTCTTCCTCAAGATCTACGACGACAAGGAAACCGAGTACGAGCTGTTCGATGACCACTACCAGTCGCCGATTCCGAAGCACCTGCGCTGGCGTAACTGGGCGGCGAACGCCGAAGGCATGACCGGCGACGAGCTGCTCGACTTCGTCAACATCCAGCTCTTCCCGACGCTTAAGAATCTGCAACCGAAAGGTGACGACAAGCGCGGCTTCGTGATTCGCGGGGTGTTCGAGGACGCCTACAACTACATGAAGTCCGGCCATCTGATGCGGCAGGTCATCAACAAGATCGTTGGCGGCATCGACTTCAACAAGGCACAGGACCGACACCTGTTCGGCGACCTCTACGAGCAGATCCTGCGCGACCTGCAAAACGCCGGCAACGCAGGCGAGTACTACACGCCGCGTCCGGTCACGCAGTTCATGGTCGACATGACCGCGCCGCAGCTCGGCGAGAAGATATTGGATCCGGCCTGCGGTACCGGCGGCTTCCTGACCTGTGCCATCGAATACGTGCGCAAGCAGCACGTCAAGACGGTCGAGCAGGAACAACTGCTGCAGGCTTCCATCTTCGGTGTTGAGAAGAAGCCGCTGCCGCACTTGCTTTGCACGACCAATATGATTCTGCACGGGATCGATGTGCCGACGAACGTACGACACGACAACACGCTGGCGCGTCCGTTGCGCGACTACACGCAGCGTGATCGCGTCGATGTCATTCTCACAAACCCGCCATTCGGCGGCATGGAAGAGGACGGCATCGAGAACAACTTTCCGGCCAGCTTCCGGACCCGCGAAACCGCTGACCTGTTCCTGGTGCTGATCATGCATCTGCTGAAAGACGGCGGCCGTGCCGCCGTGGTGCTGCCAGATGGGACGCTGTTCGGCGAAGGCATCAAGACGCGTATCAAGGAGCAACTGCTCGAGACCTGCAACTTGCACACGGTCGTTCGTCTGCCGAATGGGGTCTTTAGCCCTTACACCGGCATCAAGACCAACTTGCTGTTCTTTACGAAGGGCATTCCGACGCAGGATGTTTGGTTTTACGAGCATCCGTATCCAGTGGGGTACAAGAACTACTCGAAAACCCGCCCAATGCGCATTGAGGAATTTGCGGTGGAGAAGGCCTGGTGGAATGACCGTGTCGAAAATGAGTTGGCGTGGAAAGTGAGTTTGGACGATATCAAGGCCAGGAACTTCAACCTCGACATCAAGAATCCTCACAGCCCAGATCAGGTGAGTCATGACCCAGATGAGCTGCTTGCTGCCTACGCGCAGTTGCAGGCTCAGATCAGCGAAACACGGAACGTGCTTAAAGCTGTTCTTGCCGCCGCCTTGGAGGGAGGGGCATGAGCGTCGTATTGTCCGAACACCTGCGGCTGCTGTCTACGCCACCAGACGGCATTCAGAAACTCCGAGGCTTGATCCTGGAACTTGCTGTGCGTGGCAAGTTAGTACCGCAAGATCCTAGTGACGAACCAGCGAGCGAGTTGCTCCTGCGGATAATTCAGGAGCAAGCACGACTGGAGGCCGCGGCAACTCGCAAGAGAAACAGCAAGTCAGTAGTTGAGTCGAACGATTCTCTTAGCTTTGATCTGCCTAACGGCTGGGCATCCTCTGCGTTAGGTGAGGTTATAAACATTGTTCGTGGTATTACCTTTCCTTCAAGCGAAAAGTCAAAATTGCCGGAACCGGGCAGGGTCATGTGTCTTAGGACGACGAACGTACAAGATAAAATAGAATGGGAGGACGTACTTTACATCCGCTCAGAGTTTGTTACGCGCGAGGACCAGTATCTGATCGCCAACGACATCGTGATGTCGATGGCTAATAGCCGAGAGCTGGTGGGAAAAGTTGCGTTGGCAGATACCCGGATCGACGAACGAGTGGCGTTTGGTGGCTTCCTCGGTGTCTTGCGCCCGATCTTGATTTTGCCAAAATTTGTCATGGCGTTTCTTAGAGCACCTTCAATTCGCTCGTCACTGATCGACAGCGCCAGCCAGACTACGAACATAGCCAATATCTCACTCGCTAAGCTGAGACCGTTACAGTTCCCAATCCCTCCACTCGCCGAACAACACCGCATCGTCGCCAAAGTCGATAAGCTGATGGCCCTGTGCGACCGGTTGGAAACGGAGCAGGCCGACGCTGAGTCTGCGCAGGCGAAGCTCGTCGAAACCTTGCTCGGCACGCTTACCCAAAGCGCCGGCGCCGCCGACTTCGCGGAAAACTGGAAACGTATTGCCCAACATTTCGACACTCTTTTCACTACGGAATTCAGCGTCGATGCCCTTAAGCAGGCCGTTCTGCAACTGGCCGTGATGGGTAAGTTGGTGCCGCAAGAGCCTAATGACGAACCGTCCGCCAGACTCATTGAACGAGTCGCACAGGAAAAAGCACGACTCGATGCGAAAGGTAGTGGCAAAAAAGCGAAGCCTATCCCAGTTGTAAAAGAGGATGAGACGCCATTCGTAGCGCCTGAGGGGTGGCAGTGGCAGCGACTTGAAGAACTGCTAACAATTTCGGGAGGTGTAACCCTTGGTCGAAAACTCGGTGAACGTAACCTCATCTCGCGCCCCTATCTCCGTGTAGCTAATGTCCAGCGAGGATACTTACTGCTTACACAGATGAAGACGATCGAGGTTCCGGTTGACGAACAGGATAAGTACCGCCTTGTAGAAGGAGATCTCTTGATAACCGAAGGGGGAGACTGGGATAAGGTTGGCAGGACTGCAATCTGGCGTAATGAGATTGACGATTGTCTTCATCAGAACCATGTCTTTAAAGCCCGGCGCTTGACCTCTGATTGGAATAGTCGCTGGACTGAAATGTATTTAAATGCAGCTCCCGCACGTGCGTATTTTGCAGCGTCATCGAAGCAAACCACGAATCTGGCATCAATAAATATGACCCAGCTAAAGGCATGTCCTTTCCCCGTCCCCCCATTGCCGGAGCAAAGCCGGATCGTTGCGAAGTTCGATGAACTGATGGCATTGTGTGATCATCTTAGAGCGGAACTTGTCGAGTCCTGCGCACGCCACGAGCGGCTGGCCTCAACCTTGATCGAGTCTGCACTCAAAGCCGCCTGAGGAAAGAGTCATGGCAATTCGTACCGCACTCTGGAAAGTCTCGACCCAGCCTCAAGCCTTAGTTGAAGCGCAGCTACCAAGCGAAAAGCTGCTCGAAGACATGATCGTCGCCGCACCCAAGGTGCTGTCCGACGAATGGATGCTGATCGGTCGCCAGGAAAGCACGGGCGTCGGCGGAATCATCGACCTGCTCGCCATCGCCCCAGACGGTGCGCTAGTGCTCATCGAACTCAAGCGCGACCGTACGCCGCGCGATGTCGTCGCTCAGGCTCTCGACTACGCAGGCTGGGTGGAAAAGCTCAAGCCCGAACAGATCAATGCCATCTACAGCCGCTTCGCGCCCGGCAAAAACCTCGCCGCCGAATTCCAGAAGGCCTTTGGCATGCCGCTCGACGACGACACGCTGAACCAGAGCCACCAGATCGTCATCGTCTCGTCCTCGCTCGATCCCAGCACCGAACGGATCGTCGCCTACCTGGCCGAGCGCGACATTCCGATCAATGTGCTGTGCTTCCAGGTCTTCAGTAATGGTAGCGAGCAATTCCTCAGCCGCGCGTGGTTGCTTGACCCGGTCCATACGCAAACCACGGTCCGTCCCGCCGGCCCGAACGACCCCTGGAACGGCGAGTTCTACCATTCGTTCGGCAATGGCCCCGAGCGGTCATGGGATGAAGCGGTCCAGTATGGCTTCATCTGCGCCGGCGGCGGTCGCTGGTACAGCAATACGCTGCAGTTGCTCGCTCCCGGCGATCAGGTCTGGGCCAAGGTGCCGGGGGCTGGCTTTGTCGGCGTCGGCCGCGTCGTGGGTTCGGTCCAGTCAGCCCGCGACTTCGTCGTGCCTACCGAATCCGGAGAGAAGCCCTTCCTGGAGCTGGCGAAAGCGAAGTACCACCGCGAGTTCCTGGACGATCCGGACCGCTGCGAGTACTTCGTGCCCGTGCAATGGCTGAAGACCGTGCCTGTTACGCAGGCGATCCAGGAAGTTGGCATGTTCGGCAACCAGAACTCCGTCTGCAAGCCAACCACGCCGAAGTGGCGCACGACGGTGGAGAGACTGAAAGAACGCTTCCCGGGATTCGGCGAGAACCTGTAAGTCCGGCCCGGCCTGCGCAATCGCAGCAGAGCGGTAGCTCTGTATCTAGCTCGCGTCCCCCAGCGCCGCCGCCAGGCAGCGCTCGGCAGCACTCGACAACACCAGCTCGACGGCCATCTGCGCCCGGGTCAGGGCAACAAACAGCGTGCGACGCGCCACGTCATCGAGTTCGCAAAAGTCGAACTCGGTGACCACTACGGCCGGCGCGCTCTGGCCCTTGTAACGATAAACGGACTCCACCAGCAAATCACCGTTGCTCCAGCACGGCTCGCCATTGCGGTCATATTCGCCGGTGAAGCGGCGCGTCAGGTGAGGGCCGATCGCTACGCGGTTCAGCAACGCCGACCTTTCCCTTCCTCGTCCACCGATAACGGCGATGTCCGCCAGCGTAAAGCCGCGTGCAAGGAGCGCGGCAATGGCAGCTTCCGTCCCGGCCAAGAGTTCTTCGTCGTTGTCGTAGGTGCGGATGCCCGGCATCTCGCCCTGATACGGGTTGAGGCTGCGGATCGGCGGGCGCACCAGCGCGAACCCATTGATCAGGTCGCAGATGGTGCGCGGACTGCGGAAGTTGTCGCTGCAGTCGATCGTGACTGCATCGCTCAAATCGAATCCCTCGTGCTGGTACAGCCGCTGGGACTCGTCCTCCAGCACGTACAGTCGGCCGCCAGGCTTCAAGCGGCTGCACAGGCTTTCCACCCACCCCGCGTCGAAATCCTGCGCCTCGTCGATGACGAGGAGGTCCAGCGTTGGGGTGAAGCTGGCGCTGGCTTCAAGGTAGGCGTCGGCCATGCCCTGGAAGGCGCGCGGCGTGAAGTCGGGCTCGCCGTATTCGCGCCGGTAATGGTCGACGCAGAGTTCGTGGTAGTTCACGACCTGCGCCTTTGGTGAAGCCAGCCGGCGCACGTGGTCGGCCAGTGACCGGTTGTAACAGACATAAGCGGCGTGCTGGCTGTTGGCGGCTGCGCTCTCGAGCAGGTGCAGTGCGAGCTGGGTCTTGCCGGAACCGGCGGTGGCCTGGATACGGAAAATGCCTGAGGGCGACCCGATGCGCGGCACCCAGGTCGCCAGGCCATCGGACAGGCGCCGCACGGCGCCTTGCAGCTGGTCGCGCATCACTTCGAGGGCCGGCGTCACCTGGAACTGGTTGAGCAAGAGGCGGCGCAGCGCCGCCCGGTCGACCTTGCTGTGCACGGCGCTCAGCCACTCGCGGACGGTCGTCACCATCTCCCCGTAGCGCGCGGCATCGATGATCCGGTCGCGCGGGATCGAGACCACCTGGCCGTCGCCCAGGTCATAGTCCGGCAAGACCAGGCAGCACAGCATCGGGGTCTCGAGTCCGGCCTCGTACAGCCTGTTCTGCATGGCGACGCGCTGCAGGCGCCCCTGGCGCGCCACATCGCATTCGCTGTCGCTGTAGAGCTTGAACACTTCGCCGTCGCGCAGGATGACCGGACCGGCTTTCACTTCCATCAGCAGCAGGCAACCGTCAGGGGACAGCACGACGATGTCGATCTCACCGTAGCTGTCGCGCCCGCCTCGAAGCGTGTGCAACGCAATGTTGTGAAAGATCTCGAACCCTGCGGGCAGGTAGTCGCGCAGGCGCTCCAGTACTTCCAGCTCGCGGTAACGCCCCGCGTCCATGCGCAGGGGAGGGAGGAGGGTTGGAGAGGTGAGGGCCATGGTCTTGGAAGGGTCGACGAGATTGCCTATTATCAACAATGTTCGGTAACTTGCACAGCACTTGCTATACCGTTGAGACGAGACGGTGGCGTCGTCTCCACAACAGGCGGCGTCTCGTCGTTCGTCATGCTGTGCCGCATGCGCCGGGAATGCCTACGTTTCAGATAGTGGGGCAGTAATGATACTGACGATGCAAAATAATTTTATGCTGGAACAGTTGGCTGAAGTGGACCTATGCGTTCTCCCTGACTGCTCACTACATCAATGAATATCGCCGGTGACTCGAATTACCCGTAGCGAAGCACCCCGATGAATCAGTGTCAACTGCCTCCTTCCACATCTGGCAGACAAAGCTGACCGCCGCCGACGGCAGTAACGTTTGCCGCTCTCACGGCGCCGGTCACCCTGCGCAGCCGTTCGGCAAGGCCAGCCGGAGTAGAGATATCAACAGAAACCGTTTCAAGTTTCTTGTCCGATCTGGTAATGCGATGCGTCGCCTGCATGCCGTCAAATTCGCCAAGTCCTGCGTGATGGGGATACAAAAGCGTCAACCGTGAACAATCATACAAGCTGCCGTAAGCCATCATCTGGTAGACATCCGACTGCGAAACACCTCGTTTCTTGTCGTCGAGTTGCGGAGCGATTCGCTTCCACTTCGTATCGATTACTTGCACTACCTTGTCACCATTCTTTATCAGAATGTCGGGTCTTGTCTGGAAAAGGCCTCCGCTGTCACCTTCTAGGCAATAGATTTTTCCGCCCTGCCGTACCACGTTCAAATGGCTGCCGGAGAATGCACGCGTCATCATGCGCCCGACGTATTCTTCGAATAGGGTGTTCATCTCGAACAGCAGCGAAAAGCCGATCCCTTCTCCGGACGAGGTTGTTTGGAATCGTTCGCCCAGCAGCAGCTTCGCCATGTTCAATAATTCGCGCCAGCGCGCGTTGGTACGATCGAGAACGACGTCGGCCCATCTCAATGCTAGTACCGGCACGGTTGCGATATCAGCGAATGCAAGCGACAGATCCCTGAGGCGCGACAGGTTTGAAGTCGAACGGGTAATTTTGGCTAGGCGTACGACAGCAGCCTTCATGATGCGGTTTAGCGCGATGTCGGATGACAGTCCGTCGTAGCGGCAAGCCAGCCGCGAGGGATCAACAGCAAACTTAGTGAACTGCCGCACCACGTCGAGTCGTCCGCGTAGCGACGGCAAGTCTTCCTCGTGGCCGACATAGCGACGTGGCATGCCTTGGCGTAAGGCATCGATTAGCTTTTCGGAAAAAATCCGAATGAGGATCTCGAGCAAAGTTTCATTTTGCCAATCGAGTTGCGTGACTTGGCCGACGTCGATCTTGATGTCGATAGCCAACGCGAGCATGTGGACGAGCCGTCGCCTGGTTTGCGCAATACTGTCGGCGCCGCCGCTATCTTTCGCATCGATCTTGGGCAAAATTTCGAGTGAACATCCCTCGGCCACGAGCACTCCAACAATCCCGCGCGCGCGAAGTGCGTTGCGGCCGTGCTCCAAGACACCTCCACCGCCACGGCCCGCCAATGGAGACGCGGCGGCTACCTTCGCAATCCGGTCAGCGAAGTGCGAGGAAATGACGCCCAAGTTCGCTGGATCGTCGCCGTAGCCGATGGATTCCCATTCAAGGATGGTCCGGCGCATCATCACTTCACAAGTTTCGAGAAGTCGAAATTTTTCTGCACACTCCATCGGAAGCGAATAGGCGCTTCATCCTCGCCTCCCATGCCAGGAGGGGATGCTAATCTCTCTCTCCGGAGAAACCCGCCCAAATGGTCGTGCTCGCCGTCCTTCGCATCGCCGAGCACGGCGGCCACTTTATTCCAGTCTTCGTAAAAATACTCGGCAAGAAGCGGGATGACCTTGTGGCGCATGACCTCTTCGATATCTTGGCGCGACTGGCAGCCGATGAAATATGCGTGGCCAACCTGGTGTTCCCGGTCGAAAAGAAATTCAATTCGTTCGTTCAGAGTCTCTAGCAGTTTTACTAGGTCGACACCGTCAACCTTGTTGAGCAGGGATGGTTGCGGCATCAGCTCGCGAAACTTAAAGCGCCGCCGTAATGCCGTATCAAGGAGAGCAATCGAACGGTCTGCAGTATTCATCGTGCCGATGATATGCAAGTTGCGTGGCACGCCAAAGGACGATCCGCCGGAATACGGGAGCTGAACCCTGATTTCATTAGTTTCGCCTAGACGCTTGTCGGGCTCCAGCAGCGTGATTAGCTCACCGAACACCTTCGAAATATTGGCGCGATTGATCTCGTCTATCACCAGCACATAAGGTCTGGCAGCGGCGGCAAGCTGCTGCACGGTTTCACCAAAGACTATTTCTTCCAGGCGGTCCCAGTCGACAATGTCATGATTCAGGCGGTAAATAGCGTGCTGCCGGAAAATATTTTTGTAAAAGATATCACGTCGGACGCCAGCAGCATCTTGCCATAGCCACTCGACTTTCCGGCGATGCGGGTGGTACGTAGCTGTGGCATCATAATAATATTGCCCAGTCACCTTGCCGAACGCACGGATGGCATCCCTACCATCCGAGAGCACGATATAGTCTCCTGTTTGCATGTCATTGCGCAGCGAGAAGATCATTTCGATGTTGGCGTCCTTACCAGTTGCGCCAGGATCCTTCTTCTCGTTCCATTCGCGCTTGATCGCGTCGAAATTGTCGAAGCTTTCGGGAGACCAGTCGATATCTCCACCCCAGCCCAGATGGACGACGTTGTTGTTGAGCCCGTCGGCAATGCGTTCCTCATCCTGTCCCCTGCGACCGAGAGACACCCTAAAGATCCGACGTTGGCGGTCGAGTCCAGCGTTCTCACTCGCACTGCCTCTGTCGAGCCGCGCACGCTCGCAAATGCGCTTGAAGATGCCGTCTTCGCAGCGCAGACGAAACCCACCCGTAGATGAATCCCGTGTTTCATCCATTAGCTCCAGTGAACTATCCGCCATTTCCGTCGTCGGCCGCAATCCTTCCACGAAGTCTTCGTAGGAGTACGACTGGTGGAAGGTAATGAACTCGATACGGCCTGCTGCAACGAGTTCGCGATATGCCAGCATCAGCGCTTCCCGCTGGTCGGGCATCAGAAGTTGCGCTGCCTGCGCCTCCCCGAGACACAGCCGCACCGCTTCGGCTGCCGAGGCATACGTCTTGCCGGTGCCCGGCGGGCCATACAGGATCAGGTTGCTGGCGGCCGTCGAATTCTGGGGCATGGGAATCGCCTGCTTTTCAAAGTGATAGGTAAACGTCGTGGTGGAGCTGCCCTGTGGGCCACTCCGCTGGACTGTCGAAAGATTGCACTGGTTGAGGAACATCTTTCCCGTTAGTGCTTGGTCGACATTCGGAAAGTTTTTCGACAGGCCCAAGTCGTTGTGAATTTTGCTTGCGAGGATTGTTACGCTCGATTCACCCCGTTCCCACGCTGGCAGGATGTAACGCGATAACGCGTGGGCTCGGATTTTATCTGCGTTGGCCATCTGCCCTTGCTCTGCGTCGGCGTACCATGCAATCAGGCCCTGCAGTGACTGTGGGGACGGGACCAGCACTGACATCTGTTTGCCGGGCTCGAGATTGCTGCCTTTTGTTTGTAAGGCACTGCTCTGGAACTGAGTATCGTTCAGCTGACCATGGAATTTCAAGGCAGCGGACGGCCAATCAAGGTTCACACCAGTGGGGGCGCGTTCAAATACCAGCTTGACCTGTACGGCATAATTGCGCGAATGGGTATCGTTGACCTCGACAGCGAAATTTCGGCCCGTTGGAGTTTTGAAAATGATCGCCTTTGTCGTCCGTTCCGCGGAACTGATACGAATCAATTCCCCTCGTTGGACCATTTCCTCGACAAGGTTCAGTGCTTCTCTGCTATCCAAAATGGTTTCTGCGCTTTCTATTCCGTTAGTAAACAACTGAAGTGTCTGCCTGAAATCGATCGCACATTTTAAATTATAGAAAACTGAACGATGCGGAACTGTGCTATTTGGCTGACGTGCCGAGACGTTGTGGAGTAAGCGATCACGCGGCGGTTAGGCTCAGGCATCTTCGGCATCGATGACTTCGGTTGCCGGAAGCGATTTCTTCAGCAGCCGCAAGGCGTGGATCTGCTTGTCATTCAAGGTCTTGCGGTTCTGGAGCAGCTGCACAATCACTATGCACAAGGCCTCGCGTAGATAGCCTTCAACCCGCTCCGACATTTGCTCCGCCTTGTCGGTCACGAGAGTGGGGCCAATCGGCGTGATTTTTTCCACCCTGTCAACCTGCTTGCCGTAGGCGAGCACGAACAGGCGCGGTTTGGCACTGCCCGGAACCGTAAAGATGATGCCGTACTGGATACGCAGACGGTCCTCGCCGTGACCCAGTGAGTGGGTAGCGAAGACCTCAACATAGCCACCATCCTTCATGTCCTGAGGCAGTTCGCCGTCGTTGTCGCGGTACCTGCTCATGTCCTTCACGGCGCGCACCTTGTTACGGACCTGAAAATCGATGCTGGCTACTCTCGAGCGCGCTGCCAAGCCGTCGATCTGCTCGCCAGCCTCGTCCCACGCTTTCTTGAACTTAGGCGTGAACGTACCGCTCATCATTTGCAGATTCTTGAGCACCTTGGCGAATGCGATGGGGCCTTCCAAGTTGCCTGCCGCACGGCCGACGTTACGGTTATCGCACACCAGCCGGACGAAATAGCGCTCCAAGGCAGCGCCGTCGACGTTTTGCATCACAATTCCTTCCTCCTCTAAATACTCCACCAGCATTGCGATCAGGTCTGACTGCTTAGCCGGCTCACGCAGCGCCCGCGCGAGGTGGTCCCAGCGGCGCACCTCGATGCCGCGTGCCTGGTACAGCTCACGTGATAGGACGAGCACATGGCGGCCGTGTGCCCGGCCCTTCCAGTAACGGTAGTCGGCGAATTGCTCGGCGTGATTCTCCGTTTCGGCCAGTGGCTTGTCGAAATACTTGATTTCGACGAGTACGAACGGCTCTACCTCCCCGTCTTTCCAAACCGCCATATCGGCCCTCCGCTGTGAGCGCTGGCCCTGAAATGGCACCTCGATTCCATACTCGGCATTGTCGAACTCGGCGACGTTAATACCCAGCTCCTTGGCTAGGTAACCAGAGATCGCCTTCGGCTTGAGTTTGGCAATCTCCAGTAACACTAGTTCAAGGTGGCGGCCTTCATACCCAGCCTTGAACCAGTTGCTGATAGAGGACATGTAACTGGTCATGTGTTGGTGCCTGCGAAAGGAATTAGCATGATTGGCTATGCAACGAATTATAAGACAGCAACTTGCGTCTAAGCTCCCCAATTCGCACATGCTACAAATTTGCAACTAACTGCTTGGCCCTTATGAGCGAAAAGAAGGGTAGCTCATAAGCTGCGAGCGCTGTCAAGAACCTAAAAACTTTGTGAATTTCACCGTTCAAAAATTCCGAGGTAAAGTTTTTTTGTCCTCGACACTTAGGGATTTTTCAACCTAAACTGGTATTTTTTTCACAAGAAAGAATCATGATTGGACACATTGAATGGAGCAGTTTGGAGAGTGCTGATAGGGAGCATGCGAGCATCGTTAAATGTGTCGGTGAGCAGGGGGCCTATCACCTAGCGTATGCGAACGCTGAGCTGGGCTCTGAAGGTCGGATTGCGTTCAATTGAGGCCAGAAAGGTGAGCAATATGTAAAGGCCATGTATATGTTCACTGACGGCAGGTAAAAAGGCGAGGCTGACGTCGTCGGACAGGTAACTGTGCATGACGGAATAGTGACGTTTAACGGAACTTGGCACGATCCAGAAGATCAAACTGGCAAGTGGGAGGTGTACTTTGAGTTCTCCGAATCAGATCATATATACACGGTTAGCTACGACGAGCCTATCATTTGCCGTTAGTCGCTGATCTGAACTGACCATTCCTAAACGTACTTAGCACCGTCGTGGCCAGGCTCTATCCCCTTAAACAGCATCTTCGACAAATTCGGCCGTCGCCGGGACTGGACAAGGCGGCTTAGCCGTTCCGTTAGTCGCCCTGCTGTAACGCGAGCGCCTTAGCTAAGAAGGCGCACAACTCCTGTTTGAGATCGTCCGGCCCCAGCACCTTGACTTCACGGGCCATGCTTTGCAACATGCGACGCAGCGTCGAGGTGTTGTTCACGGTGGCCATCAATTCCCGCTGTCCTGCCTTGTTGAGGAAGATGGTCTGATCGTCGGACAACGGCATCTCTTCCAGCGTGCGCGCGAATACGTCCGCGTCCTCGCCGCCGACGAAGCGAAGGTGCAGGGTGATGATCCCCCTCGACCACATTGCCAGCGCGCCGCCCACGAGCGCCTCGTCCAATGTGGGCACAGTGGCGTTGCGCGCGACCGGATCGCCCAGAGCCACTTCCTGCATGCGGTGCAGGTGGAAACTCTTGACCGTCATCGCTGATGGATCCAGCGTGACCTCGGCTCCATCGACAGCCAATAGACGCAGTGTACGATCATGGATCACGAGGCCGACGGGATACACGCGATGAATCTTGTTCACCTCGGACTTGGCCGCGCGATAGACGAGACTCAGCATCAGGTTCTTCATCAAAGCGTCGTTGACGGTCTGCAGATGCGCCGGAACCACCTTGCCAAGTGCCATCGACTGGCCGTCCGGCAGGCGGCGAATCTTGTCCTGGTAAGCGACGGCTTGCCGATGCGCGTCGGTCAGGTGCAGATGCCGTTGTTTTCGTTCGATTGTCGCAACCTGCTCGTCCAGCGCCTGGCGAGCGTCGCGCGGCAGGAACGGCCCCAGTTCCTGGCGGGCGAAGCTGGCCACCAAAGCGTCGAAGGCCGTTATGGATTTGAATAGCGGGATCTTGCTGTCCGCGGTCGTGAACCATTCGTTGATCCTTCCGTCGCTCGCACTGGGACGGGACTCTACCTCAAGGCCGAACCGTCGCCGCCACGGACCTTGCGGGTCAGCGAGGTCCCGCAGGTCGCGTTCGAACGTGCGTCTATCCACCGCAAAGGTGTCTCCCAGCCTGGTCATGAGCTGGTCGACGGTCGCCCCTTGTCCGGTACCGTGGTCGGGCAGAAGCGGTAACAGGTCGATGATTGCCAGCCTGCGGGCCAACTGTCGTTCGGTGGAATCTCTGGGCATAGTTTTCGACGTATTTTGTCGTTAATCCGTCGCACTATATCGGTACCGGTCCCGGGCGACAAGCCGCCGGGATCGGACACTCGAAAGGAGAACGCATTGAAGCAGACGACAATCAGGCAGACAACGAGTGCACCATATCTGCTGCGCGAACTAACGGAGCTGGGCAATCTGGTGTTCGGCATGTTTGCCGGGCCGCAGGTGACCGTCCGACACTGGCCAGTGTATTACCGCGTGTACGTCGAAGTCGACGGGCTTTGCCGTGAAGTCAACCGGCTGGCGGGGCATCTGGCACGTGGATTTATCGACCCCGGCGGCACGGTTGACGCGGACCGGATCGCGGACGCGAACGCGTGCTTCGCCCGCGTCAATGGACACGTGCGCACGATTACGGTGCTACTTGCGGAGGTCGTGCACGACCGGCTCGTCATCCCCGGCAACCCGGCGCTGGTGCAAATCGTGGACCGCCATTTTGCGCCGGAGAGTGACTGGTACCGCGGCATGCAGGCCCACTACCAGTCGGGATGCGTCGCGCCGGATGGGCGCACGCTGGCGCGCACCGTTCTGCCGCTCGATCCGCATCCGGCCCAGTGGCGTGGGGACGAGGCACCCGTCGAACTGCAGCAGTTCGAGCTGGCGCCGGAGTACGCGCGCACGCTAAATGGCCGAACGATCCGCCAGGTGCAGATGGCCTTGAACCAGGTGTACGCCGCACTCGGTGGGTGTTTCGTCCAGCGGTGCACTTCGGTAAGCGCCTTGCTGCATCCGCGTTCGACGCCCGGCCCCGCGTCCATGTGTTTTTTCTACAGCGAGAGAACACTGCGCGACGTGCACGAGCCAGTCGGGGATCTGCAGGGTGGTCTAGCTGTGTACGTCAGCCGCGACCACACGTTCGCGACAATCGGCACGCGCGGGGTCCGGCCGGCGGACGGGAGCCCCGGGCTGATCATCCACGTGAGCGTCGACATCACGGAAGACGATCCGGCAAAGCGACCGTTACGCTTCATTCCCGCGCAACCGTGTCATAACGGTGAATACACGGCGGCCAGTGCGGACGAACTCAAGTCCCTCCTCTTCCGCGCATTAATTGACGCAGGCCTCGTACCCCCGGGCGCCAGGTTCGATGACGAACGCTGGCGTTATTTCTGACCGATACACGCGTTTGACCGTATCGCTATAATCCGATTGCCGTTTCTTCAAAGAAAGTTTTATCATATGAACAGAAATGCATTCATCGCGTCGTCAGACGTCGTCGCATTCACGGACTGGCTGGCTAAAAACTACCGTAGCCTGGCGATCCGGCTCGACATCAAACCGTCGCGCTTTGTCCTGGGCGGCATCCGTACCGACGTAGCCGGGCTGGACTTGCTGCAGTATTACCAATGGCGTACGAAGGGCAGCAAAACGGGCAGCTGGCAGGAAACGCGCGATCACCTGCACAAGCTGGGCGATGCGTTGAAGCGGGCGATCGCCGGTCGCAACGATGACGAGGTGCTGGACGCCTGCCGCAGGATCCTCACTTGGGGCGGCAACCGTAACGATGCGAAAGGCGCCATGCCGTTTCTGAAGTCGTTGCATGCGAAAGGAAAACTGTCGGAATACCTGGACGCATCAAGGCTCGTATTCGCGCTCAACGCCGCCGTCATCGACGCCAGCAGGCCGCAGGCAGCGAAGATGAACTCGATGCTGACCAAGGTCCACGCGCTGGCCTCGCACGACGGACTGCCGATTTACGATTCGCGGGTCGCGGCGGCGATAGCTGCACTCGTCGAGTTGTGGCGCCGCTCGGAGGGCAAGACAGCAGAACCGCTGCCCTCCAAACTGGCCTTTCCGGCGATACCGTCAGACCGCTCCGTGCACAGCCTGTTCGCTGATGCGCAGAGCTCGGGTGTGCTGTCGTACGCGCCCGCCGCAGCCGCGACGACGGCCGCTGGATGGTGCAGCGCAAAGGTCCGGCTTGGCTGGCTGATAGCCGCGGTGTTAGAGAAGGCGCCCGGGCTGTTCGCGGGCGAGGTGGCGGAGGACCGCATGCATGCGTTCGAAGCAAGCCTGTTCATGATCGGCTACGACGTCGGCTGCCTAAAGGACAACGTGCCAGGTGCTGGCATAGGCGAGCGGCAGCGCATGCACATCCAGCGGGCGGGCGCAGCACGGCTCAGGCGCGATCATGCGGGCTTGCCGCACACAGCGATCAGCACGCTGAATGGCAAGACACCAAACATCAGCTACGCGGGCGAAGTGCACACTGGGTTCTCAGGCGTCTGGAGCAAGATGCCGTTTACCTTCGACAGCGACTTACTGCAAGATCTGCTGAACGAATTTCCAGCGGGCGAGGAGGCTGGTCTTGGCGCCAACATGACCGGCGATGTTGAGCCAGATACGCTTGGTTACTGGATCAATCAACACTACCCGGCCAAGCCGCGTAGGCTGGCGTCCGTGCTGGCGCCGATTCTGGTCGCTGAAGGCTGCGCGGAAATCATTGCTGGCGTTTACCCTATCCGCCTGCGTTTTTTTTGACGGCGGTCAAGCGGCCGGAATTGGCCGGTTGCGGACCTATTGTAGCGTCCGCTAACGGACCAGAATCGGACCTTGAGCGTTTCTGTAATGTGAGCAGTTACGCAATCATTACAGCCAAGTCCAATTCGAGTTCCTGTCCGTCCAGAGGAATCTGTGGAGCATCGAATTGGCAACTTTCCGTAGACGATGAACTAATACGGTAGGGGCGGCGCCAGCCTTCTCAATCGATGCACGGACAGGTGTACCCGGTCAGCGCGGGAAGCCGCCAGGCTCGTGGCGTCGGGTGGCGTCGGGTGGCGACGCGGCTTTGAGGATTTTGGGCCATATCCCGACCTGCGCACTGAGGCCGCCTCAAGACCGGTGCAGCAAAATCGGTATCGGATAGTTAGTAAATAATTGCACCACGGAACACGAGTCGTCGGTTATGATTTTGGATACATCGCAAGCTCGAGCCGTACCCCGAGGACTCTGCGCCGGCCAATCTCGTCAAGCGCAATCGCCGCTTCCGGGAACATAAATGGAAAAAATGAACGACCAAACGTATCTACTGTTACGCCAAGTCGCGGCGAACATTCGCCAACCGTCATTAGCGTCGGGACGAGCAACGTTCGCCCTCGAGGATGTAGCGAAGTCGGCAACTTTCTTGGTCACTGAAGTCCATCAACACGGCGACGTGACCTTGGGTCAGCTTACTGATTATGCAGCTGCCCTAAGAATAGCCGCGTTAAACGTCGAACAGCAGATCAGCGAGTTAGAAATAGTGGAAGAACCGCCAGAAGAAGCTCTTGGAGTGGATTTCGTCGACCACGCGCGGGACCCTGAGTATGTAGCAAGTGTCCTTGAACATGCTGCCGAGCTCATGCGCGATGGCGACACCGGAACTGCCCGTGGTTTGGTTCTATTAATGGCTGGAGCCTTCAAAATTCATAAGGATAGGCAAGACGAGCGCAATTCATTCGACGGGGATGACGAAGCGACGAGCTAAGTACCTCGGAAAACATATGCGCAGCAAAGCAAGTACCTGCACGCATAGACGGAGAGGCCGTTGATTCTTGGGTAGCCAATGAAGGCGGGGTGGCAGGACGTGCATGGACAGACTTCCGTGGTATGCCACAGGCGGCCCGTAGTGGACGCCTTAAATAAGTGGCAGCAAAAGGCTGACTATATGTCCAAGGAATAGCTAGTACCGTGTGAACTGTATGGCGAACTACCAAGATCGGTTAGCTTGGTTGCATTGAAACGTAGTTTAAATCGTTACGGCTGCACCCCACCTTCCATAGAATATCTTAAAGAAAATGTCGAATTCTGATAAACAAACAATCAAAACTATAGCCTTCCTAATTGGGTTGATTTGGTTGGCGGCGCCGTATGCAAATGCAAATCCGGCGCTAGACTTTGCAAAGCAACTAAAGGGCAAGTTTCCTAGCGAGGTGAAGGACAGTCAATTTAATAAAGTCTTTTTAGTGCGTGCACATTACCCGGATTACAGTGTGCGCGCTACGTATGACGATGCGAGTCAGACGACCACAATGACCATGAGTTACATCGGTGACATTGAGCTAATAGATGACTGCAAGGTGGTTGGGACTAAAGTGGGGCAAAACGGCTATGGAGCTATAGGCAGGTTTAAAAAAGAAGTATGTCATCGGCTTTTTCTGGAGACTTCACAAAAGCCAAGTGCACCAGTGAAGTCTGAATATTCATATGATATAAGCTTCCCTAGCACCCCAGGCGACTACCGCAACCTCGTAAAAAATGGTGCTGATTTAGCCATTGAATTTTCTCCAATAAAAAATACTTCAGAACTGGTCAAATACGATTATGCTTTCCATGAGGCGCGGATCGACAATCCAAGTCAAGTTTCGGTCAATTTATACCGACTGCCAGCTAGAGTAAAAAAAGTAACCTTTTTTTTACGCAAGTCCAAGGTGCCATTTCATACTGATGAGTACCCGCAATGGTAGTGTCGATCATGCGTGACCGCATCGGCACCTTGTACCCGAACTTCAAAACAGGTGATGAAGCGAAGCGAAGCCCCGCCTACCTTAACTGAGTGTTGGGAAGGTTGGGTTAGGGCTGGTCCACTCCTTCGTACATTTTGTGATTCTTTGGCCCTGGCAACCTGCAATGCTGAGGTCAATGGTCGGGTTCGGCAAGAGCAAACTTCGCTTAAACCTGAGTACCCTTAAATCCAATCTGTACAGGCAGGTAATGTGGCATACGTAAAATTTGGTTGTTTATCTGCAACGTCGTGCGTTAGCTCAACATAAACGCCTAGCTTCGATATAGTCAACAATATATGATCATTGCTACTATCAACTAAGGTTTAGGAAGCAAAGAGATAGTGGTCATATCGCAGCACTGACGCACCTTGCAGCAATCGCTGCTTAGTAGCTGCTACGCCGATAGATCATGTTCTTTGGCGCACAACAATTCCTTACAGAAATTAAGTTGTAGCTGGTTTTGTTTTTAGTGACGGTTTAGAAATATTTCTATATGAAAAAATTAAGCAAAGAAGAACTCAAAAGAGCGGCAGGCATTCCCATTACGACGCCGAGGGATTTCTCCCTTTACAATGGTTCTCCATATGAATGCGTATGCGGATCAGTTCATGCCTTTAACGAATTCTCAAGTCAGGCTTTCGTATCAAGCGGAGTAAACGCGAAGTTTGTGGTGCAGTGCCAGAACAACCAAGATGCAGCGACTATTATTGAAACAAAGCATAAATTTTTGATAAAGTTCGATCGTTTTATCTCGCTGGCCGGCTATATTCAAGATTAACCTATGTAACAAGTTGCAATCGAATGCTTGATTGCAAGCATATCTCATGTTCGAAGTTATTGGCCGCCTAGTGATGATTAAGATTGAATATCCAAGCCAAATCGCGTAACAGTGCGCCATCGCAATGTGATATGTTCTGCGGGCAGTGACGCTCTACAATAAAGCTTTCTAGGCCTGTTATCTGCGCGGTTTTACACCGAGCGATGCATGGGGAAGACTGCAATGCTACGTTAAAATATCGAGTTGGCAAAAGGAAGCTATGTTCGAAATTATTGGAATTGGCTTTATTTGCTTATTCGGCTGGATTGTATTAAAAGTAATCATGTATTACCTTCTTCCAGAATATGGCGTGAAAGTTGCTGAGCGCCGCTACCAAGAGGATCCTAGCGTAGAGAATGAAAATGCCCTTTGGAAAGCTCGAGGCAGGGCAAAGAGAAAATAGACAACCAAACAACATTGGCGGGTTCGCTTGGACGTCGATTACGGCTCGCTCAACGCTTGCCTCATCTCTTAGATCGGCACTTTCGCGGACAGAGTCTTACTTCCAAAACAATTCACCTAGGTGCTGACAGGAGCGCAAAAGTGTTTGAAACTATTGGTATTATCACAGTGGCTGTTATTGCTTATTTAGTTATTAGAGGATTTGCTCGCTCTTCCGCTGTTAATGTTTCTTCTGTAGAGCGGAACCTTGAAACCGGCCATGAGGCGCGAACAATAGCAACCGAAGAGTATGGCGTGCCACTCACCTATTACAACCATTCTGTTGTAAACCATATGGATCGCGTGAAAAAATGCGCGCTCGAGATGCAGGAACTTAGCCTGCAACACCGCAACTACACTTGGCCGCGATTGCTTGCCAGCGCGGTGCAGTTTGCATTTCAAAATGATTGCGAACTGCACCGTAAGGGCAATCCGCGCAGTGTCCAGCGCTTCAGGGATTTAGCGATAACTGAGGATGTTATTGCGGCTACGCTAGCACAGCGGGAGCAAGCGTAAGATCAGACAATACTTTGCACATCTCAACAGGAGGCACTTAATGTATTTCTTGAAGCGTCTGGTCAGCAAACCGCATTCAAACTTCGATGACATGTGGAAAATCAATGCAAAACTCTACCCAGCATGATTGCATGGGCGTTCCCAACGGTACTTTTTCTTTCGTTTGATCGTTCCCGTGATGGCTTCGAGCGTCCGGCAGCGTTTTAGCTAACACCTCTGGAAACGATTAGAGACTGGTGCGGTGGCTAGGGTCGTTAGCGGACGCTACAATACGTCCGCAATCGGCCGCAAGCAGACCATCGGAACGACTACCAACGGGCATGTATCTCAGGCGCCCAGGCGCATGATTTTCGTCTCCTAATCCCACTGGTCGAGGCGATCCCAGCTGTTAAAGGCCTATCGGGTCGAGCTCGAAAGCGTACAGCGAAGCTGCATGCCGATCGAGCCCATGCTTCGCGAACACATCGAGCCTGGCACGTAGGCAAGGGATTGCGGCAAGGATAGCGCGTTACGGTGTCCAGTCGCGTGAAAGGCTGGGCCGATGGAGATGGGTGATGGAACGAACGCTGGGTTGGCTCCACCGATTTCGCCGACTTCGCGTCCGTAACGAGCTCCGAGCCGACATTCACCTAGCGTTCCTTTCGTTAGCTTGCACGCTCATCTGCTGGAGGTACGTCGAGAGGTTTTGTTAGGCGCTCTTACTTTGCAATCGAACTTCGCGGTCGCAGCGCAAAAGCCACTTCGGAGAAACCATCAGGCATCCTGCGGGGCCGCGACTTGCCAGGCCATCCTGTTTGCCCGCACACTGCGGAACCGAAACCGAAACCGAAACCGAAACCGAAACCGAAACAGCTTTTGCACGAGGCCCCACAGCATGCATACGACCGAAGCCCCGGCCGGGAAGACCCGCGTGCAGTATCTCGACCCACGAGCCGTCGACCACCTGATCGGCAATTTACGGGAGGGCCATATTGGCTCCCTTGCCGTGACATTGCTGTATTTCCAGCTTGAGGCGTTTTTAAAAAATGCCCATCGCAGGTACTCTCCCGAGGTTGGTGGCATACCCGACCGCCTGCTGGTACATAACCGCCAGCGGCGCAACCTCGAGACGTGTGAAATGGCCCAGATCGACGCCGACCTGGTTTTCAGGTATGACGTTGCCACGAAGCGAACGGACGCAGAGTGGAAAGCATATTTTGCCAATCCCGGGTTTGGCCGCCCGAAAGAAGCGCAGCGGGTCGTGCTGCATATTGTTGTCAAGGAAACGACAGGGCTCACGCACGTCATCAGCGTCCCTCTTCAAGTACTGATGATCGGCTATGGCGACGTATCCACGGGCTACCAGGGCTACGCCCACAGCATCGTCTTCCTGGGCGACGATGGCCAGGTCCTCAATGAAGTGTTCTACATCGGGGTTACCAGCCGCAACTGGCTCGTCCGCATGAGGGAACATCTGGCCGAGATGCGCGGCGGCAGCAACAAGCGCTTTCACGCGGCGTGGCGCGCGTATACCGGTAACGCACAGGTCATGCTGTCGTCGGAGCTGGTGGTTCTGAATCACACCTACGAGGGAGTGATGGCCTGGGAGGAGGAACAGGTGGACGCCCAGATGGCGGCCGGCAAATCCTTGAACATGATCCCCGGCGGTTTCAAGGGCTTGAAATTCCTGCACGAGCACCGCGTGACTGACAAGGTCGAGATCAGCCTGGAAGAGCGCGACAGGGCCATCAGCGAGTATGTGCGCCGCAAGGGCGTGCGCCCAACCGTACCGAACCTGTTCCTTGCCGAGCTCTGGCGCGATGACGAGTTTTACCTCAAGGTGCTGGCTGGGCGGTCGGATGTGTTGACGCCTGGCCAGGTCCTGGCCATACGCGACCTCTCGGCGAGACACCATCCTCCGCAGCAAATAGTCGAGATGGTCGGCGCGCGCAACGTGGGACAGGTCGAGCGCGTAATCGAAGGAAAAACGTACCAGCGCATCAAATCGTCTTGAGCATCGACGGGCACAGCGTGCCATCGGCGCCGTTGGCGTACGCCACCGAACGCAGGCCAAGGGCGGGTTGGCTGGGCTGGGCACGCCGATTTTTACCGTCCGGCCTGCAACCGAATGTCAAGGATATTGGGGCGCCGCAAGTGCAGCCTGCGTGCAAATCTAACCGCATGGCTACGATACGTCACGTGCGGGCGTCACGGGGTCGGCGTCCCCCATGGAGCGAAGCGCCGAACCCGGTGGCACGCCTGCTTCGGCCAGCCCCGCCGCCGGACTGTCTAATACTTGGCTTTCTGCCCCTCACCGGATAGCGCATCAGCCTGCACGCAGTCGCCCTGCAATCTGTCGTTCGTTGCAGCAACCATCGCTGCGTTGCCCCCGTCAAGGCGGCGCATGGCCACCCGACCCGGGATGCAGTTTAGCAATACATAGACAAGGACGTGCGGCGTCCTTCAAGGTTGTTTTGACCAAACTGACAGGGGTATCATGCAAAGATTGACTGGAACGGCAGTGAAGACGGGCGCGCTCGCGCTTGCGCTGGCACTGGCAGGTGGTGGTGGTGGTGCTAGTGATGGCAACCCTATTCAACCTCCTGTAACGGTCGCGCACCGCGACGTGCAGGACACCGCTAAGGGCCTGATCAAGGGTGTCGGGTCGCTGTCCATGCGCTCGACGCCCAGAGTAGGCGCGCGGCAGAGGCGCTCGCAAGCGCCACCACGGGCGCCGACGGCACCTACAAGATGCAGATCCCCACCACGGTGCGCAACTTCGTGATCGAGGTGAGTGCCGCGCCGAACGCCGTGATAGCTGATGAAACGATCGGCACCGATATCGCCTTGCCGGAGGCGATGAATCTGCGCAGCGTCGTGACCCTGGCCGACAATGCAGCGGGACCTCAGCCGCAGGAGACCAGGCAGCCGCCTGTCTACCAGCCACGAAGCATAAGGGCGTCTCCAGCCGCTACTGCCAAAAGGCGTCGACCAGCTAAGTTTGCATCACTGCCCACCAATATGGCGGGGCATGTCATCCAAAAACCAATGGCAGGGACGAATCGACAGATTTTCAAATAGATGTGCTACCTGCTCATCAAAGACCTGTTTTTGCACATCGGTGAGGGACCCATAGCCGTGATTGATGAACTTCGCGGCGATATCGTAGGTGACCGATTCCTCATCCATGACGCCATCACGGACTGCTTCGCTGAGGATTTCGTACTGGCGCCGGTGGTGATTGAATTGCTGACGTCTTGCGTAATCAGGCATGCTGACAGTGATGTCCAGGTCGACCAGCCCCCCCGCCACCGCGCGCAGCTCACAGTACTGTTCCCATACAGCTCTCGGGATCCGCTTGCACCACAAGGACGGAGAGTTGGCAGGACTATGGCCGCCGAGGATTAGCGGCCCAACGCGCAAGGCGTCGTTGCTTGAGCCGTCAAACACGTGATGGACAAGCGCCGCATAGTCGTTATGGTCCATAAGATGATCGATCCGTTCTGGCGCATGTTCACTGAAGCTGATGAGGGCAATGACCACCTGTTCGGGCGGCAGGCCGACGAAATATGAATCCGGATAAACGGGCAGCAGCGCCTGACAGCGGTCACTGCCAAAGCGAATCAAAGACGAAAAGATGGCCTCGATGGCATGCGTGTACCCGTTCGAAAACAAGAACGACAACGTCGCGCGACACGCGCTCGAACGGACGCGACGTGCGTAGTCACGCTGCGACGAGACGATTTCGTAAGCACCGTATTGAACAAGCGCTTCGATATAGCGCGCGTCGCTTAGTCCCATCGCAAGCGACCATGCGCTATCCAAACCGCCGCTCATGAGTGTCAGCTCTCCTTTGCCGGCAAGGAGACTGAGCAGGATCGCGAGGCGCTCGGACTTGATGGCCTGTACGATTAGGTCGAACCCGATGTTTCTTGGAGTCCGGCTCGCGAGATAGGCCAATACGGCCGACTCGTCGCCGCTTGCAATGGCGTCGATGATTCCCCGGGCGGCATCGCGCTTTCGCCAAGCCTTGAAATTGACGCTCGATTGCGCTTCTGCCACGTCCGCACCACGAAGCACCAATGCGTTTGCAAAGGCGTAGCGTCCTGCGCTCACGGCATGCCATAGCGCAGTGCCGCCTTCATGCACGGCAGAGATGTCCGCTCCACGTGACATGACGAAGTCGATGACGTCCGGATGCGCGCCGCAGCTGGCAAGATGAATCAGCGCAGGCGTCTCCACGAAGGGGCTGAGACTGGCGCCGGTCGATAAGGCGAGCCGAATGGTCTCATCATCGAACTGACCCGGATATTTTATCCATTCGTCGACCATGTCTTGCGGCGACAATTCAGGATTTTCCTGTTCCTCGTCCTGCTCTTGATCGGGCTCTACTACGGCTTCCGGCACGACCGCAGCCAACGCTGGTGGCTTGGACGGAACAGGAGCGTCGCGTTCTTCCCATTGAATCCGGCTGAAAGCGAACCCGCTCGCTAGCACATCGCCTGCGCGAATGAACGCTTCGCATATCGGTAATATGTCGTCGATCACGAGATCCGCGCTTTTGCTGTAGAGAACCTCCCCGCCACCCGTAGCCGCCGCCGCAACAAGACCCACATTTTTGCCCTGGTCGAATGTGACGAGCTGGAGCCATGCACGGCTCTGCATGTCGATCAGATCGACTATTTCCAGCTCCCCACGTCGAAGCATGCGATACGCTTCAATGAAGTGCTGTCTTTCGGGCTCGGCAATTCTTACCGTGTCGATTCCCTGCATGTACTTGATCTGGAAAGGCATATATTCTCGGTTCACTATTCGCGGTTATTGCTTGACTTTGAGCTGAAGCATTAGGAACGAAGGGGATGATACGCAACCTGCACGGTGTTCTCGCCGATTTGCACCGGACGACCGTATCGGAGCGCCTTCCCTCGCACCGTCACCGGCTGCGGGCACAAGTCTACACACGGCGCCCGGTACCGCCCGGGGACCGGCGCTTCGACTATGTGCCACACGTTCGCATGGTCGGGCTGCCATGCCGCTGGCCTCTCCGATCATTGTATGCTTGCCGCCGGTGCAATGCAGCGCGTACACTTTCCGGCAGCGCCAACGGCGTTGCTCCATAGACTGGCTCAACTGCGCCAGGCACCAGACCATAAAAACGACTACATGCATGCACACGGTCCGACCCAGTCCATGACAATTTTCCCGACGCCTGCAGTATGGCAGCTGCAAGGAGGAGCCACCTCGCCTTTGCCCTGTTACTCGCTTTTGTATCTGCTCCATCGATTGCTGAAACAGGAACTGGCAAAGCCCATACGATCGGGTTTCAGGAACTTCGGCTCGGGATGACAAAGCACGTCGTAACGAAGACGAGGAAGCTCAAGTGCACTATCGTCCAGCGTGCGAAGAGCGATGCAGCGTTCTCAGGCCGGTGCTGGCGGAAAACGTAAACATCAGGGAGATGGATTTGGCTTTTCAGGACAAGACTCTCGTATAAATCGGTGTCGTCTTCGAGAGCCGCAGCGCTGCATCGACGAGAAACAGCGCCCTCATGCCGTACAGGCTCATGGTCTTGCCGAAAACCTGGATCGCCGGTTTGGCGATCATGCATTGCATCAGGAGCGCCAGTGTCCGCGGAGCCTAGGCTGTCGCCGCGCCAAGATGCTGAACATCCTGAAGTGGCGGCCGCAGGGTGGCGTGATCAGCGTGACATATCTGGAAGCAGGCTACCCTGCGCCGGCAAGACTTGAGTTCACCACGGCGCACTACGCGTATCTGCACAACTACTTCAGGACCGATCCGCGCTACTGAGTCCCCTTCGTTCCGCACGCTTCGAAGCGACTGCGTGGAAGCAGGGTTGTCCGGGCCCGCATTCAAGCGGACTGCGAGGCTGACGTCTTCGCCCGTGCCAGCTCATTGAGCGCTGCGACCGCACGCTTTGGCTCGATGGCAAAAAATTCGCGCCTGTCGCTCACCCGGTGCGAACCCAGCGCATCGTGCACCTCCCGATCGCCCGCTTCACAGTCGTCCAGCTCGACCTCGTGCAACACGATAAACAGCGTCGGGACGCCTGTCGTTGAAAGCTGGGCGGCGCGCTCCTTCTGTTTAAAGTCGGTAGCGGTCATTTTCCTTCTATCAGTCCCACAGAAAAATACCTCAATAGAGACTTCGCTACCGTCTAGCGATTACAATTGCGCCATCGAAATAAACTAACGGGCGCCCGCACGGTTAGTGGCAAGTTCTGGAGAGAGCGAAATGGAAGAACGCGAGTTTTTCAGTGGTGACAATGTGTATGTGTCTTTAACCCGCTTCGTCGCGTATGGTCAGACTTACGCGATGAGTGGAGTAACATCCGTACGCGCTGCGGAGATCAAGCCGGACCAGGGCGGCTCTATAACTCTATTCATCCTAGCCTTAATTTTCTTCTTCGTTGGCCTTGCATCAGGCATCTTCCTTTTGATCGGCGTTGTTATCTTCGCATGGGGCTTGGTTAACTGGGCTTCTAAAGAGATTCATTATTCCGTGATGCTGACCATTTCGTCCGGCCAGGTCCAGGCCGTGGTGAGCAAAGATCAGGATTTCATCAGCAAAATCGTCCAGGCGGTCAATGACTGCATTGTAGCGCGAGGATAAACAAGCGCTTTTAGGGTGTGTTAGCTAGGCATCCATAGCTCAGCGTCAGCAGGTATAGTTTGTACTTAATTTCGGGAAGTCCATCGTACGCCCCCGGCGACCTACTCTTTCCTAGAAGTTTTTCAACACAATAGGCCAGAGCGGGCGGTCACTTTATGTGTCACTGCGACCAAGGTCGTGCCTCAGGACCGTTTGGAACTGCCGCGACGACGGCGCCTTCATCGGCCACTATCTGGCCGGAGCAGCGGGCGCCATTAAGGTGACTGCTAGCGATCCCTGGAACGTGCTAGTGACCCCTCGTGTGTTGCAGGCGGGGACCGTTTCTGTTGCGTTTAAGTAAGGAAAAATCAACGGTGCCCGAAGGCCCTCACGACAAGGTAAACGTGTGGGAAAGGCTTGACACCCCGGCGCCGTGCCAACTCCGAACAGAGGCGAAACGTCGTCATTTTTCAAAGGGCTTATTGTGCAACTTGTGTTGCCTATTTAAAATCTAGCAAATACAATGGGCTATACCATCTAATTGACTAGGACATACCGATGAAAACGAAACTCGTTCTTTGTGTCGCACTGCTTTTCACCCAAGGCGCGTTCGCCCAGACCACGTGCCAGACTGTTGGCGGTAATCGCTACTGCAATAATGCAAGCGGCACCTCGTCGGTCACCACTCATTCGGGCAACAGCTCGTACACTAATTACAGCGACGGGCGTAGCTCAAGTAGCATGCAAGTTGGCAGCAACCGCTATACGCAAAACAGCGATGGGACATCCGCGTCCACTTCGCGAGTTGGGGACACCCAGTACACAAACCACAGCGATGGCACCACGACGACGGCACGGCAGGTCGGTAATTCGACCTATGTCAGCGACAGCAAAGGCAACACCGTTACCTGCCAGACCGTCGGCAACCAACGTTATTGCAACTAATCACGCAGCGGTGCAATCGCGGTTCAGATACTCCTGTAGATGTATTTCTGCTGATGCTCTTATGCCAGTTCGGGTTGGTAAACGGCCTTCTTAGTCATCATTACCCAGACCACGTGCGTTGTCTTGCTGGCTAATGCGACGGCGGTGGTGTTCGGTGGCGCGTCGTCGCGGTGCGCATTACCCGAGTTTGTGTGGCAGCCACCTGTTCCTCGCTCGAGTGGATGCAGTGTCGTCAAGCAAGCCAAAGAGTAATGTTCTGGAATTCAACGAATTTCAAATTTAGTTCATCGATATATGGAGTAAATTTGAAACTGTTTTCCGACTTTAGATCGGTCGGCAGTATGGAGCCTGGAGATGTCCCGAGTTCCAGTTTTATTTCATTGGACGGCGGCCGAGACCGCTGCCCGGATTTCCAGTGTAGTTCGCCCTGTGCTGTCAGATTCGCGACATCTAGGGAAGCCCTGATTAATTCAGCCGCTCGCGTTCCTGCCGGTGCCGTAACCTGAGACAATAAAGCTACGTTCCCCGTCTGCCATCGATCATGCAAAAGAGCTTCTCCGACCTCGAATACGCTGCCAAGAAAAAGCTCACGCGGCGCGACCGTTTCCTCGCTGAAATCGACAGCGTCACGCCGTGGGGCAAGCTGCACAAGCTGGTCGAGCCGTTCTATCCGAAGGTCGAAGGCGCGGGTCGTCCGCCGATCGGCCTGGCACGCATGCTGCGCATGTACGTCGCCCAACAATGCTTTGGTTTGTCGGACGAAGGCATCGAAGATGCGATCTACGACAGCCAGGCCATTCGTGCTTTTGTCGGCATCGATCTGGGCCGCGAATCGGCGCCAGATGCTACGACGTTGCTCAAGTTTCGCCACCTCCTTGAAGCGAAAGAACTAACCCGCCAGATCTTCGATGCGATCAACGGACACCTGGCCGAAAAGGGTTTGATGATGCGAGAAGGGACCATCGTTGACGCGACGCTGATCGCCGCGCCACCTTCGACGAAAAACAAGGATGGAAAGCGCGATCCGGAGATGCACCAATCGAAGAAAGGCAACGACTGGCACTTCGGGATGAAAGCGCACATCGGCGTTGATGCAGCGTCTGGCTTGGTGCACACCGTCGTTGGCACGGCTGGCAACGTCTCCGATGTGACGCAAGCGCATGCGCTTTTGCACGGCGACGAGACCGCTGCGCTCGGCGACGCCGGCTACCAGGGCGTGGAAAAGCGTCCCGAACATGTAGGCAAAGCGGTAACGTGGCATGTCGCCATGAAGCGCTCCAAACGCAAGGCGCTGCCCAAAAACAAACTGGGACGCATGACGGAAAAACTGGAGCATCTGAAGGCCAGCGTGCGCGCGAAAGTCGAGCATCCGTTCCATGTCATCAAGAACCTGTTCCGCCATCGTAAGACACGCTATCGCGGGCTGGCGAAAAACACTGCGCAACTATTTACGTTGTTCGGCTTCGCCAATTTGGTGCTGGCTGGCCGGCGCTTTAAGGTCACAGAAACCCGAGTTGCGTCCTGAGCGCCGGAAGACGCAAAAAATACTGCTAATTTGCAAAGAAACCGGTCGTGGCGACCTTTGAAAAGCAAGATTGACTCTCGGGCGCGACCGCGTCGCAAAAAAATCTTTGGCACGCTCAAATCGTCAATTGATCAGCGCTTCCCTAGCTGCCCTTGCAATGCGATGCATGAGCTCGGATGCATCACATGATTCCATTTTCCACGAAATTATCGTACTGGTGACGCAGCAGCGGATACTCCTGGGCACTGGGATAGTGCGCCAACAGTTCCTTCAAGCGCGTGACCCGGCCAGCGCCATTTAATGCAATGCAAAGGAATATAGCGATGGGTCTGAACAACGCAGGTGCTTGGGCACGTCCTGCCCACCGGTCATCCTTCGACCTCCTGATGCTGGCAAAAGCACGATCGATAAGATTTGGGACGGCAGGGCCAGGGATATCCAGTCCGGCGCAGACTTCGAAGAGGTGGGTATTGCATTCGATTTCGAGAAGAATGAATGGCAGGGCAGTACCGAACAAGGGACGAAATCGTTCGATCAATCGCATTTGCTGCTTCACGAGGTCTTTCATCACCAATGTGGGGCCAACTTCATCGTCGACGAACCGTACAGCCTGGACGTTCAGTCCTGAGAGGAAATCAGGGAGCAATGCGTTAGCCACTTCAGGCTCGCCACCTTGCATCCCGCCCATTCGAGCGATAACGGCGTAACCCAAGTTGAGTGCATCGCATACGAATTCCAGCGTACCCATCTGCGTTCGGTCGAGCTGATCGAAAAAATATTCAGCGCAGGCGATGGCTTTTGGAAAAAGCGGTGTATGAAAGTCGCGCTGATAGACGACCGCATCCATGATGACATTCTTCAGACCATTCAACAGCAACGACGCCTCTTGCAAAGAGAGATCACGCAGGAAACTGTTGTCGGTAGCTTCCAGGCCGACGCGCGGCGACACGATGTCAAACAAGAGGTCTCCATACAAGTCAGCCGCCTTCGCCCAAGCCCGATTGTAGACGTCGTGATCCGGATTGAAGCTTTTAAATGCCGACAGGCAGGATCCTTTGCTGGCTAAAAAATAAGCTCTGCAAAGGGTGTACGAGGCGGGATAGTCGTTGCCAATTCGGATTAAAACCTGCTCGGCTGTATCCATGTCGAGCTGGGCATCCGACCAAAAATTTCGAGCGTGCGCGTTACGCACGCGCGCATTCACCGCCATCCCGTCCTTAAGCATTGCGTCCGGATGCAATCCGTGCAGACGCTCCACATTGTGTGTAATATTGTCGACGCTTACGCGCAAGTAGTCGAGCAGTGAAGGCAAAGACGGTGCCTCCGTCAGCGCGCAAAGGAGGCCATGTAGTGTCCGATGATGCCGGACCCAATGCATGCTGCCTGAAGTGCGGCCGTAGGTCCCCAAGAACCCGAGCACGGCCTGCACTGCCGCAATATCGGTCGATAGGGTTTTAGCATCACGCGACCGGTTGTCGTCCAGCACAACAAGTGACACGTGGACATCGATGAGGTGCACGCCAAGGTCCTCGAATCCCGCTTTGTAGTCGATGGCGTTTGTGGGTTGGCTGGCGAGTAGTGAATCGTCGACACCGAATCCCACGATGGACAACGCGCGCAAAATAGCGATGTTGGTTTCCAGCGGAACGACGGTGGTGGGCCACCAGCCAATGTCGGATGCGCTGGCCGGCAGCATGTTGGCGAGTTGAACGACGATCTGTAACGATTCCTCAAACAGTTGATCCTGCACCAGTAGCATAATCTTGTCGCCTAAAATGGTAGCTTTTTCTTCCATGGGTAAGCGATCGGGATGGGCAGGGTCCTGATCGAGGCCGATCAAGAGGTCAAGTAGCTTTCGTTGGTCTAACCGTTTCAGGGATCGCCATTCGGCGCTGTGCCGCATCTTGCGAAGATTGGCAAAGTACGCCCCCTTAACCTCGCGGATCTTACCCGTTTCTTCCAGCCCGGCGGTGATCACTTCCCAATAACTTCTCTGCGTAAAACGCCAATTGGCTTCAAACACTGGGGTGACGAGGTGGGCTGGCGTGTTCGCTTCGAGCAGCGAGCGGGATGTCGCGTCGCGAGGTGTTGGGTCAAGCGCGATCTGGGTGAACAGTTCATCGAACTCGATGCCCTGGAAGCTGGCCCATTGCAGACTTTGCAAGGTAGATGTGGACAGTCCCTTGTAGCGCTCCGCTACCAGGTCATGAATGGAGGGCGATTTTTCACCCAGCTTCTTCTCGCCTTCGACCGTCAAACGTTGCGAGATATCGCCGTTCTCGAAAAAATCGGCGTAGCTATTGAAGTAGGCAGCTAACTCCTTAACAATCAGCGGATTTCCGTCGGCACGGCGGATCAGGATGTCGCGCTGCTGCTCGCTCAAGGAGGGAAGTAAGTCGCTCACCATCGGGCCAAGATAGCGGTCTTCCAACTTGCCGAGTGATATCTGGCATTTTTCGCTTGCATCGACGTGATCGAACAACGATCTGAGCTTTGGCATCTGGCCGGCATTGTTCGATCGGTCCCAGCGGTGCGTCCAGGCGGTACTCAACAATAGCAGCGGCAACCCTTCTCTGATGGCCACGTTTAACAACCGCTCAGCAAGCACCATGGTGTTGGAGTCCAGGAACTGCACATCGTCCAGCACGAGAATCAACGGCACAGCTTGTTTCTCGTAGACCGACACACCGAGCGCCGACCAGTTTTGCTGACGCATCATGTACAGCAAACCATCGACGACAATATCCATCCGCGATTTCGCATTAGTTTTTGCACGAACAGATTGGACCCGCTTGATGTACCAATCCGACTTCCTGTAAGCGTGCTTGGTGTCATTCAGTTCGAGGATACTGATGACAGGATCGACCATGTCGACCATATCCTTGACCATGTCGCTCAAGCCAAATGTCAGTGCCTTCAATGCCAGCGTAGCTGACTTCTTTGCGATATCGATACTTGCGTGTCTCGTTTGCTGATTGTGCGCATACGCGGCCAGTTGCGGATCGAGAAAACTCTGTGCGCGTTGGTAGGCGTCACCGCCCTGAGACACGTTGCGCGCTTCCTCATTGCTGTTACGAAGTCCCCACCAGATGAATGGAATGTCGGGTGCTACTTTCGTGTTGGCCTCCCCGACCCCTTTATGGTGAGGCAACCCGTCGGAGGCGTCAGAGACCGGGATGTTCGGCAGCGGATTGATAGGCATGTCGGGCCCTGTTCCCAATCCTGTTTCCCAGTAATGCTGCGGGTCATAAGCAACAGTAAGTTCGGCATAGAACTGCTGAATTAGCCTAGTCTTGCCGAAGCCCGTCTCCGCAAGGATATTCACGAAATACGGACGATTTCTCTCTTTGACGGTCTGGTACGCTTCCATTAACTTCTGAAGTTCTGCTTCTCGTCCATACATAGCGTTCGCACTGCGGGTAGACAAAGACGTCTTCATGATTGTGATTTTTAGAAGTAATGTTTAGTAAGCCAGATAGTTACATAATTTATAAAAAGTTGCACTAGTTTTAAAATTGTTGGTGGACCGATCATATGCGCGGCTCTGGTGCAAATTGCGACTGGCCTAGAATGACGGCCTTTGCCCAGCATGCGTAGTCACTCAAGCAAGAGTGACCTGTTCAAAGGTCGACACTTCGAACAAGAGATCATCATTTTGTGCGTGCGCTGGTACCTGCGCTATAAGCTCTCACACCGGGATTTGGTCGAGATGATGACGGAGCGAGGCCTATCTATCTCTCATACGACAGTCCTTCGCTGGGTTCAGCGGTATGCACCCGTCATACGAAGTAATTTTGCTAAAAAAACGAAGTAAAAATGCAAAAATTAATGCCCCTTCCAATTTGAAAATAATTCAGCGTAAAATCAATTACTTAGGGTGCTCGCGAAGTAATTGTGCAAAATTGTTGGTGGTACGCTTCCGTTATGTTTGCGGCAATGGTACATAGGCGCTTGGAACGGCGCGCAAACGCCAAATTCGTCGCTCTAGCGTCGTGACCCCAAGCAGGTCGATGCAGTCCAGCCATTCGTCCCAAGACGCCTCCAACGCTGCGGAAAACACGCTGAGTTCCGCGGCGAGATCATCGTCATCCGGTGCCGGCTGGGCGGCCTGCCACTCGGCGACGCCATACAACGGCACGCCATGTCCGCGACGTAGAAGGTACGGGTTGCTGCAGCCTTGCCACGTCATGCGCCAATAGACGAAAGCAAGCACGTGGACGCTTGGTGTGTCCTCTGTGGCACCGCCTTGCAGCAAGTGCCGGTACCAGTGGCGCGATGGCTTATCGCATTGCAGCCAATGTGCATTGGCATGCTGCCAGTAGCGCAGCTTCAATTCCCGGTATTCGGCATTGCTGGTCCAGCTTGCGCGCTGCCCGATAACAGGACGACGACCCACACCGGCTGGCACGCTCGCCCGCACCGCCTCCTGCGCATAAGCGGTGAGGGCATGCTGGCCCGTGTTTACCAGGATACCGCCATCGCGCCATGTTGGCTGCGCTGCCCGGCGCTTCAAAAAAGCCAACCAGCGTGCGATCAAGCCGAACTCTCTGGCCGTGATCATACCTGTGGTCGGGTAGCCGCTCCGCGTGACTGGCAGTAGCGGCGCCGTGCATCCGGGACAGGTGATCGGGCCATGCACCTTGGACGAGCCCAGGTCATATGCCAAATGCGCTGCGCAGCGTGCACAGTGCTCGCGCAGCGGCACATGGTGCAACGGGCAGGTATCCAGCACGCGCATTTGATGAAGAATCAGATGGTAGCCCAGCCTGACACATGCCGGACACCTGCGTAGGAACTCGGACATCAAGGGATGCAGACATTCCAGATCGCCGCCCAGGAAAGCCTGTTTGACCCGCCAAGATGGCAATGCCATGCTCCTTCCTAATGTCAGCGCAGCTCGCGGTATACGCAGCGGTAGCAACGAGCGCGGCTGCGCCGCCGGGATCCCCATCAGCGCAGCCACTTCGAAGGCCGACAGTGCATTCGCCGCGGCCAGCTTGGCGCTCCATGCCCACGCCGTCTCGTAAGGTGCGAATAGCTGTGGCGAAAGCTTGAGCGAGGCGACTACGTTGATGCCGCCGGGCGGAATGACGAGCAAGGGCAAGCCCATACGAAGGCGGACTCAGTGGCCCAGTCCGCGCGCGTTACGCTCGACGGCCTGTTCGGAAGCGACGTAGCCGCTGTGCCTCACCACCTCGGCCCAGCGTTGTTCTGATAGCTCGAAATCAAGCGCATCGCGTGTCAGGCCGTCCAAGAGAACGGCCTCCACCGCGCGTGAGAAATACTCCATCGGTATTTCAACGCGGCCCGCCAGCGCCGCATGCTCGTGCGCCCTGGTGAATGCACTCCAGACCAGATGCGCGCACTGTTCCAGCCGCAAGCCAGCCTCGAACGCGTAGGGTAGGTAGTAGCGTGTAAAGCTCCAGCCACTTCCAATCGGATATTCATGTTCGTCGTAACTCCTGAGGCAGGTGGCGGCGTCAAGCGCACTGCATACACCACGAAAGCGCAAGGTCTCGACCATGAAGCGCTTGACGATCTGGGTGTCGCCGGATTCCTGGAAGCGTGCGCGCTGCTCGCAGAGCCGCTCCTGGCCAAACAGGAACGTCGTCAGGCGTACCCCGCTCTGTGCCAGTTCGTCGTGGACATCGCGTAACCATTCATATTCGTGCAGCGAGTAGCGCTGGGCTTCATCACAAAACAGGACGATCGTAGTGCCGCCCTGGGATTCAGCCACCGCCAGCAGGCGATCGTGCAGGGCCTTGCGTTTATAGGCGTTACGGCCGGCATCGGGTTGCGGATGGCGTACTGCGCGTAGCAGACTGGAGAAGAACGCCCCTTCGCTGCGACTGACCTTGTACTCGGCCTGCACGTGAAATGTCGGCACGCAGGGTAGCTCGCGGTGGATCAGCATGCGCAGGTATTCAATCGCGTAGGTCTTTCCCAACCGGCTCTCGCCATAGACCAGCGCACCGGGAATCCGATACCGCAGGCACTTCGACACCAGCAGCCAGCATTGCTCGATGGCGGTGGTGGCAACACGGTAGGTGCGTGTGGAGAGAGGATGACGCTCATTGGCGACTGGTCGTCCGGGTGGTTTGAGGTGATTCACCGGGTGGGCACCTTTACGTGTCGAGGAGCGGCTAACGCGAGAACACCTGTCCAGTGCCGATGCTCAGGCTCCGTCCTTTCAGTGGGCCGCTTAATTCGGTGGCATCGTCTGCCTTCCGAGGCGCGGCCTCCGACGGGCCCATATTTTTCTCAGTGGACTGGACCGGCCCTGGTGGCGCCTGCGGCGCCGGCGGGGCATCCTGAACGGCGCGGCGTGCCGTTTCCGCTTTGCTGGCCGAACGGCGCCGTTTGCCAGCGTGCTTGCGCAGGTACTCCAGGTAGCACTGCACCGGATCATCGTAGCGCACGATCCGCAGCTTGCGATCGCGCACCAGTGCCAGTATTTCACGGCGCATGCGCAGCGTGTGCGCTGTACGGCGCCATGCACCCTGGACCTCAACCACGCCAAGCTCACGTCCGCCGGCATCGAACACACGCAACAGGCGCACGTCCTCGACGTCGAAGTAAATCTGTACCGGTTGCCCAATCAGGTCTGCACGGCTTGCCAGGCTATGGCTGGTGTAACTCGCCCCAAAGAACTGAATGTATGGCCGTGCGCCACGCGCGATACTCCCGCGCACGTGGCCTTCATGCTGGTGCTGCAGAAGGCACAGATGGCGCCGCATGGGCTCGGCTAGCCAGCGTAGCGCGATGCGCTTCTGATCGATGTAGTAACCCAGCGTCTCCAACGGGGAGCGGCCACCCAGGCTGGAATGAGGTTGGGCGTTGTAGTTGGCGATGGCCACCGCCGTTAGTTCCATGAGTTCGTCGAGACGCACCACGGCCAGCGCACCGGCATTCAGTTCCTCTATCCTCCGGCGTGGATCGCTGGCGCCGGTGCCGGTGGTGCCAGGCAGACGATGCGCCAGGACCGACGCCAGCGTACCGAAGAAGCGTTCGATGTGCGGCCGTTCGTTGGGCCGATAGGCCGGCCCGGCGTGGGCGCCGCATCCGACAATTTCGGTCAGCACACGCAACGTGTCCTGGGCCAGGTTGGCGCGCGCATTATCGAAGCGGAATACGTTCCAGACTGCGTAGCCCAGTTCGGGAAAGCGCTCCGATGGCATACCCGCGCCGGGGGCATAGCGTAGGCCTGGAATGGTGAGTGGAGGAGGGCGCCATGGCACGAGCGAGCGCTCCACGGTTTTGAGCACGTCGAAGCGGCTGTATTCCGGTTCGAGCACAATGTGATAGCCCAGTACGGCACGACTGCAGACATCAATGATGGTGAGCAGCCACACCCGCTCGATGTCGAACGATTCCTCAACACCGGCAACACGCTCGAAGACCACGCGCAGGCGTACGTCCACGCGATGGCCATCGAATTCGACGATGTCATACGGCAGCGTAGCCACTGATGGCAGACCCTGCACATCGGGTCGCACACCACCGGAGCGCTTGTTTGCCAGTGCAGCGCCGGCTGCGGTTTCGAAAGTGCGCGTCGCGATGGCTTTCGCAGCTGCGGTCAGACTTCGAATGCCTTGCTGCTTCTGCACCAATGGGTAGTCGCGTTCGGTCAGGCCGAGCTGCAGGCACAACTGGCGGAAGCGCCGATGCAAGCCGCTCAATCCTGAGAGGACCAAGCCTCTCGCCCCCTCGGCCACGACCACGCGATGCTCCTGCAGCTCGCTCACGATCAGGGCTTCGAGCTCGGGGTAGCGCTGCAACAGTTGGGAGAATGCCCCAGCCTTGCCTGCACGACCAGGCCATTCGGTCTTCGCTATTCGCTGATACGGCTTAACCCGTTCATAAGCGTCCGTTGAAACAAATCTGCCCCATCCTCACTCGCTAATCATTAGAGCAAAACTCGGGCTGCGAGTCGCCCGAAGTGGCAAACTTAGCTGCTCAGTTGAGTGAAGCAAAAATGCCGCTCCGCGGTG
>Ga0265780_10000401_pt1 | contig 68664 bp, 34 predicted proteins | sample P1T30metagenome_FD_192432 | JGI IMG/M metagenome (GOLD analysis project Ga0265780, IMG submission 192432) | Plant litter microbial communities from East Loma Ridge, Irvine, California - P1 T30 | ecosystem: Environmental > Terrestrial > Plant litter > Unclassified | place: USA: California...
GATGGTCGAACCGATACCGATTTCGTCGATACCGTTGATCAGCACGATGTCGCCGGCAACAGCTTCGTCCACCAGGACGCGCTCGAGGCCTTTGAAGTTCAGGACCTGGTTGATGCGGCCACGGATCGGGGTCGAGTCAGGACCGTTCAGGACGATGACGTCCTGGCCGGCCTTGATGCGGCCGCGGCTGATACGGCCAATGCCGATCTTGCCGACGTACGACGAGTAGTCGAGCGACGTGACTTGCATCTGCAGCGGGCCGTCCGGATTGTCGTCACGTACTGGCACATACTTCAGGATGGCTTCGAACAGCGGCTTCATGTCGCCTTCGCGCACGTCTTCGGTCAGGCCGGCGTAGCCGTTCAGGCCCGATGCGTAAATGATCGGGAAGTCCAGCTGGTCGTCGGTGGCGCCGAGCTTGTCGAACAGTTCGAACGTCTGGTTGACGGCCCAGTCGGCGCGTGCGCCCGGACGGTCGACCTTGTTGACGACGACGATTGGCTTCAGGCCAAGAGCCAAAGCCTTGCGTGTCACGAAGCGGGTCTGTGGCATCGGACCTTCCTGCGCATCGATCAGCAGCAGGACGGAATCGACCATCGACAGCACGCGCTCGACCTCGCCACCGAAGTCGGCGTGGCCTGGGGTGTCGACGATGTTGATGTGGGTGCCTTCGTACTCGACAGCGCAGTTCTTCGACAGAATCGTAATGCCGCGCTCTTTTTCGAGATCGTTCGAGTCCATCACGCGGGTTTCCACCGCCTGGTTCTCACGGAAAGTACCCGATTGGCGCAGCAGCATGTCCACGAGGGTGGTTTTGCCGTGGTCAACGTGGGCGATGATTGCGATATTGCGAATCGCGCGTTTGGTATCTGACATAGGTATTTAGCGGAGAAAAAGGCGTGGTGTACGAAAGTGTACGGTGTTGCGTATTTCGATAGCCGGCTAGTATAGCACGGTTATGTGAGGTAGTTCACATGCTCAGGAGAAAGCCGTGCAGATTCAATGGGTTGGTGATGAACGATCAACGTAATTGCTTGCTCAGCGTAGCTTAGTGCCTGCGTGTTTCAGGAAGATGACGGCGCCGGCCGCTCGTTCACGGCCAGCGCTGGACGTCCGTTAAACCGCCGGCTTTGCAATCAGCCGCTCCGGCGCCAGGATTGCATACTCCTGCAACTGCGCCGTTCCCAGCAGCTTGCCTTCGGAATACACGCGCACGCGGCCAAGCCCGGCCGGCACGGCAACCGCTGCCTCCTTGCCGAGCGCCAGGCGCTGCCCCTGCAAGAACCGCACCGCCAGTTCCGGCGTCAACTCCAGCGCCGGAAACGACGACAACAGCGCATCCACGGGCGCGAGCAGCGACAACGGCTCGCCGTGCGCCTGCAGCGCTTCCATCGTGATCATGCCGTCGATCGTCAACGGCCCCACCTGCGTGCGCCGCAGGGCATTCAGGTGCGCGCCGCAGCCAAGCGCCGCGCCGATGTCTTCGCCCAGCACGCGCACATACGTCCCCTTGCTGCAGGTCACGCGCATTTTCAAAAACGGCGCTTCGTAGGATAGGAACTCCAGCGCATGAATCGTCACCGGCCGCGCTTCGCGCTCGAGCGTGATGCCTTCGCGCGCGTACTCGTAATACGCCTTGCCGTCGCGTTTCAACGCCGAATACATGGGCGGCACCTGCAGGATCGGCCCGCGAAACCGCGCCAGCGCCGCTTCGATCTGCGCTTCGGTGATTGCATCGACCACTTCCGCTGGCACCGTCTCGATGGCCTCGCCTTCGGTGTCGCCCGTATTGGTCACGATGCCAAGGTGGACCGTTGCCTCGTAGGTTTTATCAGCTTCCAGCAAATCCTGCGAAAACTTGGTCGCTTCGCCAAAACACAGCGGCAGCAAACCCGTCGCAAACGGATCGAGCGTGCCGGTGTGGCCCGCTTTCTTGGCGTTCAGCACGCGCTTGGCGCGGATCAGGGCGTCGTTCGACGACAGGCCCACTGGCTTGTCCAGCAAGAGCACGCCATCGACCAGGTCGCGCATGCGCTTGATGTGCTTTGGATCCCTGCCCTGCGTCACGCTGCCGGCTCTTCTTTTGGCAGGTCGCCCTTCGACGCGTCACCGATTTCGTCGTCAGCCGCGCGGGTAGCGTTGGCGGCGTCGATCAGCAGCGACATTTCCATGCCGCGCGACGTCGACGTGTCGTGCACGAAGTGCAGCATCGGCAGCGTGTGGATGTGCAGGCGCTTGCCCAGCAGGTTGCGCATGTAGCCGGCGGCAGCCGACAAGCCTTCGACCGTGTTCTTGATGACGTCTTTATTGTCATTGAGCATGGTGAAGAAAATCTTTGCGTGGGCGTAGTCCGGGGTGACCTGCACTTCGGTGATCGTGATCATGCCGACGCGCGGGTCCTTCAGTTCGTAGGCCACGATCTCGGCGAGGTCGCGCTGGATCTGGTCGGCCACGCGAAGGCCGCGGGAGGGGATGTTTTTACTGTGTTTGGCCATGGTTTGCTTGCTGCTTGTTTACTTATGTGATGAACACCACTAACACGTCATCCTCGCGTAGGCGAGGACCTATAGCACGTGTGCTTCAATGACGGATTCGATGCCGCCACTTCAGCCTGGGGGTTATGGGTCCCGGCCTGCGCCGGGATGACGTTAAATAGTGCGTCGGTTCTTTGCGTGAACGACTTCGAATGCGTGGCATGGATCCCCGCCTTCGCGGGGACAAAAAAATAGGGCCAGTGCAAAAACCACTGACCCCATCGTACTCCCAAGCCTCAAATTACAGCGTACGGGCCACTTCTTGCACTTCGAAGACTTCCAGGGTGTCGCCAACCTGGATATCGTTGTAGTTCTTCAGTGACAGGCCGCACTCCAGGCCGGCGCGTACTTCTTTTGCGTCGTCCTTGAAACGCTTGAGCGAATCGATCTCGCCGGTCCACGTCACGATGTTGTTGCGCAGCAGGCGCACCGACGACGAACGCTTGACGACACCATCGGTGACCAGGCAACCGGCAATCGCGCCGACTTTCGAGACCAGGATGACCTGGCGAATCTCGACCTGGCCGATGATCGTCTCGCGACGCTCCGGGGCCAGCATGCCGGACAGTGCAGCACGGACTTCGTCGATCGCATCGTAAATGATGTTGTAGTAACGAATATCCACGCCGTTCGACTCGGCCAGCTTGCGGCCCTGGGCGTCGGCACGGGCGTTGAAGCCAATGATGACAGCCTTCGATGCCACGGCCAGGTTGACGTCCGACTCGGTAATGCCGCCGACCGCTGCGTGCACGATCTGCACCCGCACTTCGGAGGTCGACAGTTTCTGCAGCGACGATACCAGCGCTTCCTGCGAACCCTGCACGTCGGTCTTGATGATCAGCGGCAGGTTCTTGACCTCGCCCTCGGCCATCTGGTCGAACATGTTTTCCAGCTTCGCGGCTTGCTGCTTGGCCAGTTTCACGTCACGGAACTTACCTTGACGGAACAGACCGATTTCACGCGCCTTGCGCTCGTCCGCCATGACCATGACTTCTTCACCAGCGACCGGCACTTCGGTCAAACCTTGAATTTCGACTGGAATCGATGGACCCGCTTCGGTGATGGCCTTGCCGTTTTCGTCCAGCATTGCACGAACGCGACCGAAAGACGAACCGGCCAGGATCACGTCGCCGCGGCGCAAGGTACCCGACTGCACCAGGATCGTGGCAACCGGGCCGCGGCCCTTGTCCAGGCGACCCTCGACCACCAGGCCGCGCGCTGGCGCATCGACCGGGGCTTTCAGTTCCAGGATCTCGGCCTGCAGCAACACCTGCTCGAGCAGCTGGTCGATACCGGTACCGACCTTGGCCGACACTGGCACGAATGGCGATTCGCCACCGTATTCTTCAGGCAGCACGCCTTCGGCAACCAGTTCCTGCGTCACGCGGTCCAGGTTGGCGCCCGGCTTGTCGATCTTGTTGACGGCAACAACCAGCGGCACGCCGGCAGCTTTTGCGTGAGCAATTGCTTCCTTCGTTTGCGGCATCACGCCGTCGTCTGCCGCCACCACCAGGATGACGATGTCGGTTGCTTTCGCACCACGGGCACGCATGGCCGTAAAGGCTTCGTGACCTGGCGTATCGAGGAAGGTCACGATACCGCGCGGCGTTTCGACGTGGTAAGCGCCGATGTGCTGCGTGATGCCCCCTGCTTCGCCGGACGCCACTTTGGCACGGCGGATGTAGTCCAGCAGCGACGTTTTACCATGGTCGACGTGACCCATGACGGTGACCACCGGTGCGCGTGGCGTCGACTCGAAGTGAGCGTGCTCACCCTGGTCGGCCAGCAGCGCTTCCGGATCATCCTGCTCGGCTGCAAACGCCTTGTGGCCCATTTCCTCGACGAGAATCATCGCGGTTTCCTGGTCCAGCACCTGGTTGATGGTGCACATCTGGCCCAGCTTCATCAGCTGCTTGATGACTTCGGATGCCTTGACGGACATCTTGTGCGCCAGTTCAGCCACCGTGATGGTTTCAGGGACGTACACGTCCTTGACCACCGCTTCGGTCGGCGCCTGGAAATTCGTTTCGCGGTCGTCGTGGCTGTTGCGGCGGCCACCTTTGGCGCCACCACGCCAGCCGTCACGGCCGGTCGGAGCGTTGCCGCGCGGCTTGATGCCACCAGGCGCGCCACGTTTTTTGTCATCCGACCAGGTCGACGACACGTTCGCCGATTTGATCGACTTCTTGTCCACGCCGCCCACCGGCTTTTTATCGCCTGGCTTTGCTTCACCCGGCTTTTTATCGGCCGGCTTGTGCAGCGTGCCCTCAGGCGGTTTCGGTTTCGCCACGACAGCGACCGGCACCGGCTCAGGCGCCTTGATGACGCGCCGCGGCGCGTTCATCATGGCCTTGATCTGGGCGACTTCGTCGGCAACGGCTTTGCGTGCTTTCTCGGTAGCGGCAGCGCGGTCGGCGGCTTCCTTGGCGGCGCCGTCGGCCTTTTGCTTGGCGGCTTCGGCGTCAGCTTTCTTGGCGTCGTCGCTGGCAGCCGATGCGGCGCCGGCGGTGGCGACTGCAGCGGCAGCAGCCACACGCTTGGCTTCAGCGTCGGCTTCGCGCTTGGCCTCAAGCTCAGCTTGCTTGGCCTGGGCTTCCTTTTCGGATTCCAGCCTGGCCAGGCGTTCCTGCTTTTCACGCAGGTCCGCTTCCTGGCGCGCCACGAGTTCGGCGTGCTTGCGCACTTCTTCTTCGCGACGGGCGATCTCGGCCGAATCGATGACCGGCTCGGCAACCGCCTCCGGCGCACTTGGCGCAGCAGCGACATCGTCGCGCTGCACGAATGTGCGCTTCTTGCGGACTTCCACCTGGATGGTGCGCGACTTCCCGCTGGAATCAGCTTGCTTGATTTCAGTGGTTTCCTTGCGCGTCACGGTGATCTTTTTCTTCTCGGAATTCTCCGCCGCGCCGTGGGTACGGCGCAGGTGGTTGAGCAGCTTGTCCTTATCATCCTTTGACAAGGGATCTGACGTCGAACTCTTTTCCACGCCGGCAGAACGCAGCTGCGTCAGCAGCAAATCTGCAGGCATCTTCAGTTCGGTGGCAAATTGGGCTACGTTGTTACTCGCCATTCAGTCCTCTTTTCTATGTGTCGCGGAGATGATAAAGATTTGCAAATTATGCCTTGGCCGTTTCTGCCATGCCCCAGGCAGTTGCCTGGAGCGCCTTGGCGCGGTCGTCATACTTTGCGTCGACCAGCTTCATCTCGTCGTCGGTCACATCATTAAATTCATTGTCGATCAGTGCGCGGGCGCGGTCCGACGGGAGGGCCAAGATGGCGCCGAACTCGTCGTATGCAAGGCCGGTGAATGCCGCCACGGTCTTGATGCCTGCCAGGCCCAGCTTGCCAGCGGTGTTGCGGTCCATGCCTTCGAGGGTGACCAGTGCTTCTTCCATGCCTTCCAGACCTTCTTCGGAGGCGATGGCTTCAGTCACCAGTGCATCACGGGCACGGGTACGCAATTCGTTGACGGTGTCTTCATCGAACGATTCGATTTCCAGCATTTCGGAAATTGGCACGTAAGCGATTTCTTCGAGGCTGGCAAAGCCCTCTTCCACCAGGATGTCGGCCACTTCCTGGTCGACGTCCAGTTTTTCCATGAACAGTGCGCGCACGGCAGCGGTTTCCGCAGCCGATTTGTTCTGCGACTCTTCCGCCGTCATGATGTTGATTTTCCAGCCGGTCAGCTCGGCCGCGAGGCGAACGTTCTGTCCCGAGCGGCCAATCGCGATCGCCAGGTTTTCTTCATCGACGACCACGTCCATCGCGTGCTTTTCTTCATCGACCATGATCGACGACACGTTGGCCGGGGCCAGGGCGCCAATCACGAACTGCGCCGGATCTTCTGACCACAGCACGATGTCGACGCGCTCGCCGCCCAGTTCGCCAGTAACGGCCTGGACACGCGAACCACGCATGCCGACGCAGGTACCGATCGGGTCGATGCGTTTGTCGGCCGTGTAGACAGCAATTTTTGCGCGGACGCCGGCATCGCGGGCAGCGGACTTGATGTCCAGCAGGCCCTGCTCGATTTCCGGCACTTCCAGCTCGAACAATTTCATGATGAATTCTGGCGCGGTGCGCGACAGGATCACTTGCGGGCCGCGCATATTGCGGTCGACACGCAGGATGTATGCACGCACACGGTCGCCGATACGCAGGTTCTCCTTCGGGATCATCTGGTCGCGCGGCAGGCGCGCTTCGATCTTGCCCGATTCAACAATCGCGTCGCCGCGTTCCATGCGCTTGATAGTGCCGGTGACGAGGGAATCGCCACGCTCCAGGAAGTCGGCCAGGATCTGCTCGCGCTCGGCATCGCGGACGCGCTGCAGGACCACTTGCTTGGTGTCCTGGGCGAAACGGCGGCCGAAGTCGACCGATTCAATCGGCTCTTCGATGTATTCATCGACTTCGATATCCGGGATCTGGTCCAGGGCTTCGAAATGCAGGATTTCCTGGTCAGGCAATTGCAGGCCGGCCTCATCGGGAACGACGTGCCAGCGGCGGAAAGATTCGAACTCGCCGCTGTCGCGGTCGATGGACACGCGAATATCGACTTCGCCCTCGTAACGCTTCTTCGTGGCTTGCGCCAGGGCGAATTCAAGCGCACCGAAGACAACTTCCTTGTCGACGTTTTTTTCGCGCGCAAGCGCATCAACCAATAATAATACTTCGCGACTCATGCTTTGCGACTCCTAAAATCCACTTGCGGCACCAAACGTGCCTTATCCAGATCGGCGAGCGTAAACTCCAGCAGCACCGGCCCATCCTTGCTTTCAAATTCCAGGCCAATTTTATCGCCTTCCGGTGCATGTAAAATGCCCGTGAAGGTTTTCCGGTTGGCGCTACCCGGCATGGCGACGTGCAGCTTGACGGTGCATTCGCACCCCGCAAAGCGCTCAAAGTCAGCCAGAGTCCGTACCGGGCGGTCCAGCCCCGGCGACGAAATTTCGAGACGTTCGTAGTTGACGTTTTCCACTGTCAGCACGTGTGACAGCTGGTGACTCACGGTCGCGCAATCCTCGACCGTAATCGGACCTTTTTCAAGCGCATCGGCAGCTGAAAAATCGATATAGACGCGCAGGATACCGCGATCGCCGCGCTCCACGTCCACCAGTTCGTAGCCGAGTCCGGCGACGGTCTTGTTAATCAATTCAAACTGCTGCACAGCACCTCTCCAGAGTCCGCACACACCGATGTTTCAGGCATGCGCAAAACGATTTAGCAAAAAAAAAATGGGCCAATGCCCATCTTCTTGTAATACACCCGATTGACAGGACTTGCATCGCGAACGTTGCAGAGATCTTTCATGCGGATGCACATTATAACGTGTTATGCGTTTAGCTGCAATCGCACGAGAGGGGATGAGCTTTTAAACAACACTCCCCGCGAAGGCGGGGACCCATGGCACGTCAGATGAAACGTTGACGGTTGCCATACTGCACAAGCGCAATGGACCCCCGCCTGCGCGGGGGGAGGGATTAACTCCGGCGACCCCGGCGCGGCATGCCCTGGTCTGCGACACGCGGTCCCTGCGGTCCCTGCGAACGCCGTGCACCGCTGGCGTTACCGAAACCGAAAGTCGTCTGCAACGGATCCGGCTGGCGGGGCTTGCCGCCCTGCCCGCCAGGACGGCTCGACGTCTGCGCGCCGAACGGCTTGGCGCCACGCCCCTGCCCAGGCTCGGTTGGACGGCCTGAACCTGGACGCCCGCCCGGACGGCCCGGACGACCGGTTGCCGGGCCGAACGGCTCGGCATTGCGGTTCGCATCGACGCGGTCGACCCGGTTGCCGTCGGAGCGGCGCGGATCTTCCGTACGCGGCTTGCCGCCCTGGAAAGTCTTGCCGCCGCGCTCGGCTGCAGCACCCTTCTTTTCCACGCCGAACGCCGCCAACAGCGAACGGACATCGTTTTCTTCCAGCTCTTCCCAGCGACCGCGCTTGAGGCCGCTCGGCAGCGTCATGGCGCCGTAGCGGGTACGGATCAGGCGCGACACCGTCAGGCCGATCGCTTCGAACATCCGGCGCACTTCGCGGTTGCGGCCTTCGCCAATCACCACGCGGTACCATTTGTTGATGCCTTCACCGCCGCCATCGGCGATTTTGGTGAAGCTGGCCATGCCGTCATCGAGTTCAACGCCGGCCAGCAGTTTCTGGCGCATGCCTTCTTCCAGTTCGCCCAGCGTACGCACCGCGTATTCGCGGTCGATGTTGTAGCGCGGGTGCATCAGGCGGTTGGCCAGGTCACCGGACGTGGTGAACATCAGCAGGCCTTCGGTATTGAAGTCGAGGCGACCGACGGCGAGCCATTTACCGGCCTTCATGGTCGGCAGGCGGTCAAACACGGATGGACGGCCTTCCGGGTCGTCGTGGCTGACGATTTCGCCGGCCGGCTTGTGGTACACCAGCACGCGCGGCGGCTTGGTGGACACTTTGCGCTGGATGAGCTTGCCGTTGATGCGCACGGCATCGGTCGGCAGGATGCGCTGGCCGATATGGGCCGGCTCGCCGTTCACCGACACGCGGCCGGCGACGATCAGGTCTTCCATGTCGCGGCGCGAACCGAGGCCTGCTTCGGCCAGGACCTTGTGCAGCTTTGGCGCGTCGTCGTCCGACGTCAGGTCGCGGCGCACGGTTTTTGCCGGGCCGCCACGGCCGCCTTCGAGGGCGTCGTAGTCGTCCGACGTGACGAACGAGAAGGCGGTGTCAGCTTCATTCGGCTTGGTGTGACTTGGACGCGGCTGCTTGCCCTGCGGCTTTTTGCCGTGGGCGCCGGGCACGCGCGGCTGGCCGTTGGCCTGCAGGCCGGGCGCGTTCTTGCGCTGGCCGTGCTTGCCGCGGCCTTCAGGGCGCGGCTGGCCTTCATTGCCGGCAGGGGCCGGGGCAGACGCAGGTTCAGCGACTGGCGCGGCGGCGACCGGCGCTTCCACCGGCGGGTTGGCGGCGGCATCAGCCATGGCGGTCAGTTCGCGGATTTCACGCTGGGCGCGCATCTGGCGCGGGCCGCGCGGCGTGCGCGCAGCAGGCGCTTCGCCTTCGGCAGCCGGCGCAGCCTGGGCCACCTCGGCGGCTTTCACGGCGCGCGCCGGACGGGTCTTGCGCGGCGCCGGCTCGGCGCCATCAGCTGCAGGGGCAGCAGGCTCGGCGGCGCCATCGACGGCGGCTTTGCGCGGTGCGCGCTTTGGCTTGGCAATGGCCGGCACGTCGGCTGCGTCTTGCGGCGCGGCGGCCGGCGCGATTTTGGCGCGGCGCTTTGGCTTGGCCGCAGCGTCGGTGGAAGGCGTGGCTGAGGTGTTGGCAACTTCAGCCGGCAATGTCTCGTTAGTATTGATGTCGTCGTTCATTATTCGTGTCTAGGTTGTTGACCCGGCAGCGCGTGGTCGTGAGTCAAGTCCTCACCAGGCGGCAGCGCCGGTGGGGCCTCAGGTCCGGCCGCCGTGGCTGCCGCTTTGTCAAAATTTTCCTGCAATGCAGCTTCCAGCGCTGCCATTCCGCGTCCGTCCTGCGCCTGCGCTACCTGCTCCAGCGGCGGCAATTGCGACAGCGCGCCCAGGCCAAGGTCGTCGAGAAACTGCTTCGTCGTCCCCAGCAGGGCGGGACGCCCCACCACTTCCCGATGGCCGATCACGTCGATCCAGCCCCGGTCTTCCAGCATCTTGATGGTCTGCGAATTCACGGCGACACCGCGGATTTCCTCGATGTCGCCGCGCGTGACCGGCTGGCGGTAGGCAATGATGGCCAGCGTTTCCAGCGTTGCACGCGAATATTTCGGTGGCTTCTCAGGGCTGAGCCGGTCGAGATACGGTTTCATCTCGGGCCGGCTCTGGAAGCGCCAGCCACTGGCCAGGCTGACGATTTCAATGCCGCGGTCCTGCCAGTCGTGGCGCAGTTCTTCCAGCATGCGGCGGATGGTGTCGGAGCCGACGCCGGGTAGAGCATGGCGGCCGCCATCGACATCGATGAACAGCTTTTTCATGCCTTGAATGGTCATCGGCTCGCGCGCGCACAGCAAGGCGGTCTCCAGCACCCGTTTGGCCTCGGCAGTATTCATCGCGGTATCGTCAACGCAGCTAGCAAGGAAGATGGTTCAAACAAAAAAGTGAATGGCGCACGCGCGCTGTGCCTTAATAAAGCAAAGCCTGACGGGACGCTCAATTCTGAAATGCGTAACCCGGGCCGATGCGCGCCGGGCAAAAATGCCGTGGTGATGCTGCTGGTATGTAAGCGAAACAGTGTACTGCGTGCTTAACCTGAAGGTGAAAATCCGGCCAGCGCAACGCGAGCGAACACGACGTTTCCTGCAACGAATGGCCATTGTAACCGATAAAACTGGCAGATGGACATCTGCCGCAGGTAGCCGCCAGCAGTGTGGCGTTTATGCCGTCAATCGCTCTTCCAGCAAAGCCGATACGCCGACAAACGCCGGGTACTTGGCCGTGATCACGAAAGTGGGAACCTGCGCCAGGTAAGCGACAAAGCGCCCCTTCTGCTCGAAGCGGCGCCGGAACGACGAGGCGGCAAAGCGCTCGCCCAGGCGCGGCACGATGCCCCCGCCAATATAGATGCCGCCCTGCGCGCCCAGCGTGACGGCCAGGTTGCCCGCCACGGTGCCGAGCATGCCGCAAAACATGTCCATCGTTTCATCGCACAGGCTGCACTCGCGCTCCAGCGCGCGGCGCAGGATTTCAGGCGCGGCCAGGCGCTCGCCCGGACGGCCGGCGCGGTCGGCCAGCGCACGGAAAATCAGTTCGATGCCCACGCCCGACAGCAGGCGCTCGGCCGAAACGTGCTCGAATTCGCGCCACGCATACTGCAGCACCGCAACTTCCTTTTCATTGGCCGGCGAGAACGTGACGTGGCCACCCTCGCTGCACAGCGCCGTCCAGCCGCCACCGGCCTGGACTGCCAGCTCAGGCTCGGTCTCCTCGCCTGACGACATGCTTTTGCCGGTTGGAATCAGGCCGGACACGCCCAGGCCGGTACCGGCGCCGATCAGGCCCAGCGGTGCGCCCTTGCGTACGACGCCGCCGCCGACCTGCTGTTTTTCATGGTCCTGCAAGTGCGGCAAGGCGCTGGCCAGCGCGCTGAAATCGTTGACCACGATCAGCGTGTCGAAGCCGACTTCAGTGCGCAGCGCTTCAATGGAAAATTCCCAGTGATGGTTGGTCATGCGCACGAAATCGGCGACCACCGGGTTGGCAATGGCAATTGCCGCATGTTTTACCGCGCCCAGGCCGGCTGCTATGACCGTGTGCGAACCGAGGTAGGCCTGGATGGCGTCGAACAGGCGCGGATAGTCGGCGCAGGGCAGCACATCGATGAATGCGATGCTGCCGGGTCCGACTTCGAGCGCAAAGCGCGCATTGGTGCCGCCCACGTCCGCCAGTAAACGCGGCCCGCCAGGGTGCAGATTGTTGACGGGGAAAGTCGGCGATAAGGCGTGGGGAGCGGTCATGGCGCAATCTGTCGAAAAACGATTCGCAAGCTTAAGGAGTTATGAGTATATACGCAAGTATTTTTGTAGTTTAGGTACGATACCTGCGAAGTTTGCCCAAGCTCCCGGACCGAATAAACGTAGTCTTGTTACGCAGTGCGGGTATCAAACCGGTCGACGGCGCCCGCATTCCAGGCATCGAGCCCGCCATGCAGCGGCCTGGCGCGGTGGAACCCGGCAGACAGGAACTGGTGCGCCACCTGTGCAGCAGTGACGTCGTTCGGGCAACTGCAATAGACGACGATATGGCGGTCCTTGTCGAGCGTCGCCATCAGGCGGTCGGGGCCGCATTCGGCATATACCAGCGCCCCGGGGATGCCCTGCTCCATGCCGCGCGCGGTCACGCTGCGGGCATCGACGATGACCGGCTCGTGTCCCGCCGCCGTCAATGCGTGCAGTTCGGCCAGGGTGATGCGGGCCACGGCATTGACGATGGCGCGGCGGCGCCGCTTCAGGTATTTGTACAGGATGAAGGCGCCCAGCGCCGCCAGCACAATCAGCAGTGCGGCGCCGCCGGTGGTTTCCAGCGAATCGAGAAGCGTGTCGATGCTGTCATGAAATGCCAGGCCAAGACCGAGCCAGGTGCCGCTCCACAGCAAGCCGCCGGCCCCGCTCAGCACCACAAAACGCCGGGTGGTGACACCGGAGGCGCCGGCCAGCGGCTGCGCAATGGTATTAAAACCGGGGATGAATTTGGAAATCAGCAGGGAATTCGGCCCGAACCGCGCAAACGTATCTTCGGTCTTGCTGACGCAGGAGTCGGGATTGAGCGAAATTTTGCACAGCAGGCGCAGGATGCGTTTGCCGTAGAAGCGCCCGGCATTGAACCAGAATGTATCGCTGAGCAGGCACGCCGCCAGGCTGGCCAGCAGACACAGCCACAGGTTGGCGCCGCCGTTGGCCGACATGGCGCCCGCCACCACCAGCATCGGCATGGCGGGAATGGGCAAACCGATCTGCTCGATCAGCACGATGCCGAAGACGATCAGCACGCCATATGTTTCGATCAGATTTACAAGTTCGGCCATGACGACATCGTAACGCATTCCCCGCGAAGGCGGGGATCCATGCCACCTTGCCGAAGTTGCTTCCTCAGCGTGATAGCACACTACGTCGGGCACTTTACTATAAAGCGCATGCTACGACGTCGATCGTGTGCTTTGGGTCCCCGCCTGCGCGGGGATCGCTGCGAGCAGACTGCGCGTGTAGGGATGCTGCGGGTTGCGGTACAAGGTATCGGCGTCGGCCAGCTCCACCACTTTCCCCTGCCGCATCACCATCACCTGGTCGGCCATGTATTTCACCACGGCCAGGTCGTGTGAAATAAAAATATAGCTCATGCCGAATTCATCCTGCAAATCCTGCAGCAGGTTGAGGACCTGCGCCTGTACCGACACATCCAGCGCCGACACGGATTCGTCGCAGACCAGGATATCCGGGCGCATGGTCAGGCAGCGGGCAATGGCGATGCGCTGGCGCTGGCCGCCGGAAAATTCATGGGGATAGCGCCCGAATGCGGTCGCAGGAAGGCCGACCCGTTCCAGCAACTGCTGCGCCAGCAGCACCCGCGCCTGGTCGTTTGCGCCGATGCAATGGATGCGCATGGGTTCCAGCAAAATCTGGCCGACCGTGAAACGCGGGTTCAGCGACGCGTAGGGATTCTGGAAAATGATCTGGATCCGGCGTTTGTACGGCAGGTACGCTTTTTCCGGCATCGTCATCAGGTCGTGGCCTTCGAACACGGCGCTGCCGGACGTGGCCTGGTGCAGGCGCAGCAGGGTCAGGCCAACCGTGGTCTTGCCGGACCCGGATTCGCCGACAATGCCCAGCGTCTTGCCGCGCGCCAGCGTGAACGACACATCCTCGATGGCCTTGAAGGTGCGCTTGCCGAAAAGGCCCTGGCGCGCATAAAAACTTTTGCACAGCTTGTCGACCACCAGTACCGGCGTGTCGGCCGCCGTCAGGCCGCGCGGGCGCTCCTCGATGGCCATGCCCGGTCCGGCCGCGCCGCTGAGGAAATCGTCGATCACCGGCAAGCGCCGCGGCCGGCTGTCGAGCGTGGGGCGGCAATACAGCAAGGCGCGCGTGTACGGGTCCTGCGGCGCGTGCAGCACCTGCGTGGCGGCGCCCTCTTCCTTCACTTCGCCGTGGCGCATGACGATGACACGGTCGGCGATCTCGCCCACCAGGCCCAGGTCGTGCGTGATGAACAGCACCGCCATCCTGCGCTTTCGCTGGAGGCTGGCGATGAGTTCGACGATCTGCTTCTGGATCGTCACGTCCAGCGCCGTGGTTGGTTCATCGGCAATCAACAGCTTCGGTTCGCAGGCAATCGCCATGGCGATCATCACGCGCTGCTGCTGGCCGCCGGACAACTGGCTCGGGTACGCATCGATTTTCACCGCCGGGTCGGGCATGCCCACTTCATCGAGCAGCGCCAGCGTGCGGATACGCGCATCAACGCTGGACAAGCCCAGGTGCAGGTGCAACACCTCGCCGATCTGGAAGCCCACGGTGAACACGGGATTCAACGACGACATCGGTTCCTGGAAGATCATCGCGATCTCCCTGCCGCACAGGGCGCGCCGCGCGCTGGCTGGCAGCGCCAGCAGGTCGACGCCATTGAACAGGACCTGGCTGCCGGGCGCAATCGTCGTGGTTGCCGCGGGCAGCAGGCCCATCACTGCCAGCGAACTGACCGACTTGCCGCTGCCCGATTCGCCCACCAGCGCCACCGTCGTGTTTTCCGGGACAGAAAAAGACACGCCTTTCACGGCCTCGACGCTGGTGTGCCTGTCGACGCGGAAACGGATGCGCAGGTCGCGCACGGTCAAAAGATCGGTCATGTGAGTTTGGGGTCCAGAGCGTCGCGCAGCGCGTCAGTGAGCAGAGAAAACGCGGTGACCAGCAGCGCCATGGCCGTCGCGGCGGCAGCCAGCTGCCACCATTTGCCGAGGATCAGTTCGTTCTGGGCTTCATTGAGCATGCTGCCCCACGACACGGTCCCCACCGGCACGCCGAAACCGAGGAACGACAGGATTACCTCAGCCTTGATGAACCCGACCACCAGGATCGACAGCTGCACCAGCGCCACGTGGCTGACGTTGGGGAAGATGTGACTGAACATTTTCTGCCAGTTCGACGCGCCGATCGCGTGCGCGGCCATGACATATTCGCGGCCCTTGTGCTTGATGTACTCGGCGCGGATCAGGCGGAACGGCCCGGTCCAGCCGGTCAGGCCCAGGATCAGCACGATGGTAGCCACACCCTTCTGTTGCAGCACCGCCGCCACCGTGAGGATCATCAGGATGGATGGAATGGACGTGAAAATGCTGTAAAACCAGTTGAACAGGTCATCCACCAGGCCGCCGTAAAATCCAGCCAGCGCACCAAACAGCGTGCCAAGGGCTACTGCCAGCAGCGCCGCCCCCAGGCCCACGACAATCGACGTCTGCCCGCCCTTGATGGTTTTCTTGACGATGTCGTGGCCCCATTTGTCGGCGCCGAACGGCAGCGTCGTGCGCTTTGCTTCTGGCGGCACCACGGCGCCTGTCTTGCCGAGCGCTGCAATGTCTTCAGCCAGCGGATCGAAGGGATTCGGCGGCAAGGCCACGTGCGCTGCCTGTGCTGCTGCCGTGGCCGCATCGGGGCCGATGAATACCGGCGGCGCATAACTGACGCCCACTTCGCGCTCCCAGTCAGCCGCCACCAGCCCGCCGAGGGACAGCGCCAGCATCAGCAAAAAGGCCAGCACGACCGCCAGCGCCGCCATCGCCACGCGGTCGACCCGCAGGCGGCGCCAGGCCAGCGTCCACAGTCCTGCAGACACGGTGTCCATGGCCGCCGTCATGCCAGCTGCACCCGCGGATCGACTGCCTGGTACAGCATGTCCGCCAGCAGGTTGAACAGCATCGTGGCCGCAGCGACGTACACGGTGATCGCCTTAATGACAGGAAAGTCGCTGCGTTCGACGGCCAGGATCACTTCGCGCCCGATACCGGGAATGCCAAAGAAGCGTTCCAGCAAAAATGCGCCGATCAGCAGCGCCGGCAAATTGGCCATGACGTGCGTGATGATGGGAATGGCCGCGTTCCTGAGCACATGCACCCAGACGACGCGCTGTTCTTTCAACCCCTTGGCGCGCGCCGTGCGCACGTAATCCTGCCCTACCTCGTCGAGGACGAAACTGCGGAACAGGCGCAACGTGGGCGCAAGCGACACCGACAGGCCGATCAGGATTGGCAGCGGCGCGTACCGGAGCAGGTTCTGGCCCAGGCTGTCGCCCCAGCCCTGCACCGGGAACCAGCCCAGCTTGTAGGCCAGGCCGTACTGAAACGCGATGATGTAGACCAGGATGCTGACCGACATGCCGACCGTGCAGGCAATCATCACGCTGCGGTCGATCCAGGAACCGCGCACAAACGCCAGCGTGAGCGCCAGCGCAATGCCGATGCCGGTTTCCAGGAGGGTCAGCGGAAGCAGCACCGTCAGCGACGGCCCGAGGCGGCTGGTAATGATGCCGGCCACCGGTTCGCCCGTCGCCCAGGAATTGCCGAAGTCGAACGTGACGATCTGCTTGATGAACAGCCACAGCTGCACCGGATACGGCTGGTCGACGCCCAGCTGCGTACGGATGCTGGCAATCTGCGCCGCGTCCGACATCTTCCCCGCCAGCAGGTAGGCCGGATCGCCGCCGACCCAGTTAAACAGGAAAAACACCAGCAGCACGACCCCGGCCATGGTGGGCGCCATCTGCCACAGGCGGCGCAAGAAAAAAGCTGTCATGGAGGGCTGTGAAGGTGCCTGGAGAAAACAACACGATAGCGCATATTTAAGGCAGGCAACAGGGCCCTGCACTGCCCGGCGCGTAACACATTACAGATGCGCCCGTCTTGATACTCGCATAACTTCCCGTCAGTAAATACATTTTTTACAGAAATATAGTGACTAGTTGTATTTTTGCTCGCAAGTAATTTCCTAATTGACATGAATACCGCGCGAATGTTTGTATGTATGGATGGCCGAATGTCATCACGGGGTCATAAACACAGCGGTCCATTGACATCTCTGCACGCCAGCCGCGTGCTCGGCGCGCAGAACTACACGGGGAAATAGCCATGATGGTTGAAACAGTGTTGTCGCGTTCGGTACGCCTGATCTTTGCAGGCAGTGTTGCTGTCACCATGAGTACAGCAATGGCGCAGGAAGCGGAGCCCGTCGCGGCCAGGGTTGAAGTCACGGGGTCGCGCATCCCGACGGCGAACCTCGAAGGACCCAGTCCGATCACGGTCGTCAGCGCCAGGGATATCCAGGCTGAAGGTGCGCGGTCGGTGGAGAGTTTCTTGAACAACCTGCCGCAAGTGTTTGCCGACCAGGGCGGCAACGTGTCCAACGGCGCCACCGGTACCGCGACTGTCAACCTGCGCAACTTCGGCGCCGACCGCACCCTGGTGCTGGTCAATGGCCGCCGCTTGCCGGCCGGCAGCCCGACTGCGACTGCGGCCGACCTGAACCAGATTCCGGCACCGCTGATCAAGCGCGTCGAGGTGCTCACTGGCGGGGCCTCCGCCGTGTACGGCTCGGACGCGGTGGCCGGCGTCGTCAACTTCATCATGAACGATACGTTCAGCGGCTTGCAGCTGGAAGTGAACCAGAGCTTTTACAATCACTCCCAGCACGGCGGCAACGCGGCCCAGGCCTCGATCGACCGCAACTTCCCACTGCCCGGCGACAATGGCGCCGACGGCAAGATCAGGGACGCCAGCCTGACCCTGGGCGGCAATTTCGCCGATGGCAAAGGCAATGCAGTGGTGTTTTTCGGCTACAAGAAGGAAGACCCGATCCTGCAGGCAGCGCGCGACTTCACGGCCTGCTCGCTGGGCGGCTTCACCACCGGCGCCAAGTTCAATTGCGGCGGTTCCGGCACCAGCTATCCGGGCCGCTTCTTTACCGACAGCGGCCAGAAAACCGTCGCCGATGCCAACGGCGGCGTGCGGCCCTACGTTGCCGCCACCGACCAGTATAACTTCGGCCCGCTGAACTATTTCCAGCGCCCGTCCGAGCGTTATTCGTTCAGTTCCTTCGCGCACTACGACATCAACGAAAAAACCCGCTTCTACGCAGAAGGATCGTTTCACGACGACCGTACCGTGGCCCAGATCGCCCCGTCCGGCCTGTTCGGCTTCGACGCCTCCGGCGACAATGCCATCCACTACGAAAACCCCTACCTGTCGGACCAGTGGCGCGCCGCGCTCGGCCTGACGGCGCCGGGCCAGACCGCGGACGCGGTGATTTACCGGCGCAACGTCGAGGGCGGTGGGCGCCAGGACGACATCCGCAATACCTCGTACCGTGGGGTGCTTGGCTTCAAGGGTGAAGTGGGCAACTGGAACTACGACGTGTTCGCGCAGATGGGCAAGGTTATCTACGCTGAAAATTACTTCAACGACTTCTCGATTTCCCGCACTGCGCGGGCCCTCGACGCCGTCACCAATGCCAGCGGCCAGATCGTTTGCCGCAGCGTCGCTGCCGATCCGGCCTGCGTTCCTTACAACATCTGGTCGCTCGGCAAGGTGACGCCGGAAGCGTTGAAATACCTGCAAACGCCAGGCTTCAAGCGCGGCAGCACCTCGCAAAGCGTACAAGGGTTCAACCTGTCCAGCGACCTGGCTGAATACGGACTGAAGCTGCCGACGGCGCAAAGCGGCGTGGGCATCGCGTTCGGCTTCGAACACCGCACCGAGAAGCTCGACCTGGCCACTGATACTGCGTTCGACACGGGCGACCTGGCCGGCCAAGGTGGCCCGACGCACGGCGTGGAAGGCGAATTCAGCGTGAAAGACTACTACGTCGAAGCACGCGTGCCGCTGATTGAAAAAATGCCGTTTGCCGAACTGCTGAGCTTGAACGCCAGCTACCGCAACTCGGACTACACCACCGGCCAGAAAACCGATTCCTACGGTGTCGGCATCGAATGGGCGCCGATCAGGCAAGTCAAGCTGCGCGGCAGCTACCAGCGTGCAGCGCGCGCCGCCAACATCGTCGAACTGTTCACGCCACAAGGCCTGGGCCTGTTCGGCATGGAGTCCGATCCGTGCGCCGGCGCCAATCCAACGGCCACGCTGGTCCAATGCGCCCGCACCGGCGTCACGGCAGCCCAGTATGGCAAGATCGAAGACAGTCCCGCTGGCCAGTACAACGCCATCTTCGGCGGCGCCAGCGACCTGAAACCGGAAAAGTCCGATTCGTTCACGCTGGGCCTGGTACTGACTCCGTTGCGCGACTTGAGCTTTACACTCGATGCGTTCGACATGAAGGTCAAGGGCGTGATTGGCGACTTGCCACCGGGCACTACCCTCGACACTTGCCTCGATACCGGTAATGCAGCGTCGTGCTCGCTCATCACCCGTGACCGGCTTGGCACGCTGTGGGCGCTCAATGCCGCGCAAATCATCGCCACCAACCAGAACCTGGCAGTGCGGAAAACCAAGGGGCTCGACGTCGGCGCCAACTACCGCTACAAGCTGGCCGACCTGGGCACGCTCGACTTCGCCCTGAACGGCACCTTTCTAAAAGAGTTCATCCAGGAAGACTTCCCCGGCAACGGCGAATACGACTGCGCCGGCTACCACGGCCCGACCTGCGGCACACCACTGCCGAAGTGGCGCCACAAGGCACGCGTGTCGTGGGCCAGCCCATGGGCAGCGAACGTCAACCTGACCTGGCGCCATATCGATGCCGTCGACCTGGAAACAAGCAGCGCCAATTCGCACCTGGCCGGCGAATCGGAAGCGGCCGACCAGCGCCTGTCGGCACGCGACTACTTCGACCTGTCGGCCAGTTACCGCGTCAACAAGATCTTTACGGTCAGTGCCGGCATCAACAACCTGTTCGACCGCGATCCACCGGTCAGCGGCGTGGTCGCCGAGGTGTTCGGCAACGGCAACACCTATCCGCAGGTGTACGACGCGCTGGGCCGCAAGGTGTTCATGAACCTCACCGCCAAGTTTTAAGCCGTTCAACGCACGGCAAAAGGGCGCACTTCGGTGCGCCCTTTTTGTCATCGTGACAGGAAAACCGGCAGACGGTGTGCTGCGATGACTTTCTGTTGTAAATCTGCAATATGCATGAATGCGGCATTGACATTGATCTATACGGAATGGTTTGATGCTCTTGCACAAACATTTACATTTATTTACAAGAATGCCAGCCGTCTGCAGGCTTGTCCCCGAGGTCCCTTCAGGAGTTGCAATGCACCAGAAAAAAGTACTTGTCCAGGCTGTTTCCCTCGCCCTCGCCTATGCCGCGCTGACTGCGCCTGCCATGGCCCAGGACGTTGAGCAGGGACCGATCCAGCGCGTCGAAGTGACCGGCTCGAGCATCAAGCGCGCCAGCACCGAGACTGCCTCGCCGATCCAGATCATCACCCGCGAAGACATCGCCAAGTCGGGCAAGGGCACTGTCGCCGAATACCTGCAGACCCTGACCGCTGACGGCGCCGGCTCGCTGCCGACCGGCTTCGGCAATGGTTTCGCCGCCGGCTCGACCGCGATCTCGCTGCGCGGCCTCGGCGCCACGTCGACCCTGGTGCTGCTCAATGGCCGCCGCATGGCGCCGTTCGCGCGTGCCGACGACGGCCAGAAAAGCTTCACCGACCTGGCCACCGTGCCGATGGAAGCGGTCGAGCGCATTGAAGTACTCAAGGACGGCGCATCGTCCACCTACGGCGCCGACGCCATCGCGGGCGTGGTCAACATCATCCTGCGCAAGGACTTCACCGGCCTGGCCCTGAAGATCGAAGCAGGCGAATCGCGCTACTACGATGCACAGCAGGGCAAGATGGCGCTGACCTGGGGCAAGGGCAGCCTGGATGAAGACGGCTACAACTGGATGGTCAATGCCGAAGTTTTCGGCAATGCCGAACTGATGAACAACGAGCGCGCCGGCCGCGCGTGGATCGGCCATGGCGACATCCGCCCGTGGGGCTACGCTGCCAACACCCAGTTCGCTGCAGGCTACATCACGCCGGGCGCCTCCAGCGCCACCCCGACCGGCGCGCTGCGCAATCCGGTCACCAACAACTACACGTCGCTGCCTGGCTGCGCGCAATTGTCGACCACCATCGCGCAGGATCCAAACGGCGGCTGCCTGTGGTACGCCGACCAGTTCCGCTCGATGCAGCCGAAAATCGGCGGCCTGAACCTGTACACCCGCTTCACCAAAAACCTCGACAGCGACCTGCAGCTGTACGCCGAAGCAGGCTACTCGCGGCGCGACACCGAGTTTTCGCTGATTCCGCCAGCGACCAGCCCAACCGTCGCGTTTCCGCCGAACGCGGCCAACCCGACCGGCGTGATCAACTACGGCAACACCATCCTGATGGCGGCCAACCACCCGCAAAACACGTATGGCGTGCCGGTTCGCCTGCGCTATTCGATGTTCGACGTCGGCCCTAGCACCCGCTCGGCCAACAATGAATTTTCCCGCTTCGTGGTGGGCCTGAAGGGCGCGCGCTTCGGCTGGGATTTCGATACCGGCTACACGCACTCCGAGTCGGCACTGGACCTGAACTACAGCAACATGATCAACATGCGCGTGCTGCAGGCCGCGCTCGGCAACCCGGCCAGCCAGTATTTCCCTTACTACATCGGTACGCAGGCCAGCAGGAATCCGGCATCGCTGTACGCCGCCATGGTGGTCGACGCCAAGTCGCATTCCACCACCGAACTCGACGTGGTCGACTTCAAGGCGTCGCGCGAATTGTTCGCGCTGCCGGGCGGCGCGCTGGGCATTGCAGTCGGCACCGAATACCGCCGCCTGAAACTCGACAACCCTTCGCTGGACGGCACCATCGACGGCAGCATCAATTCGTCGTACGTGGCCGCCAAGGGCACCGACGACGTGAAAGCCGTATTCGTCGAACTGGTGGCGCCGGTCCTGAAAACCGTCGAACTGTCCGGCGCGTTGCGCTATGACCGCTACAAAAATTTCTCGTCGACCACGCCGAAACTGGGCGCCAAGTGGACGCCGGTGAACACCTTCGCCCTGCGCGGCACCTACTCGGAAGGCTTCCGCGCACCTGGCCCGGCTGAATCGGGCGTGGACAGCCAGAGCACCGGCAACTCGGCAGTGCGCGATCCGGTCCGTTGCCCGGGCGGCGTGCCGGCAGCCGGCGGCGCCACTGCTGCCGACTGCTCGATCACGATCGGTGCGGTCAAGGTCGGCAATCCGAACCTGCAGCCTGAAACGTCGAAAGGCGCGACCCTCGGCCTGGTCTGGGATCCGCTGCGCAACACCAGCCTGTCGCTGGACGCCTGGAAGATCAAGCGCAGCAACGAGATCAACCCGCTGTCGTACGTTGAAGCGGCTGCGCTGCCAACCGCAATTCGCAACGACAACAACCTGGTCGTCAATGGCGTGGTCGTGCCGAACACAGGCACGCTGCTGCTGTCGAACGCGCCGTACCAGAACTCGAGCTACACCGAAGTCAAGGGTGTCGACCTGGACGTCAAGCAGCGCTTTCAACTGGGCAGCTACGGCCGCTCGGTGCTGGGCCTGACCTGGACGCACGTCGCTTCGTGGCGCCGCGCCGAGAAAAACGGCACGATGTTCCAGTACGCCGGCACCCATGGCAACTGCGACACGTCCAACTGCGCCGGCACGCCGAAGGACAAGATCAGCGTGAACGCAACCTGGGAGCGTGAAGCCCTCAGCATGAGCGCCATTGCCAACTACCGCTCCGACATGGCGAACACCTACTTCGCTGGCGACAAGTGCGCCTCGCAGTACGCGAACGGCGCCGATGCACCAGGCGGCTGCCGCCTGGCGTCGTTCACCACCGTCGACCTGTCGGCGCGCTACAAGCTCAATGCAGAGTGGCAAGTGTATGCGTCGATCTCGAACCTGTTCGATAAAGTCGCGCCGCTCGATCCGCTGACCTACGGCGGCCTGAGCTACAACCCGATGGACGCCAGCGGCGCCATCGGCCGCTACTTCAAAATCGGCGCCCGCGCACAGTTCTAAGCGTGCAGCGGTAAACTAAAAAAGGCGAACCTCCGGGTTCGCCTTTTTTCATGCTTCGCCGAATTATTCTGCCTTCAGGCGGCGCTGGCTTACTGCCGCCGCCAGTCCCTCCAGCACCGCCACGCTGCTGTACCAATCGATGCAGCCATCGGTCACCGACTGGCCGTACACGAGCTCCTTGCCGGGCACCAGGTCCTGGCGCCCCGCCACCAGGTGCGATTCGATCATCACGCCAACGATGCGGTCGTCACCGGCGCCAATCTGGCGGGCGATGTCCGCGCAGACGGGAATCTGGTTGGCCGGATTTTTACTGCTGTTCGCGTGCGACGCGTCGATCATCAGGCGCGACGCCAGGCCCAGGCCGGCGATCTGCTTGCAGGCATCTTCGACGCTGGCCGCATCGTAATTCGGCGCCTTGCCGCCGCGCAGGATCACGTGGCAATCCTCATTTCCTGCGGTCGACACGATGGCCGAGTGGCCGCCCTTGGTGACCGACAGGAAATGGTGCGGGTGCGACGCAGCCTTGATTGCTTCCACGGCGATTTTCGTGTTGCCGTCGGTACCGTTCTTGAACCCGACCGGACAGGACAGGCCGGACGCGAGTTCGCGGTGCACCTGCGACTCGGTGGTACGCGCGCCGATCGCGCCCCAGCTGATCAGGTCGGCGATGTACTGCGGGCTGATCACGTCCAGGAACTCGGTCCCGGCCGGCAAGCCCATCTCGTTGATGTCGCGCAGCAGCTGGCGCGCCATGCGCAGGCCGTCGTTGATGCGGAAACTGTTGTCCATGTAGGGGTCGTTGATCAGGCCCTTCCAGCCCACCGTCGTGCGCGGCTTTTCAAAATACACGCGCATGACGATTTCCAGTTCGCCGGCAAAGCGCTGGCGCTGTTCAGCCAGGCGCGTGGCGTATTCCATGGCGGCAGCCGTGTCGTGGATCGAGCACGGGCCAATGACGACCATCAGGCGGTCGTCCTGGCCGTGCAGGATGCGGTGCAATGCCACGCGCGCGTTGGCGGCAGTGGCGCTGGCCGCGTCGGTGCAGGCGAACTCGCGGATCAGGTGCGAAGGCGGCGTCAGTTCCTTCATTTCGCGAATGCGTAAATCGTCGGTGCGCTGCATGGTGGTTCTCCGTGGGTCGTATGGGGAAAATATGGCTTGAAAATGCAAAAACCGCCTGGGTAGGCGGTTTTGCTGGATGTTGGCTCGGGTTCCGCTGTTGCGTGTTCCTGCCGCTACTCCACCGCCTTTGGGCTGGAATGGCTAAAGTAAAAGTAGCAGGTAAACAAAACAGGCTGATGCATGCGATATCCAGTAATGGTTGCGACGACTATAACAACAAGTCCTGCGCATTGGCAAGGTGTTTGATTACGCCGTCCCGCCCACCGTCACATCTTCAATGCGCAGCGTCGGCTGGCCCACGCCCACCGGCACGCTCTGGCCGTCCTTGCCGCACACGCCCACGCCCGGGTCGAGGCGCATGTCGTTGCCGATCATGGAAACGCGGTTCAGCACGTCCGGACCGTTGCCGATCAGCGTGGCGCCCTTCACCGGATACGTGACCTTGCCGTTTTCAATCATGTACGCTTCGCTGGCGGAAAACACGAACTTGCCGTTGGTGATGTCGACCTGGCCGCCGCCAAAGTTCACTGCGTACAAACCATTCTTGACCGATGCGAGGATTTCTTCCGGGTCCTTGTCGCCGCCCAGCATGTAGGTATTCGTCATGCGCGGCATCGGCAGGTGGGCAAACGATTCGCGGCGGGCGTTGCCGGTGACCGGCATTTTCATCAGGCGCGCGTTCATCGTGTCCTGGATGTACCCCTTCAGGATGCCGTATTCGATCAGCGTGGTGCACTGGGTCGGATTGCCCTCGTCGTCGATGTTGAGCGAACCGCGGCGGTCCTTCAATGTGCCGTCGTCGACCACCGTGACGCCCTTGGCGGCAACGCGCTGGCCCAGTTGACCGGAAAATGCCGACGAACCCTTGCGATTGAAGTCGCCTTCCAGGCCGTGGCCGATGGCTTCGTGCAGCAGGATGCCAGGCCAGCCAGGGCCGAGCACGATGGTCATCGGGCCGGCCGGGGCCGGGCGCGCATCCAGGTTGACCAGGGCCGATTTGACGGCTTCGGCGGCATACTGGTCCAGCAGCGCGTCGTCGAAATACGCGTAATCGAACCGCCCGCCGCCGCCGGCGCTGCCGGATTCGCGGCGGCCGTCCTGCTCGGCAATCACGGTGATCGACACGCGCACCAGCGGGCGGATGTCGGCCGCCAGCACGCCATCGCTGCGCACCACCAGCACCACGTCGTATTCGCCGGACAGGCTGGCCATCACCTGCTTGACGCGCGGATCCTTGGCGCGGGCCATTTTTTCCACGCGCTCGAGAAGATTCACCTTGGCAGTGGCGTCGAGGGAGACCAGCGGGTCGCGCGGCAGGTACAGGTCGCGCCCGCCGACATGGCGCGTGGCGCTGGCAATTTTGACCTTGCCGCTGCCGGCGCGCGCAATGGTGCGGGTGGCGGCGACGGCGTCCTGCAAGGCGCGTTCGGAGATGTCGTCGGAGTAGGCAAAGGCGGTTTTTTCACCCGAGATGGCGCGCACGCCCACACCCTGGTCGATGGAAAAACTGCCGGTCTTGACGATGCCTTCTTCCAGGCTCCAGCCTTCGCTCTTGGTGAACTGGAAGTACAGGTCGGCGTAATCGACCTTGTGCGTGAACATGGTGCCGAGCGTGCTAAGCAGCTTGCTTTCATCCAGCCCGAACGGCGTCAGCAGGATATCGCGCGCGACAGACAGGGTGGACAGATTCGGTTCGAATGGGGTCATGGTGCAGTCTTTCTTCAGGGGATAGGCCATTGTGCCATAACGCCGCCCTCCCCCGAATGCCGGGCTACATTTTGCGGTGCTTCAGCGCCGGCAGATTGCCGCGTACCTGGTTCAACAACGCCTGGTCGATGACGCCGCCCACGACGCCCTCGCCTTCTGCCAGCACGTCGACCACCTTGCCCCACGGGTCCACCAGCATGCTGTGCCCGTAGGTACGACGCCCGCTGGCATGCGTGCCGCCCTGCGCCGCCGCCAGCACGTAGCACTGGTTCTCGATGGCCCGCGCACGCAGCAGCACTTCCCAGTGCGCCAGGCCGGTGACGTAGGTAAATGCAGCCGGCACGACGATCAGCGCGCATTCGCCCATGGCGCGGTACAGTTCGGGAAAGCGCAGGTCGTAGCAGACCGACAGCCCGACTTTGCCGAACGGCGCCTCGAAGCTGCCCACATCGGACCCGGGCACGATGGTGCGCGCTTCGTCGTACGATTCCGTGCCCTGCTGAAAGCCGAACAGGTGGATTTTGTCGTAGCGCCCGACTGCTTCCCCCTGCGGGTTGTAGACCAGCGTCGTGTTCATGACCTTCGCCGCGTCGTTCGACGTCAGCGGCAGCGTGCCGCCGATCAGCCAGATGCGGTGTTCCCTGGACGCTTCAGCCAGGAACGCCTGGATGGGGCCGGCGCCTGGCGCTTCGGCGTGGTCCACCTTGTCGGTATCCTTCAGGCCCATGATGGGCCAGTATTCCGGCAAGGTCACCAGCGTGGCCCCGCCGGCGGCGGCTTCGGCCACCAGGGCGCGGGCGGTGGCGATGTTTTGTTCCACATCCGGCGTGGACACCATCTGGATTGCAGCGACACGATTCATCACACGATTCCTCTCACTTGGTCCTCGTTTACTTGGTCTTCGTTACCACCGGCACCACCGGTTTCTCGTCGAGCTTGGTGATCACCGGCGCCTTCCATGGCCCGGCCACCCGCATCTGGTACGTCAGCGCTTTCATGACGGGCGCGCGCAGGAACCACTGCGCCAGGAAACTGCCGAGGCCGATCACCGGGTTGACCGCCAGGCCGTACATCAGCGGCCCCGTGCCCAGGTTAAATTCAGGAATCACCACCACATGCAGGTTGGTCGATTCATTGGCGATATCGGCGGTACCGTCCATCAGCACCGTCGCGGCCAGGCCATGCATTTTCAGGTTGCTGGTGGTGGCCACGCCCCGGGCGATCTTGGCGTTGGCCGTGATGCCGTCAAACGCCAGCCCCTCGGAAAAGACGTCATGGAAGTCGAGTTTAAGCAAGCGTGGCAACGCTTGCAAGCTCAGCACGCCGAGCAATTTGGCTGCACCGGGATCCTGCTTGAGGAACTGGCCGTTGCGCACGTCGAGGTCGATCTGGCCGGACAGCGACGGAATGTCGAGCGCATACGGCAGGCCGGCCCAGCCGATGTCGCCGCTCAGTTGCCCCTTGCCGCGCGCCAGCGTGCCGGGAAAGCCGAGGCGGTCCAGCAGGCGGCCGGCGTCGACGATGTCCAGGTTGAAGTTCAGGCCGGTGTTGCTCTTGCCGTCGCGCGTGATCCAGCGTCCGGTAGCGCTCAGCGCCCCGTCGGGGTTGGTCAGCGCCAGCTTGTCGATGCGCCACTCGCGCCCGGCCAGCGCCTTGGCGTTGCTGGCAACCAGTTCCAGGCGGCCAAACTGCTTGTTGAACAATTCAAACCGCTCGGCCACGATATCGAGCGCCGGAATATTGGCGGCGGCCGACTTGTCGTTTTCCAGCAAATCCTTGACCTCGGCCGCCGACGATGCCGGAATGTTCAGCGACGCCAGGCGCGCCGTGACCTTGCCCATGGCCTGGCCAGCCTGTTCGTTCCACGTGATGTGGCCGGCCACCTGGCGCGCATCGATATTCGCTTGCCAGACATTTTTCTGGTGCGACGCGCCCACCACCACATTGTCCAGCTTGCGCTCGCCCAGGTAAAGCTCGGTGGCGCGGGCAGCAATCACGCTCGGGATGAAGTACTGGGACATGCCGGGGGCAGGCGCAGCGCTGGCAACCGGTGCGGCGCCGGCATTCGCTACCTCGGTCCCCAGCGCCAGCCACTGGTCGACGCTGAGCGACTTCATGTTCACGTTGATCATCATGCCGTCCTCGGGCTCCGGCGCCGGCACGTTGACGCCAATGCCGCCGCGGGTCACGGTCCAGGCGCCGTGCAGCGGCTTTTCGCGCGTGTATTTGGCCGCCATGTTCTTGCCGGCAGTAACGGTGATCTCGTCGCGCGCCACGCCGGCGTCAGTGGCGGCTTTGCCGGCCAGCACGAAATGCACTGGCAAGGGATCGCTGGCAGCCTTGCTAAGGGGCGCCGGAAACGCCAGTCCCAGGCCGGCCAGCGTGGTGTCCACCGTGACCGTGCTGCGGTGGTCGCGCACTTCCACCAGGCCCGTATAGCGTGTGCTGCCCGAGATACGGTCAGCCACGCGCTGCATCGCCGGCATCGGATACGCCTGGCGCAAGCCGTCGGCCGACATGGCGCCGCCAAGTTTGATGACAATTGCGCCGTCAGGCTGCGTGCCGCCGGAAACCGCAAGCGGCCCGCCCAGGAAGCGCGCACCGAGCCCGTTGAGCGCCACGCCGTGCTCGTTGAAGCCGATGCTGCCGGTAGTTTCGTGCATCGTCGGCAAATCGGTCAACAGGCCGATATCGTTGCCCTGCAACTGCAGGGCGCCGGTCACGCCCGCGTCGTGCAAGTGCGCCAGCGGCAGGCGCAGCGACAGCGCCAGGCTGGCGTTGCCGGTGGCCTTGGTGGCTTCGGTAAAGTGGCCGATCCAGCCAAGGACCGGGCTGGCCTCCATGTAGTGCAAAAATTCCTGCAGGGCGCCAGTGGCGGCGCCATCGATTTCCAGCTGCCGGTCGTGCGTGGCGAGGTCCGGAATCACGGCTTTCACCCTGGCCAGCGCAATATTCAATGTGCGCGCCGTGGCCGCGTTGATTTCCATGCGCGTACGGTCGAACACAATGGTGCCGTTGATCTGTTCAGCCAGCGGCCACAGCGGCGATTTGTCGTCCGGCGCGTGGTGCGTTGGGGCGTAGTTCAGCTTGCCATCCTGGATGCGCCCGGCCACGCGGAATTCGCCGCGTGCGCGCTCCTCGGGCGTGTCGGCGCGAAACGGGAAGTGCGCCAGATCCCCGCGCAGGCGCAGCTTTGCGTCGTGCAGGGTGCCGCCAGCCAGCGCGCCGGTCAGCCATTCGTGCAAATGTTCCGGCGTGGCCAGCGGTAAAAAGCGGTTGATCTGTGCAATCTGGAACCCGTCCACGGTTCCCTTCAGGTCGGTCACGCCGGGGCCGCCAGGCTTGTTCGGATCGAGGGAGAGTACGTGCCGGCCCTTTACCGAAGCGCGCAGCGTGCCCTGCACCGCCACTGCCTCATCGACATCGACCTGCAGATGCTGGCCCGGAAACGACCATTTCGCCTTGACGCTCAGTTTGTCGAGCGGAAAGGCATCGTCGGCAAACCACGGCCCCAGGTGCAGCATCGCGTTCTCGCTGGCAATTGCCACGCTGCCGCCCTGCTCGCTGGCGGCAAAAGCGCCGCTGAGATTGTCCACACCGGCCAGCGCTGGCCTGGCCGGCTGTGCGCGCGACGTTGGTGTGGCCGCCACGGCCAAGCGCGCCGGCTGGGCGCTCAGGTGCAGGCCCGCCACGCTGGCCCTGACCTTGAAAGTGGCCTTGGTGGCTGGATAGCGCCCCTGCCAGGACAATGCCAGGTCGTTGACGGTGCCGCGCGGCGCAAAATCGGCCAGCAGCGCACGCTGGTTGCCGGTCAACGGCAGCTGCGCCGCCAGTTCGCCCAGCGCACCGAGGTCGAGCGTGCTGGCGCGCAGGCTGCCCTGCTCCAGCTTGCCGTTACGGGCCGGCACAAACGTTTCCGCGAGCGTCGTGGGCGGCAAGACCAGGCCGGCGCCAGTCGTCAGCGCGAAATTGGTCAGCGTGATGGCGTGGCCGTAGGCGCCCCACGTTGGCTTGCCGCTGGCATTGCCCCCGCGCATTTCTTCGCGGGCGGCCAGGCGCCCGCTCACGCGCGCCAGCGCCAACGGCGGCAGGCCGGGCGCCAGCTGCGCCGAGACGCCGGCCAGGCCGACATCGGCCGTGAAACCGGCCAGGCGCGCCTGGTCGAGTGTCAGCCAGGCGCGCACGGATCCTTTGCCCTGTGTCACCGTAAACGGATAATCGACATACGCTTTCCACGCGGCCAGGTCGGTGTTGCGCACATCGGCATACACGTCGCCGCGCCAGCGCCGTGCGTCGGAGGGATGGCGGGCGAACGGAGGATGGGTGAATCTGGCGCGCACGTCGAGCGGCTGCGCCAGCGCGGCAGGCGGGGTGGCGTGCAAGGCAAAGCGATGGCTGTTCCACTTGTTTTGCAGCACCAGGGAGACGTCGTCGAGGACCAGGGGGGCGGCGCCGCGGCGGGCATCGGTCCAGGTGACGCGCCCCTCGCGGATGACGATCTGGCGCTGGCGCAGCAGCCAGTCGGCGCCGCTGCCGTCGCCTGGTTTGGCGGGATCGATGCGCACGCCCGCCACGAACAGCGCGCCGTCGGCAGTGCGGCGCGCGTCCAGCTGCGGGCGGATAATGTCGAGCGACTCGAAGCGCACTTCGCGCGCCATCACGCTCCACCACGACAGCGTGGCCGATACCGACGGCAGCGCCAGCACTTGCCGGCCCCGGGCATCGCGCAACGTCACATCGCCCAGGAACAGCGATGGACGCAGCCCGTCCCAGGAAGCATAAATGCGGGCAATGCTGACCTGGTTGCCGAGCGCGCGTCCGGCCAGGCGTTCAATTTCAGGCTTGTAGAGGTCGATGTTCGGCAAGACCAGGTAGCGCAGCGCCAGCAACACCACGGCAAAGGCAAAATACACCAGCAAACCAGCCTTGATGACGAAGCCGAGGACGTGATGGGTCGCCAGGTTCACATAACGGTAGCCCGCACGGGCACGCTGCCAGCGCACCAGGACGGGGGCAGGCAGGTGCAAATGCGCGTGATCCGCATGCGGGTCCGGGGTGTCCGTCAAGTTGCTGATAAAGTGGCTCGTCGTGTGGGTTGTTCAACAAGGGGGCCTTGCCGGTGCGGCAGCGCCCCCTTACCATCACGCTGAACCAGCCAGCATGGCGAGCAATTTTACCGCATCGCTGGGCTGGCACCGCGCACATCCATGCCTTCGGACTTTTCCCATGCCCACTGATTTCTCCTGCGCCACGCTTCACTCCCGTTTCCTGCAACGCTGGCTTGCCTTCGATCCCGAACGGGCCGGGCAACTGGCCGCCATGGCCGCGCAGTCGACGGCCACGCTGGACCTGAACGCGGCGCTCGCGGCCGAAGCGGCGGCATTGCCTCCCGACGCACCGCTGGACCGCCCGATGCGCCGGCTGCGCAATGCCCTGGTCGCCACGCTCATTGCCCGCGACCTGGCAGGCAGCGCCGACCTGGACGAAGTCGTCACCGCCATGACGCGCTTCGCCGACTTCGCCATCGCGCGCCACCTCGACGTGCTGATGGCGGCGCAAGTGGCGCTGCACGGCATGCCGACGGGTGAAGAGTCGGGCCGGGCCCAGCACATGATGGTGGTAGCCATGGGCAAGCAGGGCGGCGGTGAACTAAACGTTTCGTCGGACATCGACCTGATTTTCGTGTATCCGGAAAGCGGCGACACGCTGGCCGGCCCGGGTCAGAAAAGCCTGTCGAACCACGAGTTTTTCGTGCGCATGGGCAGGAAACTCATCGGCATCCTGTCGGAAGTGACGCAGGACGGTTTCACGTTCCGCGTCGACATGGCGCTGCGCCCGAACGGCGCCTCCGGGCCGCTGGCGGCCAGCCTCGCCATGGTCGAGGAATACCTGATCGTGCAGGGGCGCGAATGGGAACGCTACGCATGGGTCAAGGCGCGCGCCGTCACCGGCCAAGAGGAAGACATCGCTGCGCTGGACGCCATTGTGCGGCCGTTCGTGTTCCGGCGCTACCTCGATTTCGGCGTGATCGACGCGATCCGCGGCATGCACGCGCAGGTGCGCGCCGAGGTCAACCGCCAGGAACGGCTGCATCCCGACCGCAGCAACAACGTCAAGCTGGGCCGCGGCGGCATCCGCGAAATCGAATTCCTGGCCCAGGTGTTTCAACTCATCCGCGGCGGGCGCGATGCGCCGCTGCGCGAACGGTCCACGCGCGCCACGCTGCGCCTGCTGGGCGAGCGCGAACTGATGCCGCCTGACGCCGTCGAGGGCCTGCTGGCAGCATACACGTTCCTGCGCAACCTGGAGCACCGCCTGCAATATATCGACGACGCCCAGACCCACACGGTGCCGGGCGGCGACGCCGAACGCGCTGCGCTGGCAGCCATGATGGGCCTGCCCGACGGCCCCGCCCTGCTGGCCGCGCTGGCCGACACGCGGGCGTACGTGGCCGGCCAGTTCGACGCGATGTTTTGCGACAAGAGCGGCGGCGGCGCCGAATCGGCCGACCTGCCGAACATGGATATCGGCGCCGACGCGAACGACCAGGACAGCCGCGACAGCGTGGCTGAACGCCTGGCGGCGCTGGGCTTCGACGATCCGCAGGCCGGCGCCGCGCGCCTGGTGTCCACCTGGCAGGCGCCGCGCCTGCAGTCGCTGGGCGACGCCAGCCGGACCCGCCTGCTTGGCCTGATCAACCAGGCCCTGCCGTTGATTGCCCTGGTTACAGCCGAGGCGCAGGTCGGCAGCCAGGCCGCTACGCTGGGGCGCCTGCTCGATTTCTTCGAAGCCATTGCACGGCGCTCTGCCTATCTGGCGCTGTTGACCGAATATCCGCATACGCTCGAGCGCGTGATCCGCATGATGCACGCCAGCGGCTGGGCCGCCACGTTTTTGACGCGCCACCCGATCCTGCTTGACGAACTGATGGACGACCGCAACAGCGACATGCCGGATTTCCCCGCGCTGGGCGCGGCGCTGTCGACCGAGCTCGACGCTGCCGACGGCGACACCGAACGCCAGCTCGACATCCTGCGCGAAACCCACCACGCCTCCCTGTTCCGCCTGCTGGCGCTGGACCTGGGCGGCGAGCTCACTGTCGAACGCCTGGCCGATCATTTGTCGGCGCTGGCCGACGCCATCGTTGCCGCCACCATCCAGGCCGCCTGGAACACGATTGCCACGCGCCACCGACCGGTGCCCCGCTTCGCCGTCATCGCCTACGGCAAGCTGGGCGGCAAGGAACTGGGCTATGTCTCGGACCTGGACGTGATCTTCCTGTTCGACGACGACGACCAGGACGCGCCCGCCAACTACGCCAAGCTGGCCCAGCGTTTCATCACGTGGATGACTGCGCATACCCCGGCCGGTATCCTGTTCGACATCGATACGGCGCTGCGCCCCGACGGCGCCAGCGGCATGCTGGTGTCCTCGGTGGGTGCGTTCGCCCGCTACCAGACCACCTCGGCCTGGCTATGGGAACACCAGGCGCTGACGCGCGCGCGCTTTTGCGCCGGCGACGCGGCCATCGGCGCGCAATTCGAGGCGATCCGCGAGCAGGTCCTGCGCATCGACCGCAGCGCGCGCAACGCGGAACTGGTGGCGGAAGTGACCGCCATGCGCCGCCGCATGCGCGAAGCCCACCCCAACCACACTGCCCTGTTCGACCTCAAGCACGACCACGGCGGCATGATCGACCTGGAATTCATCAGCCAGTACCTGGTGCTGCGCCATGCCTGCGCGTATCCGCAACTGACCATCAACATCGGCAACATCGCCTTGCTGCGCATGTTTGCCGAACTGGGCCTGATCGACGCCACGCTGGCCGACAACGCGGCTGCAGCGTACCGGACCATGCGCCGCCTGCAGCACCAGATGCGCCTGCAGGGCAAGGACAATGCGCGCGTCGCGCCAGGCCTGGTGGAGACGCATGCAGCCAGCGTGAAGTTGCTGTGGGACACCTTGTTCGCCGAATGAGCGCCCCAATCCAATGCGGCCCGCATCAATTTGGTGAGTATTGTGCATTTTGCCTATCCAATATGGATCATCTATTTTTTAGGCATGAAATATTGTTGTTTTTAGGTGGTTTTTCCATGTCATAAGATTGACACATATCAACACCGAGTGGTCTGATACAGACGTATTGACGTTAACCAACTGTCCATAAAACACTGACAAAGTGGGCGGTAAAAACACGTCGGTCGCGTCCTGAAAACTGCTGGCTCTCGCCCGCGGGCATCATTCCACCACTCGGAGAATTCATGCAACAACGCACCAAAATCGCCGTCGCAGTCGCCCTCGCAATGACCACCCTCACCGGCATGGCGCAGGAAGCCGCCATCCAGCGTGTTGAAGTGACCGGATCGCGGATCCGCCAGGTCGACCTGGAAACCGCGCAGCCGCTGCAAGTGATGACCCAGGAACAAATTCAAAAAACCGGCCTGGTCACTGTGGGCGACATCATCAACAACCTGTCGGCGGCCGGCACCCCGGCGTTCAGCAAGGGCTCGACCCTGACGTCCAACCGCGAGCAGGGCGGCCAGTACATCAACATGCGCAACCTGGGCTCGCAGCGCCTGCTGGTGCTGGTCAACGGCAAGCGCTGGACGTCGACGGTCGCAGGCTACACCGACCTGTCGACGATCCCGGCGTCGATGATCGACCGCCTCGAAGTGCTCAAGGACGGCGCCTCGTCGATCTACGGTTCCGATGCGATTGCCGGCGTGGTCAACATCATCCTGAAAAAAACCATGGAAGGCGGCACCGCCAGCGCCTACGTGGGCCAGAACGACAAAGGCGACGGCAAGACCAAGGACTACGCACTCAGCTACGGCGCGAACAGCGACAAGGGTTCGCTGATGTTCAGCCTCACGCACTCGACGCAGGACCCGGTCTGGGCCAAGGACCGCGACATCACAGCGTTCACGTCGGGCCCGGCCCATTACGCCGCCGGCTTCGGCGCCGGTCCATGGGGCCGCATTGCGCCAGTCAACGCCACCACGGGCGCGGCCGTCACCGGCGCGGCGGGTTTCAACCGCTACCTGAACCACACCGGTACGTACGATGGCGCCGGCACCGGCGCCGATGCACGCAACATCGCCAACTACCACCCTTACACGGGTGCGGAAGCCGATACCTTCAACTCCAGCCAGCAAATGATGTACACGTCGCCGACCAAGCTGACGACACTGTTCACCAAGGGCGAAATCGCGCTGCCGTGGAACACGCAGCTCACGACGACCGCGATGTACTCCGAGCGCGCCTCGTCGCGCCAGGTCGCAGGCTATCCGCTGAACAGCCTGACGCAGTCGAAGTTTCCGGTCTATATCGACAAGAACAGCTACTACAACCCGCTCGGCACGTCGCGCGTCGGCGCCGCCGCCCAGGACCTGTTCTTCTACCGCCGTACGGTCGAAGTGCCGCGCGTGACCGACAACGACAACCGCACGCTGCACATCGACGCCGCCCTGTCCGGCGACTTCAACCTGCGCAACCTGCCGTGGAACTGGAATGTCGGCTACAACCACAGCGCCATTTCGGGCAACGTCACGTCGACCGGCAACCTGAACCTGCTGAACCTGAAGAAAGCCGTCGGCCCGTCGTTCCTGAATGGCGCCGGCGTGGTGCAGTGCGGCACGGCCGCGGCGCCGATCGCGCTGGCCGAGTGCACGCCGTTCAACGTCCTGGGCGGCCCGTCGGCATCGAATGCCGCCGCGCTGAACTACGTCATGTCGAACGGGCAAGCCACGTACGGCTCGACCGTCAACAGCGCCACGGCCGACATCGGCGGCGAACTGTTCACCCTGCCTGCGGGCGCCCTGGCGTTTGCCGGCGGCCTTGAACACCGCGAAGTGCGGGGCTACGACCGTCCGGGCCAGTTCGAGCAGTCCGGCTATTCGACCGACCTGGCCGGCAACTCCACGTTCGGCAAATACACCGTCAAGGAAGCGTACCTGGAACTGCAGGTGCCGCTGCTGAAAAGCCTGCCGTTCGCCGAACTGCTGAACCTGAACATCGCGTCGCGCTACTCCGACTACAGCAACTTCGGCAGCACCACCAACAGCAAGGTCAGCTTCATGTGGAAGCCGGTCAAGGACCTGCTCGCGCGCGGTACGTGGGCCGAAGGCTTCCGGGCGCCGACCGTGGGCGACACGTTCGGCGGCGGTTCACAGTCGTACGACAATTACCTCGACTCGTGCGACAGCCTGTACGGCGATGCTGCCGTGAATGCCACCACCAAGGCGAACTGTACCCGCGCCGGCGTTCCGACCAACTTCCGCCAGGTCAACCAGGCCGGCACGCCGGTCCCGGCTGCCGGCGCGCAGACCCCAGTGCCATTCAATACCGGCGCAGGCAATACGTCGCTGGTGCCGGAAACCGCCGTCACCCGTACCTTCGGCCTGGTCTACAGCCCGTCGTACGTGTCGGGCCTGACCATTGGCGTGGACTACTTCGACATCCGCATCCAGAACCGCATCACGGGCGTGTCGGCCAAGTATGAAATCGACCAGTGCTATGTCAGCGGCGTGCAGTCGTTCTGCGACAAGATCACCCGCGACCCGATCACCGGCCAGATCAATTCGCTCTCGCGTGGCAATTCGAACCTGGGTTCGCTGAGCACGAAGGGTATCGACCTGTCGCTGGGCTACCGCCTGCCGCGCACGGCATTCGGCCAGTTCGGCCTGCGCTCGGAAACGACCTATGTCGATGCGTTCACCATCAAGAGCTCGGACACGTCGGTGCCGACAAATTACGCCGGCGAATACCTGTACAACCGCGTCAAGGCCAACGTGGCCCTCGACTGGAGCCTGGGCAACTGGAGCGCCACCTTTGCTTCGCGCTACTACAGCAGCGTCAAGGACCGTTGCTGGACCGTCAGCCCGGCTGTCGAATGCAGCAACCCGGCCGACAAAACGTCGTGGGGCACGGGGTACAACCGCCTCGGCGCGCTGGTCTACAACGACCTGAACGTGACCTACAAGTTCGGCTGGAAAGGCACCCTCGCAGTGGGCGCCAACAACATCTTCGACAAGCAGCCACGCATCGCCTACGGTGCGGCCAGCGCCAACGGCGGCACGTCATCGTCGTCGTCGGTGGACGCCGAACTGCCGATCGACCGTTTCGTCTACGCCCGCTACTCCCAGGCGTTCTGATGCAGCCGATGTAAAGAAGCAAACAGGCCCCGCGCCGGCGCCCTCCAAAAAATGCCCGCCCGGCTCGTCCGGCGGGCATTTTTTTTCGTGGTAACACTACAACACGAAGCTCTCTTCGACGCCGCACAACAGCCTGTGAAATGGGCTTTCTGCTGTGATCGATATGCCGACAATTGTAACCATAAGGTGTCATGCCATGGACAGTTCAGTTCACATTGGCCTGTTACTGATCCTGAAGAAACGTTTCCAATCATGCACTTTGCATAGCGTGCACTATGCCGTCAATGGAACTTGTTGTCATATTTTTCAGTATGTACACATTTACACAACAATGTCACACACATGTCATTTGTCATTGACACATGCATACACGAAATGATTTGATCGTCTCTTCACGCATCAATTTTTCCCGAATTCACACTCGCAACCCGCGATGACTTCCGCGTGGCGGCCCCAATCGGGCCAGCCGCGTTTTACCCTAGGAGTTCTGCAACATGATGGAAACAGTCTTGTCCCGGTCGATCCGCCTGATCTGCCTCGGCGGCGTTACGCTCGGCATGCAAGCCGCGTACGCCCAAACCGCTGCCACCACGGCCGAAGCGCCGCTGCAGCGCGTTGAAGTAACCGGTACGCGTATTCGCCAGGTCGACCTGGAAACGGCACAGCCGATTTCGGTCATGACCTCGGAACAGATTCAAAAAACCGGCCTGGTCACGGTCGGCGATATCCTCAACAACATGGCTGCGGCCGGTTCGCCGGACTTCAGCAAGGGCGGCGCCCTGACTTCCAACCGTGAAAGCGGCGGCCAGTTCGCCAACCTGCGCAACCTCGGCTCGAACCGCCTGCTGACCCTGGTCGACGGCAAGCGCTGGACCGCATCGGTCAACGGCTACACCGACCTGTCGACCATCCCGTCGTCCCTGATCGAGCGCATCGAAGTGCTGAAAGACGGCGCTTCCGCCATCTACGGCTCGGACGCGATCTCAGGCGTCGTCAACATCATCCTGAAAAAAACGATGGAAGGCGGCAACCTGTCCGCGTACGTCGGCCAGAATGACAAGGGCGACGGCAAGGCAAAAGATTTCTCCGTGACCTATGGCGCGAACAGCGACAAGACCTCGCTGATCTTCGGCCTGACGCACACCGAGCAAGGCGCAGTCTGGGCCCGTGACCGTGAAATCACCGCGACCACGTACGGTCCGGAAAATTTCAACGCCGGCTTCGGCGTCAGCCCATGGGGCCGTATTCGCCAGATCAACCCGGCCACCAAACTGGCGACCGGTTTCAACCAGATGATCAACCACACCGGCACCTACGACGGCATCGGCGTGAGCGCACCATCGAACAATTCGGCCAACTACCACGCCTACGCCGGCGCGGATGCCGACCTGTACAACTCGACGCAGCAAATGATGTTCTCGCTGCCGACCAAGCTCGACAGTATCTTCACCAAGGGTTCGGTCGAACTGCCATACGGCATGAAACTGACCAGCACCGCGATGTTCGCCCAGCGCACCTCGAACGCGGAAGTTGCCGGCTACCCATTCAACAGCAACACCCAGCCGACCTTCCCGGTCTACATCGACCGTAACAGCTACTACAACCCGTACGGCAATGCAGCCCTGGGCGGCACCGGCGGCCAGGACCTGTTCTTCTATCGCCGCACGGTCGAAGTGCCACGCGTGACGAACAATGAAAACCGCACCCTGCACATCGACGCTGCGCTGTCCGGCGACTTCACGCTGGCCAACCGCGCGTTCAACTGGGATGTCGGCTACAACCACAGCAAAGTCAACGGCACGGTCACCAGCACCGGCAACCTGAACCTGCTGAACCTGCAAAAAGCCGTCGGCCCATCGTTCATGAACGCTGCCGGCCAGGTCCAGTGCGGTACTGCCGCTTCCCCGATCGCGCTGACGTCGTGCACCCCGTTCGACATCCTGGGCGGCCCTTCGGCCTCGACCCAGCAAGGCCTCGACTACATCATGTCGACCGGCCAGGCCACGTATGGTTCCACCGTCAACAGCGCCACCGCCAACATCGGCGGCGAACTGTTCGCCATGCCGGGCAAAGCCGGCATGGTCAGTTTTGCAGCCGGCCTGGAACACCGTGAAGTGACGGGCTACGACCGTCCGGGCCAATTCGAGCAATCGGGCTACTCGACCGACCTGGCAGCCGACACGACCGAAGGCCGCTACACGGTCAAGGAAGCGTACCTGGAAGTGGCCATTCCCCTGCTGAAGGACCTGCCGTTCGCCCAGCTGCTGTCGCTCGACCTGGCCACGCGCCACTCGGACTACAGCAACTTCGGCATCACCAACAACAGCAAGGCCAGCTTCATGTGGAAGCCGGTCAAGGACCTGCTGGCACGTGGTACCTGGGCTGAAGGCTTCCGCGCACCGACGGTGGGCGACACCTTCGGTGGCGGCCAGCAAACCTACGACACCTACCTCGACCCGTGCGACAGCCGTTTCGGCGCAGCGTCGACCACCCCGGCAGTGGCAGCGCGTTGCGCCGCTGCGGGCGTGCCTGCCAACTTCCGCCAGCTCAATTCGGCCAGCGTGGCTATCAGCGGCGCGGCCGGCGCACAGGGCGCTTACCCGTTCGTCTCCGGCGCCGGCAATGCATCGCTGCAACCTGAAACGTCGGTATCGCGCACGCTGGGCCTGGTCTACAGCCCATCGTTCCTGCCAGGCGCTACCGCGTCGCTGGACTGGTACAAGATCAAGATCGACAACCGCATCACCGCGATCTCGGCAACGTATGTAGCCGACCAGTGCTACCGCGAAGGCGTGCAGTCGTTCTGCTCGTCGATCCAGCGTAACGGCGCCGGCGAAATTTCGAACCTGTCGCGCGGCAACCTGAACCTGGGCAAGCTGGAAGTGCAAGGCCTGGACGCTGCCATCGGCTACCGTTTCCCGACCACCGCCTATGGCCGCTTCGGCCTGCGCTCGGAAGTGTCCTACACCAAGGACTTCAAGGTGCAAAGCGCGCCCGACGCCGAGTTCGAAAACTATGCTGGCGAGTACTACTACAACCGTGTCAAGGCCAACGCTGCACTGGACTGGACGCTGGGCAACTGGTCCGCTACCTGGATGACGCGCTACTACAGCCCGGTCAAGGACCAGTGCTGGGATACGGAAGACCTGTCGTCCTGCAGCAACCCGACTGGCGAAACCTCGTTCTCGACCGGCTACAACAAGCTGGGCGCACTGGTCTACCACGACGTCAACGTCGGTTACAAGTTCGCCTGGAAAGGCCAGCTGCAGATCGGCATGAACAACGTGCTCGACAAGAAGCCACGCATCTCCTACAACGGCGCCGCGTCGTCGTCGTCGGTCGATGCCGACCTGCCAATCGACCGTTTCGTATACGTACGTTACAACCAGGCTTTCTGATTGGCGCGTCCACCAGGACGCTGCTGAAGTGAAGCGCTGAAGTAAAAAGCCCGCCCGGCGTTGCCCGGCGGGCTTTTTTTCTTTGCAGGGCCAGTCCCTTTCCATAACAAACGCGCGCACGCGTAAGCGATCCATGCATATAGCGCAAGTTAATTTTGCCGTGTTACCACATGTGTTGCATGTAACATGAATGAAACATTTAAATTTATGTAAATGACGTGCAGACATTGACCAAGAGTAATCAGAGATGTTTTGATGGCATCCTTCGGCCTGCAACCGCCGAGAACATTGCCCACATTACCTGGAGTATTTTTCATGATTCACGAAACAGTCTTGTCGCGGTCGATCCGCCTGATTTTCCTCGGCGGCGTCTCGCTCGGCATGCACGCTGCGCAAGCGCAGACCGCTGTCGGCACCCCCGAGGCGCCGCTGCAGCGCGTCGAAGTGACCGGCACACGCATTCGCCAGGTCGACCTCGAGACGGCCCAGCCGATCTCGGTCATGACTTCGGAACAGATCCAGAAAACCGGCCTGGTCACGGTCGGCGATATTCTCAACAACATGGCTGCAGCCGGCTCGCCCGACTTCAGCAAGGGCGGCGCATTGACGTCGGACCGCGAAGGCGGCGGCCAGTTCGCCAACCTGCGCAACCTCGGCTCGAACCGCCTGCTGGTGCTGGTCGACGGCAAACGCTGGACGGCATCGGTCAACGGCTATACCGACCTATCGACCATCCCGTCGGCGCTGATCGAGCGCATTGAAATCTTGAAAGACGGCGCTTCCGCCATCTATGGCTCGGACGCGATTTCCGGCGTGGTCAACATCATCCTGAAAAAATCGATGGAAGGCGGCAACCTCTCCGCATACATCGGCCAGAATGACAAGGGCGATGGCAAAGGAAAAGATTTTTCCCTGACTTACGGCGCGAACAGCGACAAGACGTCGCTGATCTTCGGCCTGACCCACACCGAGCAAGGCGCCGTCTGGGCCCGCGACCGTGAAATCACCGCGACCAGCAACGCGCTGCATCCGCTGTCCGCTTTCGGCACGGGCCCATGGGGTCGCATTCGCCAGGTCGGCGCAGGCGGTTCTCCAACCGGTTTCAACCAGGTCCTGAACCACACTGGCACATATGATGGCGTCGGTACGGGAGCAGCGTCGAACAATGCAGCCAACTACCATCCTTCAACCGGTGCGGCCAGCGACCTCTTCAACTCGACCCAGCAGATGATGTTCACGCTGCCGACCAAACTCGACAGCATTTTCACCAAGGGTTCGGTTGAACTGCCTTACGGCATGAAACTGACCAGCACGGCGATGTTTGCGCAGCGTAAGTCCACCGCAGAAGTTGCCGGGTATCCGCTCAACAGCAACAGCCAGCCCGATTACCCGGTCTACATCGACCGTAACAGCTACTACAATCCATACGGCAATGCTGCCTTGGGCGGCACGGGCGGCCAGGACCTGTTCTTCTATCGCCGCACGATCGAACGTCCGCGCGTCACCGAAAATGAAAACCGCACCCTGCACATCGACGCAGCCCTGTCCGGCGACTTCACGCTGGCCAGCCGCGCCTTCAACTGGGATGTCGGCTACAACCACAGCAAAGTCAACGGCACCGTCACCGGTACCGGCAACCTGAACCTGCTGAACCTGAAAAAAGCGGTCGGCCCATCGTTCATGAACGCTTCCGGCCAAGTGCAGTGCGGCAGCGCCACCGCACCGATCGCCCTGGCAGAGTGCACACCGTTCAACATCCTGGGCGGCCCATCGGCGTCCAACGCAGCTGCGCTGGATTACGTCATGTCGACCGGCCAGGCTACCTACGGCTCGACCGTCAACAGCGCTACCGCCAACATCGGCGGCGAACTGTTCGATATGCCTGGCAACGCCGGCAAACTGGGCTTCGCTGCAGGCCTCGAACATCGTGAAGTGACCGGCTACGACCGTCCGGGCCAGTTCGAGCAATCGGGCTACTCGACCGACCCGGCAGGCAACTCCACCAACGGCCGCTATACCGTGAAGGAAGCTTACCTGGAAGTGGCGATCCCGCTGCTGAAAGACCTCCCGTTCGCCCGCCTGTTGTCGCTCGACCTGGCCACGCGCCACTCGGACTACAGCAACTTCGGCATCACGAACAACAGCAAGGCCAGCTTCATGTGGAAGCCGTTCAACGACTTGCTGGCACGCGGCACCTGGGCTGAGGGCTTCCGCGCACCAAGCGTGGGCGACACCTTCGGCGGCGGCCAGCAAACCTACGACGAATACCTCGACCCTTGTGACAGCCGCTTCGGCGCTGCAGCAAGCAACGCCGCCGTGGCGTCGCGTTGCGCCGGTGCCGGCGTGCCTGCCGGCTTCCGCCAGCTCAACCAGGTTGGCAACCCGATCGCAGGCGCTGTCGAAACCCAGGGCGCCTACCCGTTCCAGGCTGGTGCCGGCAATGCATCGCTGCAGCCTGAAACCTCGGTATCGCGTACGCTCGGCCTGGTCTACAGCCCATCGTTCCTGCCGGGCGCAACTGCCTCGCTGGACTGGTACAAGATCAAGATCGACAACCGCATCACCGGCGTTGACGCAACCTATGTGGCCGACCAGTGCTACCGCGAAGGCGTGCAATCGTTCTGTTCATCGATCCAGCGTAACGCTGCCGGCGAAATCTCCAACCTGGAACGCGGCAACGCCAACCTGGGCAAGCTGGAAGTGCAAGGTCTCGACGCCGCCATCGCTTACCGCTTCCCGGCCACGGCTTACGGCCGCTTCGGCCTGCGTTCGGAAATCGCTTACACCAAAGACTTCAAGGTGCAAAGCGCTGTCGATGCCGAATTCGAGAACTATGCTGGCGAGTACTACTACAACCGTGTCAAGGCCAATGCCGCCCTGGACTGGACACTGGGTAACTGGTCCGCGACCTGGATGACGCGTTACTACAGCCCGGTCAAGGACAGCTGCTACGATACGGAAGACCTGGCAACTTGCAGCAACCCGACGGGCACCACCTCGTTCAGCGAGGGCTACAACAAAATCGGCGCGCTGGTCTACAACGACGTCAACCTTGGCTACAAGTTCGCCTGGAAAGGCCAGCTGCAAATCGGCGTGAACAATGTGTTCGACAAGAAGCCGCGCATTACGTACCAGTCCACCGCGTCGTCGTCGGCAGTTGATGCAGACATGCCGATCGACCGTTTCGTGTACGTGCGTTACAACCAGGCTTTCTGATCGGGAGCGCCCCCCCCCCGGGGCGCTGCTGAACTGAAAAGCTGATTGACCAAAGCCCGCCAGGTTTATTCCTGGCGGGTTTTTTTGCATCATGCACCAGGAGAATGTTGCGTGTAACACGCACGAAATAAATTATTCAATATAAACGGTATGTTCTGATTGACCGGCGATCAATCGAAATGTTTTGATGACATTAGTTTTGTAGAAACTGCATCAATCATCATCTCACCTACCGGAGTATTCAATGATTCGTGAAACAGTTCTGTCCCGCACCATCCGCCTGCTGTTTGTCGGTGGCGCCACCTTCGGCATCCAGGCCGCCTCTGCCCAAACCACCGACGTGTCCGCCACTGCGGCGGTCGCCACCGTCCAGGTCACGGGTTCGCGCCTGGCCTCCCCCAACGCCGAATCGTCGACGCCGCTGCAGGTACTGACCGCGGCCGACATTGCCGCATCCGGAGCGGTCAACCTGCAGGACTTGCTGCAGAGAAACCCTACGCTGGGCACGCCGACACTGAGCCGCACCAACTCGAACTTTTTGACTTCCGGCGGCGGCGTGTCCACCGTCAACCTGCGCAACCTGGGCGACTCGCGCACGCTGGTGCTGGTCAACGGCCGCCGGTTCGTCTCGGGCGTGCCGGGCGATACTGCGGTCGACCTGAACACGATTCCAGTGGACTTCATCGAGCGCGTCGAACTGCTTACCGGCGGCGCCTCGGCAACCTACGGTTCGGATGCAGTGGCTGGCGTCGTCAACATCATCCTGAAGCGCAATTTCAGCGGGATCCTGCTTGATGCCTCGAACGGGCGCAGTTCAAAAAGCGACGACCTGAAAAACAAGCTGGCCCTGACGTGGGGGATTACCAGCGAAGACGGCGCCAGCAACCTGATGACGCACTTCGGTTATACGAAACAGGGCGCCGTCAATTCGCGCGACCGCGCCGCGTCGGCCATCGACCAGACGTCGCTTGGCGCGTCGGTCACCGGCGACGTCGCCGACCTGTACACGCCCTTTGCACCGTTCTATTCGAGCTTTGCACCGCAAGGCCGCTTCTTCCGGGCCAATGGCAGCAGCTTCACGTATGACCGCAGCGGTAATATCATCCCGTTTTCGACAAACGGCACCGCGACCCTGGCAGCAACCGGCTTCAACCGGTCGGAATACCGCACCATTGCCGTTCCGACGGAACGGTTCCTGCTGGCCACCAGCGGCAACCTGAAACTGAGCGAGAACCATTCAGCATTTCTGGAAGGCACGTATGCCCAGACCAAGGTCGATACCAACATCGAGCCTTACCCGATGGATTCGGCGGATATCTACCCGGCCAGCTCGGGCGCCGTGCCAGCCGAGTTGCTGGTCAACGGCGTCCTCGTGCGCAATCCCATCGTGCCGCTGGCGCTTTACAACGCCAGCGAAGACTCGGACGGCGACGGCTTGCGTGACTTTAATTTCACGCGCCGCCTGGCCGAGTTCGGTCCACGCCATTCCACCGTCGACCGTGGCACGCTGCGCCTGGCCACCGGCGTCAAAGGCACCGTGTTCGGCAACTGGAATTACGACACCTTCATTTCGTACGGCCGCACCACCGAATCGCAGAATTCGACTGGCCAGGTCAACGTGCTGAACATGCGCAACGCCCTTGAGGCTATCCCTGGTGCGAACGGTACCGTGGTGTGCCGCGATCCCCAGGCAGTGGCCCAGGGCTGCGTGCCGATCAATGTGTTCGGCTACAACACGATCACGCCTGCTGCGTTGAAATACGTGACTGCACCGGGTTCGCTGGCGACCGCCATCACGCAAAAGATGGCGGGTGCATCGATCAGCGGCGACCTGTACGAACTGCCTGCCGGGAAAATCGGCGTCGCCGCCGGCCTCGAATACCGCATCGAAGACTCGAGCAGCGTAGCCGATCCCCTGACCCAGGCCGGCCTGAACGCCGGCAATGCCACGCCGCCGACCTACGGCAAATACAACGTCAAGGAAATCTACGCCGAGACCCGCATCCCGCTGCTCAAGGATGCGCCGTTTGCGCAGAACCTCGACGCGCGTGCGTCGTTCCGCCATGGCGACTATTCGACCGTCGGCAGCGCCAACAGCTGGAATGCCGGCCTCGAATGGAGACCGGTGACGGACCTGAAGTTCCGCGGCACGTATGCCGTATCGACGCGCGCGCCGAACATCAACGAGCTGTACCAGGCGCCAAGCCAGGACTTCCCGTCCGGCCTGGTCGATCCCTGCGTGGGCGTGACCGCAACCAGCGGCGATGCGCGAAGTATCGCCTGCCGCGCTGCGCCCGGCGTGAACGCCAACATCGCCGCCAATGGCGCCTTCACGCTGACGCAGTCCGACCAGCAGGGCATCAGCGGCTACAACCGCGGCAACCCGGCGCTGCAGGCCGAGAAAGGCCGTTCGACGACGGTTGGCGTGGTCATCACTCCGCGTTCCTTTCCGATGTTGAGCAAATTTACCTTCACGGCTGACTATTTCAACATCAAGATCGAAGACGCCATTGTCAGTACCGACCGCCAGTATGCACTGGCGCAATGCTACGGCGGCGATGCCAGCTATTGCAGCTTCATCACGCGCCGCCCGACTGCCGCAGGGGCGAACAGCGCCGGGTCGATCGAATACAGCGACACGGCCGTCACGAATAGCGGCGGGCGCGGCACCCAGGGCATCGACCTGACCACATCGTGGGCGGACCGGGTCGGCCCAGGACGCCTGAGTGCGCAAGTGGCTTACACTTACCTGAGAAAACTCTACACCAGGCCAACACCGGATGCCGAGATCAACGAAGATGCCGGCGAACTGGAATCGCCGCGCAACAAGGCGGTCCTGAATGTGGCGTACAAGGTCGGCCCGTACGGGTTCAGCGGCAGCACCAGCTATACCGGCCGCTCGGCGCTGGACGACCAGTTCCTGGCCGGCTTCGAGAATTTTGGCCAGGCGCCGAAAATCGGCTCGTACACCACCACCGATTTCCAGCTGACCTACGATCTGAAAAAATCGATCCAGTTGTACTTCGGCATGAACAACGCGTTCGACAAGCGCGCGCCGCAAATCATCAGCGGCTTGCCGGGCAACACGACGGGCACCGAAACGGATGCAAGCGCATACGATCCGATTGGCCGCCGCTATTACATCGGCGCGCGCATCCAGTTGTAGGCTGCTGTAACGGGCGTTTCAATCAACGCCGTTCGCGCACGCAGCGAACGGCTTTTTTTCGCGCCGATTGCCTTGCGCAATACTCTTTGCAGGGTTTTACGATCCGTTGTATGTAACATGAATGAAACATTTCTAAAATTTCATTTCTGTTACATGCATTGACCGGCCGTTGCTCTGGGTGGTCTGATGGTTGCTTCCGCTCTGGCACAGCGCGGAGTACAACCACCTACCTGGAGTTATCCCGTGATTCAAGAAACTGTCCTGGCGCGCTCGGTGCGCCTCATGTTGACCAGTGGCGCCATTGGCGCTTCCCTGCTGGCGCAGCCCGCCATCGCCCAGCAGGCCGACGACGCAGCCATCCAGAAAGTCGTCGTCACCGGTTCGGCCATCAAGCGCATCGACGGCGAAACGTCGGTGCCGATCACCGTCCTCAAGATGTCCGACCTGAAAAAACAGGGCATCACGACCATCGAGCAGGTGATGGCCAACATCTCGGCATCGCAATCGTCGACCGGCACCAGCCAGGCGGTTGGCGCCAGCACCGGCGGCGCATCGTTTGCCGACCTGCGCGGCATCGGCGCCAACAAGACCCTGGTCCTGCTGAACGGCCGCCGCCTGGCCAACAACGCGCTGGACAGCTCGGCGCCCGACCTGAACATGATTCCTTTCGCCGCGCTCGAACGCGTCGAGGTGCTGCGCGACGGCGCGTCGTCCCTGTACGGCAGCGATGCAGTCGGCGGCGTCATCAACTTCATCACCCGCAAGGATTTCACCGGCGGTGTGGTCTCCCTGGGCGCCGATTCACCAAAAGCAAGTGGCGGCCTCTCCAAAAACGCCAACGTGGCGTTCGGCACAGGTGACCTGGACGCCGACGGCTTCAACCTGTTCGGCGTGCTGGACCACCAGACCCAGAACAGCGTCAACGGCAGCCAGCGCAGCTACAACACGCGCTTCCCTGGCGGCCTGTCGTCGTCGACCAGCCCGGCCAACTACATCCAGGGCGGCACGACCTACAATCCGCTGGCGCTCTCCGGCGCCGGCTGCGCCTCGGCGCCTCTCCTGATCTCGAATGGCGAGTCGGGTTGCTACATGACGACGTCGCCATACGTTGACTACGTGCCGAAGAGCGAACGCGATTCCGGCCTGTTCAAAGGCACGTTCAAATTACCGCAAGGGCACGAACTGGGCGTTGAATACCTGTTCAGCCGCAGCTCCGTGAAAACCCAGATCGCACCGGTGCCGTATGGCGCGCTGGCCATGACCAGCACGCTGGCGGACGGCACGGCCAATCCGTATTACCCGGCCACTGCTGCACCTGGCCAGATCACGGTCAAATGGCGCGATACGCCCAACGGCCCGCGCACTGACAACAACGTCAACACGCAGCAGCGCCTGGTGACGTCCCTGCAAGGCGTCGTGGCTGGCTGGGATTACCAGACTGCCATTTCGTACAACGAAAACAAGGTCATCGAGAACCTGACCGGCGGCTACTCCAACGGCGACCTCATCACCGCGGGTGTCCTGAACGGCATCATCAACCCGTTTGGCGACCAGACCGCTGCCGGCACCGCCCTGCTGGAAAGCGCCGGCAAGAGCGGCGTCCTGCAGTCGGCCAAAGGCCAGACCGAAAGCTGGGACCTCAATGCCAGCCGCGAATTCGGCGACTGGCTAAGCGCCGGCCGCAATGCCGCCCTGGCCGTTGGCGCGCAGGCGCAGCACCAGTCCTTCACGAACGCTGCCAATACGGCATACGCCCAGCAGGTCATCGCCAGTACCGGTATTGATCCAAACACGTTCAACGCGGGTTCCCGCAATGTGTACGCGCTGTTCGCCGAGCTGAACGTGCCGATCACGAAGGAACTCGATGTCACCCTGGCCGCCCGTGAAGACAAGTACAGCGACTTCGGCAACACCTTCAATCCAAAGGTCAGCTTCCGTTACCAGCCAAGCAAGAAGGTCCTGATGCGCGGTTCGTATTCGACTGGCTTCCGTGCTCCGTCCCTGTATGAAATCAATGCAGCCCAGACGTACACGAACACCACCCAGCAAAGCGACCCGGTCCTGTGCACCGCCACTGCCAAATCGACCTGCAACCAGCAATTCCAGGCGTTGTACGGCGGTAACAAGGACCTGTCGCCAGAGAAATCGAAGAACGCCACGTTCGGCCTCGTGGTCGAGCCGATCGACAACCTGACCCTGGGCGCCGATGTATACTTCATCAAGCTGGAAAACCAGATCGGCTCGCTGTCGGCAGATGACGTCTTCGGCAACGCCACCAAGTACGCCGCGCTGTTCCACCGCAATGCCGCGGGCGAACTGGCAACCGATGGCTCGCAGTGCCCTGACCCGGCCACCTGCGGTTATGTCGACCTGCGCACGCAGAACCTGGGCAACCTGATCACGAACGGTGTCGACCTGACGGCCGCGTATCGCTATCGCACCCCGTCCTACGGCGTGTTCAACTTCGGCATGAACAGCACCTGGGTGCACAAGTACGAGTACCAGAACGAAGCGGGCGGCGAGTGGAACCAGAACGTCGGCACCTACTCCGGCAACAGCCCCGTGTTCCGCTGGCAAAACACTGCCACGGCGAACTGGGTCCTCGGCCAGTGGAGCGCCGGGCTGACCGGCCACTACAAGACCGGCTACACGGAAGACGACTACGACGGCAATGCCGGCGCCCACAAGGTGCCGTCGTATTTCACGGCTGACACCTTCATCGGCTGGACCCAGCCAAAAGGCTACGCGCTGACCTTCGGCATCCGCAACATGTTCGACCGCGCCCCGCCGCTGTCGTACCAGACCACGACGTTCCAGGCTGGCTACGATCCGCGCTACACGGACGTGCTGGGCCGCACTTACTATGTGCGCGCGTCGTACTCGTTCTAAAAAGAATGACGTAAAAAAGCCGCGCGGTGCGAACCGCGCGGCTTTTTTTACTTCCGATGCGTTGAATTACTTCGCGTTCATCAGCGCCACGGTGGTGTCGAGCATGCGGTTCGAGAAACCCCACTCGTTGTCATACCACGACGACACTTTCACGAGACGGCCCGAGACCTTGGTCAGGGTCGAATCGAAATTCGACGACGCCGGGTTGTGGTTGAAGTCGATCGACACGAGGGGTTCGGTCTGGTACGTCAGGATGCCTTTCAACGGGCCTTCGGACGCGGCTTTTTCCATCAGCTGGTTGATTTCTTCAACCGTGGTGTCGCGCTTCGCGATGAAGGTCAGGTCGACCAGCGAAACGTTGATGGTCGGTACGCGGATCGCGAAACCGTCCAGTTTGCCATTGAGTTCCGGCAGGACCAGGCCAACCGCAGCGGCGGCGCCGGTCTTGGTAGGGATCATGCTGTGCGTGGCTGAACGGGCGCGGCGCAGGTCTTCGTGCATGACGTCGGACAGCACCTGGTCGTTGGTGTACGAGTGCACCGTGGTCATCAGGCCGGTTTCCAGGCCGATGGCGTCGTTCAGCGGCTTGACCAGCGGGGCCAGGCAGTTGGTGGTGCACGATGCGTTCGAGATGACGGTGTCGGTGGACTTGAGCACGTCCTGGTTCACGCCGAACACAACCGTTGCGTCGACATCCTTGCCGCCCGGTGCGGAGATGATGACTTTCTTGGCGCCGCCTTTGAGGTGGGCCGAAGCTTTCTCTTTGGTGGTGAAGAAGCCGGTGCATTCCAGCACGACGTCCACGCCAAGCTCGCCCCATGGAATTTCAGCAGGGTTGCGCTGCGCGAACACGCGGATTGGATCGCCATTGACGATCATGTTGTCGCCTTCGACCGTCACTGTGCCGGGAAACTTGCCGTGCACGGTATCGTGGCGGGTCAGGTGGGCGTTCGACTTGGCATCGCCCAGGTCGTTGATGGCGACGATCTGGATGTCCTGTTGTTTGCCGCCTTCGTAGAAAGCGCGCAGTACATTGCGGCCGATGCGGCCATAACCGTTGATTGCAACTTTGATCGTCATGCTTGTACTCCTGATTTAAAAAAAGAAATCGGGGGGACGCCGCGGTGTCTCCTGCGTGCGTCCGTTCTTGTGACTGTTACGCTGCCAGCACGCCCTTGGCCGTGGCCACGACGTTCTCTACGGTGAAACCAAAGTACTTGAACAGCACTGGCGCCGGGGCCGATTCGCCGAACGTATCGAGGCCGACAACTGCGCCTTCCAGGCCGACATACTTGTACCAGAACGCGGTGACGCCAGCTTCGATGGCCACACGCGGCGTGCCGCGCGTCAGCACGCTGGCCTTGTACGCTGCATCCTGGCGGTCGAACACGTCGGTCGACGGCATCGATACCACGCGCACGGCCACGCCCTCGGCTTCAAGTACAGCAGCGGCGTTCATGGCCAGTTCGATTTCGGAACCGGTGGCAATCAAAATCACTTTGGCGTCCGGTGCATCCTTGAGCACGTAACCGCCCCTGGCGATGTCGGCAATTTGCGCTGCATCACGTTCCATGTACGGCAGGTTCTGGCGCGAGAAGATCAGCGTGGATGGGCCATCTTTACGCTGCACTGCCGCGCCCCATGCCACTTGCGACTCGACCGTGTCGCACGGACGCCAGTTGTCCAGGCCCGGAATCAGGCGCAGGGACGAGACGTGCTCGACCGACTGGTGCGTCGGGCCGTCTTCGCCCAGGCCGATCGAATCGTGCGTGAACACGAAAATCGAGCGCAGCTTCATCAGGGACGCCATGCGCAGGGCATTGCGGCTGTAGTCGGAGAAGGTCAGGAACGTGGCGCCGAACGGGATGAAACCGCCGTGCAGGGCGATGCCGTTCATGATGGCGCTCATGCCGAATTCACGCACGCCATAGTTGATGTGGTTGCCTGGTTTGCCGGAGCGCAGGTTGGTCGACTCTTTCCAGTTGGTCAGGTTCGAACCGGTGAGATCGGCCGAGCCGCCCAAAAATTCCGGTAGTACCGGCGCGAGGGCCTGGATGGCGTTCTGGCTGGCCTTGCGGGTGGCGATGGTTTCCTTCTTGTCGACGCAGGCGGCAATCGCGGCGTTCAGCACTTCTTCGAAGTTTGCCGGCAGGTCGCCGGCCATGCGGCGTTCCAGTTCCGCAGCCTGCGCCGGGAAGGCGGCGCGATAGGCGTCGAATTTGGTGTTCCACTCCGCTTCCAGCGCAGCGCCGGCAGCTTTGGCATCCCAGGCGGTGTACAGGTCGGCCGGAATGTCGAACGGGATAGGATCCCACAGCAGGTGCTCGCGCACAGCGGCAATTTCCTTGTCGCCCAGCGCGGCGCCGTGCACCTTGTCGCCGCCCTGCAGGTTCGGCGAACCCTTGCCGATGATGGTCTTGCAGCAGATCAGCGTCGGCTTGTCGGACAACTTGGCTTGCGCGATGGCGGCATCGACTGCTTCCACGTTATGGCCGTCGACGTCGGGGATCACGTTCCAGCCATAGGCGGCAAAGCGGCCCGGGGTGTCGTCGGTGAACCAGCCTTCAACTTTACCGTCGATGGAGATGCCGTTGTCGTCGTACAGCGCGATCAGTTTTTTCAGGCCCAGGGTACCGGCCAGCGAGCACACTTCGTGCGAGATGCCTTCCATCAGGCAGCCGTCGCCCAGGAATGCGTAGGTGTAGTGGTCGACCACTTCATGGCCCGGCTGGTTGAATTCAGCCGCCAGCAGGTACTCGGCCAGCGCCATGCCGACCGCGTTGGCGATGCCCTGGCCCAGCGGGCCGGTGGTGGTTTCCACGCCTGGCGTGATGCCCACTTCCGGGTGGCCCGGGGTCTTCGAATGGAGCTGGCGGAACGCGCGCAGATCGTCCATCGTCAACGCGTAGCCGCTCAGGTGCAGCAAGGCGTAATGCAGCATCGAGCCGTGGCCGTTCGACAGCAGGAAGCGGTCGCGGTTGGCCCAGTGCGGATTGGCAGGGTTGTGGCGGTAGTGACCATCCCACAACGCCACGGCGATGTCGGCCATCCCCATCGGCATGCCCGGATGGCCTGAATTGGCCTTCTGGACAGCATCCATTGCCAGGGCGCGGATCGCATTGGCCATCAAAGTCGTCGTTTGTGTTGGTTTCATGGGTAACTTATTTACTGGAAACAGTATGGCTGAGAAGAAAGGCGGCGGCGCCCGCTGCCGTAAAAAACGCGGTCGGCGTGGCGGCTATAGCCAACTATTTTACCAGACCGGGGCACCTCCGAATTAGAATGCGCCCTCATCACCTGCCCCTTATTTCCTCTTTCAGGAGCCGCATGCCGCGTTTTTACTGTCCCCTGCCCCTCGCCGCCGGCCTCCTGGTCGACTTGCCCGAAGCCGTCGCCCATCACCTGCACGTAGTGCGCCAGCAACCAGGCGCCCAGCTGACGCTGTTCAATGGCCAGGGCGGCCAGTACCGCGCGACGCTGCAGGACGTCGGCAAGCGCCGCGCCAGCGCCCGCGTCGATGCGTTCGAGGACGTCGAGGTCGAGCTCGGCTACGCCATCACGCTGGCGCAGGCGCTGCCGGAAGCGTCGAAGATGGACTGGATCATTGAAAAGGCAGTCGAGCTGGGTGTCGCTGCCATCGTGCCGCTGGCGGCGCAGCGCTGCGTGACGCGCCTGTCCGGCGAGCGTGCCGAAAAACGCCATGCGCACTGGGAAGGGATCATCGTGGCGGCGTCCGAGCAGAGCGGGCGCAACCGGCTGGCCACGCTGGCGCCGCTGGAAGAGGTCGGCAAGTGGCTGGCGCGCCCTGGGGCGGCGCCACGGATTTTGCTCAGTCCGCGCGGGAGCCAGACGCTGGCGGCGTGGGCTGGCGCGCAAACAGCGCAGGATGTCGTGCTGATGGTGGGGCCGGAGGGCGGCTTTTCACCAGCAGAAGAAGATGCGGCGATTGCCGCCGGAGCCATTGCCCTGACGATGGGTCCCCGGGTGCTGCGTACCGAGACGGCGGCACTGGCCGCTGCCGCAGCGCTGCAGGCTGTGTGGGGATAAACTTCACAGACATGAAAAAACCCTCGCGCCGCCTTGGCGCCGCGAGGTGATCAACCGGATTAGTTGAACTTGTGGTCGTAGGTCACGGTGAAACGCAACGAACGTGGGGCCGTGTAGCTCAGTGGAGTTTCGTAGATCGAGCTGATGTTCGCGCCCGAGTTGTACGCTTCGGTCACGGTCTGCACGGTTTGCTTGTTGAACACGTTAAAGACATCCATGCGCAGTTGCAAACCCGTCACACCATCTGGCCTGTAAGCAACGTTCGCATCCAGGCGGATATCGGATGGCAAGCGTCCCAGCGTGCCGCGTGGGGTCAGCACGTTCTGATCGACCGTGGCGCCACCGCAGTAGAACGCTGCGTTGGAATACCCTGGCGAACCATCGTCCAACGGCGAAGTACCGATACAGCTGCGCGGACGTCCCGAGGCTGCCAGGAAGTTACCACCAACCATGATTTCCTTGGTTGCTTCAAAGAAGCCGTACACCTTCAGCTGGTGCTTGCGATCGTTTGGCAGCAAGCCATCGGCGCCGCGCATCAACTCCGGGTAATCCCAGGTCGAGGTTGCGGAGACGTCCGACTGACCATTGTCCGACTTGACCTGGCCTTCGGTATTGCCCGCATTACGCGACAGCGTGTAGTTAGCCTTCACATACCAGCCATTCCGGAACGGATGCTCGGCAAAGAAGTCCAGTGCTGCGTACGTGCGCTTTGGTTTGTCGAAACCCAAATCCGCTGCGGACAGATCTACACGGGTCAGCGCGGCGCCACTGCCTGCGTAATCGACCAGGAAGCTGTTGTTTTCACCAGGATTGAAAGTCTGGCACGAGCTGCCAAAAGCGGCGTTGGTGATCGCGATATTGTGTGAAGCGGCGTACGCCTCCAGCGGGCGCACATCGCAGTAGTCATCGATCGTCGACTTCAGCTTGCGGTAGGTTCCCTTGACGCCGAAGTTCAGGCTGGGCGAAAACGCTTTTTCGAAGCCCAGCGTGACTTCATCCTGGTACGACGGCTTCAAGTCCAGTGCCGACAACGTGGCAAGATTTTTTTCCTGGCCAAATTCGTTGTTGCCCGACAATGGAACAGTCAACTGCGTCAGGCCGGTCGGGGCGCCGTTGGCGTCCACGCCAGTGTAGGTGTAGTACTGGTCGGTAAAAGTCGAACGGCCGGCGCCACGCACGGTGATGTGGGTCGGGATCGGGACCGAATAACGGCCCGCAGTACCGTACACTTTCAACGACGCATCGCCGTTGACGTCCCATGCTGCAGCCAGGCGCGGGTTGATCTGGTTTTTCATATCCAGAAACGTGATTTTATCTTCGTTCTGGTTTTTAAAGGACTCATCACGAACACCGAGGGTGACCAGTACGTTCCTGGTGACCTGGTACTTGTCTTCCAGGTAGAACGCGGTCTGCTCGCCGAAGGAACCGGTGACGTCCGAGAACAGGCTGCGGGCAACATAGTAACCTTGCGAGCTCAGTGCACCAGGTACGGTCGTTGGCGATGGAACGCGGCCGCCCGAAACAGGAATCGAGGTGGTCCGTGGGGTGCCATTCGCATTCAGGGCGCGGAAGTAGTTCCACGTACCGCCACCGGCCTTGTAGACACCGGCGTTATCGGATTGCACCTTGGTCTGGTCCAAACCAGCGCGCAGCGTGTGTTCGCCCAGGCGCCATTCCAGATCGAGACGACCGGATTTGACGATGTCTTTCGAACCATCGACCAGGATATTGCCCGTCTGTGTCTGTGGATTGGCATACACGAAACCAGGTGCGCGGTTGGCTGGCGCCGATACGCTCGAGAAAACGGTTGGGTCATATCCGACAGGGAACTCGTTCGTGTGCGTCGACACGGTGCGGCCATACAGGCCGGTCACTGTCAGGTCCTGGGTCAGGTTGCCCGTGTAGCGCAGCATGTTGGTGCGGCCACCATTGTTGTCGACGTTCTTCAAGATCGAGCTGGAGTTGACGACGGTACCAGCAGTGCGGGTCGCGTAAGAATACGACGAATCTTCACTGGTCACTTCCGGCGTATCGCCCAGCGTAGTGAATTCCAGACGATGGTTATCGGTGATATTCCAGTCGATCTTGCCCATGTACCGCTGGATGTCCGTCTCGCGATGGCGCCAGCCATTGAGAGCATTCGACGTCGCAACACGGCTGCCATTGACATAGCCTTGCTTTGTGTCGTTGGTTTCAATCGCCGCAAACATGAACAGCTTGTCCTGGATGATCGGGCCGCCGACATAGGCACCGTAGATCATGCGTTCCTGGGTGTTCTCGGCCTGGTTGAAACGGATCGTGCCGTCAGTGGCGGCATTCACCGGTGCACCAGTACGGGAGTAGTAGATATCTTTCGGGCGCGCACGCAGACCTTTTGGCTCGATCGCCATCATGGCGCCAGCTTCCCATGTATTGGTACCGCTCTTGGTGGTGATGTTGACGACGCCGCCAACTGAACGGCCGAACTCGGCGCCGAAGCCACCGGTCAGAACCTGGGCTTCAGCGATCGCGCCGAACGGCAGTTGCGAAGCGCCCAGGCCGGTCAGCGGATTGACGACCGGGAAACCGTTGATGTAGTACGAGTTTTCCGAAGCGGCACCGCCACCGAACGAAGAGCCGCCCGCGAAGCGCGTGTCGGCGCGGGTAGTATTTGGCGCCAGCTGGATGATCGCATCGATGTTGCGGGCGATTGGGAGGTTGGCGAGTTGGCGCGAATTGAATGTTGCACCGTTGTTGGTACTGGAAACGTCGATGGTGCGGCGAACGCCGGTCACCTGGACTGTTTGCATTGCACCTGCAACCGGTGCAGCGACAAACACTGCCTCGGAGCCCTGGCCCAGGGAAGCATCGACCTGGACAGTCGCGACGACCTTGGAACCGTCGAGCTGGCTAACCGTGTAGGTACCAGTCGGCAGCGAAGTTGCCTGGAAGCGGCCGGATGCATCCGGCGTCAGCGTACGGCGAATACCCGTTGCTGGATTTTCAACGGTTACTTTGACGTTCGGGCCTGGCGTCACGGTACCGAAAATGGTTCCGGTGGCATTCGATTGCGCAGAAGCGGTCTGGACAACACCTGCGGACAACACAGCGGCGCCGAACGCCAGCGTCAATGCATGTACCAATACGGTTTTCTTAAACATGTAGTTCCCTGATGAGTTTATCGCGTGGCCGTTGTATGGGGGCAATCAGCAAGCGGACATTGCATGCCGCCTGGATTACCCTCTCATTGCGCATTTCGCTCTAATAGGTGAAATGGATCATTTTCTTGGGAGTGATCAAGTATGCGACATACATATAAAACCATGTGGCAACTTCATGCGTCAATATGCATTGAACAATACGACTGATTAACAACAGGAATTTTTTTGAGTGCGTATATGCCGCAATATAAAGGGGCAATCACGCCATATCAGATGGCGCTATCGCACCACATTGAAACGAATATCACCTGCAACTTATCTCGTCGCCAGTGAAACAGCGACGCTTTCGCGTAATTGGCGCACCCTGGAATATAAAAAAAAGGCTCATGCGCCGATGCGCATGAGCCTTTTTATGGAACTTGCAGCAGATTAGTTCTTGCCGCTGTTGTTGACCCCGTTATTCATGGTGCGGTTATTGTCAAACGACTGCAGGTCGACATTACCGGACTCGCCACGAGCGGGCCCTTTTTTTGCGATAAGCGTACCAAGCGGTGTGTACGTCTGTTCGTTCGACGCGCTGGCACTATCTTTGCCGTCGCCGGTGCTGGCACATCCGCCAAGTGCAGCTGCGCTTGCGAGGAGTATCGTGGTCAGGAATTTCATTCACATGCCTTTGTAAAAAGTGATGGTATTCAATTTAACGCCGGCACCAGTATAAGATCGTTCCCGCCGCCATGGACACCGTTCCGGAGAATAAAAAGTGCGCTGATACTCATCGCGCATAAACAAATTAAAAAAGGACGCCGAAGCGTCCTTTTTGAATGGCAGCGGTAAATACCGCTGTCACTTTACCTTGCAATGACCTGATTAAAATACGTAGTTCAGGCCCAGGCTGTAGAAGCGGCCGATGGCGCCAGCCTGGTGCAACGAAGCGTTGTACGCGGTCTGTACCGACGAGTTGCCGTAGGTGTTGAAGTCCAGCGGAGGCGCTTTGTCGAAGGCGTTCAGGATCGAAGCTTTCAGGCTCAGGTTTTCCGTCAGCTTGTAGTTCGCGTTGAAGTTAACCGACGTGAACGAAGGAACGTGGCAGAAGTACTGCGGCTGCGTAGGACCCGTGAAGTACGTACGGCCAGTGATGGTCGCGGACGACGTTGCGCAGTCGGTAGCGCCAACCGATGGATCCAGGCCCGAGAAACCACTGGTGTAGTTGACGGTCGTGGTGAAGTCCAGCGGGCCCTTGGTGTAGGTCACGGCGAACTGACCGCGATCCTTTGGCGAACCGGTCGCACCGGAGACAACCGATGGGCCATGGGTGCCGGCCAGCTGATAGGTTTCGCCAGCAACAGTCTGCTCGTAGCCGAAGGTGTGCGCAAAGCTCACGCTCGCCTTGATGGAACCGGCTTCGCCTGGCAGGCGCATGCGGTAGCTGATATCGGCTTCGATACCGGTGGTCTTGGTCGAACCGCCATTGATGTACGGCGATTGTGCATACAGGATCGGGCCGGCGGCAGGGATACCGACAACCGTATTCGTGCCCACACCGGTGTAGATGTCAACGGGAGTAGCAGGTCCGCGCACGAAGGTCGGAACGTAGCCAAGGTCGTTACCGGCTGCAGTGACGATCTGGTTCGAGACCTTGATGTTGTAGTAGTCCAGCGTGGCGTTGACATTCTTGACTGGCTCGACAACGATACCCAGCGTGAACGACTTCGACTTCTCAGGCGACAGGTCGGTGCTGGTGGTCTGCACGTAGGCTGGCTGCAGTGTGCAGGCGCCAATGGTGCTGCCAGCTGCGGTTGGGTTGGTGGTACCGCCCGGGCACAGGATCGGATCGGCCACGCCGTTGTACGAGAAGAACGAACCGGCATTGCCAGTCTCGGCAGGGTTCGGTGCGCGGAAGCCGCGTGCAAACGTACCACGAACGGCGAATGCCTTCGATGGCGTCCACTTCAACGTTGCTGCTGGCGTGAACGAATTGCCGTAGGTATCGAAGTGGTCATAGCGTGCCGATACGTGGGCTTCCACGTTTTTGATCGGAGTCGCTTGCAGTTCGCCGAAGATCGCGGTGTTGGTTTCGGAACCAGTCACGAAAGCCGAGGTGTTGCCGACCTGGCCATTGGCGGTCAGCGACGATGCCGGGGCATCCCACGTACGCTTGTGGTAGTGAATACCGGTAGCCAGGGCCAGAGGACCGGCGCCGAGCTGCATCAGTTCACGGGAACCGACCATGTCGAAGTAGTTCAGCTCCGAGCTCAGCGAATTCGAGAAACGCGGTGAGACGATGTCAGTCGTGGCCTGCGAGTTGCCACCCAACACGTTGTATTGACCCGCATTGATCAAGCGATACAGTGCTGCACGGTCGACATAACCGCTGTAGTCGATGTCGACTTTCGACTTGGTCATGCCCGCACCGATGCTGGTATTCCAGCCGTAGGCGGTACCGGTCAGGTCCAGGGCGAAGCGGGTGGTGCTGGCTTTGTTGTCCTGCTGCTGGCTGCCGTTCAGGTTAGGAATGTAACCATACAGGCGGGCCGTCGTGCCGAACGTGTTGGTAATACCCTGGCCGACAACTGCGCCCGGGGCAAACGTGGTGGCGGCAACGCGGCCGACGCCGGTACGCAGGACGCCGTTGTTGAGGGTGGTGTTACCGGCGAAGGTCGTCGGCGAAAAGACAGGGCTCGGGCCACGGTTGTTGGTGTTGTCGCGGTTGAACATCGAACCTTTGAAGGCCAATTCCCAATCGCTACCCAACTTCTTGGTCATGCCGACGAGAACGTTCAGGTTCTCGGTTTCAGGCTGGATGAAGCCCGTGGTATCGCGGACAGCGCAGCCGCCAGCACGGTATTTCTCGAAATTGCAGTTCGAATCCAGGAAGCGGAAGTTGGCTGGATTGAGAGTCGGGTTGGTACCGTTAGGGGTGTACAGGAACGGGCTGCTTGCTGCGGTCAGGTTGCCGTTGATCGAAGTCGGTACGCCCAGCGTCAGGTTATTGCCACCGACACTGCGGAAATCGCGATTGGCCCAGACCTGGTCGTCACGGTCGGAAACCTTGATGGCCTTCTGGCCGCGGTATTCCACGGTTGCGAACGCGTTGTAGCCGTCGGTGTCGAGGTCGCCCTTGCCGAATGCGATCGACGCGCGGTTCGTCTTGCCGCCGCCATGCTGCGTGTCGCCGGTTTCAGCCGACAGGCGCACGCCGGTCAGGTTCTTTTTCAGCTTGATGTTGATCACGCCGGCAATCGCGTCCGAACCGTACAGCGACGAGGCGCCGCTTTTCAGTACTTCGATGCTGTCGATGGAGTCAAACGGAATGTTCGAGACGTCGACGAACGAACGCTGCGAATCGTCGCCGATGGCATATGGCGACATGCGGTGGCCGTCGATCAGGACCAGGGTCGAGCCCACGGTCAGACCGCGCAGCGACACGCCGGAAGCGCCGTTGGCGAATGCACCCGAGAAGCCGGTACCCAGGGTACCTGCGCCGTTCGATGCCAGGTCTTGCAACAGTTCGGCGACCGACGTCTTGCCGCTGCGCTGGATCTCTTGTGCCGTGATGACTTGTACTGGTGCTGCGGTTTCAATGTCGGTACGGCTGATCAGGGAACCGGTCACGACGACGCGCTGCGGAGCTGGCTCGGCGCTGGTGGTTTGTGCCATGACTGGGCTGATCGCGGCCATCGACAGGGCGCCGGTGGCAAGCGCGCTGGAGATGGCAAGTGGCATCGACTTCAATTTAAAACTCATGTAGCAACTCCTTGGGGGCGGTATCTCGGATGGTCTGGCTGCTTCACTGCGGATTGCAATCCGTCAGCATCACCTTGTGGGTGTCTTGTATAGAGATGCAGGGATTGATGCCTTGTCATCTCCATGTAATACATAAGACCATGCGCGATGAATGGGCGTCAACATTCAGCCAATTGAAACGTATGCGAGAAACAACACATTTATATGGATTTGTATTATTCATACCTACTGTAGGTAGCAAACCGGCAGGCATGACGACGTTTCTTAGGAGAATAATGCGGTATTTGTCATGGACATATACGAAGCACATAGGGATGCCAGACGTTGTTGGCCCCACTTCGTCCATGACGGTGCAGCTGGAAAGTAATTGCCCGGTTCAAGTGCGCACGTGTTGTAAAAAGACGTCGAACGACGACCATAAACCGAGCTCTACCATCTTGTTGCGCACATTTTTGGTGCAAATTTACTGACGCAGGTAAAAGATTGTGAGTTGCCTTTGAGCACAAACCAATCGTTGTCCGGCAGTTTTGCCTTGGACTACCGACACGCCATTAAAGGGGGAAATCGCCGCGACAAGCCGAGAAAAATAAAACGGCAAGAAATGAAAAAAGGACGCACGCGGCGTCCCTTTTGAACGGGAAGGCTGCACCTGAGTGCTGCCCTCCCTTGTTACGACATCAGAAAACGTAGGCCAGTCCCAGGCTGAAGAAGCGACCGACTGCGCCGGCCTGATGCAGCGACGCATTGTACGAAGTCTGGACGCCCGCATTGCCGTAGGTGCCGACGTCGATCGGCGGCGCCTTGTCGAACAGGTTCAGGATCGTGCCCTTCAGGGTCAGGTTCGGCGACAACTTGTACTGCACGTTCAGGTTGGTGACCGTGAACGATGCAGTATGGCAGTAGTAATCAGGTTGAACCACACCGGCAAAGTAATTGCGGCCGCCAGCGTCCGTACCTGTCGAAGCGCAGTCGGTTGCGCCCACGGATGGGTCAAGTGTCGAGAACGAGCTGGTGTAGTTGACGCTGGCCGTCACGTCCAGCGGACCCTGGTTCCAGTTTAGCGAGAACTGGGCGCGGTCTTTTGGATTGCCGGTTGCGCCGCCCACCACCGAAGGGCCTTGCGTACCTGCCAGCTGATAGCTGGTACCGTTCACGGTCTGCGTGTAGTCGAACGTATGCGCAGCAGAGAGGTCGGCGCGCAGCGTGCCCATGTCACCCGGCAGGCGGAAGCGGTAGTTGATGGCCGCTTCAATACCGCTGGTGGTGGTTTTACCCGCGTTGATGTAGCCCGAGGTAGCGTACAGGATCGGACCGACCGGCGACAGCACCGACGCGATCGAGCCATCGGGCTGGACCGTGTCCATCTGGATCGGCTGTCCGCGCACAAAAGCGGGCACGTAGTTTGGGTCGTTACCGGCCGAACTGACGATCTGGTTGTTCAGCTCGATCTTGTAGTAATCCAGCGTTGCACCCAGGCCGCGGACTGGTTCGAGCACGATGCCCAGGTCATACGACTTGGATTTCTCTGGCGACAGGTCCTGACTGGTCTGCTGAACGAAGACCGGCGTAAAACTGCAGTAGATCGGCACGCTGCCAACGGCTGTCCTGCTGCCGGTTGGGCAAAGAACCGGATCCGTGATGGCGTTATATGAGAAGAACGACCCGGCGCTGCCCGACTCGGACGGGTTCGGCGCACGGAAACCGCGAGCGAAGTTACCGCGCAAGGCGAACTGCTTTGACGGCGTCCATTTGAAGTTGGCGGCCGGCGTGAATGAATTACCGTAGGTATCAAAGTGGTCATAACGGCCGGACACGTTCACCTGGACATTCGTGATCGGCGTGACCTGGATCTCAGCAAAGGCTGCCGAGTTTGTTTCGGTACCGAAAACGAATGGAGACGTACTGGCAACCTGGCCGTTCAAGGTCAGCGCCGATGGCGGCGCATTCCATTCACGCTTGTGGTAATGCAAGCCGCCTGCCAGGACCAGTGGGCCGGCGCCCAGTTGCATCAGTTCGCGGCTGCCGGTGGCGTCGAAGTAATTGAGCGTCGACTCGTTCGTGTTCGAGAACGTCGGCGAAATTGCAGCGATCTGTGCCGGCGAATTTCCGCCCAGGACATTGAATGTGCCATTGACCAGGGCATTGTACAAAGCATTGCGGTCGACGTATCCGCTGTAGTCGATCGCCACCTCGGACTTGGTCATGCCGACTGCCACGCGCGTATCCCAGCCAAAAGCGCTGCCGCTCAGGTCCAGGGCGAAACGGGTCGCTGTGGCAGTATTGTCCGACGTGTTCGTGGGAGCGACACCCGGAATGTAGCCATACAGGCGTGCACGTCCGTTATTTGCTGCAGTGGCGCCCGGCACGAACGGATTGACAATGCCTTGGCCAACCGGCGCACCTGGCGCGAACGTGGTGGAACCGATGGCACCAACGGCTGGGCTCAGCGCGCCGCTTGGGCTCAGCGCATTGTTGCCCGCGAAGCTGGTCGCCGAGAATACTGGCGGCACGCCGCGGTTGTTAAGGCTGTCGCGCTTGAAGAACGAGCCTTTGAAAGTCAGTTCCCAATCGGCGCCCAATTTTTTTGTCATGCCCAGCAATACGTTCAGGTTCTGGACTTCAGGCTGGATAAACGACGATTCATCCTTCACTGCGCACTGGCCGGCCCGGTATTTGGCGTAGTTGCAACTAGCATCCAGGAAGGAAAAATTCGCCGGGTTGCTGGCGCCGCCAGTGCCGCCTGCGTTGTACAGAAACGGTGTACTGGCCTGCGTCAGGAAAGAATTGAGGGAGGTCGGCACTCCCAGGGTCAGGTCGTTACCGCCGCGGGAGCGCCAGTCACGGGTGTTCCAGTCATTGCCTTCGCGATCGGCAATCTTGATGGCGCCCTGTTTGCGCCACTCTGCAGTCACGAACGCATTGTAACCATCTGTATCAAGATCACCGATACCGCTGGAGATGGAGGCGCGCTGGGTTGCGCCCCCGCCGTGCTGGGTGTCACCGCCTTCAACCGAAACGCGGGTGCCCGCAAAGTTCTTCTTGAGCTTGATGTTGACCACGCCGGCCACAGCATCCGAACCGTACAGCGATGATGCGCCGGCTTTCAGAATTTCGATGCTTTCAATGGCATCGAACGGAATGTTCGACACATCGACAAAGGAACGCTGTGCATCGTCGCCCAGAGCATACGGGGCCACACGGTGGCCATCGAGCAGCACGAGGGTGGCGCCCACCGACAGGCCGCGCAGCGAAACACCCGATGCACCGTTCGCAAACGCGCCCGAGAAGCCGGTGCCCAGGGTACCGGCGCCGTTGGAGGCCAGGTCGGACAACAGTTCGGCGACCGATGTCTTGCCGCTGCGCTGAATGTCCGCTGCCGTGATGACTTGCACAGGCGTGCCGGTTTCAACATCGGTACGGCTGATCAGGGAACCGGTTACCACCACACGCTGCGGTGCTGGTTCGGCGCTGGTAGCTTGCGCCATCGCCGGGCTGGCGGCGGCCATCGACAGCGCGCCGGTAGCGATTGCGGTGGAAATAGCGAGGGGCATCGACTTCAATTTGAAACTCATGTAAACATCTCCTTCTGGGGATCTCGGATGGTCTGGCGGGCTGTGTTACAGGGCTGCAGACCCTGCTGTCGCGCCTGATGGGCGTCTGTTCAAGATGAGACTTCATGTGACATCTCTGTTACACATAGGACCACACGCGCCGTTTCAGTGTCAATTTTATTGATACCAGAAGTATGCATGCCGTATAAACGTCTGCTGGATACAACACATTTGAAATGGCACCTCAAAATAACCCCTCCGCCATGCAGCCAGGTGCCGCAACCGATGTTCTTGCTGCAGCCCGAAGCAGGTAAAATAGCGGGTTGCATCCCATCGCCACCTGCTGCCTTCCCGTCCCCATGCTTAGAATCGCCGAACTCAAACTGCCCCTCGACCACCCCAACGATGCACTGCGCGACGCCATCCTGGCGCGCCTGACCATCGCGCCCGAAGCGTTGATCACGTTCGACGTGTTCAAGCGCAGCTACGACGCGCGCAAACGCAGCGCCATCGTGCTGATCTATTCGGTGAACGTGTCGGTGCACGACGAAGCGGGCGTGCTGGCGCGGATGAAACACGACATGCATGTGCAACCGGCGCCGGACACCAACTACCATTTCGTGGCCGGTGGCGAGCGCCTGCAGGGCCATGACGCCAACGAGCGGCCGGTAGTGGTCGGCACCGGGCCGTGCGGCCTGTTCGTGGCGCTGATCCTGGCGCAGATGGGCCTGCGCCCGCTGATTCTCGAGCGCGGCAAGGTGGTGCGCGAACGTACCGTCGACACCTTCGGTTTCTGGCGCAAGCGCGAACTTAATCCCGAGTCGAACGTGCAGTTCGGCGAAGGCGGCGCCGGCACGTTCTCGGACGGCAAGCTGTACATCCAGATCAAGGACCCGAAGCATTACGGGCGCAAGGTGCTGACCGAGTTCGTCAAGGCCGGCGCGCCGGAAGAAATCCTGTACGTCAGCAAACCCCACATCGGCACGTTCCGCCTCGTGAAAATGGTGGAAGAGATGCGCGCAACGATCATTGCGCTGGGCGGGGAATACCGTTTCGATTCCCGCGTGGACGACCTGCTGGTCGACCGCGATGGCAGCGGCGATGGACAAGTGCGCGGCGTGGTGCTGGCCAGCGGCGAACAGATCCGCACGCGCCACGTCGTGATGGCCATTGGCCACAGCGCGCGAGATACCTTTGCCATGCTGTACGAGCGCGGCGTGTATATCGAAGCGAAACCGTTCTCCATCGGCTTTCGCGTCGAGCACCCGCAGTCGCTGATCGATGCGTGCCGCTTCGGCCCGAATGCCGGCAACAAGATCCTGGGTGCGGCCGACTATAAAATCGTGCACCACGCCGCCAATGGCCGCTCGGTCTACAGCTTCTGCATGTGCCCCGGGGGCACCGTGGTGGCGGCCGCATCCGAGCCGGGGCGCGTGGTCACCAACGGCATGAGCCAGTATTCGCGCAACGAAAGAAATGCCAACAGCGCAATCGTGGTCGGCATCACGCCTGCCGATTATCCCGGCCATCCGCTGGCCGGCATCGCGCTGCAGCGCCAGCTGGAAGAGGGCGCGTATGCGCTGGGCGGATCGAACTACAATGCGCCGGGCCAGCTGATGGGCGATTTTGTCCGCGGCGTCGCGTCGACCGAATTCGGTTCGGTGACGCCGTCGTACACGCCGGGCGTGCACCTGACCGACCTGGCGCCGTCGCTGCCTGAATATGCGATTACCGCACTGCGCGAAGCCTTCCCGGCGTTTAACAAGCAGATCCGCGGCTACTACCAGGAAGACGCCGTGCTGACCGGCGTTGAGACGCGCACCTCGTCGCCAATCCGCATCCGGCGCCGTGACGACGACCTGCAAAGCATGAACACGCGCGGCCTGTTTCCGGCTGGCGAAGGTGCAGGCTACGCCGGCGGCATCATGTCGGCGGCCGTGGACGGCATCCGCGTGGCCGAAGCGGTGGCGCTGTCGATGCTCGATACGGTGCCAGGCGTGCCGGCTTGACCGCCAGTTCCCCTGGTGCCAGGCCGAGCGCCCTGCTGCCGGCGCTGGCCCTGTTCGGGTCGATGGTGTCGGTCAACACCGGCGCGGCGTTTGCCAAAGGCCTGTTTCCGCTGGTAGGCAGCGAAGGCGTCACGGCGCTGCGCGTCGGCATTGCCACCATCCTGCTGCTGGCCGCGTTCCGGCCATGGCGCCGCCCGCTGGCGCGCGCCGACATCGGCAACCTGCTCGTCTACGGCCTGATGCTCGGGCTGATGAATTTACTGATCTACGGCGCCTTCAAAACCATCCCCATCGGCGTGGCCGTGGCCATTGAAGTGACCGGCCCGCTGGCTGTCGTGATCCTGCATTCACGCCGCGCGCGCGATTTTGCGTGGGTCGCCTGCGCCGTCGTGGGCCTGTATCTGCTGCTGCCGCTCCGTCACCAGGCGGCGCCCCTCGACCCGCTCGGCGTGGCGTACGCGTTTGGCGCGGCCCTGTGCTGGGCACTGTACATTGTGTTCGGCAAACGCGTGTCGCACATGGACGGCACGCAGGCCGTATCGTGGGGCATGCTGGCCGCCTGCTTCCTGGCGCTGCCGCTGGGCGTGGCGCACGCGGGCGCCAAACTGCTCGCGCCCCCTGTGCTGCTGCTTGGCGTGGCCATCGCCGTACTCTCCAGCGGCATACCCTACCTGCTCGAAATGACCGCCCTGCGCCGCCTGCCCCACCGCGTCTTCGGCATCCTGGTCAGCTCGTCGCCCGCGATCGGCGCCCTGGCCGGCTTCGTGCTGCTGAACGAACGTTTGAGCAGCATGCAATGGCTCGCGATGGCGCTGATCATCGGCGCCTCGGCCGGCAGCGCCGCCACGTCGCGCGACTAGGCCCGCCTGCGCAACCCCAGTCAACGCAACACCAAACCGGGGTCAGGTCTACCAATCTGTCATTTCTGAACTTTTCCCGTTAATTTCTGTCCCGTTAAAGCGCAACACCAAACCGGGGTCAGGTCTACCAATCTGTCATTTCTGAACTTTTCCCGTTAATTTCTGTCCCGTTAAAGCACCCAGGTCAACGAGCTCAACGCAACACCAAACCGGGGTCAGGTCTACCAATCTGTCATTTCTGAACTTTTCCCGTTAATTTCTGTCCCGTTAAAGCACCCAGGTCAACGAGCTCAACAGCAGCGATTGCCCTTTCGCTCCGCGATCGCACGTGTCGTTTATTCGCAGTTCCAGGGTCGCTCGCGATCTTGGACAGAGCGCACGCTTTCATCACGTACTACAGTCGCTGAATGTCCAGACCACTTCGACTCGAATTTGCCGGCGCCCTGTACCACGTGACTTCGCGCGGCGATCGAAAGGACCTCGTTTTCCGCGACGACTCGGACCGTCTTGCGTGGCTGAGCATGCTGGGCAAGGTCTGCAAACAATTCAATTTTGTCGTGCATTCGTTCTGTCAGATGACTAACCACTATCACTTGGTTATCGAGACCATTGATGGAAATTTGGCGCGCGGCATGCGGCAACTGAACGGCGTGTATTCGCAATATTTCAATCGACGCCACGGCTTGGTCGGGCACGTGGTGCAAGGCCGGTACAAAGCAATCCTTGTTCAGAAAGAAAGCTATCTGCTGGAGCTTGCGCGCTACGTCGTCCTCAACCCGATCCGCGCGGGTATGGTGGTGTCGCTTGCCGACTGGGAGTGGAGCAGCCATCCCTATTTCATGCGGACGGAAGGGAAACCGCCCTGGATGGAAACGGACTGGTTACTCAGTCATTTTGGCAATGAGGGCACTGGCGCGCGTTATGCATACAATGCATTTGTGATGAATGGTCGTGGATTACTGAGCCCACTGCGGGAAGTCCGCCACCAAATGCTGTTGGGCGACAGCGCATTTATCGCGAGACACATCAACGCTGCCGAGCCAGACAGGCTTGTCGGTATTGTCAGGGCGCAGCGCCGGTGTATCGCGATGTCCCTCGAAGAGCATGCTGCGCAATACGGTCGTAGCGATGAGGCAGTGGCACGGGCCTATGCGTCGACGGCGTACACGATGCAGCAAATTGCCGATCACTTTGATATTTCGATCAGCACAGTCAGTCGTATCGTAAAGCGTTTCGCCATATAAATTCGACAGCTTTCCGCACCCGCTTTTTTCCTGCATCATCGCCACCCATCCGGTTAATTCACGCGCGCAGGTAACGGAATCGACGCCTCGTTACATGTCATGGTCGCGCCCCTCCTTTTGCTCTCAACATCAGTTATCCAAGCACCGATCTGCTACTCGGCAGTGACAAGAACTCGCCGATTTAGTTCAAAAATGACAGGTTGGTAGACCTGACCCCGACTTGGGCTTGACGGCGCTCGCCGATTTAGTTCAAAAATGACAGGTTGGTAGACCTGACCCCGACTTGGGCTTGACGGCGCTCGCCGATTTAGTTCAAAAATGACAGGTTGGTAGACCTGACCCCGACTTGGGCTTGACGCTCAACATCAA
>Ga0265780_10000402_pt1 | contig 68203 bp, 71 predicted proteins | sample P1T30metagenome_FD_192432 | JGI IMG/M metagenome (GOLD analysis project Ga0265780, IMG submission 192432) | Plant litter microbial communities from East Loma Ridge, Irvine, California - P1 T30 | ecosystem: Environmental > Terrestrial > Plant litter > Unclassified | place: USA: California...
GGGGACGGCGGCTCACCAGACGCCGAGGTCGGACCGACTAGCACGAAGCGCAGGTGCCGCCGGCGTCGCGAGGTCACCTGTCGCCGGAGGTGGACGTCCCCGGCCCTGTCGTTCAGATGCGAGCTTCGTCGCGCTGCGATGGACAGCGACACGCCCGGGCTGTACTGTCTCGTCTCGTGCCGACAGTCGGCACGTTCGTCGCCTCGTCGACGTCGAGCACCCCGAGAGAGGACTCCACCGTGTCGAATCGCACCCTGACCGACATCCGTGCACCGCGCCTCCTCGGGGGCACCGGTCCGAGCCGCTATCTCGCGCAGCACGCACTGCCCGAGCAGCAGCAGATCACCGTGCTCGAACTCGACACCCTCTCGTAGGCCGCCCGCGTCATCCGACGCCCCGCGCCCACGAGGGCCGGGGCGCATCTCTCGCATCCACCGACACTGCAGGGTCGGCGTGCGTCCGTCCGCCCCGGACGACGACACCCCACCCCACAGAGGACCGAGAGGACCATGGAGAAGATCACTGCCCGGCTGTTCAGCTGGGCGAGCCTGCTCGAGGACAAGACCGAGCAGCAGGCCAGGACGACGTCGACGATGCCGTTCATCTACCCGCACCTCGCACTGATGCCCGATGCCCACCTGGGCCTCGGCGCGACCGTCGGGTCGGTGATCCCGACGCTCGGCGCCGTCATGCCGGCCGCCGTCGGCGTCGACATCGGCTGCGGCATGATCGCCGTGCGCACGCAGTTCACGGCGGACGACCTGCCGTCCGACCGCAGGCCCCTGCGTGAGCAGATCGAGCGGGCGGTGCCGACCTCGGCCGGCGCCTACAACCGCAAGGTCGTCGCGACCGCCGAGCCACGCGTCGCGGAGCTCGTGGCGCTGGCCGCCGAGTCCGGCTTCGACCCGGCGTCGTACGCCCGCAACTGGCAGCTGCAGCTCGGCACGCTGGGCAGCGGCAACCACTTCATCGAGGTCAGCCTCGACGAGACGGATGCGGTGTGGCTGTTCCTGCACTCGGGCAGCCGGGGCGTCGGCAACAGGATCGCGCAGGCGCACATCAGGATCGCCCAGGCGGCCATGAAGCGCTGGTGGATCACGCTGCCCGACCCCGACCTCGCCTACCTGGTCGAGGGCACCGCGGAGTTCGACCGGTACATCGCCGAGCTCGGCTGGGCTCAGCGCTTCGCCCTGCTGAACCGCGAGGAGATGATGGACCGGGTCGTGCGCCAGTTCACCGACTGGGTCGGCTCGCCGGTGGAGGAGCAGGAGCGGATCAACTGCCACCACAACTTCACGCAGCGGGAGCGGCACTTCGGCAAGGACGTGTGGCTCAGCCGCAAGGGCGCCATCTCGGCGCGAGCGGGGCAGGCCGGGCTGATCCCCGGCAGCATGGGCACCGCCTCCTACGTCGTCGAGGGCAAGGGTCATCCCGTCGCCCTCGAGTCGTCACCGCACGGCGCCGGGCGGGCGTACTCGCGGAGCGCCGCACGCCGGAAGTTCACGCACGACGAGCTCCGCACCGCGATGGAGGGCATCGAGTACCGCGACACCGACGCGTTCCTCGATGAGATCCCCGCGGCGTACAAGCCCATCGACCAGGTCATGGCCGACGCGGCCGAGCTCGTGACGATCCGGCACACGCTGCGCCAGATCGTCAACGTCAAGGGCGACTAGCCGGGCGCGCAGGAGGTGCGGGTCATCTCGGACGAGGACTCTTCCGGCGGGGAGACCGAGATGATCCGACACCTGCGAACCGGGGTCGGCCCCACAGGAGGTCGCGCGGTCTCCGTCGTGCGAGGGATATTCCCCGTGCGGTGAGCGACGATCCAGGGCCCGGTGCCAGGGTGAGGGGCATGCGTGTTCGTCTGAGCCCCCTCGTCGCCACCGCGTCAGCCGCCCTCCTGGTCGTCGGTCTCGCCGGCTGCACCTCCGAGGGCGCGGCGCCGCCCACCGAGACCGTCACGGCGACGGAGACCGTGACACCGACACCGACACCGGCGCCCACGGCATCCGGAACCCCAGCCCCGGCGCCCGCTCCCAGCGCCCCGGTGACGTCGACGCCCGGCCCTGACGGGGCCTCCGGAGGCGGGGGAGACCTCGGCGACGGGGCGGCAGGCTCCGTGGGCGACCGCTGCACCGTCGACGAGCTGCAGGGCGGCATCGACGACGGAGGCGGTGGTGCCGCCGGCAGCGTCGGAGTCGCACTCATCCTCACGAACGTCGGCGACCGCACCTGCGAGCTGCAGGGGTGGCCCGGCGTCTCGTTCGTCGGCGGCGGCGACGGCACCCAGCTCGGAGCCTCCGCGACACTGGACCGCTCCACGGCGCATCCGACCGTCGAGATCGCCCCCGGCGGCTACGCCCAGGCCATCCTGACGATGGTGCAGGCGGGGAACTACGACGACGCCGAGTGCGAGCCCCAGCAGAGCGAGGGATTCCGCGTCTACCCGCCCGGATCGACGGCGTCGCTGTACATCGAGGCCGGGGGACGGCTCTTCACGGCCTGCACCTCCCCTGACGTGCAGCAGCTCTCGGTCGGGGCGATCGAGCCCGGCCCCTGACCGCCGGTCCGCCGTCCGGCCCGATCCGAGCACCATCGAGAGGAACCCCCATGCCCGCCAGATCGCGATCCCGGGTCCTCGCCGCGCTCGTCATCGGTGTCGTCGTGGCGGGCGCGGCCTCCGGGTGCACGAGCGTGCCCGGAGACGCCGACGGGCACTCGACCGGCGCCGGTCCCTCCGTCGCCGCGTCGCCGACGGCGGAATCGGAGACCCCCTCAGGAGGCGCGGAGGCCGGCTCGGACGCGCTGCCCCTCCCTCGCGACGAGATACCCGACTGGGCGGCGACGGCCCTCCCTCCGCAGGGCGCGGCGCCTCGCGTGATCGCTCAGAGCGGGGGGCTCGGCCCCGGCACGTCGACTCGGCTCACCGTGTCCGCGCCGGAGGCGCCCGCGGGTCGATACGCCGTCGACGTGGCGTGCCTCGGCGCCGGGACCGTCACCGTCCACCTGACGGAGCCCGAGGACGCCGCCTCTCCGGACGCCCCCGACGCGACCTGCTCTGATGAGACGATCAGCTTCGAGTACGACAGCAGCCCCGATGCGCCTCGCCTCAGCCTCGGCCTCGTCGGCGATCCGACCGTCTACGCCGTGGCCGTCGCGCCCGTGACGGACTGATCGGTCGCCCCCGGGTCCGGCCGGGCCGCACGCCGATGGGCGGCGCACCGCCGCGCGGCGTAGCGTCCACTGCTGTCGCCCGATGCACCTAGCGCTTCGGACTCACCGCACGGTCGGCCCGACACCGTGCGACGCGGCAGGCGTCCCTCGTGGCCCGAACCACGAGGGACGCCACCCCCTGTACCCCTCGCATTGCCAGCTAGGCGACACCTGTCGCGCGTAGTTTGGGAGCGTCGATCGGGGATTCGGGTCCTCGGCCGACGGGCGGGGCCACCACGTCGGGTACGTGATGCCGGCCCCGCCGCCTCTGTCCTCAGGGTCTGCGCGATGTGGCGTGTCGCGCTCCCTCGGGCTGTTCAGGCGTCAGCCGTTCCCGCCCTCCCTTCAGGTCTCGAACTCGCCCTCGAGGGGACCGCGGGGTGATCGTCCGGCCGTGACGATCCGCGTCCGGACTTCCCGTCGTGTCGGGAGTCGGCGTCTTCGGCTGGGTCTGGCCTTCCGCTAGTCGGGGCGTCCGTTCTGCGGTTCGTCCGTCGGGACGAGCACGTCGCCCACCACGACCTCGGTGTTGCAGTCGAAGGGGCCGGCGGTGGCGGGTCGCGAGATCTGCCACCAGCGCCGGTCGAAGCGGTCGCAGACGGCGCTGGTGGCGTCGCCGGCGACGGCGACGTACTCGAGCGTGCCGCCCGGAGTCTCGCGGACGACTCCGGCAGCACCTTCCCTCTCGCCTCGATCGACGATGGACGCGGCCGTCGGTGCAGGCGTCGGAAGCGCGTCAGTCGCGCTCTGCGGAGTGGCCGAAGCCGAGGGGGTGGTGGGCGGGGGCGCCGAGTCGCTCGTGCACGAAGCGGATGCGAGCACCAGCGCCGCAGCGAATACAGGAGTCACCAGCCGGAATCTCATCGTCACACGATGAACTTAGGTCACTAGCCCTGCCCACTCGTGCAATGTCTTCCGTCCTCCGAGCGCGTGCTCGGCGAGTTCCGGGGCGGCATCGCGGCCGGTGAAGAGCGGGGTGACCGGTGTCGAACGTTCTCGCCCGCGAGAATCAGTCCACTTCACGGACGGCCAGGGCGTTATCGATGTGATGGAGGCGCGAGGCACGCTCCGTGACCACAGCTGGCCGGAGACGACCATCTCGTCGCGACGGAGGACGATCCGCACCCGGTGGTTGCGAATCGCCGCCACGACTCCGATGACTGCTGCTGAGGCTCCCGTGACGGTCTGAGGCCAGCCCGGGGAGACCCAGGTGCCCTGCCAGATCGAGACCCCTCCGGCGACGATCAGGAACAGGGCCGCCCCGAGACCCATCCGTCTGGCGAGTCGCAGCGGCCGGATGACGATGTCCGAGCCTGGGTCCCGGTCCTCGGAGTCCATGCACATCAGAGAACTCCCGCATGAGGCGCATGTCAAACGGTGAACAGGGTCGACATCATCAACAGCACCATCAGTCCGAGCATCGTCCGCTCGATCACGACACTGGATCGGTGTCGTCGGGCGAGTGCCTGCACGACCCTGCGCTTCCGGGTGCCGGGTGCTAGCTTCCCGCCATGACCTGGCCCGCCGTGCACATCTCGCGACCCTTCGACCATGACGTCGAGACGGTGTCCGGGGTCGCCGGGCATCCGGAGGATCTCCCCCTCTGGGCGGCCGGTCTCAGCGCCGGCATCCGAGAGGAGGACGGGCGATGGTTCACGGACTCGCCCATGGGCGTCGTCGAGGTGGCCTTCACCGGCCCGGTCGCGTCGGGGATCCTCGATCACGACGTGACCCTGCCGGATGGGACGGTCGTGCGGAACGCCTTCCGGGTCGTCGCCAACGATGGCGGCAGTGAGGCGATCTTCACCCTGTTCCGCCGCGACGGCATGTCCGAGGCCGAGTTCCAGGCCGACGCCGACGCCGTCCGCGGCGACCTCGACAGGCTGGCGCTGCTGCTCGAGAAGCGCTTCCCGTCCGCCCGGTAGGCGGTCCCGCCCCCGCCCCGTGTCGAGCGCGATGCCGGACGGGTCCGCGGACCTCGTCAGGGACGAGGTGACCGGGCTCAGTGCCCGGCGCCGAGCTCGCCGGCGAGGCGGGCGTGCATCCCGCGGGAGGCCTCGTTCATGCCCTCGATGACGGCGCGTTTGCCGTGCCGGTCGTACCTGGTCGTGATCGCATCGAGCGCTGCCACGGTGGAGGCGTCCCAGATGTGCGAGCCGGAGAGGTCGATGACGACGTCCTCCGGGTCGTCGGCGTACTCGAACCGGGTGGTGAGGTCGTTGCTCGAGGCGAAGAACAGCGCGCCGGTGACCGTGTAGCGGGCTCGGCCGTCGCCCTCGTCGTTCGTCGCGAGCGTCCGCTCGACCGTCGCGAGGTGCGCCACCCGGTGGGCGAAGACGATCATCGCGGCCACGACGCCGAGCACGACGCCGATCGCGAGGTTGTGCGTGATCACGACCACGGCGACCGTGAGCGCCATGACGATCGTCTCGCCGAGCGGCATCCGCCGGAGTGTCGACGGCCGGATGCTGTGCCAGTCGAAGGTGCCCACGGAGACCATGATCATGACCGCCACGAGGGCCGCCATGGGGATCATCGCCACGACGTCGCCCAGGCCGACGACGAGGATCAGCAGGAAGACGCCCGCCATGAAGGTCGAGATGCGGGTGCGGGCGCCGGAGGCCTTGACGTTGATCATCGTCTGGCCGATCATCGCGCAGCCGCCCATCCCCCCGAAGAGGCCGGAGAGGATGTTCGCCCCGCCCTGGCCGAGGGTCTCGCGGGTCTTGCCGGAGCGGGTGTCGGTGATGTCGTCGACGAGCTTGGCGGTCATGAGCGACTCGAGGATCCCGACGAGCGCCAGTGCGACGGCGTAGGGGGCGATGATCGTGAACGTCTCGAGGGTGAGCGGCACCGACGGGAGGAGCAGCGACGGCAGGCTGTCGGGCAGCTCGCCCTGATCGCCGACGGTCGGGACGGCGATCGCAGCGGTCACGGTCGCCGCCGTGAGCAGCACGATCGCCACCAGCGGTGCCGGGACGACCCTGGTCAGGCGCGGCACGAACACCATGATGCCGATGCCGACCGCCACCATCGGGTAGACGATCCAGGGCACGTCGACGAGGTTCGGCAGCTGTGCCGTGAAGATGAGGATCGCGAGCGCGTTGACGAAGCCGACCATGACGCTGCGCGGGATGAAGCGCATGAGCTTCGCCACGCCGAGCAGGCCCAGCGCGACCTGGAGGACCCCGCCGAGGATGACCGTCGCGATGAAGTAGTCGACCCCGTGCTCGCGCGCGACCGGGGCGATGACGAGCGCGATCGCACCGGTCGCCGCGGTGATCATCGCCGGCCGGCCTCCGAGGAACGCGATCGACACCGCCATGACGAAGGAGGAGAACAGGCCGACCCGCGGATCGACGCCGGCGATGATCGAGAACGAGATCGCCTCGGGGATGAGGGCCAACGCGACGACCAGGCCGGCGAGCACCTCCCGGCTGAGGATCCTCGGGCTGCGCAGGGCGGTCAGCACCGAGGGCTCGGCGCGAGACCGGGCCGAGACGGGCGCTTCGGGGGAGATGGTCATGGGGGCTCCTGACGGAGACGGGGCTCTCGTCGTGGGAGCCGATCGGATGATGTCGGGGGTCGGGCGCGTCATCGCGCACGTCGCCTGCTCGACCGCACCGGAGAGCGCGGGAGAATGGCGGAGGAGGTCACGTCGACCGGCTGTCCAGCCGGTGACCAGAACTCTACCCTAACGTAAGGGTCGATTTGGAGAGGCGGTGTCCGATGGTCTCCGGGCGCAGCATGATGCACATCGGCGAACTCGCCGAGCGGTCCGGGATGTCGCTGCGGAGTCTGCGGCACTACGACGAGATCGGCCTCGTGTCCGCCTCCGGCCGGACCGAGGGCGGGTTCCGCCTCTACACCGAGACCGACTACGACCGGCTCATCCTGATCCGGCGGATGAAGCCTCTCGGCTTCAGTCTCGACGAGATGGCCGACCTCCTGCGCATCATCGACGCACTCGAGGAGGACCCCGACGGCACCGATCGATCGGAGCTGCGGGCCGGACTGACCGGCTTCATCGAGCAGGCGGTCGAGCGGCGGGAGAAGCTGCGCCGTCAGCTCGACATGGCCGACGAATTCGTGGAGCTCCTCCGCACCCGCTGACGCTCGGCCGGGCGTCACCTGGTCCTGGCGGCGGATGTCCTGGGAGCACGGTCTAGGTTGGGCCCGGGGCACCCACGGAAGGAACCGCCATGAGCATGGAAGGCGCGGCCTGGAGCTCGCTCTACAAGATCTCGACCGCCCGAGACGGCGATCACGGCTTCTCCCGCGAGTCCGTCCGCCGGATCATGACGTTCGCCGTGCCGTACCGCTCCAAGCTGGTGGTCTTCATCATCCTCTCCGTCGTGGGCGCGTTCCTCGCGGTCGCGACGCCGGTCCTCGCCGGTCGGGTGGTCGACGTGATCGTCGCCCGCGGCGCGGTCTCCACGATCGTCCGGCTCGCGGTCGTCATCGCCCTCGTGGCCGTGGCCGACGCCGCCGTGTCGCTCGTGACGCGCTGGTACTCGGCACGGATCGGCGAGGGCGTGATCCTCGACCTCCGCACCGCCGTGTTCGACCACGTGCAGAAGATGCCGATCGCGTTCTTCACGCGCACGCGGACGGGCGCCCTCGTGAGCCGTCTCAACAACGACGTGATCGGTGCGCAGCAGGCCTTCAGCGGCACGCTGTCGGGGGTGGTCACGAACCTCGTGGCGCTGGTCCTCACCTTGAGCGTCATGCTCAGCACGTCCTGGCTCGTGACGGTGCTCGCGGTCGTCATGCTCCCGATCTTCCTCGTGCCCGCGCGCCGCATGGGCAGCCGTCTCGCCGCCCTGCGCCGCGAGGCCGCCGATCACAACTCCGCCATGAGCACCCAGATGACCGAGCGCTTCTCGGCGCCCGGAGCCACCCTCGTCAAGCTCTTCGGCCGCCCGGACGAGGAGTCGGCGGAGTTCCGCGTCCGCGCCGCCCGCGTCCGCGACATCGGGGTCCGGACCGCGCTCCTGCAGTTCGTCTTCGTCACCGCGTTGACCCTCGTCTCCGCCCTCGCCCTGGCGCTCGTCTACGGGCTCGGCGGTGCCCTCGCGCTCGCCGACCAGCTCGACACGGGCGAGGTGGTCACCCTGGCTCTCCTCCTCACCCGCCTGTACGTGCCCCTCACCGGTCTCGCGAACGCGCGGGTGGAGATCATGAGCGCCGTGGTCAGCTTCGAGCGCGTCTTCGAGGTGCTCGACCTGGAGCCGCTCATCCGCGAGAAGCCCGACGCCGCCTCCGTGCCCGAGGGCCCGGTGAGCGTCGAGTTCGACGACGTCCGCTTCGCGTACCCGTCCGCCGACAAGGTGTCGCTCGCCTCGCTCGAGGAGGTCGCGACGCTCGACACCCGCGGCGGTGAGGAGGTGCTGCACGGCGTGTCGTTCCGCATCGAGCCGGGGCAGACCGTCGCCCTCGTCGGCACGTCCGGTGCCGGCAAGTCGACGATCGCGCAGCTGCTCTCGCGCCTGTACGACGTCGACGGCGGCGCGGTGCGGCTCGCGGGGACGGACGTGCGCGACGTGACCTTCGCCTCGATGCGCCACACCCTCGGGATGGTGACGCAGGACGGCCACCTGTTCCACGAGACCATCCTGTCCAACCTGCGCCTCGCGAGGCCCGAGGCGTCCGAGGACGAGGTCTGGGACGCCGTCCGCCGCGCCCGCCTCGAACCGCTCATCCGGTCGCTGCCCGATCAGCTGGACACCATGGTGGGCGAGCGCGGCTACCGGCTGTCCGGGGGAGAGCGCCAGCGGATGACCATCGCGAGGCTCCTGCTCGCCCAGCCGCGGGTCGTCATCCTCGACGAGGCGACCGCCGCGCTCGACTCGACGTCGGAGGCCGCCGTGCAGGCCGCGCTCAGCGAGGCGCTCGAGGGCCGGACGGCGATGGTGATCGCGCACCGTCTCTCCACCATCCGCAGCGCCGATCAGATCCTCGTGATCGAGGACGGCTCGATCGTCGAGCGCGGCACGCACGAGGAGCTGCTCGCCGCGGAGGGGCGCTACGAGGAGCTGCACCGGACCCAGTTCGCCGTGCAGAAGAACGTCGCGGCCGACGAGGAGGCGCGGAGCGGGTCGTAGCCCCGAGCCCCGAGCCCCGCCGCGGCGGGGAGCGAGCAGACTGGGCTGATCCTCCTCGAAGAAAGAAGACCATGTCAGCGCTGACAGTCCTGTTCATCGGCGGCACCGGCATCATCAGCTCGGCGGCCGCCGTCCGAGCCGTCGAGCTCGGTCACCGAGTCACCCTGCTCAATCGGGGGTCGTCCTCGCTCCGACCCGCGCCTCCCGGAGTCGAGGTGCTGACCGGCGACGTCGCGGATCCGGCTTCGATCCGCCGGGCCCTCGGCGACCGGTCGTTCGACGTCGTCGTCGACTTCGTCGCCTTCACCCCCGACCAGGTGCAGGCCGACATCGACCTCTTCACCGGTCGCACCGGCCAGTACGTGTTCATCAGTTCGGCGTCGGCCTATCAGAAGCCGGTCGCCGCGCTGCCGATCCGCGAGTCGTCGCCGCTGCGCAACCCGTTCTGGCAGTACTCCCGCGACAAGATCGCCTGCGAGGACCTCCTCGTCGGCGCCTACCGCGATCAGGGCTTCCCGGTCACGATCATCCGGCCCTCGCACACCTACGACCGCACCTCCCTCCCCGTCACCGGCGGCTGGACCGTCGTCGACCGGATGCGCCGCGGCCTCGAGGTCGTCGTCCCGGGCGACGGGACGTCGCTCTGGACCCTCACGCATCACGTCGACTTCGCACGGGCGTTCGTCGGACTGCTGGGACTCCCGGCCGCGGTCGGCGACGTGTTCCACATCACCTCCGACGAGGCCCTGCCGTGGGACCAGATCTACACGACCCTCGCCGCCGCGGCCGGGGTCGACGACCCGAGGCTCGTCCACGTGGCGAGCGAGAGCGTCGCCGTCGTCGAGCCCGAGTGGGGCCCGGGGCTCCTCGGCGACAAGGCGCACTCGGTCGTGTTCGACAACTCGAAGGTCAAGGCGTTCGTCCCCGGCTGGCAGGCGACGACGTCGTGGGCCACGGGCGCTCGCGAGATCATCGAGTGGTTCGACGACGACTCGTCACGTCGCGAGACCGACCCGGCGGCGGAACGGGCCTTCGACCGCCTCCTCGCGGGCGCTCGCGGCTTCGGCGGACAGGGAGAGGACCCCCTCGGCACCGGCGAGTGAGACACGGCCGACGCGACGGGGATCAGAGCCGTCGCGGTGGCCGGTCGGGGTGGACGGTCGGTCCCGAAACCGAGGCCGTTCCGGCGCGTGAACCGCGCGCCTCCCTGGATGATTACAACGCATGGACCTCGGGTTGTCGACGTGGCCGTGAACGTCCCTCGCAATTCGTACAGAGGCGTCGACGGAACCCGCTCATCACCCCGCGGATGCCTCTCGGACCGCGGCGTCCGGCACATCGGCGCGGAGGCGCCGCACGCTCGGTGCCGAGAGCGCTGCCGCGGTCGCGAGGACGATGACGAGTGCGCACGCGACGAGCGTCGACCGCGCGCCGAACACGTGCGCGGCCGGGCCCACGAGGATCTCGCCGAGGGGGATGGCGACGAACGAGCCGACCATGTCGTACGAGTACACCCGGGCCAGCGCCTCCCGGGGGATGCGGGTCTGCAGCGACTGATCCCACGAGATGGCGAAGATCTCGAGGGCGACGCCCCCGAGCAGGAAGGCCGCGACGAGCACCGGCAGGGCGGGAGCCAGCCCGAGGGTCGCGACCGGCACCGCGGTCACGGCCATGAGCCCCACCCCGACGGCCAGTGCCCGCCGCGGGCGCCAGCGGAGGGCCACGAGCGCCCCGACGGCCAGGCCGACGGTCTGGGCCGCGACGACGAGGCCCCAGGCGGCGCGCCCGAACGACTCGTCGGCGACGACGGGGCCGAGCACCGTCGTCGCTCCGACGAAGGCGGCGTTGAGGACGGCGAACTGCGCGACCACGATCCACACCCACGAGCGGCGGGTGAACTCGTGCCAGCCCTCGCGCAGGTCGGCGAGCACCGTCGTCGGCCCTCCGCCCTCCGAGACCGGGCGAGCCGCCGCGGGCAGTCGCAGTCGCGCGAAGAGGGCGCCGGCCACGGCGAAGCCCGCCGCGTCGACGGCGAGCCCCCACCCCGGTCCGACGACGGCGACGAGACCGGCTCCGGCGGAGGCGCCGAGGATGCCGCCCGTGCTCAGTCCCAGCCGGAGGAGCGCGTTCGCCGGTCGCAGCAGCGCCGACGGAACCGTCTCGGGCACCAGCGCCGCGGCCGCCGGCAGGCTGACGGCGGCGACCGCTCCGTTCAGCACGCTCAACACCACGAGCAGCGGGATCGTCGCCGCCCCGGTGATGACGAGCGCGGCGACCACGGCCTGGGTCGCCGCGGCCGCCAGGGAGGCTCCCACGAGCACGACGTCGCGCGGCAGCCGGTCGGCGATCACGCCGCCGAGCAGCAGCACCGCCACGTTCGCGATCGACCGGGCGGCGACGACGAGGCCCAGGTCGGCCGCCGAGCCCGTGAGGTCGAGCACGGCGAAGGCCAGTGCGATGGGTGCCACGGAGTTGCCGAGGATGCTGGTCGTCCGCGCGGCGAGCAGCCACCGGAAGGCGCGATGCGCGAGGGGACCGCCTCGCGCGCCGGCGGTTCCGGAAGCCGAGGAGGCGCCTCCTCGGTCTCCGGTCATCGTCGCCTCATCGGGAACAGCGCCGCCGTCATCGACACGGGCCGCGTGCCCGGCGTGCGCGGGGGCTGCGCCGCCGCGTGCAGGAGGGACGACGCCTGGCCCACGTGATGGACGACGCGACGCCAGGTCTCGGGGTCGACCCACAGCTCGGCGTCGGTCGAGATCTGGTGCCCTCCGGTCCTGAGGCGCGAGCGCCGACGGAGCTCGTCGACGAGAGCCTCGACGTATTCGGCACGCAGGTCGTCGCCCGCGACGGCCGGAGTCGGCTCGGGCGGGAACGGCCGCGCCGACGACAGATGCCGGTAGCGCTTCGCGTCGCCGCCCCGGATCCGCACCACGTCGACGACGGTCACGAGCCCGACGCGCTCGAGGACGCGCAGGTGGTAGCTCGCGGTCGCCTGCGAGACCCCCAGCTCGCGTCCGGACTCGGCGGCGCTCATGGCCGCCCCCGTCAGGAGCGAGAGGAGGCGGAGGCGGATCGGGTGAGCGGTGGCGCGCAGTTCGTCGAGGTCGGACATGCGGCAATCGTGGGCGCTCGCCGGCCGACCGTCAAATGTCTCTTTGGGGGTCGTGGCGGGAGACGAGGAGGCGCCCCGCTCGGATGTCGAGCGGGGCGCCTCGGGGGATGGTGCGGCGGTGCGAACGGATCAGGTGCGGTCGCGGCCTGTCCGGTCGTCCGCGCTGCTGCCGGGTGCGGCCCCCTCGGCCACGGTCGCGTCGGACTCGGACTCGGACTCGGACTCGGCCGTCGCGTCCGCGTCGGTCGTCGCCTCGGCCTCGGCCGCGGCGTACGACGCGCTGAGCGCCTCGTCGGGCTCGTGCTCGACCCAGGCCAGATCGTCCTGCGAGTGGTCGTAGGCGGCGGGGACGAGCGCGAAGTCGTCGCCGTACTCCTCGAGGCCGTTGCGGACGCTGTGCCGCACGACGCGTTCGGCGTACTCGTCGCGGAGGATGAGCGGGTCACGACGGAGGTCCTTCGTGAACGCGATCATGATGAACGCCATGATGATCGCGAACGGCAGCGCCGCGATGATCGTGACGTTCTGCAGCGCGCTGAGACCCGCCCCGTCCTCACCTCCCGCGACGAGCAGCACCGCCGCGATGGCCCCGACGAGGACACCCCAGGTCACCGTCACCCAGCGCGACGGCTCGGGGCGGCCCTGCTGCGACAGGGTGCCCATGACCAGCGAGGCCGAGTCGGCTCCGGTGATGAAGAAGATGGCGACGAGCACCGCGGCGATCACCGTCGTGACACCGGCCAGCGGCAGGCTGCCGAGCATGCCGAACAGGACCTCCTCCGGAGGGCTGCTGGGCAGCGGCGCGTCGTTCATCCGCTGATCGATGGCGGTGACGCCGAAGATGGCGAACCAGATGAACGACACGATCGACGGGACGACCACGACGACCGAGACGAACTGGCGCAGGGTGCGGCCGCGCGAGATCTTGGCGATGAACATGCCGACGAAGGGGGACCACGAGATCCACCAGGCCCAGTAGAAGATCGTCCAGCTGGAGAGGAACGCCTGCGCCTCCTCGCCCTGCGAACCGGAGCGGCCGATCATCATCGGCAGATCGCCGACGAACTGCGCGGCGACCGACGGGATGACGTTGAGGATCAGCATCGACGGTCCGACGAAGAAGACGAACAGCGCCAGCAGGAGCGCGACGACGGTGTTGATGTTCGACAGCGCCTGGATGCCCCGCGAGACGCCCGAGACGGCGGAGATGATGAACGCGATCGTGAGCACGGTGATGACCCCGACGAGCAGGGCGTTGCCGGCCTGGCCTATGCCGCTGATCAGCTCGACTCCGTGGCCGATCTGGAGGGCGCCGAGACCGAGCGAGGCCGCCGTGCCGAAGAGCGTCACGATGATCGCGAAGATGTCGATGGTCTTGCCGATGGGGCCCTGGGTGCGGTCCTCGCCGAGCAGCGAGGCGAAGATCGAGGAGATCAGCGGCGTCCGGCCACGACGGTAGGCGCCGTAGGCGATCGCCCCGCCGATCAGGGCGTAGAACGACCACGCCTGCGGACCCCAGTGGTACAGGACCTGCGTCAGGGCCGTGTGCATCGCCTCGACGGTCTCGGCCTCGTCGGTGCCCGGCGGCGGGCTCTCGAAGAACGTCAGCGGCTCGGCGGCGCCCCAGAAGACGAGGCCGATGCCCATCCCGGCGGCGAACAGCATCGAGATCCACGAGAACATCGAGAACTCGGGGGCCTCGTCGTCGCGGCCGAGGCGGATGCGACCGAAGCGGCCGAAGCCGACCCAGAGCATGAAGACGAGGATCACGGTCGCGATCGAGGTGAAGAACCATCCGGTGTACTCGATGATCCAGCCGAGCACGGCCGTCGCCGTCGAGGCGAGGCTGTCGCCGCCGAGGACGCCCCAGGCGAGGAACGCGACCGTGAAGAGGATCGCGACGCCGAAGACGACCCGATCGGTGCGGAACACGCGACCGGTCTGCTCGACGCCGAGACCGGGTATGAGGGCCGGGTGGACGCCGACGGGCGGTGGTTCGGTGAGGTCACGGACGAGGCGTCGGGCGCCTCCGGCGGTGCGTTCATGCGGGTTCGCGCCGGTCGGATCGGTCGGTTTCGGGGCCTGCTCGTTTCCTTGCATGAGATGAAATTGTCCGTGATGCGAAGGGAAACGTCTAATCGAGGTGGCCGAGCGGACCGGCGGCGAGCCCTGAAGAGCGACCGGGATCCGCCCCGATGTCATCCTCCCGGCGGGCCGGTGGTCCTCGAGACCGACGCGATCACGACGCTCTCCCGCGATCCTGGTGACATGACACGACGCCTCGGCCACGCCCTCGTCTGGTGGTCGCTCGCCGCGGCCGTCGGTCTGCTCCTCGGGGGAGCGACCTCGTTCGCGCAGCAGCACCTGCCCGACGGGCTCCGCTCGTTCGCGAACTCGAACAGCGGGTGGACGCTGCTGGCCTTCGCCGTGGTCGTGGTCTCTACGCGGTGGTCGAGCGCCCGCCCCTGGTGGGTCGCCGCGGGCGTCGGACTCGTCGTCTTCCATGCTCTCCTCCAGGGCTATGCGATCGTGTCGACCCTCCGCGGCTTCCCGGACTCCTACGGGCCCGGCGACTTCTTCTTCGTCGTGGCGTCGCTCGCGGGCCCGGTCATCGGGCTGGCGGGGCTCTGGTGGCGTTCCGCCTCGGGCGTGCGGCGGGCGGTGGGGGCCGCGGTGTTCGCGGCGGTCATGATCGGCGACGGCGCCTGGGGGCTCCTCCGGGTCGTCGAGACGACGGGGTGGCTCTACTGGGTGCTGAGCATCGCCGTCGGCCTCGGCTTCCTCGCCTGGACCGCGAGCCGCCTCCTCGCGGCCCGGCGCGACCGGGGGCTCGCGGTCGGCCTGACGATCGTGGGCGCCGCCCTGTTCGCGGCGCTCTTCAGCGCCCTCTGACCGGCCGGAACGGTCCGCGACCGGCCGTTCCCTCGCGGACGCGGAAGCGGACCCCATCGGAGGCGCGGCGTCCGGGAGGAACGCGGAGTACTGTGGCCGAGCACGCCGCGGATGGCCGCGGATCGTGCCTCGGATCAGACCCTGCCGAGTCCGTCGACGGCGACCGCCGCTCGACGGTCGTCGTCTCGGGGCCGGTGCTCCGCAGACCCGATGCGCACGAGGTCCGCATGATCGTCTCCCCCCGTCATCTCATCGCCCGGCCGCTCATCGGCTGGTGGCTCTCGACGAGCGCCGCATCGTGGCGTCGCCACGACATGCCCGCCGACTCCCCGCACGTCAACGCACGAGGAGCCGACCCCGACCGCGTCCTCCTCGCGGGGGATGGAGCGGCGACCGGCCGCGCCGTGCTCACCCGCGACCTCGGGCTGCCCGCATCCCTCGCGCGGGCGCTCACCGGGCGCACGGGTCGGGCGACCGACGTCGACGCCGTCGTCACGGGCGACATGACCGCGCACAGCTGTCTGTCCGCTCTGGCCGACGTCGATCTCGAGCGCTTCGACGTCGTCGTCCTGATGGTCGGCGCGAACGAGGCGCTCGCCCTGACACCGGTCCCGGCGTGGGAGGAGGCCCTGGGCACCCTGCTCGACGACGTCGCCGGGCGGTCGCCGGCGGCCACGCGCATCCTCGTCCTCCCGATCGCCTCCTTCGGGGCCGTGCCGGGATTCCCGCGATCACTGGCGCGCGTGGTGGATCGGCACGTCCGGACGATGAACGAGGCGACGTCGGCGCTCGTGGCGCGCCTCCCCGGGGTCGAGGTCGTCCCCGTCGACGCGTCGGCAGCCTCAGAGCCCGAGGGGTCCTCCGCGTACCGCCGCTGGGCCGAGGCGATCGCGGTGCGCGTCAGCGCCTCCCTCGATCCGGCCCGGGCGGCTGCGCGCAGCACGGAGGAGGACGACGAGCGGAGACGTCAGGAGGCGCTCCTCGCCCTCGCCGATCGCCGCCCCGTCACGGAGGAGGACGCCGGGCTCGACGCTCTCGCCGAGAGGGCCCGGCAGGCGTTCGGCACGTCGATCGCCGCGGTGACGCTCGTCGAGAGCGACGTGCAGGTCATGCGCGCGGCTCGGGGCATCGACCCGGTGGTCCTGCCCCGGGACGAGGCGTTCTGCGACCTCACCATCCGGCGCGCCTCGCACTTCGTCGTCGAGGACGCGAGTCTCGACTCCCGATACGCCGACTACTCGATCGTGGCCGGCGATCCGGGCGTCCGGTTCTACGCGGGATACCCGATCGAGTCGCCGGACGGACACCGCGTGGGGGCGCTCTGCATCATGGACACCGAGCCGCGGAGGTTCACACCCCACGACGCCGCGCTGCTCCGCAGCATGGCCGAGGGGGTCCAGGCGCACCTCTGGCGCGACCGGGACTGACCGGTCGCGGCGTGCGCCGGCGCGGTCGGCCGGGTGCCGCCTCGCCCGGGGACGACGACGCGGCACCGTGCTCCCGCACCCGCAGGGGTGGCGAGGCGCACGATGCCGCTCGTCGTCAGACGTCGATCTGGGGCGGTGTCAGCGCTTCTTCACGTTCGACACGGCGTCCTCGGAGTGGCTGACGCCCTCCCGCTTGTCCTTCTTGTCGGCGCGCTTCTCCTTGAGTGAGCGGACCGCCGTCTTGGCTGTTCCCTTTTTCGCTGATTTCTCTGCCATGGTGGTGCCTCCGTACCTGGACCTCGATGGTCCGGTCGCTGGAGCCTAGGCGCAACGGGCCCCGCCGCACGCCCCCGCAGGCGGGTTGGCAGCTTCGGGCCCGGCCGTGTCGGTGCCGGACGCTACCGTGGTCCCCGCGCACCCGCCTCCGACCCGCGCGCCCCGCCCGCCCCGAGACCCAGGTGACCGACATGAGCGACGACCTCGCCGACCGCCCCCCGACTCCGCCCTCACCGGCCGCGGCGCCCTCCCGCAGCGACCGTCTCGACGACCTCCCCTTCACGTCGAAGCACCGCCGCCTCCTCGTCGGCTCGGGCGTCGGCTGGGCCCTCGACGCCCTCGACGTCGGTCTGCTGTCGTTCGTCATCGCCCAGCTCGCGGTGGTGTGGAGCGATCAGGCCGGTCAGCTGGCCTGGGTCGCCTCCGCCGGCTTCGCGGGGATGGCGATCGGAGCCGCGGTCGGCGGTTCGCTGGCCGATCGGCTCGGCCGCAAGACCGTCTTCGCGCTGACCCTGCTGCTCTACGGGCTGGCGACCGGCCTCTCGGCCCTCTCGTGGTCGGTCGGCGTCCTGCTGGTGCTCCGGTTCGTCGTCGGGCTGGGTCTCGGGTCGGAGCTCCCCGTCGCCTCGACGCTCGTCAGCGAGTTCTCGCCGCGCCGCATCCGCGGTCGCGTCGTCGTGCTGCTCGAGGCGTTCTGGGCCGTCGGCTCGATCGGGGCCGCCCTCGTGGGCTTCCTGGTCATCCCGACCAGCGACGACGGCTGGCGCTGGGCTCTGCTGATCGGGGCGGCGCCCGCCCTCTACGCCGTGTTCGTCCGCCTCCGCATGCCCGAGTCGGTGCGCTACCTCGAATCGCGGGGGCGTCACGCCGAGGCCGAGCGCACGGTCCGCGACTTCGAGGAGGCCGCGGGCGTGGCCGCCCCGGCGACGATGCCATCGGAGGAGGCGCGGGTCGTCGCCTCATCGCCCCGCACCTCGGTCGCCGAGCTCTTCGGCGCCGGGATGGCGCGCCGTACGGTGCCGATCTGGATCGTCTGGTTCATGACCAACTTCTCGTACTACGGCGCCTTCGTCTGGCTGCCGACGCTGCTCGTGGCGCAGGGATTCCCGCTCGTGCGCTCGTTCGAGTACGTCCTGATCATCACCCTGGCGCAGCTGCCCGGCTACGCGGCCTCGGCCTGGTTGATCGAGAGATGGGGGCGTCGGGGCACGCTGGCGTCGTTCCTGCTCGGCTCGGCGATCGCGGCCGGGTTCTTCGGCTTCGGCGCGGTCAGCGGCAGCGTGACGCAGATCCTGGTGTCCGGGATGCTCCTGTCGTTCTTCAACCTCGGCGCGTGGGGCGCCCTCTACGCCGTGACCCCCGAGCTCTACCCGACCGCCCTGCGCGGCACCGGGGCCGGGTGGGCCGCCGGCGTCGGCCGCCTCGCCTCGATCGCAGCGCCGCTCTCGGTACCGCCCGTGCTGGCCCTCGGCGGTCCGCCGACCCTGTTCGTGGTCTTCGGCGCCGTGTTCGTGATCGGGGCCGTCGCCGCGACCCGGCTCCCCGAGCTGCGCGGCACGAGGCTCGCCCGATGAGCCCGCGCAGGCGTCGCCGACCCCTGACCCGTCGTCGCGCCGTCGGGCTGGCCGTCGTGCTGCTGGCCGGGGTCGTCCTCGTGGCGTTCCCGCGCCTCCTCGACGGGGGCGCCGGCGGGGGATCGGGCGACGGCCCCGGCGGGGGAGCCGTGCCGACGAGCGTCCCGACCGAGGCGGCCGAGGCCGTGGTCGAGCGGGTCGTCGACGGCGACACCGTGGTGGTCCGCGTGCAGGGCGAGCGGGAGCGCATCCGGCTGATCGGGGTGGACACCCCCGAGACGGTGAAGCCCGACGCGCCCGTCGACTGCTTCGGACCCGAGGCGAGCGACGAGACCACCGGCCTGCTGCCCGGGGGGTCGACGGTCTGGCTCGAGTCCGACGCCTCGCAGGGCGACGCCGACCGCTACGACCGGCTGCTGCGCTACGTGTGGGCTCCCGACGGCACGATGCTCAACGAGCATCTGATCGCCGACGGCTTCGGTCGCGAGGACACCTACGACGACCCGTACCGCTACCGCGACCGGTTCGTGGCGGCCGAGGCCGAGGCCGAGCGCGCCGACCTCGGCCTCTGGGGCGCCTGCCGATAGGGCCCGCGGCGGGTCGCCGTGCCCTCGGTGGCGTCAGCGCGGACCGGCCGCGGCCGACGCGGGCGAGCCGGCGCCGGACGTCGTCGCCCTGCGGAGGCCGGGCCACCAGAACCGGTCGCCGAGCACGAACACCAGGGCCGGGACGAGCACCGTCCGCACCACGAGGGTGTCGAGCAGCACGCCGATGCAGACGATCACGCCGACCTGGGTCAGCGCCACCACGGGCAGCACTCCGAGCACGGCGAACACCGCCGCGAGCAGGATCCCGGCACTCGTGATGACGGCCCCGGTCGACGCGAGCGCCCGGATCATGCCCTCGCGGGTGCCGTGGACCAGAGCCTCCTCGCGGGCCCGGGTGGTGAGGAAGATGTTGTAGTCGACTCCCAGGGCCACCAGGAACAGGAACGCGTAGAGCGTCACCGCCGTGTCGAGCGCCGGGAACCCGAGCACGTTCTGGAACAGCCACGTCGACGCCCCGAGGCTGGCGAAGAACGTCGCCAGCACCGACGCGATGAGCAGGACCGGAGCGACGAGCGAGCGCAGCAGCACCGCGAGGATGGCGAAGACGATCGCGAGGATGATCGGCGCGATGAGGTCGATGTCGGCCTGCGCGGCGGTCTTCGTGTCGTAGGCCGTCGCGTCGCTTCCGCCGACCAGCGCCTCCGCCGTCTCGCCGCCGTCCTCGGCGTACGCGGTGCGCAGGCGCTCGATCGTGGCGAAGGCGGCGTCGCTCTCCGGCTCGGCGGTCAGCTGCAGGTCGACGCGGGTGAGTCCGCCCGACGTCTCGGCGGCCGTCGCCGTGTCGACCCCGTCCGTCCCGGCCGCGATCGCGGTCGCCCGGTCGCTCGCGGCCGACGGCACGAGCACGGTCGTCCGACTCGTCAGACCGGCCGAGAACGAGTCGTCGACGATCTTCTGCGCGGTGACCGACTCGGGGTCGCCGAGCAGCTGATCGGTCTGCGAGAGTCCGACGGCGTATCCGCTCAGCCCCAGGCAGAGCACCGCGATGCCGGCGACGGCCGACACCGCCACGACGGCCGGACGGCGCGAGACGCCCCGACCGAGACGGTCCCAGAACCCGCGTCGGGGGGCCGTGCGGCGGGTCGCGCCTCCTGCGCTCTCGACGGCGTCGCGCGAGACGACGGCCGGGTCGACCGGGCCCACCGAGGAGGCGCGGGGCACGAAGGGCCAGAAGAGCCCGCGACCGCAGACCACGAGGGCCGCCGGCAGCGCCACCAGCGCGAAGACGATGGCGATGACGACTCCGACGGCGCAGGCGAAGCCCAGCGCCCGGTTGCCCGAGAGCGAGGCGAGCAGCAGGGTGAGGAGGCTCAGCGCGACGGTGCCGCCGCTGGCCGCGATGGCCGGGCCCGCGCTCGTGACCGCGGTGCGCATGGCACGGTGCCGATCGGGCTCGCGCAGCAGCTCCTCGCGATAGCGGGCCACGAGCAGCAGCGCGTAGTTCGTGCCGGCGCCGAAGACCAGGACGGAGAGGATCCCCGAGATCGACGCATCGATGGTGATGCCGAGCGGCGCGGCCAGAGCGGCGGCGACGCGCCCGGCGAGGGCGTCGGCGGTTCCGACGACGGCGAGCGGGACGATCCAGAGGACGGGGCTGCGGTACGTGACGATGAGCAGCACGGCGACCACGATCACGGTGACGAGGAGCAGTCGGAAGTCGGCGCCGGCGAACGCGTTCGCGATGTCGTCCTGGAACCCGATCGGGCCCGTCAGAGAGGCCTCCAGACCCTTCGGCAGATCGGCCCCCGCGGCGTCGCGGAGGGACGTCGCGGTCGCCGCCACGTCGGCGTCGGCCTCGTCGGCGTCGAGGGGCACGGCCACGAGCGCGGCCGTCCCGTCGTCGCTGATCTGCGGGCGCACGGCCTGCGGCGTCGTCGACAGGTCCGCGAGCGCGCCGGCGCGCTCGTCGATCGCGGCGAGGTCGTCCGCGTCGAGGGTGTCGCCGCCGTGGCTGAACACGAGGATCCCCACGGTCGTGTCGGCGCTCGGGAAGCGCTCGAGCAGGGCCGTCACTTCGGCCGACTGGCTCGAGGCCGGCACGCCGGAGGGGGGTGCGGCGTCGCCTTCGCTCGAGGGCAGGAAGGCGAAGAGGAGGGCGACGGCCACGGCGGTGGCCGCGAGCACGGCCCAGGCGGCACGGGGGCCGCTCACGAATCGGGCGAGGGTGCGCACGGTGATCCTTCGTTCGGTGAATGTCTTAGCTGCTAAGACTATTGCCCATCCCCGGGTCGGTGCGCAAGAATCGAGGGGCAGGAGGCCCGATGCCCGACCCGACCCACCCGACCGACCCGACAGACCCGACCCACCAGACCCGACCGATCGACTCGACCCGACCGACCGACTCGACCCGCTCGCCGCTCGCGGACGACATCGTCGCGTCCATGCAGCGGCTGACCACCGAGTCGCAGAAGGTCGCCCAGGCCTTCGCGACGCAGCAGGGCCTCGGGCACATCGACCTCGAGGCTCTGCTGCACGTCATGCAGGCCGAGCGGGGCGGCGACCCCGTCACGGCCGGCCGCCTCGGCGAGCTGCTCGGCGTCACCTCGGGTGCGGCGACCGGGGTCATCGATCGTCTCGAGCGGGTCGGCCACGTGCAGCGCAGTCGCGACGACGCCGACCGCCGCCGGGTCCTCGTCCGCTACTCCGACCGGGCCCGCGCCGTGGCCGGCGCCTTCTTCGGCCCCCTCGGCGTGATGAGCGACGAGGTCATGTCGGGATTCGACGAGGCGGAGCTCCGCACCGTCCGCCGGTTCCTCGACGGCATGTCGGCCGCGATGGCCGAGCGGGCGCGCGAGGTGGGGCGCTCCGCCTGAGCCGACCCGCGCCTCCTCGGCGGCAGCGGGTAACCTCGTGCGGGTACTCGGAAGGCAGGTGGCACGTGACCGACCACGTCTCGGCGCTCGACCTCTTCTCGATCGGCATCGGCCCGTCGAGCTCGCACACCGTCGGACCCATGCGGGCCGCCCGGCAGTTCCTGCTGGCGGTCGAGGCCGACGGCCGACTCGCCGACGTCGCGAGGGTCGAGGCCGTCCTGTACGGCTCGCTCGCCGCCACCGGCGCGGGGCACGGCACCCCCTCGGCAGTCCTCGCGGGTCTCGCCGGGATGGAGCCGGAGTCGTGCGACCCCGACGTCGTCACCGGGATGCAGAGCTCGGTCGAGCACGGCGGCGGTCTGCGCCTTCTCGGGCGGCACCAGATCGCCTTCGCGCCGAACGACCTCCGCATGGCGCCGCTCACGCGCATGCCCCGGCACCCGAACGCCCTGAGCGTCGAGGCCTTCGACCAGGCCGGTGCGACCATCGCGCGCGAGGTCTACTTCTCGGTCGGCGGCGGTTTCGTCGTGCGAGACGGCGACGACGACGAGCACGCCGTCCCGACGGCCGAGGCGCCCTTCGCGTTCGTCGACGCCGACGACCTCCTGCGGCTGTGCGACGCCGAGGGGGCCACGATCGCCGAACTCGCCTGGCGCAACGAGGTCGCCCTGCACGGAGCCGAGGGCGCCGCGGCCGGTCTGGCCTCGCGCTGGGCGGCCATGCAGGCGTGCGTCGACGCGGGCCTCGAGGCGACGGGCGTCCTGCCCGGCTGGATGAAGGTCCCGCGCCGCGCCCGCCAGTTCGCGACGATGCTGCGGCAGCACGAGCAGCGGGCGACCGGCTACGCCCTCGGCGGCTCCGCGCTCGAGCAGGGCCGCGCCTCCTCGCTGCTCGTCTCGGACCTGCCCGCGCAGTGGCTGCAGGCCTACGCCATGGCCGTCAACGAGGAGAACGCGGGCGGCGGCCGGGTCGTCACGGCTCCGACCAACGGCGCCGCGGGCATCATCCCGGCCGTCGGCTACTACGCGATGCGGTTCCACGGGGCGACGGTCGACGAGCTCGCCCGCACGTACCTGCTGACGGCGGCGGCGATCGGATCCCTCTACAAGCGCAACGCGTCGATCTCGGGTGCCGAGGCCGGCTGCCAGGGCGAGGTCGGGTCGGCCTCCTCGATGGCGGCCGGCGCGTTGACGGCCCTCCTGGGAGGCACGCCCCGGCAGGTCGAGAACGCCGCCGAGATCGCGATGGAGCACCACCTCGGCCTCACCTGCGACCCGGTCGGCGGATTCGTCCAGGTGCCGTGCATCGAGCGGAACGCCATCGCGGCCGGCACGGCCGTCGCCGCCGCCCGGATGGCGCTGCTGGGCGACGGCAGCCACGTCGTCAGTCTCGACACCGTGATCGAGACCATGCGGCAGACCGGGCGCGACATGAAGGACAGCTACAAGGAGACCAGCCGCGCCGGTCTCGCCGTCAACGTCATCGAGTGCTGAGGGGCGGCCGGCCCGGCGGCTCGGCGGGCTCGGCCGGCGATGTCGGCGGCCGCCGTTAGCCTCGACGCATGACCCCGCCTCGCCGACCCGCCACCCGCTCCGTCGCATCGGTCGAGCACGGCACGGACGCACCGCGACTCGACCCGGTCGACCCCCGGGGGCTCGTCGACCTCGGCACCGATCTGCTCGGGGCCCACGACTCCCGCGAGCTCGAGCGCTACATCGACGCCGACCTCACCGACCGCGACCTCGAGGGCACGTCGTTCAGCGACTGCGTGTTCGAGTCCCCGCGGCTCGGGGCGACCCGCCTGCGCGGCGTCCGGTTCGTCGAGTCGGTGCTCAGCGACTCGTTCGCCCCCGAGCTCGCGGCCGCCCGGAGCACCTGGCGCGACGTCCGCGTCGAGCGCCCCCGGTGGGGTTCGGCCGAACTGTTCGACGCCGATCTGCGGTCGGTCCGCCTCGTGGGCGGCAAGATCGATTACCTCAACCTGCGGGGCGCTCGGCTCACCGACGTCGTCATCGAGGGGTGCAGCATCGGCGAGCTCGACCTGAGCGGCGCGACGACGCTGCGGGTGGCCCTGGTCGACTGCCGGGTGGGTGCGCTCGACGTGACCCGCGCCTCCCTGACCCACACCGATCTCCGCACCACCGACTTCTCGCGCATCGACGGTCTGGCGGGGCTCTCCGGCGCCACCATCGACGACCTCCAGCTGTCGCTGCTCGCCCCCGTCATGGCCGCCCATCTGGGGCTGGTCGTCGACTGAGGGCGTCGCCGTGCGACGCCGTGCTACGCCCACGTCGAACACCGGTGCTGCGCGGGGGTCGCCGGTGCTATCGTCGCAGCCAGAGCAACGCGCTCCGGGGTCAGTGCAAATCTGAACCGGCGGTCACAGTCCGCGACCCGAGGCCTCTCGTCACCGAGGGGCCGAGGTTGAACCGGTGGAATCCCGGTACCGACGGTCATAGTCCGGATGAGAGGCAGCGCGGGCCCGACGACTCGTCCGCGAGCCGCGGGCCGAGGCGACCCCGCGTCGCGTCCCCGGAGAGCACCACGCCGACCGGAGGACGCCATGACCCACCCCACCGCCACAGCCCGCACCGCGCGCGCTGCCGATCCCGCCGCCGCGTCGGCTGCCGCGGAGGCCTCGCCGTCGGCGGATCGCGACGTCGTCGGGCGCACGCGCGGGGCGGTGGTCTGACGTGTTCACCGGACTCGTCGAGGAGCTCGGCAGCGTCGTCCGCGTCGACGATCAGGGCGACAGCGTGCGGTTGACCGTCCGCGGCCCCCTCGCGGTCGCCGACGCCGATCACGGGGACTCCATCTCGGTCAGCGGCGTCTGCCTCACGGTCGTCGAGCACGACGCCGAGACCTTCACCGCCGACGTCATGCGGCAGACCCTCGTCATGAGCACGATCGGCTCCTTCGGCCCCGGCGACGCCGTGAACCTCGAGCGCGCGGCGCGTGTCGGCGACCGTCTCGGCGGGCACATCGTGCAGGGGCACATCGACGGCACGGCCCGCGTCGTCGAGATCGAAGACGGCGACGCCTGGCGGCGCGTGCGCTTCGACCTCTCCGCCGATCTCGCTCCGCTGCTGGTCGACAAGGGCTCGGTGACGCTCGACGGCGTCAGCCTCACGGTCAGCGCCATCAGCGAGCCCGGCGCCGAGCAGGGCTGGTTCGAGGTGAGCCTCATCCCCGAGACCCTCGCCGTCACGACCCTCGGCGCCAAGACGGTCGGCGACGCGGTCAACGTCGAGACCGACGTCCTGGCCCGTCATGTGAGGCGCATGCTGCGTCTCGACGCGATCTCCGCCGAGGCGCGCCCGTGACCGGCCCCGTCGAGAGCGTTCCGACCGCGACCGCCCCCGCTCCGCCGATCGACGCCGAGGAGGCGCGGGTCGACCGGGCTCCGGCCCTCGCCTCGATCGAGACCGCGCTCCGGCACCTCCGGCGCGGTCGCCCCGTCATCGTCGTCGACGACGAGTCGCGCGAGAACGAGGGCGACGTCGTCCTCTCCGCCGAGCTGGCCACGCAGGAGTGGCTGGCGTGGACCGTCCGGGTGTCATCCGGCTTCATCTGCGCCCCGATGACGAACGCCGAGGCCGACCGCCTCGATCTGCCCCCGATGGTCGCGCGCAACGAGGACGACCGCGGCACGGCCTACACGGTGAGCGTCGACGCGGCGTCCGGCGTGACCACCGGGATCAGCGCCTCCGACCGGGCCACGACCCTGCGCGCGCTGGCCTCGGCGTCGAGCGTCCGCGACGATCTCCACCGCCCGGGTCACGTCATCCCGCTGCGCGCCCGCGACGGCGGGGTGCGCGAGCGCGACGGTCACACCGAGGCGTCGGTCGACCTGATGCGGGCGGCGGGTCTGCGCCCCGTCGCGGCCATCAGCGAGATCGTCGCCGACGACGGCGAGATGATGCGCCTGGCGGGTCTGCTCGAGCTCGGCGCCCGCGACGGGGTCCCGGTCGTGACCATCGCCGAGCTGATCCGCTGGCTCGGCGACCGGGATCTCGACGATCTCGGCACCCCCGACGACACCGGCACCCCCGACAGCACCATCACCCCCGACGACACCACCAGCGAAGGAGACCGCGCATGAGCGGCGAAGGCTCACCCACCGAACTCGAGGTCGACGGCACGGGGGTGCGCGTCACCATCGTCGCGGGCACCTGGCACCAGACCATCAGCGACGGCCTGCTGGCCGGAGCGCTCGCCGCGGCCGAGCGTCTCGGAGCGACGGCGACCGTGCTGCGCGTCCCGGGCAGCTTCGAACTGCCCGTCGTCGCGAAGGCGGCGCTCGAGAACGGCGCCGACGCCGTCGTGGCCCTCGGCGTCATCATCCGCGGAGGCACCCCGCACTTCGAGTACGTGTCGGACGCCGCGACGTCCGGGCTGCTGCGGGTGAGTCTCGACACGGGCAAGCCCGTCGGCTTCGGCGTGCTCACCCTCGACGACGAGCAGCAGGGACTCGACCGCGCCGGTCTGCCCGGCTCCAAGGAGGACAAGGGCGCCGAGGCCACCCACGCCGCCATCGCCACGGCGGTGCAGCTGAGAACCCTCGCCGCCCCGCGCGCCTGACCCGCGCCTCCTGAACCGCGCCGGCCGGCCCCGCGCCCGGTGGGGCGGGTCCGGCCCGCCGGGCGACGCGACCGGCGGCGGTCGGCCGCTACGCCAGGACCTCGTCGAAGAACGCCCGCATCTGCGCCCACGAGCGTCGGTCGGCGACGGCCTGGTACTGGGCGCCGTGCTCGGGCGAGTCGACCTCGGGCACGGCGAACGCGTGCATGGCGCCGCTGTACGTGACGATCTGCCAGTCGGGCGCTCCGGCGTTCCGCAGCTCGTCCTCGAAGGCGACGACCGCGTCGTCGGGCACGACCGGGTCGGCAGAGCCCGTCATGACCAGGATCGGCGCGGTCACGGCGCCGGGCAGCGCGGGCGCACCGGTCGACAGCCCGCCGTGGAACGAGGCGACCGCCGCCACGGGGGCCCCGGAGCGAGCGAGCTCGAGGGCCGCCGAGCCTCCGAAGCAGTACCCCATGACGGCGATGCGCTCGGGGTCGACCCCCGGCTCGGCCCGCAGGCGCTCGAGGCTCGCGAGCAGGCGGGCGCGGAACGCCTCGACGTCGCCGTACCAGCGACCGGCCTCGGCGGCCGCGCCCTCGGGTCCGGGCCGGACGCCCTTCCCGTAGACGTCGCCGGCCAGCGCGACGTACCCGAGGCGGGCGAGCATCCGAGCCCGCACCTTGACGTGGTCGACGACGCCGAACCAGTCGTGGATCACCAGGACGCCGGGCCGCAGCTCGGACGTCGACGTCTCCGACGGCCCCGAGGAGGCACGGGCCGGCCTGGCGAGGAACCCCTCGAGATCGGTGGTCCCGTCGCGGTAGACGACGTCGCCGGCCTCGACGCCACCCGGGTCGGGCACGGTGGCGAGCAGTCGTTCGAGGTCGGGGGAGAGGGTCTGGGGGGAGTCGGTGTCGGTCACGCCGTCACGGTACTCCCGAGCTCAGCCGACGAGCCGGGTGACCGCCTGGCGGACGACCACGCAGCGTCGTTCGTGCGGGCCGGTGTGCAGGTTCGAGGCGTCGGGGGTCACGAACCAGGCGAGGACGAGGCCGAAGACCATCGTCAGCAGCTCGTCGGCGTCCCACTCGGAGGGGATCGCGCCGGCCTGCTGCGCTTCGCGCACCGCCTCGCGACGTGCCTCCAGCTGGTCGTGGTCGACGACTCCCGGGCTGGGCAGCGAGGCGCCCTCGATCTGACCCCAGAGCAGCAGCCGTGCGTCGTCGGGGTTCGTCGCCAGGTGGTCGTACAGGCGCGAGGCCCATCGCGGCAGGTCGTGCGCGTCGAACGGGATCGCGGCGAGCCACCGGTCGATGCTCTCGCCGAGCGTCGCGTCGAAGAGCACGCGCTTGGTGCTGAAGTGCGCGTAGAGGCGCTCCTTGCTGGCCTCGGCCTCGCGCGCGATGGTGTCGATGCGCGCTCCGGCGAGTCCGCGGGCGGCGAACTCCGCTCGCGCGGCATCGAGGAGGCGCTCGCGCGGTGGTGTGGGGCGTCGGGGCATCCCCAGATCATAGGTGCGGCGAGGCTCGGCCCGCGCGTCGATGCGCGGGCCGGCCCGACCACGCCGTCCGCATCGAGGAGGCGCGGTGTCAGCGACCCCCGCCGGTCGCGTCGGCGGCCCGTGCCATCGGCACATGGGGGATGGCGTCTTCGATGAACTCGTCACCGTCGACGACGAACCCGAAGCGCGCGTACCAGTCGGCGAGGTGGGCCTGGGCGTCGAGACGGATCAGCCGCCCCTCGCACTCGTCGACGGCTCGACGCATGAGCTGGGCGGCGAGCCCTCGGCCACGGGCCGTCGCGGCGGTGGCGACGCGGCCGATCCGGCGGTCGTCGCCGTCGTGCAGCACGCGGAGGGTGGCGAGCACTGCGTCGTCGCTCTCGGACCACATCTGCAGGGCGTCGGGCTCGAGGTCGCGCCCGTCGAGCTCGGGGTAGGCGCATCGCTGCTCGACGACGAAGACGTCGACGCGGAGGCGCATGAGCGAGTAGAGGGTGGCGGGTGGCATCGCGGCGAGGCGGGCGGTGTGGTGGGTGACGTTCACGGGATCAGGGTATCGGCGGCCTCCGACACGGCCGAACGGGTGAAGCTGGCGGGGGTAGACGGGTGATTCTGCCCCCCTGATGACCCCGTCGAGCGCGACGGTGTGATGGTCTGGGGTGTCGTGCCCGACACGGCATCCCCGTCCGCCCCGACCGACCGACCCCCGCGCGTCCGCGTTCGCGCCTCCCGGAAGACCGATGACCACCGCCCACCCCCGACCGAACAGCCCCGATTCCCCCGACGCCGACGCCGGCGCCGGCGTCGCGAGCGCGTCGCCCGACGGCACCGATCCTCTCGCCGTGGTCGACCCCACCGACCCCATCGACGTCAGGGATCCGCTGGACGCTCCGAGACCGGCGGGCGGGTTCCGCAGCCGCGTCGTCGTCTTCGGCGACGTGCTCGACGACATCATCGTCACCGCGACGACCCCGATGGTCCGCGGCACGGACACCGACGCGCTGATCCGGCACCGGGCCGGCGGCGCGGCCGCGAACACCGCGGCGTGGCTCGGCTCGCTCGGCACCGAGGTCGACTTCGTCGGACGGGTCGGGATCGCCGACCGGCATCGGCACGCGCAGCTGCTCGCGGACGCCGGGGTGGCACCGCGCCTGACCTACGACGCCCATCATCCGACCGGGACGGTCGTCATCACCGTCGACGGCGACGAGTCGTCGATGTACACCGACCGCGGGGCGAGCGCGACCCTCGACCCCGACGAGGTGCCCGACGAGCTGCTGCGCTCGGCGGCCGTCCTGCACGTCACCGGCTACTCGGTCGTCCACTCGCGGACGCCGGTCCCGCTCCGCCGTCTCCTGGCCCGCGCGCGCGACGCCGGCGTCGCCGTCTCGGTCGATCCGGGCAGCAGCGGGTTCATCGACCGGTTCGGCGCCGAGGCGTTCCTCGAGACGGTCCAGGGCGCCGATCTGCTCTTCCCGAGTCCCGCCGAGGGGCGTCTGCTGACGGGCCTCGACACCGAGCACGAGATCGCCGAGTCCCTCGCCGGTCGGTTCGGGGTCGTCTGCGTCGTCCGGGACGACGGAGGCGCGGTGCTCGCCCGTCACGGCCGTCCCGTCGTCGACGTGGCGACCCTCGCCACGCGGATGGTCGACCCGGTGGGTGCCGGAGACGCGTTCGTCGCCGGCTTCATCGACTCGTGGCGCACGAACCGCAAGCCCGGCGTGGCCGCCCGCCGGGGCGCCCGTGCCGCGGCCCGCGCGTTCGCCGTCACCGGCGGTCGCCCGCCCGCCTGAGGAGCGTCGCCCGCGCCTGAGACGCGCGCGCCGCCGGCCGGGCCTCAGTGAGCGGTCTCGGCCCGGACGGTCAGCGTCTGCACGCGGGGCGGGGACTCCGGCGTCAGCCGGATCTCGAAGCGGAGCAGCCCGCGGCGGCCCGCGCGGCGCCAGACCAGATGCGACGGGGCCTTGGACTCGTCGACGGGGGCGTCCGCGACCGTGCCGCGCGCGCCTCCTCGGTCCTCCGCCGGGGCGTCCCCTGCGGCGTCGATCCGGGCGATGCCGCCCACCGCGGCGACGGCCTCCGCCCACTGCCGACGGCGTCGTCCGAGGGGCACGTCGAGCTCGATGTTCTCGGCGAGCCAGTCGCCCGGCTCGTCGTCGCCGAGCACCAGCCCCTCGACGGCGTCGCGGGCGGCGAGCGTCTCGGGCCACGGGGCCGTCGCGACGCGCGACGAGGCCGTCTCGGCCAGCAGCCCGTCGAGGGCGAGGGTGACGGGCACCGACACCTGCGCGTAGGTGGCGTTCTCGAAGCCGATCGCGCCGACGCCCGTGGCGGCGTGCCACCGCATGTGGGCCGAGAAGCCGGGGTACCCGCCCGAGTGCGAGACGATCGCGCCGTGATCCGGGTGGTGCTCGACGAAGAGACCGAGGCCGTACCCGCCGGGGTGCGCGCCGAGGCCGGGGACGAACCGCTGGATCTGCTGCATCTCCCGGCGGGAGGCGCGCGAGAGGACGCCCTCGTGGTCGCCCTCCGCCTCGGGGTCGAACGCCGAGCCGAGCCAGCGCGCCCAGCGCGCGAGGTCGTCGGTCGTGCTGAAGAGCCCGCCGATCGACGAGAACGCGCCCGGACCCGAGAACGGCAGGGGCTCCCATCCGTCGCCGACGCGTCGGTGTCCGACCGCGAGGCCGCCGGCGGCGTCGACGTCGGTCGTGAAGCCGGTCGAGGCGAGTCCGAGCGGTTCGAGGACGTCGCGCTCGATCACCTCGCGGTACGCCCGCCCCGCGGCCTCGGCGATCACGCGGCCGAGCAGGGCGTATCCGAGGTTCGAGTAGGCGAAGGTCGTGCCGGGCACGCTGTCGAAGGTCAGGCCCCGCCGGAGGACGGCGTCGAGACCGGCGTCCGTCAGCGACTCCTGCCGGTCGCCCCACGGGTCGTCGGTGGGGAACCCGGCCGACATCGTGGCGAGCATGCGGATGGTGGGCACCGGCGAATCTGCGGTGGGCAGCGCGACCTCGCGGAACGCCGGGACCCAGTCGGTGACGGGCGCGTCGAGATCGACCTCGCCGGCGTCGCGGAGGGCGAGCAGCGCGGTCGCCGTGAAGCTCTTCGTGCACGACGCGATCCGGTACGCCGTGTCGGGGCCGGGCCTGCGTCCGTCGAGCGTGCCCGATGCGCCGCGGTGGGTCACGCCGTCGCGGTCGAAGGTGGCCCAGACGGCGCTCGGGGCCTTCCGCTCGGTCTCGCGGGCGGCGAAGACCGCGTCGATGCCGGAGGCGCGGGTCGAGCCGGTCACGGCTGCTCGGTCTCGACGGGCGTCCGTCGCATGGTCTCGTACGCGTCGAGCGCTGCCCGGCGCGAGGCCTTGAGGTCCACGAGGGGCTCGGGGTAGTCGTCGTCGTCGACCTCGGGCACCCACTGACGGATGTAGTCGCGATGCTGATCGAACTTGCTCGCCTGCAGCACCGGGTTGAAGACCCGGAAGTACGGTGCGGCGTCGGCGCCCGATCCGGCCGTCCACTGCCAGTTCGCGGGGTTGTTGGCCTCGTCGGCGTCGACCAGGGTGTCCCAGAACCAGGCCTCGCCGACCCTCCAGTCCACGAGCATGTTCTTGATCAGGAAGCTCGCCGTCACCATTCTGACGCGGTTGTGCATCCAGCCGGTCGTCCAGAGCTGCCGCATGCCGGCGTCGACGAGCGGCACGCCGGTGCGGCCGTGCCGCCAGGCGTCGATCTCGCTCTCGGGCACGTCGGCCCAGGGGAAGCTCTCGAACTCGGGTCGGTAGCTGACGGTCGCGAGATCGGGCGACGTGAAGAGGATGGTGTGGTTGAACTCGCGCCAGACGACCTCGCGGAGGAACGACTGGGCGCGTTCGCGCGAGGCGTCCGGCAGGGCCCCGCGCATCCGGTGCCAGATCTGGAACGGGCTGATCTCGCCGAACCGGAGGCGCGGCGACAGCCGACTCGTCGCCTCCTGCGCCGGGAAGTCGCGGTCGCCGTAGTCGGCCAGGGCCCCGGTCGCGAAGTCCTCGAGGGTGTCGAGGGCGGCGGCCTCGCCCGGGGTCCAGGTCTCGCGGAGGCCAGCGGCCCAGTCGGGGCGGGTGGGGAGCAGACCCCAGTCGTCGAGGGCGTCGCTCGCCACCGACGCCGCCGGTGCGGTGAGCGACCGGGGCTCGTCGAGCGGCTGACGCGGCTCGGGGCGATCGAGGCAGGCTCGGTAGAACGGGGTGAACACCTTGAAGGGCTGACCCTGGCCGGTCTGGATCGTCCAGGGCTCGAACAGCAGGTTGGCCTGGAAGCTGTCCGCGACGACTCCGCCGTCGCGCAGTCCCGCCTTGAGACCGGCGTCGACCTGACGGGGCCCGTGACCGTACCGACGGTTCCAGAAGACGGCGCCGGCGCCCACGTCGGCGACCAGCTGGGTGATCGCGGCGGCGGCGGCGCCCCGTCGCAGCGTCAACGTCACGCCGATCGCGCGGAGTGACTCGTCGAGGGCCGCGAGGCTGTGGTGCAGCCACCATCGCGACGCACCGCCGAGGGGCCGGACCCCCTCGGACTCGTCGTCGAGCACGTAGACGACCACGACCGGCTCGCCTCGCTCCATCGCAGCGTGCAGGGCGGGGTTGTCGGCCACGCGGAGGTCGTCGCGGAGCCAGACGATCGAGGGTGCGCTCACGCGGGGTTCTCCTGGTCGGTGAGGGGTGCCGGACCGCCGCCGGCGAGCAGCCGGGTGCAGAGGTCGGTCAGGGCGACGAGATCGTCGTGGGGGAGGCTGCCGCCCACACGGCGGCGGATGGTGGCGGCGTGGGCGACGGCGGTCCGCCGGTAGAGCTCGTAGCCGTGGTCGGTCAGGGCGACGATGATGCCGCGCGCGTCGGCCGGGTCGTTGAGCTTCTCGACGATGCCTCGGGCGGTCAGGCGGTCGACCATGCGGCTGATGCTCGGCTGCGTGAGCAGCAGGTGGCGGGTCAGATCGCGGATGCGCGCCCGGCGCTCGGGCTGGTTCGACAGGTTGAAGAGCACGTCGTACTCGTTGAACGAGATCTCCTGAGTCGGGAAGCAGTCGTTGAGCTCGCGCATCACGCTCACCTGCGCGCGGAAGAGGGCCTCCCAGGCCCCGACGGCCACGGATGTCTCGCTCATCTCCACCTCGCATTCGTTTCCGTCGAGTCTACGAAGGCAGAGGGGTGCCGTCCCGCCACGCGCCGGTCGGTGCGCGGGACGACAGAGGGCCGGTCGCCTGACGGCGACCGGCCCTCTTCCCTTGCACCAAGAGTGTCCTGCGTTCTCGTTCCACCTCCGCCGCCACAGCAAACGACTTCGGTTCGCACAACCTATAACGAATCGGTAACGGGGGTCTAGTCCTCAAGCCAGGGATTCGCTGGGAACCGTCGCCGCGCCTCCTCGGGGAGGCGCCGCGGCGGACCGTCCGGTCTCAGAAGACGTCGGGCGACGGGGTGGAGGCGTGTCGGATCGACACGTCGGCGTGGCGGTCGAACCGGTAACCGGCGCCGCGCACGGTGCGGACGATGTCCTCGAACGCGCCGAGCTTCGACCGGAGGCGTCGCACATGCACGTCGATGGTGCGCTCGTTGGGAACCTCGTCGTCGCCGTCGGCCCACAGGCTCGAGATGAGCTCGGCCCGCTCGATGGTGCGGCCCTCGCGCAGGACGAGGTACTGCAGCAGCTCGAACTCCTTGTAGGTCAGAGGAGCGACGTCCCCGTCGAGCAGCAGTCGCTTGCGGGAGATGTCGACGACCACGCCGCCGCGGGCGCCGGGCTCGTCGTCCTCCTCGACCTCCTGACGGCGCGCGGCGAGGGCCGAGGGGTCGTGCAGGGCCAGCCGCACCACGTCGACGTCGCGGCCACCCGAGTCGCTCGGAGCCAGGGCCACGGCGGCGTGGGTCTCCGCCGAGGGGGCGATCGAGCTCACGAGCGCCTTCAGCTGCGAGACGATGGCGCCGAGGTCCGTGCCGTCGGCGGCGGCCTTGAGCTCGTCGATCCCGACGTAGAGCACGAACCCGCGGGCCTCGGTGCCCTCGGGCACGGCCCGGCGTCGAGGCGACGCCGGGGGAGTCGCGGCGGTCGGGGCGGGGGAGGCCTCGTCGAGGGACGGGGCGGCGCTCAGACGACGGACGGGCGGGATGCTGCGGGCGGCGGTGACGGGACGGTCGAGGGTGAGGGACATGGGTACGCGGATCCTTGCGTGCGGGTGAGGGGTACGCCGCCGACGGTGACGCCATCGTTCGTCGGGGGTGCCGCTCGGTTCGTGTCGGTGCCCGCTGCCGGTCGGGCAGGTCGCGGGCGGTCGATCCCGGAGGATCGAGGGGATGCGCGTCGGAGTGGTGACGCGGGTTCATCCGGGAGTCGGCGGCTCAGCAGCGGGGTGGGGCTGCGAGCTCAGCGTGCTGCGGAAGCAGCGGCGACTCGGCGAGGTGTGGCCGGATCAGGCGCACATTCGACACAGGACGGCGTGCATCGGCATCATCATGCCGGTGCTCCCGGGGGCCTCAACGGAGGTCGGGATGAACACGCTGTCAGTCATGGGCTTGATTGTGTTACAGCGTGCGTCGCGCTGTCAAGCGCCACGCGGTATGAGGCCTGGCGGCCCGGGACGACGAACCGCGCCCCCGGGATCGGGGGCGCGGTCGAGGAGCACCCGCAGGAGGCGCGGGTCGGCGGGCGCGGGTCAGGCGAGCCCGTAGAGGCGGTCGCCCGCGTCTCCGAGCCCGGGGACGATGTAGCCGTTCTCGTCGAGGCGCTCGTCGACGGCGCCGAGCACGACGTGCACGTCGCGTCCGGCCATGGCCTTCTCGACGGCGGCGAGGCCCTCGGGTGCGGCGAGGATGCAGACGGCGGTGACGTCCACGGCGCCGCGGTCGAGCAGGTAGTCGATGGCAGCGATGAGCGAGCCGCCGGTGGCGAGCATCGGGTCGAGCACGAAGCACTGGCGGTTCGAGAGATCGTCGGGCAGGCGCTCGGCGTAGGTCGTGGGCTCGAGCGTCTCCTCGTCGCGCACCATGCCCAGGAACCCGACCTCGGCGGTCGGGACGAGCTTCGTCATGCCCTCGAGCATGCCGAGGCCCGCGCGCAGGATCGGGACGACGAGCGGACGCGGCTGGCTGATCTCGAGACCGGTGGTGGGGCCGACCGGGGTGACGATGTCGACGGGCGTCGTCCGCACGTCGCGCGTGGCCTCGTAGGCCAGGAGGGTGACGAGCTCTTCGGTCAGGGCCCGGAAGGTCGGTGACGGCGTGTTCTCGTCACGGAGCACGGTCAGCTTGTGGGTGATCAGGGGATGGTCCGCTACGTGCACTCGCATAGGCTCAACGCTAGCGGAGTCGACCGGCCCGCACCGCCGTCAGAGAGGCCGCCGAGGCGTGATCGCGCATCCCCCCGTGTTCGACGACTGGATGGGCCTGGCGCTCGCCGAGGCCGATGCATGCCGCGTGTCGGACGACGTCCCCGTCGGCGCCGTCGTCGTCGACGCGTCGGGCGTCGTGATCGCCACGGGGCGGAACGAGCGCGAGCTGCGGCGCGACCCGACGGCGCACGCCGAGGTGCTCGCGCTGCGCGAGGCCGCCCGCGCGACCGGCGACTGGCAGCTCACGGACGTGACCCTGGTCGTGACCCTCGAACCGTGCCCGATGTGCGCCGGGGCGATCCTGGCCGCGCGCGTGCCGAGGGTCGTGTTCGGCGCCTGGGACGACAAGGCCGGTGCGGCGGGCAGCGTGTACGACATCGCCCGCGACCGTCGTCTGCCGCATCGGTCGGAGGTCGTCGCCGGCGTCCGCGAGCCCGAGTGCCGCGCCCGTCTCGACGACTTCTTCGCCGCCCGCCGCTGATCCCGGTACGGCGTCGGGCGCGACCGCCGAGGAGGCGCGGTGTCAGTCCGCGGCGCGGATGACGATCGCGTCCGTGGGCGGGTCGACGCGACCGGGCCGGACCCACACGTCGGGCTCGACGTAGATGACGCGGGCGATCGGCACGGCGGCGCGGATGCGCGTCTCGACGGCGTTGATGGCGCTCGAGACGTCGGCCAGGACGGTGCGTCCCGGCATGGCGACCTTGACGCCGACGAGCAGCTCGTCGGGGCCGAGGTAGAGGGTCTTCATGTGGATGATCGTCTCGACCTCGGGTCCGTCGGTGATGGCGGCGCGGATCTTCGCGACGTCGTCCGCCGAGGCGCCCTCGCCGACGAGCAGGCTCTTCGTCTCGATGCCGAGGATGACCGCGACGGCCACGAGCAGGACGCCGATCGCTAGCGTGCCGATGGCGTCGAAGACGCCGTCGCCGGTGATCCAGGTCAGGACGACGCCGATCATCGCGAACGACAGTCCGAGCAGTGCGGCGGCGTCCTCGAGCAGCACGACGGGCAGCTCGGGCGCCTTCGCGCGGCGGACGAACGAGACCCAGCTCTGCTGGCCCTTGCTCGGTCGCGACTCGCGCACGGCGGTGCGGAGCGAGAAGCCCTCGAGGGCGAGCGAGACGGCGAGCACGAGGACGGGCAGCCAGGGCACCTCGAGCGGGTGGGGCTCGCGCAGCTTCTCGACGCCCTCGTAGAGCGAGAACACCCCGCCGACGCTGAACAGGATGATCGAGACCACGAACGCGTAGACGTACCGCTCGCGCCCGTAGCCGAACGGGTGCTCGGCGTCGGCCGCCTTCTTGGCCTTCCGACCGCCGAGCAGCAGGAGCACCTGGTTGCCGGAGTCGGCCAGCGAATGGACCCCCTCGGCGAGCATCGACGACGAGCCCGAGAAGGCCCAGGCGATGAACTTCGTGACGGCGATGCCCAGATTCGCGCCGAGCGCCGCGATGATCGCCTTGTTGCCGCCGGAAGTGCTCATGTCGTCGATCCCCTCGTGTGTCCGCGTCGATCTTAGGATGGCCTGATGGTCACCACGCTCCCCACGACAGCGATTCTCGGCGCCGGCTCGATGGGAGGCGCGATCCTGTCCGGTCTGCTGCGACCGGGGGTCGAGGTCGACGGCGGCGTCCGGGTCACCAACCGCACCGAGGCGAAGGCCGTCGCGCTGCGGCACGGCCCGGTCACCTCGCTGGCGACCGAGAGCGACCCGCGCGCCAACGCGTCGGCCGTCGTCGGCGCCCGGCTCGTGCTGATCGGCGTGAAGCCGCACATGGTCGTCGACCTCCTGACCGAGATCGGACCGGTGCTCGACCCGGGGGCGGTCGTGGTCAGCCTGGCCGCCGGCGTCACCACGGCCACGATGGAGGCGGCCCTCCCTCCGACCGTCTCGGTCCTGCGCTCGATGCCCAACACCCCGTCGGTCGTCGGGCTCGGGGTCACGGGCCTCAGCGCGGGCTCGCGGTCCAGCGACGACGACCTGGCGCTCGCCCGGTCGCTCTTCGAGGTCGTCGGCGAGGTCGTCGTGGTCGACGAGGACCGCATCGACGCTCTCAGCACGATCTCGGGCTCCGGCCCCGCCTACGTGTTCCTGCTCATCGAGAGGCTGCAGGAGGCGGCGGTCGGCCTCGGCTTCACCCCCGCGCAGGCCGCCACGATGGTCCAGGGCACCTTCCGAGGTGCGAGCGAACTGCTCGCGACGAGCGACCTGCTGCCCGCCCACGACGCCCCCGCCGAGCTCCGGCGCCGCGTGACGAGCCCGGGCGGCACGACCGAGCGCGCCGTCGCCGTGCTCGACGACGCCGGGCTCGCCGACCTGTTCGACCGGGCGACCGCCGCGGCGCTCGAGCGCAACCGGGAGATCGCCGAGGGCCGCTGAGCTCGTCGACCCGCGCCTCCTCGGCTGCGGGTCGAGAGGGGTCTCCGCGGATCGGGAGGGATCTCAGCGGGTCGCGGCGGTGTCAGCCCTCGAGAGCGGCGAACCGCTCGATGGCCGCGCTGTCGCCCGAGACGATGATCAGATCGTGGTTGCTGATCACGGTGTCGGGGGTGGCCTCGCTGAATGCGCCGCCGGGGCTCTTGACGCCCACGATGGTGACGCCGTACTTCTTGCGGATGTTCGAGGCCGCGAGGGTCGACCCGCGGACGGGCTTCGGCGGGTACATCTTGACGATGGCGAAGGCGTCGTCGAACTCGATGTAGTCGAGCAGACGACCCGAGACCAGGTGCGCGACGCGCTCGCCGGCCTCGCGTTCGGGGTAGATGACGTGGTTCGCGCCGATGCGCGCGAGGATCTTGCCGTGCGACTGGCTGATGGCCTTCGCCCAGATCTGCGGCACCTTGAGGTCGACGAGGTTCGCGGTGATCAGGACGCTCGCCTCGATCGACGAGCCGACGGCCACGACGGCGATCGAGAAGTCCTGCGCGCCGATCTGCTTCAGGGCGTCGATGCTGCGCGCGTCGGCCTGCACGGCGTGCGTGACGCGGTCGGCCCACTTCTGCACGAGACCGGCGCTGGTGTCCACTGCGAGCACGTCGCGGTCCTGTCGCTCGAGCTGGCCCGCGGTCGCCGCGCCGAACCGGCCGAGGCCGATGACGAGGACGGGGGCGTCGTGCTTGATCTTGTCAACCAACGATCGGTCGCTCCTCGGGTCGCGTGAACAGCTGGCGTCGCTGGCTGGCTGCCAGGGCGACGGAGAGTGTCACTGTACCAACGCGGCCCATCCACATCGTGGTCGCGAGGATGTACTTGCACGAGTCGGGCAGCTCGGTCGTCAGGCCGGTCGACAGGCCCGACGTCGCGAAGGCGGAGATCACCTCGAACAGCACGTGCTCGAGGGGCTCCTTCGTGATGTGCATGATGAGGATGCTCGCGACGGCCACGATGGTGGCGCCCCAGAGCACGACGCTGACCGACAGACGCAGCACGTCGCTCGGGATCCGCCGGCCGAAGGCCTCCATCGAGCGGTTGCCGCGGGCCTCGGCGAACGCGGCCAGGAACAGCACGGCGAGGGTGGTCACCTTGATGCCTCCGGCCGTCGAGGCCGAGCCGCCGCCGATGAACATCAGCATGTCGGTGACGAGCAGGGAGGATCCGTTCAGGTCGCCGATGTCGATCGTCGAGAACCCGCCGGAACGGGTCATCTGACTGAGGAACAGCGACTGGAAGATCGTCGGGAAGGCGGCGATGCCGCCGAAGGTGTCGGGGTTGTCGAACTCGAGCACGATGAACAGCAGGGCCCCCGCGAAGAGCAGGACGAAGCTCGTGACGAGGGTCAGCTTCACGTGCACCGACCAGCGGCGGGGATGCCAGGGGTTCCGGGCCAGGGCGTAGATGACGGGGAACCCGATGCTGCCGAGGAACACGCCGATCATGATCAGCGTCAGGAACCAGTAGTCGTTCTCGAACGGGGCGAGACCCTCGGCGTTCGGCGAGAAGCCCGTGTTCGTGAAGGCCATCGCCGAGTAGTAGAAGCTGTCGAGCACGGAGTCGCCGAGCGGGATGCCGTCGATCACGAGACGGGGGATCAGCAGCAGCGCGATCACGGTCTGGATGACCGCCGAGCTCAGCGCGACGGTGGCGAGCAGCCCGCCGACCTCGCCGAGCCGCACGGCCTGCCCCTCGGGCACCGGACCGGCGTGCACGCGCAGGGGGTTGCTGTCGGAGGCGGCCATCAGACGGGCGCGCAGGCCCAGCTTGCGCGACACGACGAGACCCATGATCGACGCGAGCGTCAGGACGCCGATGGCGCCGATCTGCACGCCCACGAAGATGACCACGTGCCCGAAGAGCGACCAGTGCGTCGCCATGTCGACGGTGGCCAGACCCGTGACGCAGATGACCGACACGGCCGTGAAGAGCGAGTCGGCGAGGGGCGTCGCGCGACCGTCGGCGGCGGCGACGGGCAACGAGAAGATCGCCGTGAAGACGAGGATCAGACCGGTGAAGATCATGATCGCGAAACGCGCGGGCGAGTGCCGCCCGATGTCGTCGACGTAGTCGGTGATGCGGCGGACCGGGCCGCGGCCCGAGGAACGGACGGGACCCTGTCGGATCGCTCGGGGGATGCGCCGGGAGGCGGAGGAGGCGCGCGTCACGTGAAGATGGTACTCCGGGGTGGTCGTCGTTACTGTGGCAGCATGCCTGACCTCTTCGCCGTGATCGCCGACGGGACCCGCCGAGACCTCCTGGCGGTGCTGCTCGAGGCCCGAGCCGCAGGCGAGTCGGCCACCGGCGACGTCTCGGTCGGCGAGCTGGTCACCCGCCTCGGCATCAGCCAGCCCACGGTCTCGAAGCACCTGCGCGTGCTGCGCGACGCGGGGCTCGTGCACGTGCGCGAGGGCGGGCAGCACCGCTTCTACGGCATCGACACCGAACCCCTCGAGGCGATCGAGGACTGGCTCATCCCGTTCCTCGGGGCCGAGGTGGAGGTCGACGCCTCGGTGGCCGGGGCGTTCGCGGCCTGGGCGGGAGCCGGCGTGCCCGCCCCCATCCGCCGGGCCGCCGAGAGCATCCCCGACGCGGGCGACGTGGGGAGCTCGCTGGGACGCGCGGTCGCCGATGCGCAGCACCGCGCCTCCTCGGCCCTGCACGACGCCACGAACGTGCTCGACGAGCGCGTGATCGTGCCGGTCCGCAAGCGGCTGGGCCGCGGCGCCTGACCGTTGCACGACGCCTCGTGCGCCCCTAGAGTGACCACCAGGCGCACCAGTCACATGGGCGCGCCTGCGCGCTCGGGGGTCCCCGGGCCGAGACGAGGGGGAGACATGGCGGACGACCTGTCGGACGTGAGGTTCCTCACGGTGGCCGAGGTGGCCGACATGATGCGCGTGTCGCGCATGACGGTCTACCGGATGGTCCACTCGGGCGAGCTCCCCGCGATCCGGTTCGGACGCTCGTTCCGTGTTCCCGAGTCGGCGGTGGCGGCGGTGCTCCGCATCGGCGTCGCCGACGTCGGCTGACTCGCTTCGACTTTCGGCGGCGGCCCTAGTAGACTGCCCCGAGGTATTTTTCCGCGGTTCTGTTTCGGACCCGGTCGGTCCAATCCAGAAATCAGTGAGGTCTCTATGGGTTCTGTCATCAAGAAGCGTCGTAAGCGCATGGCGAAGAAGAAGCACCGCAAGCTGCTTCGCAAGACTCGTCACCAGCGACGCAACAAGAAGTAGTCGCACCACCGTCGATGCCCCCGCAGGCCCAGTGCCTGCGGGGGCATCGACGCGTCCGCCCCTTGCTAACGTGGGTCCGTGACCGCACCGAGAATCACCCTGCTCACCAAGCCCGGCTGCCATCTCTGCGACGAGGCGCGCGGCGTCCTCGACGGGGTGCTCGCCGAGAGCGAGTTCGCGGCGGCCTCCCTCGGCTACCGAGAAGAGAACATCCTCACCGACGCCGCCCTGCGCGACGCGTATGCCGAGGAGATCCCCGTCGTGCTCATCGACGACCGCGTGCACACGATCTGGCGAGTCGAGCCCGAGCGGCTGCGCGCGGCGCTGCGCCGTGCCATCCCGGGGGCCCGCCTGGCCTAGTCGCGGAGCCGGGCGACGGACTCGCCGCCGGGTCAGGGGCGGCGGAGGGTCTCGCGGGGGTACTCGCCGAACTCCGCGGCATAGGCCGCCGAGAAGCGCCCCGCGTGGCCGAAGCCCCAGGCCGACGCGACGTCGGCGATGTGCGTGATGTCGGGGTTCGAGCGCAGGAGCTCCTCTCGGACCTTCTGCAGCCTCACCTGTCGGATGTAGCCGTGCGGGGTCGTCTCGAACAGGCGCTGGAACGCCTGCTGGAGTCCTCTCGCGCTCAGGTCGGCGGCACGCGCCACCTCGACCGGAGTCAACGGCAGGTGCGCGTTCTCGTGGACGAACTCGACGGCCGTGCGGATGCGTGCGTTCTTCGGCAGCAGCAGCTCCGGCGGGAGGCGCGTCTCGTCCTGGGGGTAGAGCTCCAGAAGCGACAGACCGGCCAGGCGCCCCATCTCGGCCTGCAGGAGGGGGCTGGCGTTCAGATCCAGGACGCTGCGGGAGATCAGGCTGACGCTGTTCCGCCACAGTCGCATGGCCTGCGGGCCCGGATCGGCCCGGTGGTCGAAGGTCAACGACCGAGCGGCGATGCCCTGCTCTTCAGCCAGCTGCTCGACGAGGCGGCGGTTCATCTGGACCAGTCGCTGGTCGTAGTCCTGGAACCGGAATCGGAACGCCTGCTGCGGCCACATCCTGGCCTGACCCGGCACGAGCGAGATCTCGTCTCGGCCGACGTCGAGGACCCCCTGCCCCTTGGTGATCCATTGGATGACGATGTCGTCGCCGGCGGCCATCTCGCCGATGAGCAGGCCCTCGAACTGGACGTTCCGCAGGGTCATGGCGCCGTCGCCCGCCGCCTGATAATGGAACGAGAAGTCGTTCTCGGTACGGTCTGCGCGCCACTCCACACCGGCGTAGGCCGCGGCGAGGACGTCTCTGGCGACGTCGAGGTCCGTGCCTCGTTCGTCTATCCGTATGCGCTCAGGCCTGTCATCGTTCACCGAGGCCCATTCTGGCATGCGGGGTGGCTCCCCGGTGGTCCGAATGTCCGCGGAGGGCGCCTAGAACGTGTCGGACGACTCGTAGACCGACAGGAGCATGGCCGCAGCCGTCCGGGCCGTCCGGACGGGGGCCGGCGACTCCTTCGCCCGCACCGTCAGGGCGGCCCCCTCGAGCAGCAGCACGAGGGCGTCGCTCATGAACACCGGATATCCGGCTCGGGCGCAGAGGGAGGTCATGAGGTGCTCCACCTCGACCAGATGACCCGAGGCGAGGGCCGTGGCGACGTTCTGCCCGGTGCCGACACCCGTGAGACACGGGCAGCAGCCCGCCTGATCGTGCTCGATGTAGAGGAACACCTCGAGGATCTGATCGCGGGGGTCCGCCTCCGCGGTCAGCGAAGCGAGGAGATCGCGGAACCAGGCCTGGTGTCTCGCCTCGCACACCGCCTGGACGAGGTCGCTGCGCGTGGCGAAGACGCTGCGCAACCGGTCGAGGGAGAGCCCGGCGCTGCGGGCGACCGACGCCGGGGTGAGCCGCGTGAAGGATCCCGTTCCGACCATCTCCTCGGCCGCGGTCAGCACAGCGTCCCGATCGGCGGAGGCGGTGCTGAGGTGGGGCAAGGGGGCTCATTCATGGTCACTCGTGGAGAGTTGCGTCGCCATCCACTGTAGGTGTCCGCGTCGGACCACGCCCGTCGTGTATCCCCGTTCGGTGGTCACCGAGCCGCGCTGTCCCGAATGCGCCCCCGCCCCGGAGTCTCAGACGGTCCGCGGAGACCGGCGACGGCCCAGGATGACGCCGAGACCGATCATCCCCACGGCGAGGACGAAGTGCAGCCAGTCGTCGGCCGTGTTCAGCGGCACGAAGTTCGCCTGGCTGTCCTTGTCGATGACGAGGCCGTAGATCCAGAGCACCGCGTAGACGATCCCGCCGACGATCAGGTAGAGCTTCGACGCCTTGACCGTGCGCGCGAGCGCGACACCGGCGATGCCGAACAGGAGGTGCACGATGTTGTGGAGCACCGAGACCTGGAACAGACCCAGCAGCATCGCGCCGGAGCCGTGTCCGGCGCCGTGCAGGTCCCCCACGTCGGTGGTGAGGCCGGGGACGAACCCGGCGACCCCCACCACCAGGAACACCACGCCGACGATCAGCGCCGCCTTCTGCACGGGCGTCTCGGCGACGGGGCGACGGTCGCGGGCGTCGGAGGGTGAACTGGTCATCAGGGACTCCTTCGAGTTGACGTTCGCAGGGCGGTTCTCCTTGCTCCGGCCGACGGTAGGCGGCGATCGGAGGCGGATCCGGGGGTTGCACGACTCGTCTGGGCGCGGTAGTGAGACGGCCCGGACGAGAGAGAGCCCGCGCATCCGGGATGCGCGGGCTCTCTCTCGTGGAGCGTCTACTCGAGGCGTCGTCTACGGCGTCAGGCGGGTGGGTCCGCGGAACAGGTAGGTCACCTCGCGGAGATTGGGCTGGTGCAGCATGAGCATCAGCACGCGGGCGAGGCCCATGCCGAAACCGCCGTGCGACGGGGCCCCGTACCGGAAGAAGTCGAGATAGCCGCCGAGCTCCTCCGGCTTCATGCCCTTCTCGCGGATCTGCGCCTCGAGCACGTCCACGCGGTGCTCGCGCTGCGCGCCGGTCGTGATCTCGGTGCCGTTGTAGATGAGGTCGTAGCTCTTGGTCAGCTGCGGGTCGTCCTCGTGACGCATGTGGTAGAACGGCCGGATCGAAGCGTCGTAGTCCGTGAGGAACACGAAGTCGTGGTCGTGGGTCTCCTTGACGTAGGCCGCGATCTGCCGCTCGCCCTCGGGGTCCATGTCGGCGTCGGCCCGGGGGACGACGTAGCCGCGTTCGGCGACGATCCGCTTCGCCTCGGCGAGCGGGATGCGGGGGAACGGCCTCGAGGGCACGACGAGGTCGACGTCGAAGAGCTCCTTGATCTCGGCCCCGTGCTTCTCGACGACCGCGGTGAAGGCGGCGACGAGCAGCTCCTCCTGCATGGCCATGACGTCTTCATGGCTCTCGATGTAGCTGATCTCGGCGTCGACGCTGGTGTACTCGGTCGCGTGACGCGAGGTGAACGACGGGTCGGCGCGGAACACGGGCGCGATCTCGAAGATCCTCCCGAAGCCGGCGCTCTGAGCCATCTGCTTGAAGAACTGCGGGCTCTGCGCGAGGAACGCGCTGCCCTCGAAGTAGTCGATCTTGAACAGCTCGGCGTTCGACTCGCTCGCCGACGCCATGATCTTGGGGGTGTGGATCTCGATGTAGTCGCGCTCCACCCAGTAGGTGCGCATCGCGTGCTCGAGGGTGGTCTGAACGCGGAAGATCAACGCGTTGCGCGGCACCCGCAGATCGAGGAACCGCCAGTCCATGCGCTTGTCGATGCCGCTGTCGGCGGCGATCGGCGTCTCGGGGTCGGCCGCCGAGTCGACCACGAGGGTCTCGATCCGCACCTCGATGCCGCCGAGCTTGACGCGCTCGTCGTGCTTGAGCGCCCCGGTCACGGTCACGAAGCTGCCCTGGGCGAGACCGGAGATCGCGTCGGCGATCTCGTCGACCTCGCCGTTCGCCTCGAGGACGTCGGCGGCCGTCCGCGGGCGGACCAGCTGCACGGCGCCCGACTCGTCGCGGAGGACGACGAACTGCACCTTCTTCTGATCGCGGACGGTATCGACCCAACCCGCCACCGTCACGGTGCCGTCGGGGAGGGGGGAGAGGTCCTTGATGGGGGTGCGTTCGATCACGAGGCCGACTTTACAGGCCGAGCGCGCCTCCGCGGTTCCCGAGAGGGAGGTGAGTGCGAGCCCCCGACCTAGACTGGGCGGCATGCCCGCGCAGCACATCCACCTCGTCCGGCACGGTGAGGTGCACAACCCCGAGCACGTCCTCTACGGCCGACTCGACGGCTTCGGTCTCAGCGACCTCGGGCATCGGATGGCCGCCTCGTCGGCCGCCATGCTCCACGAGCAGGGCGCCCCCGTCGTCGCCGTGCGGTCGAGTCCCCTGCAGCGCACGCGCGAGTCCGCCGCCCCCTGGGCCGAGCGGTTCGGGCTGACGGCCGGCGTGGACGACCGTCTCATCGAGCCGACCAACAAGTACGAAGGGCGGCGATCGGACTTCACGGTCGCGAAGCAGCTCGCCGTCCCCGCCGAGTGGCCGTGGATCGTCAACCCCCTGAAGCCCAGCTGGGGCGAGGCCTACGTCAGCATCGCCGCGCGCATGCTCGCGGCGGTCGAGGACGCCTGGTCGTCGGTCGACGGCGGCGACGTCGTCCTCGTCAGCCACCAGCTGCCGATCTGGATGGTGCACCGCAGCGTCACGGGCGCCCGGCTCTTCCACGATCCGCGTCGACGTCGATGCTCGCTGTCGAGCGTCACGACGCTCGCGCGGCGGGGCGACCGCTTCGTCGAGGTGGGCTATCAGGATCCCGCGCGAGACTTGCTGGATTCCGCCGTCGACCTGGGAGCAGTGTGACCACCCGTAAGACCTCCATCCCCCGCCGGTCGTCGCCGATGGGTCGTGCGCTCGCGGGCGCCGCCGTCGTGGCCCTCGCTCTGACGGGCTGCACCTCGCAGAACGACGACCTCGCCGCGAACTTCGGCGACGGCACCACCGAGAACTACATCTCGGGCAGCGGCACGGTCACCGAGATCGCCCCCGACGATCGGGGCGAGCCCGTGCAGTTCACGAGCGAGACCGACACGGGCGACGCGGTGTCGCGCTCCGACTACGACGGCGACGTCGTCGTCCTGAACTTCTGGTACGCCGGCTGCCCGCCGTGCCGCGCCGAGGCACCGGATCTCGAGCAGGTCCACGACGACTACGCCGACCAGGGCGTCCGGTTCCTCGGGGTCAACGTCCGCGACCAGGCGGCCACGTCGCAGGCCTTCGCGCGCACGTTCGACGTCGGCTACCCCTCCGTCGTCGACACGAACGACGGGGCCGTCCAGCTGGCCCTCGCGGGGACGATCGCCCCGAACTCCGTGCCGACCACGATCGTCCTCGACCGGCAGGGCCGCATCGCCGCGCGCATCCTCGGAGGCCTCGACGGACCGAGCATCCTCGACACCCTGGTCTCCGACACCCTCGCCGAGAAGGCCTAGGTGTACCAGGGCAATCCCTTCTTCGAGGCGGTGACGGGCGGTCAGCTGCTCGTCGCCCTGCCCGTCGCCCTGCTGGCCGGTCTCATCTCGTTCCTGTCGCCGTGCGTCCTCCCGCTGGTGCCGGGGTACCTCGGCTACGTCGGCGGGCTGACCGGCCGATCGGCGCCGGTGGCCCGAGGCGGCCTCGCCCCGACCGCCGACGCGGTCGCCGCGGCCGCGCGCCGCGATCGCCGACGGGTCGTGCTCGGGGTCCTGCTCTTCGTCGGAGGCTTCACGGTCGTCTTCGTCGGCGCGAACCTCGCCTTCGCGGCGGCGGGCTTCTGGCTGATCCAGTGGCGCGATCTGATCGTGCGGCTCATGGGAGTCGTGGTGATCGTGCTGGGGCTCGTCTTCATCGGGCGGCTGGAGTTCTTCCAGCGGACGCTGAAGCTGCCGGTCACACCCGCCACGGGTCTCGCGGGCGCGCCGCTGCTCGGCATCGTCTTCGGCATCGGCTGGACCCCGTGCATCGGTCCGACCCTCGCCGCCATCACGGCGATGTCGCTCGATTCGGCGTCGCTCGGCCAGGCCGTCCTGCTCGGCCTCTTCTACTGCGTCGGTCTCGGCGTGCCCTTCCTGCTCGTCGCCCTCGGCTTCGGCTGGGCCTCGCGCTCGATCTCGTTCGTCAAGCGGCACATGCGCGCCGTCAACATCGTCGGAGGTTCCATCCTGATCGTCATCGGCCTGCTCATGGTCACGGGCCTCTGGTCCGATCTGATGTCACGACTGGGGTCGGTGATCGCGAGCTATGGCACGATCGTCTGACCGCGAGCCCCTCACCTCGGCTGACGAGACCGACGCCTCCGCCGACCCGCTGAGACCGAGCGACCACGTCGACTCCGTCGCGGCGCCGGCATCGGGCGGCGGCGTCGCCCAGCCGCGTCTCGGACCGATCGGCTACCTGCGGTTCTTCTGGCGCCAGCTGACCAGCATGAAGACCGCGCTGTTCCTGCTCATGCTGCTCGCCGTCGCGGCCATCCCGGGCTCGCTCGTGCCTCAGCGCACGTCCGATCCGAACGGCGTCGTGCAGTACCGCACCGACAACCCCGACCTGTTCCCGATCCTCGACAAGCTCGGGGTGTTCGACACCTACTCGTCGCCGTGGTTCTCGGCCGTCTACCTGCTGCTGTTCATCTCGCTGATCGGCTGCATCATCCCGCGGACGAAGCACCACTTCGAGGCGCTCCGGGCGCGTCCGCCCAAGACGCCGGCTCGCCTGTCGCGTCTCGCCGGCTACCGCACGGTGACGATCGAGCAGGGCGGAGGAGGCGCGGATCGGCCCTCCGTCACCGCCGCCGCCGCGGTCGAGGCGGCCCGAGCCCAGTTGAAGCGCGCCGGCTACCGCACCGAGGTCTTCGGCGACTCGGTCAGCGCCGAACGCGGGTATCTGCGCGAGACGGGCAACCTGGTGTTCCACGCCGCCCTGGTCGGCGTGCTCCTGACGGTCGGCGTCGGGGGCGGGTTCGGGTACGCCGGGCAGCGCGTGGTGGTCGAGGGGCAGACCTTCACGAACGTGCTCGGCTCGTACGACTCGTTCAACCCCGGTCGGTGGTTCGACGATTCGCAGCTCTCGCCGTTCAGCATCACGCTCGACCGGTTCACGACGGACTACGAGGAGCAGAACAAGGACGCCCTCGGGCAGGCGACCGACTACACCGCCGACGTGACGACCCGGACGCGGGGCGGCGATGACGACGAGAAGCGTCAGATCAAGGTCAACAGCCCCCTGGCCATCGGCGACTCGAACGTCTACCTGCTCGGCAACGGCTACGCCGTCGACGTGACGGTGCGCGACGGCGACGGCGACGTGGCGTTCCGCGACACGGTGCCGTTCCTGCCTCAGAACACCAACCTCATGTCCCAGGGCGTCATCAAGGTGCCCGACGCGGTGCCCGAGCAGCTGGGCATGATCGGCTTCTTCTACCCGTCGGCGGTCGACACCGAGTCGGGCATGCTGGCGTCCAGCTACCCCGACACCCTGAACCCCGTGCTGAGCCTCAACGTCTACACGGGCGACCTCGGTCTCGACGACGGCGTGCCGCGGTCCGTCTACGCGCTCGACACCGTCGGGCTCACGGAGGTCGCGGGCGCCGACGCCGACACCAGTGCGATCCGCGTCACCCCGGGCGAGACGGCCGATCTGCCGAACGGTCTCGGCACGGTCACGTTCGACGGCGTCAAGCGGTTCGCCTCGTTCGACGTGCACCACGACCCCTCGCAGCTGTGGGTCCTCCTCTTCGCCGGCCTCAGCTTCGCGGGGCTCCTGACCGCGCTGTTCGTCCCGCGTCGTCGGGTCTGGGTGAAGGCCCGCGACACGGGATCCGGTCTCGTGCTCGAGTACGCCGGTCTCGCCCGCGGTGAGGACCCGACGCTCGAACGGGCCGTCGGCGACATCACGCGCACCCATCTGACGGGGCTCGGCGTGCCCGAACAGGCGGCCAAGGCCGTCGCCTCGGGCGAGGCAACCGCTTCGACGTCGAGAGACGCCGACTCCTCGTCCGCCGTCGACGGACGTAAGCTCTCCTCGTGACCGCCGACCTCGCCTACTACTCGCTCGTCGCCGTCTACTCGGCGATGGCCATCTACACGATCTCGTTCGTGGCCTACGCGCTCGATCTGGCGAAGCGGTCGGGCGACGCTCAGCTCGCCGCCACCGACGCCGCGCGTCTCGACGGCCGTGCTGCCGCCTCCGCCTCGGCCACGGCCTCGAGGGGCTCCTCGACCGTGGTGCTCGATCGTCCCGTCACGACCCCCGGTCGCGACGGCGCCGATGCGTCGGGGCGCCGTCGGCCGTCGCGGTTCGAGCGGGTGGCCACCTCGCTGATGGTGCTCGGCCTGCTGGTGCACGTCGCCTCCGTCGTCATGCGGGGCGTCGCCGCCGAGCGGGTGCCGTGGGCCAACATGTTCGAGTTCTCGCTGACGGGCACGGCGATCATCGTCGGCGTCTACCTGCTGGTGAAGCAGTTCGTCGACATCTCGTTCCTCGGTGCGTACGTGATGGGCCTGAACCTCATCCTGCTCGCCATCGGCACGGTGAACTACTACGTGGCGGTCGTCCCGCTCCAGCCGGCGCTGCAGTCCGCGTGGCTGGTCATCCACGTGCTCGTCGCCATCCTCGGGACCGGCTTCTTCGCCATCGCGGCGGGTCTGTCGATCGTCCAGCTCATCCAGACGCGGCGCGAGCAGGCGAAGCTCGCCGGTCTCGGCTTCATGCAGACGCTCCCCGGCGCCGACCGTCTCGAGGATCTCGCCTACCGCGTCGCCCTCGTGGGCTTCGTGCTCTGGACCTTCACGCTCATCGCCGGCGCCGTCTGGGCCGAGCGGGCCTGGGGCCGCTACTGGGGCTGGGACACCAAAGAGGTCTGGACCTTCATCATCTGGGTGCTCTACGCCGGCTACATCCACGCTCGCGCCACGCGCGGCTGGCGGGGATCCCGGTCGTCGTGGCTGTCGATCATCGGCTTCGCGGCCGTCATGTTCAACTTCTCGGTCGTCAACGTCTTCTTCAAGGGCCTGCACGCGTACTCGGGTCTCTGACCCGCTGACGCCGCACAGCCGGTGCGTCAGAGTCCGCGGTCGGCCAGCAGCTCGTAGGAGGCGCGGAGCCGCTCGATCCAGACCCTCCGTCGGTCGTCGTCCGCCGCGTGGCGACGGAGGAGATCGACATCGACGTCGATCCGTCGCACATCCACGGCTCCGTCGACCGGCAGGAGCGGCGCCCGGGTCACATCCGCCGTCAGCAGGGCGGCGGTGCCGAGCCCGCAGTCGTGCCGCAGCTCCGGCACGGCGGCGGCGAGGTGCGCCCCCATGCTGAGGCCCACGGACGTGTCGAGGGCGCTCGAGACGACGACGGGCAGGCCCGCGTCCGCGACGATGCGGAGCGCGGCCGACACGCCGCCGAGCGGCTGGGCCTTGATCACCAGCAGGTCGGCCGCACCGGCACGGGCGACCGCGAGGGGGTCGGCGGCCTTGCGGACGCTCTCGTCCGCGGCGACGGGCACGCCGAGGCCGGCGGTGCGGCGCCGCAGCTCCGCCAGCTCGGGCACGCTGGCGCAGGGCTGCTCGACGTACTCCAGGCCGTACGGAGCCAGGGCGAGCAGCGCCTCCTCGGCCTCGTCGACGGACCACGCGCCGTTGGCGTCGATGCGGACCCGTCCCGCGTCGCCGACGTGGTCGCGAGCCGCGGCGACGCGGGCGACGTCGTCGGCGAGGCCCTCGCCCGGGTCGGCGACCTTCACCTTGACGGTGCGGCACCCGGGGTACCGGTCGAGCACGGCCCCCACCTGGTCGGGCGCGACGATCGGGAGGGTCGCGTTGACGGCCACCCGGGAGGTGCGGGTCGCGTGCTCGGCGCCCCAGCCGAAATCGATGGTCGCCGCGAGCCAGGCGCTCGCCTCGGCGGGCCCGTACTCGACGAAGGGGCTGAACTCGGTCCAGCCGTTCGGGCCCTCGACGAGCAGCGCCTCGCGCGCGTCGAGCCCGCGGAACCGGGTGCGGAGGGGGAGCCGGACCACGTGCGCTCCGTCGATCAGATCGGCGAGCGGGGGCAGCGGGGGAGTCGGGGCGGCGAGCGGGTGGGGGCTGCTGTTCGGCACGCGGTCAGTCTCCCACCAGCGTCGGTCCTCCGGCCCGCCGACGGGTTCCCTCGGGCGGGCGCGACGGGTTCGGTAGGGTCGTGGGCCATGGCCGCCTCCGAGAACGACCCGACCGCCCGCCCCGAGGGGCTCGACATCCTGGCCGACGAGAACTCGGGCGTCGAGGTCTCCGACCGTCCCACCGGTTCCCGTCGCCTCGGCCTCGTGACCCTCCTGCTGTCCCTGGGCCTGCTCCTCCTCGACGGGATCGCCGTCGCGCTCCTCGCCGCCGACCTGGTGACCCCGGCGGCGACCATCGCCCTCGTGACGATGCTCGCGTCGATCGTGGTCGGGGTGATCGCGCTCGTCGCGGTCGTGCTCCGGCGCGGTCGCGTGCCCGCCGTGGCCGCCGTGCTGCTCAGCGTGCTGTCGAACCCGTTCGTCCTCGTGTTCCTGCTCGCCCGGGTGCTGCCCGGATTCTGAGCCGGGGCACGCTCTCCGGCGCCCGGTCGTAGGCTGAGGGGATGAGCGACGCCGTCTCCGACCTGTTCGATCCGACCGAGTGGCGAGAGGTCGAGGGCTTCGACGGCCTCACCGACGTCACGTACCACCACAGCGTCGACGGGCGGGTCGCGAGGGTCGCCATCGATCGCCCCGAGGTGCGGAACGCCTTCCGACCGCACACCGTCGACGAGCTCTACCGGGCCCTCGACCATGCCCGCATGAACAGCCGCATCGGCGTGGTCCTGCTGACCGGCAACGGCCCGAGCGCGAAAGACGGCGGCTGGGCGTTCTGCAGCGGTGGAGACCAGCGCATCCGCGGTCGCGACGGCTACAAGGCCGAGGGCGACCAGGCCGACGTCGCGGACCCCGCCTCGGCCGGGCGCCTCCACATCCTCGAGGTGCAGCGGCTCATCCGCTTCATGCCGAAGGTCGTCATCGCCGTCGTGCCGGGGTGGGCGGCCGGTGGCGGTCACTCGCTGCACGTCGTCTGCGATCTGACGGTCGCCAGCCGCGAGCACGGTCGCTTCAAGCAGACCGACGCCGACGTCGGCTCGTTCGACGCCGGCTACGGCAGCGCCTACTTCGCGAAGCAGATCGGTCAGAAGCTGGCCCGTGAGGTGTTCTTCCTGGCCGAGGAGTACAGCGCCGACCGCGCGCACGAGATGGGCGCCGTCAACCGCGTCGTCGCCCACGCCGATCTCGAGCGCGAGGCCCTCGCGATGGCGCGGACCATCCTGACGAAGTCGCCGACGGCCATCCGCATGCTCAAGTTCGCCTTCAACGCGACCGACGACGGCATCGTCGGTCAGCAGGTGTTCGCAGGCGAGGCGACCCGCCTGGCCTACGGCACCGACGAGGCGGTCGAGGGTCGGGACTCCTTCCTCGAGAAGCGCGAGCCCGACTGGTCGCCGTTCCCCTGGCAGTACTGATGCCGGTCGTGGCGTCCCTCGGGCGGCGCCGGCCGGGGAGGCGCGGCGCATGACCCGCCCCCTCCGCCCGGTCGACGCCCGCGACCCGGCCGCGGTGCTCGAGGCGCTCCGCGTCGCCCTGGCCGGCGGTCCGGCCGTCGCCCCGCGCATCGACGGCAGCGTGCCGATCGATCTGCCGGAGGCCGTGCCCGTCGCCGTGGCGCTCGTGGTCGAGACGAGCGGCTCGACCGGTCGCGCCAAGCGCGTCGCGCTCTCGGCGGACGCCGTCCTCGCCGGCGCGGCGGCGGCCGACCAGGCGCTCTCCGGTCCGGGGCGGTGGCTGCTCGCCCTGCCGGCGCACTACATCGCGGGGCTGAACGTCCTCGTGCGGTCGATCACAGCCGAGACGGAGCCGGTGATCCTCGGGCCGGGTCGCTTCGATCCGGAGGACTTCGTCCGGGCGGCCGCTCGCCTCGACCACCCGGTGCGGTACGTGTCGCTCGTGCCGGCCCAGCTCGCGACGCTCCTCGACGCCGCCGACGGCGAGGGCCGCGCGCACCCCGCCGGCGTCCAGGCCGTCGGCGACGTCGCGGTCGGGCGGGTGGCCCGGCCCGGTGTGGCCGAGACCCTCCGCGGCTTCGCGGCCGTGCTCGTGGGCGGGCAGGCGACGCCGGCGTCCCTGATCTCCCGAGCGCGCCTCCTCGGCGTCAGGGTCGTGCGGACGTACGGGGCGAGCGAGACGAGCGGGGGCTGCGTGTACGACGGGGTCCCGGTCGGTCGCACCCGCGTCGAGGTGGTCGACGGCCAGATCGAGATCAGCGGACCGTCGCTGTTCGACGAGTACCTCGACGACCCCGACCGGACGGCCGAGGCGGTGACGACGCGTGACGGCCTCCGCTGGTACCGGACCGGAGACGGCGGCGTCCTGTCCGACGACGGGGTGCTGAGCGTCGTCGGGCGCCTCGACGACGTGATCGTCTCCGGCGGCGAGAAGGTGTCGCTCGGCGTCGTCGAGCGACATGTGCGCGAGCGACCGGGTCTCGAGACGGCGGTCGTCGTGCGGGCGGAGCATCCGCGGTGGGGCGAGGTGCCCGTCGTGGTGACGACGGAGGAGGCGCCCGATCTGACGGACCTCCGGCGGGCGCTCGTCGAGCGGGCCGGACGCGCTGCGGCTCCCGATCGCATCGTGGTCGTCGACGAGCTGCCGCTGCTGCCGAGCGGGAAGCCGGACCGCGTCGCGCTGACCCGCGCGGTCGCGGACGGCTCGGCGAACTAGGATCGAGGCCGTGGCGAAGACGAAGACAACCAAGGCCCGACGCGGCGGACGACCCGGTGGGCGTCCCGGCAGACAGCCCGTCCGACGGGTCACCGCGCGCGACTGGATCGGCGGAGCGCGTCTGCGGACCCTGCCTCTGGCCGTCGCACCCGTCGCTCTCGGCACCGGCGTCGCCGAGGCCAACGGGTCGAGCGACCTCCTGCTGGCCGTGCTCTGCCTCGTCGTCGCGGTCTTCCTGCAGATCGGCGTCAACTTCGCCAACGACTACTCCGACGGCATCCGGGGCACCGACGCGTTCCGGGTCGGCCCGTCGCGACTGACGGCGTCGGGCGGTGTCCGCCCCCGCACGGTCCTGCGCGTCGCGCTCGTCTCGTTCGCCGTCGCCGCCGTGGCCGGTCTGGCCGTCGTCGTGCTGTCCGGTCACTGGTGGCTCCTGGCGGTCGGGGCCGCGGCCGTCGTCGCCGCCTGGTTCTACACCGGCGGAAAGCGCCCCTACGGCTACAACGCCCTCGGCGAGGTCTTCGTCTTCGTCTTCTTCGGCCTCGTGGCGACGGTGGGCACGACGTTCGTGCAGCTCGGTCGGTTCCCGGCCGACGCGTGGATCGCCGGCGTCGCCGCGGGCCTGTTCGCCTGCGCCGTGCTGATGGTCAACAACATCCGCGACATCCCGCAGGACACGGCCGCCGGCAAGCGGACCCTCGCCGTCGTGGTCGGCGATCCGGTGGCCCGGGCCCTGTACGCGCTGTTCCTGCTGCTGCCGTTCCTGATCCTGGCGTACTTCGGCTTCCTGTACTTCGACGCCCCGTACGTCTACTTCACCCTGCTGGCCGCCATCCCCGCCGCGATCATCGGCGTCACCGGGCGCACGCCGCGCGAGCTCATCCTCGCGCTGCAGCTGTCGTCGCTGACGTCGCTGCTGTGGGCCCTGGCCCTCTCGGCGGTCCTGTACTTCTAGCGGACGGTCTGATCGCCGTCGAGGTCCGAGCCGGACCGGCGGATCTCCTCGTCCTCGGCGATGTCGTCGCCGTGCCGGGTCTCGGGCTTCGCCCGTCGCGCGGCCAGATCGAGGGCGACACGGCGACGGAGCGGCGCGAAGAAGATGTACGAGACGCAGAGGCCGACGACCGCCGCGACGACGGTCGCGATGAAGGGGTCGATGCGGATCACGAGCAGCACGGCCAACGCCACCGCGAAGATGCCCAGACGGATGAACGTGTACTTGACCCAGGGATTCACGCGGCGATTCTACGCAGGCCGAGCCGTGCGATCGCCGGGCGCATCACAGGTCGGACACGGAACGGCCGACGGTCAGGAACCCCACCGGGACGACGCATATAGTCGACGCATGGTGAGGTTGTACGTCGTCGGCATCGTGATCGCCGCTGCCTTCATCATCTACGCGCTGGTCGACTGCCTGTTCGCCGACGCCTCGCGATTCCGGGCGCTGAACAAGCCCCTCTGGGCCGTCATCATCGTGGTGCTGCCGGTCATCGGCGCGGTGCTGTGGTTCCTGCTCGGGAAGACCCGCAAGAACGGGCAGCCCGAGCGCCGCCGCTTCGTGGCACCCGACGACGATCCCGAGTTCTCGGGTCGCTCGGCGTCGACGATCAGCGATCTCGACCGCGAGACGACCGACGAGCGCATCCGGCGCCTCGAGCAGGAGCTCTCCGAGCTCGACGACGACGGCAAGACCGGCACGGCGTAACCCGCCGTGTCGTACGGAACCGACGATCCCACGAGCGGCAGTCCGGCCACCGACTACGCCGTCGAGCTGCTGTCGGCGCTGATCGACGCTGGCGTGCGCGAGATCGTGCTCAGCCCCGGGTCCCGTTCGCAGGCCCTCGCGCTGGTCGCCGCCGACCTCGAGCGCGCCGGCAGGGTCCGCCTGCGCGTGCGCATCGACGAACGGTCGGCGGCGTTCCTCGCCCTCGGCCTGGCCGTCGAGAGCGGATCGCCGACGGCGATCATCACGACGTCGGGCACCGCCGTCGCGAATCTGCATCCGGCCGTGCTCGAGGCCCATCACTCCGGCGTCCCCCTGGTGCTCCTGACCGCCGACCGTCCCACCGAGCTCCGCGGCATCGGCGCCAATCAGACGACCCACCAGCCGGGGCTCTTCGGCCGCGCGGTCGCGTTCGTCCGCGACGTCGAGGCACCCGTCGACGGGCCGGTCGACGTCGCCGCGGTCCGCGCGCTGGCCTCCGACGCCGTCTCGGCCTCCCTCGGGCACCGACCGGCCGCGGGCGACGCCTCGTTCGGCGATCTCCCGGCACCCGGCCCCGTGCAGATCAACGTGGCCTTCCGCGAACCGCTGTCGGCTCCGGTGGTGCGACTGGCCGAAGCCCGTCCCGACCCCGTGACCCGCGCCTCCCCGGTGTCCCGTCTGCGGCTGACCGTCGACACGGCGCCGGCCACCCTCGTCGTCGCCGGGCACGCGGCGACGGACGAGGCCGAGCGGGTCGCGAGGGCCCTCGGAGCGCCCCTCGTCGCCGAGGTCTCGAGCGGCGCCCACTTCGGACCGAACCTCGCCCTCGGGTACCGAACGCTGCTCGGTGAGCGCGCGTTCGGGGGCGCCGTGCGTCGCGTGGTCGTCTTCGGGCACCCGACGCTGACCCGGCAGGTGCCCGCACTCCTGCGTCGCTCCGACGTCGAGGTCGTCGTCGTGCGCGGATCCGCGCCCGAGGCCTACGACCCGGGGCGTGACGCCACCGTCGTCGACGCCGTCGACGTGCCCGACGACGACCGACCCCACGGTCGACATCAGGCCGAGGTCGTCGCGGGTCCTCCCGCCGACGGGCCCGGCGCCGAGGGTCCGAGCGCCGACGACCGGGCCCATCGCGCGTGGGTCGGCCGGTGGGTCCAGGCCGGGCGACTCGTGGTCGGGGACGACGAGTCGGCTCCCGACCTCGGGTCCGCCACCAGCGACGAGCCGTCCGAGCGGGCGGCGTTCCTCCGGGGCGAGGTGGCCCTCCTGCGGCGCGAGGTGTCACGTCGCGCCCTGGCCGAGACCCTCTGGCGGGTCACCTGGCCTCACGACCGGCTCGTGCTCGGAGCGTCGAGGCTCATCCGCGAGGTCGACGAGGTCGTCCCCGGCAAGCGCATCCCCGTGCACGCCAATCGAGGGCTCGCGGGCATCGACGGCACGATCGCCACGGCGACCGGCATCGCCTACGCCAGCCAGCTCGACGAGACCCGCCCGGGCGTCACGCGCGTGCTCGTCGGCGACCTGACGCTGCTGCACGACGTCGGCTCGATGCTCTTCGGCGTCGGCGAGGTCCGCCCGCGACTGCAGGTGGTCGTGGGCAACGACGGCGGGGGCACGATCTTCGACGGCCTCGAGGTCGCCGCCTCGGCCCCTGCCGACGCGATGACCCGGGTGCAGTTCACCCCGCAGAGCGTCGATCTCTCGTCGCTGGCGGCGGCCTACGGCTGGCAGTACTCGAAGGCCGGTACGCGGGCGGAGCTCGATCGCGATCTGGCCCGTCGGTGGGACGGACCCGTGCTCATCGAGGTGCCGCTCGCCCGCTGAGCCGGCCCGGCCCGTCGCCGAGACCGCGTCGTAGGCTCGGCTCATGGCCAAGACCTGGACGACCCCTCCCGCCGAATCCCTCCGAGCCGACGAGACCGTCGACCTGGGGGCGATCGACCCGTCGTCGACGCCGGGATTCGCGGGCGACAAGCAGTACGCCGCGCAGTCCCTCGAATCGGGTCGCGACACCCTCGGCGATCTCCAGGAGCGCTTCTTCGCCGGCAGCCGCCACGGGGGCGACAAGGGCTCCGTCCTGCTCGTCCTGCAGGGCATGGACACCGCGGGCAAGGGCGGCATCGTCCGTCACGTCGTCGGCGCCGTCGACCCGCAGGGAGTCGCCCATCACGCCTTCAAGACGCCTACGGAGGAGGAGCTGGCGCACGACTTCCTGTGGCGTGTCCGTCGTGAGCTGCCGGGCCCGGGCATGATCGGCGTCTTCGATCGCTCGCACTACGAGGACGTCCTGATCGGCCGGGTCCGCCGTCTCGCGTCGCCCGACGAGATCGAGGCCCGGTACGACGCCATCGTCGCGTTCGAGCGCGAGCTCGCGGAGGCGGGCACGACGGTCGTCAAGGTCATGCTCCACATCTCGTCGGACGAGCAGAGGTCGCGGCTGCGCGAGCGCCTCGACAGACCGGAGAAGAACTGGAAGTACAACCCCGGCGACCTCGACGAGCGCCTCCTCTGGAACGACTACCAGGAGGCCTACCAGACCGCGATCCGGCGCACGTCGACCGATGCCGCTCCGTGGTACGTCGTCCCCGCCGACCGGAAGTGGTACGCCCGCGTGGCCGTCCAGCGCCTCCTGATCGACGCTCTGGCCGCGCGGCGCCCGGAGTGGCCCGCGGCCGAGTACGACGTCGACCTCGAGCGCACGCGGCTGTCCTCGACCTGATCGACGCGGGTCTCCTCACGTCCTGACCCGACCCGCCCCGCCCCGCGTCTCAGCGAGAGGGTGAGCGCAGGGCCGCCCCCGTGTCGCGGGGCAGGCGGAGCCCCTCGACGACGCTCACCAGGGCGAGCGCCGCGAGGACGACGAGGGCGATCCGGTAGCCCGTCGGATCGCCGGGGCCGCTCGTGCCGAGGGCGCCGTCCGCCACGCGCACCACGAGCGCCGTGACCGCGACGCCGAGCCCGACGGCGAGCTGACCGGTGATCGACGACAGCGTGTTCGCCGACCCGAGACGCTCGGGCGGGACGTCCGCGAACTGCAGCGTGTTGTACGCGGTGAAGCCGACGGAGCGGAAGACGCCGCTGGCCAGCAGCACGAGAGCGATCAGGACGGGCGGGGTGTCGGCGGAGACGAGGGCGGCGCCCACGAAGGTCGCGGCGAGCCCGACGGTCGACACCGTCACGATCGGGATGACGGCGAAGCGCCGCAGCAGCGGGGTCGTGAAGGGCTTGACGCCGAGGTTCCCCACGAAGACCCAGGTGAGCATGAGCCCCGCCTCCGTCGGCGACCACCCGAAGCCGTCCTGCAGCAGCAGCGGCACGACGAACGGGACCCCGTTCACCACCGCCCGGTAGACGGATCCGCTCAGGTTCGTCACGCGGAACGACGGGATGCGGAACGCGCCGAGGTCGAGCAGCGGATGCGCCACCCGTCGGAACCACCTCGAGGCCGCGACGACGAGCAGCACCGCCACGACGAGCAGCCCGGCCCCGCTCGCGGCCGACGCGCCGGCGCCGAGCAGCTCGAACGCGACGACCCCGGCCACGATGGCGGCCACGACGAGACCGAGCCCGACCCCGTCGAGCCGCGCGCGCGGGGCGCGGGGCAGCACGGGGACGACCCGCCATGCGGCGATCAGCAGAGCGGCCCCGACCGGGACGTTGACCAGGAAGACCCACTCCCAGCCGAGGTTCTCGGTCAGCAGTCCGCCGACCAGGGGCGCGATGACCGGCGCGACCAGGGCGGGCCAGGTGAGGTAGGCGATGGCGCGGATCAGCTCGGACTTCTCGGTGCTCCGCAGCACGATCAGACGGCCGATCGGCACCATCATGCTGCCCGCGAGCCCTTGAACGGCTCGGGCGGACGTCAGCTGCACGAGGTCGCCGCTGACGGCGCAGGCGAGCGACGCGAGCGTGAAGAGGACGATGGCGGCGAGGAACACGCGCCGGGCGCCCCACCGGTCGGCGAGCCAGGCGCCCAGGGGGATGAACGCGGCGACCGCGACGAGGTAGGCGGTCACGGCGATGCCGACCTCGGCCGGGACGACGGCGAAGTCGTCGGCGATCGACGCGGTGGCCGTCGACAGGATGGTGGCGTCGAGGTTCTCCATGAAGAACGCCGCAGCCACCACGAGGGCCACCGGTCGCGACCACGACGGCGTCGCCGCCTCCGGCGCGGTCGCCGAGGGCGGGCCGGGATCCCGAGGAGGCGCGGGTGGCGTCACTGCGAGAACGCCCCCACCACGGGTTGGAACTTCATCCGCGTCTCGGCGACCTCGCGATCGGGGACGGAGTCGACGACGACGCCGGCGCCCGCGAAGGCCCGCACGGTGCCGTCGGGGTGCACCTGCGCGCATCGCAGGGCGATCGCCCACTCGCCGTCGCCGTCGGCGCCGACCCAGCCGACGGGGCCGGCGTAGCGACCGCGGTCGAACGGCTCCAGCTCCCGGATCAGGGCCAGCGCCTCCGGCGTGGGGGTGCCGGCGACGGCAGCGGTCGGGTGGAGCGAGGCGATGAGGTCGAGGGAGCTCGAGCCGTCCGTGAGACGACCGCGGACGTCGCTGGCCAGATGCCAGAGGTTCGGCAGCTTGAGCGTGAACGGCTGCTCGGCGGTGACGATCCCGTCGGCGTGCCGCCCGAGCGAGAGCAGCAGGCTGCGCAGAGCGTACGAGTGCTCGTCGAGGTCCTTGGGGGAGGTCGCGAGAGCGTGGGCGGCGCGTTCGTCGCTCGTCGCGTCGACGCCCCGGGCGGCGCTGCCGGCGAGGACCCTGGCGGTGACCTCGCCGCGCTCGGTCCGGACGAGCGTCTCGGGGCTCGCGCCGATGAGTCCGTCGACGGCGAAGGTGTAGCAGTCGGGATAGGCCGTGAGGAGCGTCGCGGCGACCAGTCGCAGATCCGCCTCCGCGGGGATCCGGCCCACCAGGTCGCGGGCCAGCACCACCTTGCTGACCTCGCCCCGCCCGATGGCCTCGACCGCTCGGGCGACCGCATCGGCGTAGCCGTCGGCGGTCAGGGCGCCGTCGGACAGCCGGAGGCGGACGGAGGCGCCCACCGGCGTGGCCGCGGGCGTCTCGGCTCCGTCGACCCGCGTGATCCAGGCCACGCCGTCGCGACGGCCGAGGACGATGCGCGGCACGATCAGGACGCTGGTGTCGGTCGACTCGTCGTCGAAGGCGAACGAGCCGAACGCGATCAGGCCGCTGCCGGGCACGCCCACCTCGTCGTCCACCGAGGCTCGTGCGGCGACCGCGCGCCAGGCGTCGGCGGCGTCCGTCATGCGGGTCGGGCCGGTGAACTCGAGGCGGAGTGCCTCGCCGATCCCGGCCATGCCGGCGCCGCCCCGGACGAAGACCAGGGGGTTCCTGCGGTCGACGACGTCGAGGAGGGGGCTGATGTGGTCGATCCGCGTGCTGCGGACGGACAACGACGGGGCTCGGAACGACGGGAGGTCCACCGCGACAGACTACTCGCGTGGCGTCCGCGGCACTCGGGCGATGCACCGGCCGTGCCGGTAGGATCGCTCATCGTGACCAAGGCCGACATGAACAAGCAACCCTCAGAGGTCGCGTCGATGTTCGACGGCGTCGCCGCGAACTACGATCGCACGAACGACGTGCTCTCGGCGGGCAACGCCGTCCTGTGGCGGATCGCCACCGTGAAGGCCATCGGCGCGGGCCCCGCCGACAAGGTGCTCGACATCGCCGCCGGCACCGGGACGAGCTCGGCCGCCATCGCCAAGCGGGGCGCGGAGGTCGTCGCGCTCGACTTCAGCCACGGCATGGTCGAGGTCGGTCGCACGCGCCACCCCGAGCTCGAGTTCGTGGAGGGCGACGCCGAGAAGCTGCCGTTCGACGACGCCACCTTCGACGCCGTCACGATCTCGTTCGGGCTGCGCAACGTCAACCGGCCGCAGGTGGCGCTCGCCGAGATGAACCGGGTGCTGAAGCCCGGCGGCCGCCTCGTGGTCTGCGAGTTCTCGACGCCCCCGTTCGGGCTCCTGCGCGCCGCCTACCGCGCCTACCTCCGATTCGGCATGCCGTTCATCGCCCGCTTCGCGAGCAGCAACGGCCCGGCCTACAGCTACCTCGCCGAGTCGATCGCCCAGTGGCCCGAGCAGCAGGTGCTCAGCCAGTGGCTCCGCGGAGCCGGGTTCAGCCGCGTCGCCTACCGCAACCTCTCGTTCGGCATCGTGGCCCTGCACCGCGGTCGCAAGCCGTCCGCCCCGTCGACCCGCGCCTCCTCGAAGAAGCGGGCGACCTCGTGAGCGCGGGTGGGCCGACGACCCACCGCAACAGCCTCGGCTCATCGCTCGGGCTCGGCGAGAAGCTCTTCGCGACACCGGCCGAACGGCGCTTCGTCGCCGCCGTCGACGACGGCCTCGAGCTCGTCGAGGAGGGGCTCCTCCGCGAGATCGCCTTCGCCGACGAGATCGCCGACGCGACGACCCGCTACCTCCTGGCCGCCGGCGGCAAGCGCGTGCGACCGACCCTCACCCTGCTGATCGCGCAGCTCGGCGACGGCGCGACGCCCGGCATCGTCGCCTCGGCGCAGGCGACCGAGATCACCCACCTGGCCTCGCTGTACCACGACGACGTGATGGACGAGGCGCAGATGCGCCGCGGAGTCCCCAGCGCGCAGAGCGTCTGGGGCAACAACGTCGCCATCCTCAGCGGCGATCTGCTCTTCGCCCGGGCCAGCACGATCGTCTCCGGTCTCGGACAGGAGGCGATCCTGCTGCAGGCCGAGACGTTCGAGCGGCTCTGCCTCGGTCAGCTCCACGAGACGATCGGCCCCCGCGAGGGTGACGATCCGATCGCGCACTACATCGACGTGCTCGCCGACAAGACCGGCTCGCTCATCTCGACGGCCGCACGCGCCGGCGTGATGTTCAGCGGCGCACCCCGCGAGTACCTGGCGCCCGTCGCCGAGTTCGGCGAGAAGATCGGCATCGCGTTCCAGCTGATCGACGACGTCATCGACCTGTCCGACCAGCCGGCCGAGACCGGCAAGAAGGCCGGCACCGACCTCCGCGCCGGGGTCGTCACCCTGCCGGTGCTGTACCTCCGCGAGCTCGCCCGGACCGACCTCGAGGCGTCCGCCCTCCTCAGCGAGATCGACCGCATCGTCGAGGCCACTCACGGCGAGGCCGACCCCGACGTCGACCAGAGCTCGCGACTCGAGGCCGAGACGACCCTCGACGACGAGTTCGCCGACGTGGTCCGCCGACTGCGCGAGCACGACGTCACCGAGCGCACGCGTCTCGAGGCCCACCGGTGGGCCAACGAGGCGCTCGAGGCCCTGTCGTCTCTGCCGTCGGGCCCCGTCAAGAAGGCCCTCACCCGCTTCGCCGACCGCGTGGTCGAGCGCTCCGCCTGACCGGCGCCGCGCCTCCTCGTCGCCACCCGCGACACAGCCCACCCGCTCGCACCGCCGAGCCCCTCAGGATGAGAGAGAACACCGTGACCACCTTGCGACTGGCCATCGTCGGAGCCGGACCCGCCGGCATCTACGCCGCCGACATCCTGCTGAAAGCCCAGAAGGGGTTCGACGTCCAGATCGACCTCTTCGAGCAGCTGCCCGCCCCCTACGGCCTGGTCCGCTACGGCGTCGCGCCCGACCACCCGCGCATCAAGGGCATCGTCAACGCCCTCCGCGACGTGCTCGACAGCGGCGACATCCGCGTCTTCGGCAACGTGCGCTACGGCGTAGACATCAGCCTGGACGACCTCAAGAAGCACTACAACGCCGTGATCTTCTCGACGGGCGCCATCCGCGACGCCGACCTCGACGTCCCCGGCATCGAGCTCGAGGGCAGCTACGGAGCAGCCGACTTCGTCAGCTGGTTCGACGGGCACCCCGACGTCCCGCGCACCTGGCCGCTCGACGCCTCGTCGGTGGCCGTCGTCGGAGTCGGCAACGTCGCCCTCGACGTCTCGCGGATCCTCGCGAAGCACGCCGACGACCTCCTTCCGACGGAGATCCCCGACAACGTCTACGAGGTGCTCAAGGCCTCGCCGGTCACCGACGTGCACGTCTTCGGTCGCCGCGGACCGGCTCAGGTCAAGTTCACGCCTCTCGAACTGCGCGAGCTCGGCGAACTGCGCGACGTCGACATGATCGTCTACGACGAGGACTTCGATCACGACGAGGCCTCGAAGACGGCCATCGCGACCAACAAGCAGGTCTTCGTGATGGACAAGGTGCTGAACCAGTGGCGTCAGCGCGAGGTCGGACAGGCCTCACGGCGTCTGCACCTGCACTTCTACGCGAAGCCCGTCGAGATCGTCGGCGACGACGAGGGCCGCGTCTCGGCGTTCCGATACGAGCGCACCCGGCCCGACGGCCAGGGCGGCGTGGAGGGCACGGGCGAGATGCGCGACGTCCCCGTGCAGGCCGTGTACCGCGCCGTCGGCTACTTCGGATCGCCCCTCGACGGCATCCCCTTCGACGAGCGCCGCGGGGTCATCCCGAACCACGAGGGCCAGGTGATGGACGACGACAACCAGATCGTCCCCGGCGTCTACGCCACCGGCTGGATCAAGCGCGGCCCGGTCGGCCTCATCGGTCACACGAAGAGCGACGCGATGGAGACCGTCTCGCACGTCATCCGCGATCAGGCGAGCTGGTGGCAGCCGAGCGAGCTCGGTCCCGACGCCGTCCCCGCGCTGCTCACGGCTCGCGGCGTCGAGTTCACCGACCTCGACGGATGGCACCGCCTCGACGAGCACGAGCAGGCGCTCGGAGCGGCGCACGAGCACGAGCGCGTCCGCGTCAAGGTCGTGCCCCGCGACGAGATGGTCCGCGTCTCGCGTGCGGACGAGGCGCGCACCGCCTGACCCGCGCCTCCTCGGTCTCCTCCGCGGGCCGCTCGTGACCTCCATGGCCGCGAGCGGCCCGTGGCGTGAACGGCGTCACCGGCGTCGGAGGGGATGGCTAGGCTGTCTCCCATGGCAGACAGTTCCTTCGACGTGGTCAGCAAGGTCGACAAGATGGAGGTCGACAACGCCCTCCACCAGGCGCAGAAAGAGATCGAGCAGCGCTACGACTTCAAGAACGTGGGCGCCTCGGTCGACTACAGCGGCGAGAAGCTGCTGCTCAAGGCGAACACCGAGGAGCGCGTCAAGGCCGTCCTCGACGTGCTCGAGTCGAAGTTCATCAAGCGCAGCATCAGCCTGAAGCACCTCGACGCAGGCGATCCCTTCGCCAGCGGCAAGGAGTACCGCATCGAGGCCGCCCTGAAAGAGGGCATCGAGCAGGATCAGGCGAAGAAGATCGGCAAGATCATCCGCGACGAGGCGCCGAAGAGCGTCAAGAGCCAGATCCAGGGCGACGAGCTGCGCGTGCAGTCGAAGAGCCGCGACGACCTCCAGGCGACGATGGCTCTCCTGAAGAAGGCCGACCTCGAGGTCGACCTGCAGTTCGTCAACTTCCGGTAGTCGATGGAGCTGCCGACGTGGGTGGCCCCCACCCTCGCGGTCATCGGTCTCGTCGTCGACATCGCGATCCGGGTGTTCGCCATCGTCTACGTGCCCATCAACCGGCGTCCCCAGACGGCCACCGCGTGGCTGCTCGCGATCTTCCTGATCCCCTACGTCGGCTTCATCGTCTTCCTGCTCGTCGGCAGCAGGCGCCTCCCGCGTCGCCGCCGCGAGAAGCAGGCCGAGATCAACAAGTACATCGTCGAGACCACCGAGGGCATCGAGCGGGTCAAACGCGACCACCCCTGGCCCGCATGGCTCGACACGATCGTCGAGCTGAACCGCAAGCTCGGTGCGATGCCCCTCGTCGGCGGCAACACCGCCGAGCTGCACTCCGACTATCAGGAGTCGATCGACGCCATGGTCGCCGCCGTCGACGGCGCCGAGCGCTGGGTGCATGCCGAGTTCTACATCACGAGCGTCGACGCCACGACCGAGCCCTTCTTCGTCGCCCTCGAGAACGCGCGTCGTCGTGGCGTCACGGTGCGCCTCCTGATGGATCACATCGCGAGCCGGGGGTACCCGGGCTACCGCAGGACCCGCAAGCGCCTCGATCGCATCGACGTCGACTGGCGACTGATGCTGCCCGTGCAGCCCTTCAGAGGCCGCTACCAGCGGCCCGACCTGCGCAACCACCGCAAACTGCTGGTGATCGACGGTCTCGTCGCCTTCGCCGGATCGCAGAACATGATCGACCGGGGTTACCAGAAGCGCAAGAACCGCCGCCGCGGGCTCGCCTGGAAGGACTTCATGGTCCGCTTCGACGGTCCGATCGTGGCCGGCATCAACGCGCTGTTCGTGACCGACTGGTACAGCGAGACGGACGAGCTGCTGCTCCGCGAGACCGACCCGGTGCACGTCGCCGACTCGACCGAGACGATCGACTGCCAGGTGGTGCCGAGCGGGCCCGGCTTCGACGGCGAGAACAATCTGCGGCTGTTCAACTCGCTCCTCTACAGCGCGCAGGACCGCATCATCCTGACGAGCCCCTACTTCGTCCCCGACGAGTCGATGCTCTACGCCGTGACCACGGCGGCGCAGCGCGGCCTCGACGTGCAGCTGTTCGTGAGCGAGATCGGCGACCAGCCCGTGGTGTACCACGCGCAGCGCTCGTACTACGAGGCGCTGCTGCGAGCCGGGGTCCGCATCTTCCTGTACCGATCGCCCACGGTCCTGCACGCCAAGCACATCACGATCGACGACGAGGTCGCCGTCGTCGGGTCGAGCAACATGGACATGCGCTCCTTCAGCCTCAACCTCGAGATCTCGATCATGATCCGGGGCCGCCGATTCGTCCGTCAGCTGCGCGAGGTCGAGCAGGAGTACCGCGACGCCAGCCGGGAGCTCCTCCTCGACGACTGGCTGACCCGCCCCTTCCGCTCGAAGGTGCTCGACAACGTCGCCCGTCTCACCTCCGCGGTGCAGTGACACGCTGAGCGTGCCCGTGGTCGGCGCGAGGTCCAGAAGGCTGTATATTTGTCTGGCGCCTCCGGTCGGTGAACACATGGGCTGGGCGTGCATGGCAAGTTACCCAAGCGGCCAAAGGGATCTGACTGTAAATCAGCCGGCGTAGCCTTCGGGGGTTCGAATCCCTCACTTGCCACTCTCGAACGGACTCGATCACTCGAGTCCGTTCGTGTTTCACGACCCGATCGCCCTCAGGAGGCACCGTGTCCGAGAAACCCCCGGTCGACGCCTCGAGCATCGCAGCCCTGCTCGAGGTGGCCCGTTCCGTCGCGATCGACGCCGCCGATCTCGCCGCCCGACGTCGTGCCGCGGGGGTCGAGGTGGCCGCGACGAAGAGCAGCCTGGTCGACGTCGTCACGCACACCGACCGCGAGGTCGAGGAGTACCTGCGCGAGAGGCTCGCCCGTGAGAGGCCGGGCGACGGCTTCTTCGGCGAGGAGGGTGCGCCCGACGACTCGTCGACGGGGCTGACCTGGGTCGTCGACCCCATCGACGGCACCGTGAACTTCCTCTACGGCATCCCGCAGTGGGCGGTCAGCGTCGCCGTCGTCGAGGGCGGTCCCGATCCGCGATCGTGGCGGACCCTGGCCGGCTGCGTGGTGAACCCGCTCGCCGACGAGACCTACGAGGCCTCGCTCGGGGGAGGCGCGTGGTCGTCGGGCCGCCGTCTCGCCGTCGCGTCGCCCGCCTCCCTGTCGCAGTCGCTGGTCGGCACCGGGTTCTCGTACGACGCGACCCGTCGCGTCGAGCAGGCCGAGATCCTCGGGAGGTTCATCGGCCGGGTGCGCGACGTCCGTCGCATGGGCGCCGCGTCGCTCGATCTCTGCGCCGTCGCGAGCGGCCGTCTCGACGCGTACGCCGAGCGCGGACTCAAGCCCTGGGATCACGCCGCCGGCGTGCTGGTGGCGTCCGAGGCGGGGGCCGTGGTCGGCGGTGAGGGCGACGACGCGCCCGACGAGCGACTCACGGTGGCGGCCGCTCCGGGCATCGCCGACGAGCTGCGGGAAGTCCTCGTCGAGGCCGGGTTCTGAGCCGTCGGGCGACCCGGCCGGGTGGCGGCGACCTCGCCCGTCCGACCCCGGCACGACGCCCGGGGTGGCCTCGATCGGCGGCCGCGGGTAGCCATCCGTTCACCCTTCGGCTACCCTTGACTGGTTCGTTACTTTTCCGTGACATGGTCTACGGGGTAGCGGCCGAGAAGAAGAGGGAGCAACCGCCTCTCCGTCCCGACAACCCCGAGGATCCATCAGACGTGTCGAAATACCAGAACATCTCCGAGCCCGACGGCGACGGCATCCCGTCCATCGGAGCAGAGAACGATCTTCTGGTCACCGTCTCGGACACCCCCACCGCGAGCATCACGGTCCCGACCTTCGCCACGCGCCGCGAGCTGCGCGAGGCCGAGCGTGCAGCAGCCCGCGCCGCGCAGGGCAGCGCATCCGCGGTCGGATCCGAGGCACGTGCGTCGGTCGCCGCTGAGAGCGTCGTCTCGGCCCCGATCGTGACCGAGCCCGCCGTCGCAGCTCCCTCCGTCACGGCTCCCTCCGTCATGGCGCCGGTCGACGGCGTGCCCGCCCACGACTCGCGCCGCGCCCGTCGCGCCGCCGAGGCCGCAGCCGCGACCTCCGCGCGTCGCCGCCCGGCCCACCCCGGCGCCCCTGCCGCACCCTCCGAGCCCACCGC
>Ga0265780_10000403_pt1 | contig 68104 bp, 49 predicted proteins | sample P1T30metagenome_FD_192432 | JGI IMG/M metagenome (GOLD analysis project Ga0265780, IMG submission 192432) | Plant litter microbial communities from East Loma Ridge, Irvine, California - P1 T30 | ecosystem: Environmental > Terrestrial > Plant litter > Unclassified | place: USA: California...
GCCGCGGCCCGGTCGCACGGGGCCCCGGGCACGAGGCCGGCCACGACGTCGGCCGCCGCGAGCGCCGCGGCGTCGGCCGCCCCGGCCACACGGCTGCGGGCGGCGAGCACGTGGCCGGTCGCCACGATCGCCGAGGCCAGCACGACGACGCCGACCAGCACGCCGACGACGGCCAGGGAGGCGGCTCCGACGTCGTCTGCACGACCCCGGGCGACGCCTCGGGCGAGTCGGCCGACGGCGCCCGCGACGTGCGCGGGGCCGACGGCGCGGGCCACGCGCGTCGGGCGCTCGGCGCCGGTCACGTGCCGAGGCCCGGTGCGCAGCTCCGGGCCGTGAGGACGACCACGCCCGCGAGGGGCCCGACGTCGACGGGACGACGGAGGCCCACGCAGACGAGGCCGGCCTCCTCGGAGGTCGTCAGGGACGCCCCGGGGGCGAGCCGGGCGACGGTGTCGGGCACCGCGCCCCCGTCGCCGCGGGCAGCCTGCCGTGCCGAGACCGCCGCGGCGTCGGCGAGGCGCACGGCCTGGGCGGAGGCCCCCGCGGAGGCCACGACCAGGCCCGCCACGAGGAGCACCGCCGGGAGCACCACGGCGAACTCCACGGTGACGCTGCCCCGGTCGTCGCCGAGGGCGCCCCGCGCGGGCCCCACCGTCAGCCCACGGAGAGAGCGGACCGGACGAGGTCGCCGAGGACGCCCCTCACCTCGTCGCTGCGCATGACGGCGAGGAGGACGCCGGCGAAGCCCACCGCCGCCATGATGACGATGGCGTACTCGGCCGTGGCCGCACCCCCGTCGTCGCGGAGGAACGCCGCGAGCCGACGGCGGACGGCAGCCCGGCGACCAGGCTCCTCCGTCTCGACCGGCGGAGCGGCGGGGCGGTCGAGCCGGCCCGGGAGCAGCGGGTGCGCGTTCGGGGTCATGGTTCCTCTTCTCTGGTGGGGGCCCGCCGACGGCGGACCCGATGGGCGGAGGCGACGGTCGCCGTCCTGCCTCGAGTGTCGCGAGCGGCCCGGTCTCCGGCGGTGCCCGGCGACGTGGCTGGGGAGAGCGGTCAGAGCACCTCTGCCGTGGAGGAGACGAGCGCCGCGACCAGGGGGACGACGCCGACGAGCAGGAAGGCGGGCAGGACGCAGACGCCGAGCGGCAGCATCAGGGTCGACCCCAGCCGAGCGGCCGCCGAACGCACCCGCGTCGTGGCGTCGAGGCGGCTCTCGGCCGCGGCGGCCCGCAGGAGCTCCGACGCCGGGGCCCCGGCACGCCGGGACAGCTCCAGCACGTCCCGGCCGTCGTCGCCCTCGGCCTCCCCCGGCAGGCACTCCTCGACCGCACGGCGCACGACCTGCAGGCCCGCCTGCCACGATCCCCCTCCGGCCACCGCCACCGACAGGAGCTCGAGGCGGAGGCCCGGCACGGGCCCGGCCGGCGTGGCCGAGCGCACGAGCCGCGCGTTCCAGGCCCTCGCCGCCGCCACGAGGCCCGCCCCGCCGAGGAGGCACGCCCAGCCGAGGGGCGTGCCCACCAGCACCCCGCCCGCGTCGACGCCCATGCCCAGGGAGAAGAGGACGCCGACCGCCGGCAGGGCGAGCACGATCCGCGCCGCGGCCCGCGGTCCGCTGAGGGCGACCTCGACCTCGTGCCGCGCGGCGTCCGCGGCCCGCAGGGCGTGGACGAAGGTGCGGAGGCACCCCGCGAGCGGCGCGCCGCTCTGCTCCGCGACGCGCCAGGCGCACGCGACCTGCCGCCAGCCGTGCTCGTGGCGGGCCCCGGTCGGCGACCGGCCGAAGGGCCGTCGCTCGAGCGCCCGGAGGAGAGCGACCGAGACGGGCGTGCCGGCCGCCGCCGCGTCGCCGACGAACGCCGTCAGGGCGCTCACGGCCGGGTGCGACTCGACCTCGGCGACGTGGCGCCAGGCCGAGGCCGGTGCGACGCCCGCCGAGAGCAGCACGGCCAGTCGCTCGACGACGGTCGCGACGGGGGTCGGCGGACGCCTCCTCGGCTCCGGGGCCGGTGCGGGCTGCGGCCCGGCCGTCTCGGGTGCTCCCGACACGGGATCGGGCGCCGACGTGACCGCACCGGGCCTCGCACCGGCCCGCGGACGGCTCCCACGGTCACGCCCCGTCACCGCGGTGCGGCCTCCGGTCGGCGGCCCGGGTCGTCGACGGACGTCCGGAGGAGGTCGGGACGGCGCAGGCCGGCTCCGCTCCGGGCGACCAGCTCGCCCCCGGGGCCGAGCTCCAGCCGGCCCATGCGCTCCAGCCGGCGGCGCCCGTCACGCCTCGCGACGTGGAACACGGCGTCGAAGGCGCTCACGGCCTGGCGAGCGAGAGCGGCGGGGGCGAGTCCGGCCACGGCGCCGAGGGCCTCCAGCCGGGCCGGCACGTCGGCGAGGCCGTTCGCGTGCAGGGTGCCGGCGCCCCCGTCGTGGCCGGTGTTGAGGGCGGAGAGGAGGTCGCGCACCTCGGCGCCCCGGCACTCGCCGACGACGAGCCGGTCGGGCCGCATGCGCAGGGCCTCGCGCAGGAGCCGTGCGGTGTCGACGCCCCCGACCCCCTCGAGGTTGGGCTGCCTCGACTCGAGCGAGACGACGTGCGGGTGCGAGACCCGCAGCTCGGCCACGTCCTCGATCAGGACGATGCGGTCGGTCGGCGCCGCCGCGGACAGGAGCGCGGCGAGGAAGGTGGTCTTGCCGGCGCCTCCCGCCCCCGTCACGAGGACGTTCGCTCGACGCTCCACGCACGCCCGGACGACGCGCTCGTCGCCGTCGCGGAAGAACCCCTGTCGAGAGAGGTCGTCGAGGGAGACCGGCTCCTGCCTCGGCAGGCGCACCGACAGCACCGTGCCCGTCGTCGAGACCGGGGGCAGCACGACGTGCACCCGCACCCCTCCGGCGAGGCGGACGTCGACGCAGGGGCTCGCCTCGTCGACGTGACGCCCGCCGCGGGCCACGAGCTGCACCGCCAGCGCCCGGGCGTCGGCCTCGGAGAGGTGGACGCGGGGGTCCGGGTGCGCTCCGCCTCCCCGGTCGACCCAGGTCCCGCCTCCCCCGGTGACGAAGAGGTCGGTGACGTCGTCGTCGACCAGCGCCGTGAGGGGCCCGAGGTCGACCCGAGGTCGCGACGGGGACACCGCCTGTACCCCGTTCTCGGTCGATGTACCCCGCCCCTGTCGAGGCGGCGACGGCGTCTCGGGGACGAAGCGGCCACCTCCCCACCCGGGGGTGAGGAGGGGGTGGGCGGTGACGACGGGGACGCGCGGCTCGGACATGGTCGAACGCTAGGAGCGGACCAGGGCGACCAGAACGATCGGTGCATTTCTGGGGAGAACCTGCCTCGAGGGGCGGGTGGTGGAGGATGACCGGCTGCTCACCTGGGGAGGGAGGAGCGGGTTAAACGAGAGGGGCGGCACCAGTTGGGGGGAACGGGTGCCGCCACAGCAGCGCGGGATCGGGGGGAATCGTTCGCGCTGCCTGTCGGGACGAATCCCGACGTGGACGAGTGTACCCCAGCGAGGGCCGTCCGCGCCACGGTGGGTCGCTGATCGGACACCGCGTGTCGCGGGGACCCGCCGGCCAGCACCGCGGGGACGCCCCGGCCGGTCGCCTCCGCGCCGCGCCCGTGGGCCGCCCCCGTCGCGGAGTAGGGTCGCCCCGACGGTCACGACCGCCACCCCGCCCCACCGCGACGACGCGAGAGGATCGACATGCTCGACGGCCCCGACGACCTGCAGACCGAGGGGCGGGCCTACCCGCCCTCCCCCGACTTCGTGGCGGAGGCGGTGGCCGGTCCCGAGCTCGCCGCCGCGGCCCGTCGAGACCGGACCGCGTTCTGGCTGCGGCAGGCGCACGAGCGCCTCACCTGGCACCGTCGCCCTGCCGAGAGCCTCGACTGGTCGGGCGCCCCCGTCGCCCGCTGGTTCGCCGACGGCACGCTCAACGTCGCCTACAACTGCCTCGACCGCCACGTCGAGGCCGGGCACGGCGAGCGCCCGGCCCTCCTGTGGGAGGGCGAGCCGGGCGACTCCCGCGTCGTCACCTATTCCGAGCTCACGCGCGACGTGAAGCGCGCGGCCAACCTGTTCGCCTCGCTCGGCGTCGGCCCGGGCGACCGCGTGGTCATCTACCTGCCGCAGATCCCGGAGGCGGTGGTCGCCATGCTGGCCGTCGCGCGACTCGGAGCCGTGCACTCGGTCGTCTTCGGCGGCTTCAGCGCGGAGAGCCTGCGGGCGCGCATCGACGACGCGGGCGCCGTGCTCGTCGTGACCGCGGACGGCGGCTGGCGGCGGGGAGCCGTCTCGCCGCTCAAGCCCGCCGTCGACGCCGCCCTCGCCGAGGGCGGGCCGTCGACGGTCGAGACCGTGCTGGTCGTCCGTCGGGGCGAGAACCCGGTCGACTGGGTCGAGGGCCGCGACCTCTGGTGGCACGAGGCCCTGGAGGGCGTGCCCGACGAGCACGTCGCCCAGCCCTTCGAGGCCGAGCACCCCCTCTTCATCCTCTACACGAGCGGCACGACGGGACGCCCGAAGGGCATCCTGCACACCTCGGGCGGCTACCTGACCCAGGTGGCCGAGACCCACGCGACCGTCTTCGACCTGCGCCCCGAGACCGACGTCTGGTGGTGCACCGCCGACGTCGGCTGGATCACCGGCCACAGCTACGTGGTCTACGGGCCGCTGGCGAACGGCGCGACGCAGGTGCTCTACGAGGGCACCCCCGACTCCCCGCGGCCCGGACGCTGGTGGGACATCGTGCAGAAGCACGGGGTGACGCTCTTCTACACGGCCCCGACGGCGATCCGGGCGGCCATGAAGGCCGGGCGGGAGATCCCCCTCGCCCGCGACCTGTCGTCGCTCCGCCTCCTCGGCTCGGTCGGCGAGCCCATCAACCCCGAGGCGTGGCGCTGGTACCGCGAGGTGATCGGCTCCGACCGCACGCCGGTGGTCGACACCTGGTGGCAGACCGAGACCGGCGCGATGATGATCTCTCCGCTGCCCGGGGTCACCTCGACCAAGCCCGGCGCGGCCCAGACGCCGCTGCCCGGCATCGAGGTCGACGTGGTCGACGACGAGGGCAGGAGCGTGGCTCCGGGCGAGAGCGGCCTGCTCGTCGTGACCGAGCCGTGGCCGAGCATGCTGCGCGGCATCTGGGGAGACCCCGAGCGCTACGCCGAGACGTACTGGGGGCGGTTCGGCGACCGCTACTTCGCGGGCGACGGGGCCCGGCTCGACGACGACGGCGACATCTGGCTGCTCGGCCGGGTCGACGACGTCATGAACGTCTCCGGCCACCGGCTGTCGACCGCGGAGATCGAGTCGGCCCTCGTGTCGCACCCCGTGGTGGCGGAGTCGGCCGTGGTCGGCGCCGCCGACGAGTCGACCGGCCAGGCCGTCGTCGCCTTCGTCGTGCTGCGGGACCGGCAGCGGGACGCCCTGACCCCCGAGGAGGCGGTGCAGGCCCTCCGGGAGCACGTCGCGACCCGCATCGGGGCGATCGCGAGGCCGCGGACCGTCGTGCTCGTGGACGACCTGCCCAAGACGCGGTCGGGCAAGATCATGCGCCGGCTGCTGCGCGACGTCGCGGAGGGGCGGGAGATCGGCGACACCACGACCCTCGCCGACTCCGCCGTCATGGGCGTCATCCGGGCCGAGATGCGCTGACGGACGAGACGGGCCCGGCCACCGTGGTGGCCGGGCCCGTCTCGTCGGGACGCCGAGGAGGCGCGGTGCAGGTCGTCAGCGGACCTCGAGCACCAGCTCCACCTCGACGGGGCTGCCGAGCGGCAGGGCCGCGACGCCCACCGCGCTCCGCGCGTGGCGGCCGGCGTCGCCGAAGACCCGGCCGAGGAGCTCCGACGCCCCGTTCAGCACGCCGGGCTGGCCGGTGAACGAGGGGTCGGAGGCGACGAAGCCGGTGACCTTGACCACGCGGACGACCTCGTCGAGCGAGCCCAGCACCGTCGCCGCGGCGGCGAGGGCGTTGAGCGCGCAGTCGGCGGCGAGGCTGCGGGCGAGGGCGGGATCGACGTGGCCCGCGCCCTCGCCGACGACGCCGGTCGCGGGGAGGACCCCGTCGGCGAAGGGCAGCTGACCCGCCGTGTAGACGAGGGAGCCGCTGCGGACGGCCGGGACGTAGTCGCCGGCGGGCGCGGCGACGGCGGGCAGCTCGAGGCCGAGCTCGGCGAGACGGGCGGCGACGTCGGCCATCAGTCGTCCTGCGGCTTGCGGCGCTTGAACCAGGCGACGGGGCCGCCCTCGGGCCCCTGGGTCACCTGCACGAGCTCCCAGCCCTCGCTGCCCCAGTTGTTCAGGATCGCGGTGCTGTTGTGCACCATGAGCGGCGTGGTCATGTACTCCCAAAGGACCATTTGTGGTTCCGTTCAGCTCGGATGTCAGCGGTGTCACTTACCCTGATCCTATGTCTGCCCAAAAATCGAAGCCCACGTCCGTCATCGGGGCGCTCTTCGGGTTCGTCGGCTTCAGCGTGCTGGCGGGCCTCCTGGTGACCATCGGGGTCACCCCGGCCATCGCCGTCGCCGGCATGACGGCGTCCAGCTCCATCGGCGTCTTCGAGTCGATCCCGGAGTTCATCGAGATCGGCAAGCTGCAGCAGCGCAACACCCTGTACGCCAAGCAGGGCGGACAAGACGTGCCCTTCGCCACGCTCTACAGCGAGAACCGCGTCGAGCTCGGCTGGGACGAGGTCTCGCCGAACCTCAAGAACGCCGTCCTCGCCGGCGAGGACCGCCGCTTCTACGACCACGGCGGAGTCGACGTGACGTCGCTCGTCCGCGCCGCGGCAGGGTCGCTCGGCGGCGGCGAGCTCGGCGCCAGCGGCGGTGGCTCGACGCTCACGATGCAGCTGGTGCGCAACATCCGCATCGCCCAGTCGCAGCAGCTCGACACCCAGGAGGAGCGTGACGCCGCCTACAAGGAGGCCACGACCACCACCCTCGACCGAAAGCTCGAGGAGATGAAGCTCGCGATCGGCCTGGAGAAGAAGTACACGAAGGACCAGATCCTCCTCGCGTACCTGAACATCGCCTACTTCGGCGACCAGACCTACGGCGTGCAGGCCGCCTCGCAGCACTACTTCAACAAGCCGGCCTCCGACCTCACGGTCGAGCAGGCGGCCAGCCTCATCGCGATCGTCCAGTACCCCGACACCCGCAACCTCTCGAGCCCGGAGAAGTACGAGGGCAACAAGGCCCGTCGCGACGTGATCCTCAAGTCGATGCTGGCCGAGGGCTTCATCGACAAGGCCCAGGAGCAGGCCTCCCTGGCGTCCGACATCGCCAGCTACGTCCAGCTGACGACGCCCACGCAGGGCTGCGCCGCGGTGACGGCCCCCGGCGCCCAGTACTTCTGCGACTACGTCAAGAAGAGCGTGAAGGACATGACCGCTCTCGGCGCCGACCCCGCCGAGCGGGAGAAGAACTGGCAGACCGGCGGCTACGACGTCTACACGACGCTCGACCTCGACCTGACGGCCAACGCGAAGTCGCAGATCGACACCTTCGCACCTGCGAGCGAGACCCGCCTCACCCTGGGCAGCGTCGTCGACACCGTCGAGGCCGGCACGGGCCGCGTCGTCGTGATGGCGCAGAACACCGCCTTCTCCGAGGTCTCCGACCCGGCCGACAAGACGCAGACGTCGGTCAACCTCAGCACCGACCAGAACTACGGCGGCTCGATCGGCTTCCAGACCGGATCGACCTACAAGCCCTTCACGCTGATCGACTGGATCGAGAACGGCCACGGCATCAACGAGTCGGTCAACGCCACTCCGCGCGCGTTCACCCCGATGACCTTCTGCGGCGAGCGTCGCAGCACGGTCAGCGCCGACCAGCCTCGCGGCTACTCGCCGAAGAACGACGACGGCGGCAACCCCGGCACGGTCAGCGTGGCCACCGCGACCGCGAAGTCGATCAACACGGCGTACCTCGCCATGGCCCAGAAGCTCGACATCTGCGACATCAACGCGGTCGCCGAGAAGCTCGGCGTCCACCGCGCCGACGGCGGCAAGCTGGCCGAGACCGCGTCCGCGCCCCTCGGCGTCAACGAGGTCGCGCCCCTGACGATGGCCGCGGCGTACGCCGGCATCTCCTCGGGCGGCAAGTACTGCAAGCCGATCGTCGTCGACAAGATCATCGACGCCCAGGGCACCGACATCGGCGGCCAGCCGCAGGAGTGCACCCAGGCCCTCGAGCCCAAGGTCGCCGCGGCGGCCATCAAGGCGATGTCCGGCCTGTGGAGCAACGGCGGCACGGCCGTCGGCGGTCTCCCCAACGACGGCATCCCCGAGATCGGCAAGACGGGAACGACCGACAAGAAGGACCAGATCTGGATCATCGGCGCCACGTCGAAGATCGCCACCGCCGTCTGGCAGGGCAACTGGGACGGCGGCAAGAAGAGCCTGCGGTCGTACAGCTCGCCCAACCAGTCGCGTTTCGGCAACTACGCCAACGCGAGGCCGCAGTTCTTCAAGGCGGTCCAGACGGTCAACAACGCCGTCTACCCCGGTGGGGCCTTCCCCACGCCTGACGCCTCGGTCGTCCGCGGCTCCGGCGTCTCCGTCCCCGAGATGGGCGGCAGCACCGTGAGCGCGGCGCAGTCGCTGCTCAGCGGCGTGGGCCTCACGTACGCCGACGGCGGTCAGCAGGCCTCGGCGCTGCCGGCCGGCCAGGTGGTGGGCACCTCCCCCGCCGCGGGCACCACGGTGGCGAAGGGCGAGACCGTCCAGGTGTTCACGAGCGACGGCTCGCTGGCGGCGACCGTGCCCGACGTCACGAACCAGAAGGTCTCGAACGCGCAGCAGGCGATCGCGGGTGCCGGGTTCACCGGCGCCGTGACCGTGGGCGGCTTCGCCCCGGGCGACGGCAAGAACTCCTGCCGGGTCGCCGGCACGAACCCCGCTGTCGGCTCGTCGGCGGCGAAGGACTCCGCGATCTCGCTGACGCTCTTCGGCAAGCCCGACGGCAGCGACCCGGGCGGCTGCGCGTGACGCGCCTCTCCCCCGGACGTCTGACGGCCGCGACCGCTGTGGCGGGCGCGGCCGTCGGCCTGGGCGCCTTCGCCTGGGGCAGCCTCGTCGAGCGCAACCGCTTCACGGTGCGCCACGAGGTGCTCCCCATCCTCGAGCCCGGCTCCCGCTCGCTGACGATCCTGCACCTCTCCGACCTGCACCTCGCCCCGTGGCAGTCCGAGAAGCAGGAGTGGGTGCGCGGGCTCGCGGTCTACGAACCCGACCTGATCGTCGACACGGGCGACAACATGGGCCACGCCGACGCCCACCAGGCGCTGGAGTACACGCTCGAGCCGTTCCGGGGCATCCCGGGCGTGTTCGTCAACGGCTCGAACGACTACTTCGGGCCGGTCATGAAGAGCCCCCTGCGCTACTTCTCCGGCCCGAGCAAGCCGCACAAGGCCCCGACCCCGCTCGACGTCGACCGCATGGAGCGGTTCTTCGCCGACCTCGGCTGGCTGAGCCTCGACAACGCCGCCCGAGCGCTGGAGATCCGCGGCAACCGCCTCGAGCTGTTCGGGGTCGCCGACGCACACCGGGGCTGGGACCGCCTCGACCGCCTCCCCGGGGCCCTCGACGACCTGCGGGAGAACGTCGGCTGGCAGGACGACCGCGGCGGGCCGGACCCCCTCAGCATCGGGGTCACCCACGCCCCCTACCAGCGCGTGCTCAACTCGTTCGTCACGAACGGGGCCCACCTGATCTTCGGCGGCCACACCCACGGCGGGCAGGTCCGCGTGCCGGGCTACGGCGCGTTGGTGACCAACTGCGACATCCCCCGCAGCAAGGTGAGCGGCCTCTCCACCTGGAGCCACGCGCGACGCACGGCCCACCTCGAGATCTCCGCCGGCCTCGGCACGTCGATCTACGCCCCGGTGCGCTTCGACTGCCGCCCCGAGGCCGTCGTCGTGACGCTGACCGCCTGACCGGTCGACGAGGGCGGTGTCACGACGACGTCGATTCATCCGCTATCCTTGAGAGGTTGCTTCGCCTGTGAGAGATCACGGCGAGACGACGGGGTGTGGCGCAGCTTGGTAGCGCGCCTCGTTCGGGACGAGGAGGTCGTGGGTTCGAATCCCGCCACCCCGACACACAGACAGAACGGCCGGGCCTTCGGGCCCGGCCCTTCTTCGTCGTCACGGCTGTTCGTCGTCACGGCTGTTCGTGGTCACCACTGTCCGCCGTCGCGACCGCTGGCCACCGTCGCGACCGCTGTCTTCCGGCCGTCCGCAGTCGGACACCCTGCGGCGGCTAGGCCAGGCGCCCGCCGCTCTCGGCGAGGTAGCACGCGCCGCAGAGCGACTCGTAGGTGACCTGCTGGCCGTCGATCGCGACCTGGTCGCCGTCGAAGACGAACCGGTCGCCGACCTTGCGCGCGTTGAAGACCGCCTTGCGGCCGCAGCGGCAGATCGTCTTGAGCTCCTCGAGGCTGTGCGCGACCTCGAGGAGGCGGCGGCTGCCCGGGAAGGCCAGCGTGCGGAAGTCGGTGCGGATGCCGTAGGCGAGCACCGGCACGCCCTCGAGGATCGCGATGCGGAGGAGGTCGTCGACCTGCCCGGGCGAGAGGAACTGCACCTCGTCGACGAGCAGGCACGCCAGGTCGCTGCCCGTGGCCTCGCGGACGCGCTCACGCTCGGAGCAGAACACCTCCAGCACGTCGTCGCCCGGGGCGAACGTGACGTCGACCTGGCGGGTGACGCCGAGGCGCGACACGATCGCGTCGTCGCCCTTGGTGTCGACCCGGGGCTTCGCGAGGAGCACCCGCTGACCGCGCTCCTCGTAGTTGTAGGCGGCCTGCAGCAGAGCCGTGCTCTTGCCGCTGTTCATCGCTCCGTAGCGGAAGTAGAGCTTGGCCACTACTGCAGGTAGCCGTCTTCGGCCGCCCGGCGGATGAGCTCGCTCTTCTTGCTCGCGGGCCGGTTCGCCTTCGCGTACTTCTCCCGCACGCGGCGGAGGTAGGTCTTGGCGGTCTCGTACTGCACGTTCATCTGCGCGGCGACCTCGTTCGTGCTGAAGCCCGAGACGTAGAGCTTGAAGGCCTCGGCCTCGCCGGCGCTGAGCTTCGGCCGGCTCTGGTTCGTGGCGCCGACCGGGAGGGGCCGCCAGTCGCGCTGCGGCGACGCGTCGCGCGCCACGCCCATGACCTGCCGGGCGGCGTCCATGACCTCGCGCATCGGCAGCGACTTCGACAGGAACGCGCTCGCACCGGCCTCGAGGGCCCGCTCGCGCGACTCCCTCGTGTCGAGGCTCGAGAGCACGACGACCTTCGCGCCGGCCGCGCGGCAGGTGCGCACGCGCGCCTCGATCGAGACGGGCTCCTTCAGCTGGAAGTCGAGGAAGACCAGGTCGGTCGGGAAGTTGTCGCTGTGCACCAGCTGCAGCCAGGTGTGGGCCGTCAGCACGAGGTCGAAGTCGTACGCGTTGACGTTGATCCAGCTCGACAGGCTGTCGAGGAGCACCTCGTGGTCGTCGAGGATGGCGAGGCGCACCCGCCGCGTGCCGGGGGTGTCGTCGCCGGGCCCGACGGTGCTCCACGACGGGGCCGCGGCGGGCCTGCCGGAGCCCGGACGGAGGGACGAGCGGCCGCTCGACTCAGTGCTGGTCATAAGAAAACCTTAGTGTCAGGAGGGGAGGACCGGCGTCGACCTGGAGGTCGGCGAAGACGAGCCGCAGCACGGCGAACCAGGGGGCGAACCGGCGCCGGAGCACGAACTCCCCCGCCGTGGTGGGCACGCTGATCCGCGCCTCCACCCGGTCCCCCTCGGGGCGGAGCTCGACCCGCACGTCGTCGGCCTGGACGCCCTCCCGCTCGCCGAAGGCGACGAGGAGTGCCCGGAGCGACGTCCGGTGGTCGGCGGTCATCAGCTGGGCGACGTGCTCGGGGTCGACCACGATGCCGGCGACGACCGTCGTCGGCGAGGCGAAGAGCTGCTCGAGCCACGACCGGTCGGCCTCCGCGACCATCGACACGCGGAGGGAGGCGGCGATGCGACGGGCGGTCTCGACGTCGTCGTCCGACACCTCGCCGCGGTCGACCAGGGCCGTGAAGAACGGCACGACGTCGTGGTTGAGGATGGTGACGCGGTCCTGCTGCACCGACCGGGCGATGCTCGCTCGGAGCTCGCCCGCGCTCGCCCGGCGGTAGGTCGAGGCGCGGTCGAGCCAGCCCTCCACCAGCAGGGTGAAGGTGCGCGAGAAGGAGGCGGCGGCCAGCGACAGGGCGAGCACCGGCGTGACCACCACGACGACGAACGTGAAGGTCGGCACGTCGGTCACGAAGGAGTCGCGCTGCAGCACCACGAGGACGGCCAGCGCCGCGGCCGTCGCCGCTCCCCCGAGGGCGATCTCGACCGCGGGCCGGTACGGGGCGACGCCCACGAGGACGACGCCGAGCGCGATCGACGCCCAGTCGTCGCGCACGAGCGAGTTGTGGCCGGCCGTGCCCAGGGCCTCGAGGACGGCGGCCACGACCCCCAGGGCCACCACCACGACCAGGGCGGGACGCCGGAAGGGCGCCCGGAGCGGGCTGGCGGAGGACAAGACGAGGCCGCCCGCGGCGGCGAGGACGACGAGGGCTGCCACCCCGGCCGCCGGGTCGACGACCTCCGCCCAGCCGCGCACGGTGGCGACCGTCGCGAAGACCACGGCGAAGAGGACGGCGGCGACGGTCACGGGCCGGGCGCTGAGCGCCCCCAGCGGGTCGACCTGCTGCGGCGTGCGCTCCCGGCCGGTCACGCGGCGCCCTCCCGGCCCAGGTCGGCGACCGCGCTCGACTCGTCGGCGGCCTCGGCCTCGGCGGCCTCGGCCTCCGCGGCCTCGCCCTCGGCGGGCCCGCCCGCCGCCGTCGCCGCCGCGGGCACGCGGATCACGACGGAGGTGCCGCTGCCGGGCGACGACCAGACCTGCGCGGAGCCCCCCACCCGCTCCATGCGCGCGCGCACCGAGTTCGTGAGGCCCAGCCGGTCGCGAGGGACGGCGCTCTGGTCGAAGCCCGTGCCGTCGTCGATGACCATGATCGAGAGCTCGTCGCCGTCGCCGTAGACCACGACCTCGGCACGGTCCGTGCCGCTGTGCTTCTGGACGTTGACGAGGCACTGCGTGACGGCGAGCCCCAGCGCGCGACCGACCGTGGTGCCCAGCCGCGCCACGGCCGCGACGTCGCCCGTGACCCCGATGTCGAGGCCCCGGGCCCGTCCGTCGTCGACCGCGCGGGCGAGCGGGCTCTCCGACCAGTCGGCTCCCTGCAGCGCGTCGCCGGCACCGTCGAGGTCGCCGAGCCACTCTTGGCCGACCAGGGTCTCGAGGTCGGCCGCCATCGAGGAGGCGAGTGCCGGGTCGAGCCGGCCGGGCCCGCCCGTCGAGAGCGCGGCCAGGTGGCTGAGCACGGTGTCGTGCAGCAGCGCGGCGGCCTGCTGCTCCATGTCGTGGCGCATCACCTGCACCTGCTGGTCGACCGCTGCCCGGTGGATGCTCGGCTGGGCCCGGCGGGCACGGTCGCGCGCCACCATGGCCGACCCCAGGGTCACGACCACGAGCACGTAGGCGAGGACGGTCGTGACGTCGAGGCGCGGCGACGCTCCGGTCTGCCAGGTGGCCAGCTGCGCGACGACCTCGCCGAGGACGAACCCGGCCGTGGCCCAGCCGATGCTGTGCCGGGGGCGCAGGCCGCTGCCGCCCACCATGACGAGGGCGATCTTCGGCAGCGACAGGGAGAAGGCGTCGGAGGCCTGGACGGAGGGGAACTGCGCGAAGAGGGTGACGGCGTACCAGTACAGGCACGCGGCCCCGATGACGAGGTACACCGCGTAGCTCGTGGGCGTGCGGATCTTCTCGACGACGACGAGCATGCCGAGCATGGGCACGAGCGCGACGAGGGCCGGCCAGAGGATGGACGACGGCTCGCCCGCCTGGTAGCTGACGAGCAGGAGCGCCGCGCCGGCCAGCACCACCCAGGCGATCACGTGGCATGCGCGCGCGAGGGCGCGACCGAGGCTCTCGGGAGCGAGGTGAGCCGGGAGGCCGAGCAGCACAGAGCCTCCTTGGATGCGGCGAGCGGGCACGACGATCATGCCACGACCGGGGCCGCGGCTGTACCCCGTTATGAGGGGACACCCTCGCCGTCAACAGGGAGACCGGGTCGTTCGTCCCCCGAACGCGTCAGAACAGCCGGGGCTGGGAGGCTCGGGCGCCTCCCGGCAGCTCCTCGGCGATGAGCGAGGAGGGGACCCCGCCGGCGGGCTGGAGGTTCATCAGCGCGAGCGACTCGCGGGTGTCGTCGAGCGCTCGGGACCGGGTCGACCCCGTCGCCGGGTCGGCCTCGCCCCGCTCGAGCCCGTGCGCGCGCAGCAGCGGCCGCAGGCGGGCTGCCAGCCAGCGCCGGTAGCCCGTCGGGGCGTAGGTGCCGTGGGCGTACATGTCGCGGTAGCGCGTCACGAGCTCGGGGTGCTCTCGCTCGAGCCACGCGAAGTACCACTCCTTGACGCCGGGCTTGAGGTGCAGGGCGCTGTAGAGCACGCTCGTCGCCCCGGAGGCGGCGACGGCGGCCAGGGCGCGGTCGAGGTGCTCACGCGTGTCGGTGAGCCAGGGCAGGACGGGCATCATGAACACCGAGCAGCGGAGCCCCGCGTCGGTCGCCGCGCGCACGGTCGCCAGGCGGGCGGCGGTGGTCGGCGTGCCCGGCTCGATCGACTGCTGGAGCTCGTCGTCGTGCACGGCGATCGACATCGCGATGTCGACCGGCACCACCCGGGCGGCCTCGGCGAGCAGGGGCAGGTCGCGCCGCAGCAGGGTGCCCTTGGTGAGGATGCTGAAGGGCGTGCCCGAGTCGGCGAGCGCCGCGATGATGCCCGGCATGAGGCGGTAGCGCCCCTCGGCCCGCTGGTACGGGTCGGTGTTCGTGCCGAGGGCGACGGGGTGGTGCTGCCACGACGGCCGTGCCAGCTCGCGAGCGAGCACCTCGCCGACGTTGACCTTCACGACGATCTGGCGGTCGAAGTCGTCGCCGCCGTCGAGGTCGAGGTACTCGTGTGTGGGGCGTGCGAAGCAGTAGACGCAGGCGTGGCTGCAGCCGCGGTACGGGTTGACGGTCCAGCCGAAGGGCAGGGTCGAGTCGCCGCCGGGCACTCGGTTGAGCGCGCTCTTCGCGAGGATCTCGTGGAACGTCACGCCGGCGAACTCCGGCGTCGTGACCGAGGCGACGAGGTTCGACAGCTTCGCGAGCCCGGGCAGGGCCGCGTCGCTCTCGGTCGCCATCGCCTGCCCGCTCCACCTCATGCGTCCATTAGAACACACGTTCGAAGCGGGCTGCTGCGCCGTGCCGGCGCCAGGGCGTCAGGCGTGGATGCCGAGCGCCTCCGCGGTCGCGCCGAGCGTCGCGGCCGCGCGCTGCTCGTCCCCGGCCAGCTGCTCGCCGTAGGTCGGCACCATGCGGCGGAGCGTCGGCGTCCAGCCGGCGATGCGGTCGGGGAAGCAGCGCTCGAGCACGTCGAGCATGATCGGCACGGCCGTCGACGCACCGGGCGAGGCGCCGAGCAGGCCGGCGATGGTGCCGTCGGCCGCCGCGACCACCTCGGTGCCGAACTGCAGCACGCCGCCCTTCTCCGCGTCGCGCTTGATCACCTGGACCCGCTGGCCCGCGGTGATGCGGTACCAGTCGGCCGGGTCGGCGTCGGGCATGAACTCCCGCAGCGCCTCGAACTTGGTCTCCTTGCTGGCCAGCAGCTGGCCCACGAGGTACTTGACGAGGCCGAGGTTGGCGAGGCCCGCGCGGATCATCGGGTAGAGGTTGTGGGGACGGATGGACGCGACGAGGTCGAGCACCGAGCCGTTCTTGAGGAACTTCGGGCTGAAGCCCGCGTAGGGCCCGAACATGAGGCTCGCACGGCCGTCGACGACGCGGGTGTCGAGGTGCGGCACCGACATGGGCGGGGAGCCGACGGCGGCCTTGCCGTAGACCTTCGCCTGGTGCTTCGCGACGACCGCGGGGTCGTCCGTGCGGAGGAACTCGCCGCTGACGGGGAACCCGCCGAACCCCTTGATCTCGTCGATGCCGGACTTCTGGAGGAGGTGCAGCGCGCCTCCGCCGGCTCCGACGAAGACGAAGCGTGCGTCGACCGTCGTCGGGGTGCCGCCGACCTGCTTGCGCATCTTGACGCGCCAGGTGCCGTCGGGCAGCTTCGTCAGCCCGGTGACCCGGTGGTCGAGCTCGAGCCGGGCGTCGTTCTGCTCGAGGTGGGTGAGCAGCAGCCTCGTGAGGCTGCCGAAGTCGACGTCGGTGCCGGCGGCGATGCGCGTCGCCGCGATCGGCTGCTCCTTCGCGCGGCCCGGGATGAGCACGGGCGCCCAGGAGCGGATGACGGAGGCGTCGGTGCTGAACTCGAGGCCGGCGAAGAGCGGGTGCCCGCGCAGGGCCTCGTGGCGCTTGCGGAGGTACTCGACGTTCTTCTCGCCCCAGACGAAGCTCATGTGCGGCGTCGAGTTGATGAAGGCCGCGGGGTCGGGCAGGGCGCCCTCGGCGACGAGGTGCGACCAGAACTGCCGCGAGACCTGGAACTGCTCGTTGACCTTGACGGCGCTCGAGACGTCGATGGTGCCGTCGGCGCGCTCGGGCGTGTAGTTCAGCTCGCAGAGCGCGGAGTGGCCGGTGCCGGCGTTGTTCCAGGGGTTGCTCGACTCCTGGGCGACGTCGCCGAGCGCCTCGTAGATCTGGATGGTCCACGTCGGCTCGAGCTGCTTGATCATGGCGCCGAGGGTGGCGCTCATGATGCCCGCCCCGATCAGGGCGACGTCGACTGGCTTCGTTGCATCGGTCACGCGGTCAGTCTAGGCGGCGAGGCCCTCGGCGGGGCCGTCCCGGGGCGAGCCCGCTCGACGTCGAACGACCTGTCGGGCCGCCCCGCCGCGCCTAGAGGCCGAGCTCCGTCAGGGACTCGTCCATGCGACGGGCCAGCTCCGCGTAGCCCTCGTCGTCGGGGTGCAGGCCGTCGGCGGCCATCCACTCCGGGTGCCCCGTGAGCCACCGCGAGGCGCCCGGCACGAAGTCCGCGCCCACCTCGTCGGCGGCCTCGCGCACCCAGCCGCCGATCACGTCGACGCTCTCGGGCCTCTCGTCGGTGTACCAGAACGGCTCGACGACGACGAGGCGCGCCTCCGGCAGGGCGTCGTCGAGCCGGTGCAGGTCGTCGCCGATCTGCTCGTGGATGTCGTCGGCACGGGCGTCGTACGAGAACGCGTCGTTCAGGCCCATCGTCACGACGACGATGTCGGGGTCGGCCGCGATCACCTGGCCGGGCAGGTCGCCGCCCTCGAACGACGTGCGCCGGTTGACGAAGCCGAGCCCGTTCACGCTCTCGTTGTGCTCGCGCCAGCCGCGCTCGGCGCTGACGATCGTCGACCAGCGCTTCGACGGGTCGCTCGCCCCCGTGCCGAGCGTGTAGGAGTCGCCGTAGAACGACACGACGGGGCCGTCGCCGGCGGGGACGCCGGCCCGGCCCGTGCCCGCGTCGGGAGCGGGGGTCGCGGGCGCGCAGCCCGCGAGGAGGGCGAGGCCGGCCGCGGCGGCGAGGAGGGCGGGCACGAGACGGCTCATGCGGGGTGTTCGGAGCGCAGGAGGCGCGGGTTCGGTGCCCCGCGCCTCCTGCGCTCCGGTGCCGGGGCTAGGCCGTCGCGAGGCGGCGAGCGGCCACGATCTCGGCGATCTGCACCGCGTTCAGGGCCGCGCCCTTGCGCAGGTTGTCGTTGCTGATGAAGAGCGCGAGGCCGCGGTCGCCGGGCACGCCCTCGTCTTGCCGGATGCGGCCGACGTACGACGGGTCGGAGCCGGCCGCCTGGAGCGGCGTCGGCACGTCGGTCAGCACGACGCCGGGGGCGTCGGCGAGGAGCTCCTTCGCGCGGGCCGCCGTGAGGGCGTCGGCGAACTCGGCGTTGATCGAGAGCGAGTGGCCGGTGAAGACCGGGACGCGCACGCAGGTGCCGCTGACCCGGAGGTCGGGACGCTCGAGGATCTTGCGGCTCTCGTTGCGGAGCTTCTTCTCCTCGTCGGTCTCGTCGAGGCCGTCGTCGACGATCGAGCCGGCGAGCGGGATGACGTCGAAGGCGATGGGGCGCACGTAGACGGCGGGCTCCGGCATCTGCACCGCGCCTCCGTCGTGCACGAGGCCGGCCGTGTCGCCCTCGAGGGCGGCCCGCACCTGGCCGAGCAGCTCGTCGGCGCCGGCGAGGCCGCTGCCGCTGACCGCCTGGTACGTGCTGACGATCAGGCGCTCGAGGGTGGCCTCGGCGTCGAGCACCTTGAGCACGGGCATCGCGGCCATCGTCGTGCAGTTCGGGTTGGCGATGATGCCCTTGACCGCCTGGTCGATGGCGTGGGGGTTCACCTCGCTGACGACGAGCGGCACCTCCGGGTCCATGCGGAAGGCGCTCGAGTTGTCGATGACGAGCACGCCCGCCGCCGCGAACCGCGGGGCGTGGGCCCGGCTGCCGGTGGCGCCGGCGGAGAACAGGGCGATGTCGAGGCCCGTGGGGTCGGCCGTCTCGACGTCCTCCACGACGACGTCGACGCCGCGGAACGACAGGGTCGTGCCGGCCGAGCGCGCCGTGGCGAAGAACCGGATCTCGGCGAGCGGGAAGTCGCGCTCGTCGAGCAGCGTGCGCATGACCTTGCCGACCTGGCCGGTGGCGCCGACCACGCCGACGCGGAGGCCCGCCTCGCGGAGGCCCCCCTCGTGCTGACCTTCAGACATCTCGTGCTCCTTCGTGACGGGGGTGGGGCTCGGGGGCGCCGCGGTCAGCGGCCGGTGCCGGCGTAGACGACGGCCTCGACGTCGCCGTCGAGCTCGAACGCGGTGTGCACCACGCGCAGGGCCTCGTTCAGCGTGTCGGCCCGGGTGACGACCGAGATGCGGATCTCGCTGGTGGAGATCATCTCGATGTTGATGCCGGCCTCGAAGAGGGCCGTGAACAGGCGGGCCGAGACGCCGGCGTTCGTGCGCATGCCCGCGCCGACCAGGGCCAGCTTGCCGATCTGGTCGTCGTACTGCAGCGACTCGAAGCCCATCTCGGCCCGGTCGGACTCGAGGGCCTGGAGCACCGTCGCGCCCTCCGACTTCGGCAGCGTGAACGAGATGTCGGTGCGGCTCGTCGACGCGGCGGAGACGTTCTGCACGATCATGTCGATGTTGGCGCCGGTCTTGGCGACGGCGCGGAAGATCTGAGCGGCCTTGCCCGGCACGTCGGGCACGCCGACGACCGTGATCTTGCCCTCGCTGAGGTCTCCGGCCACGCCGCTGATGATGGGCTCTTCCACGTTCTCTCCCTCTTTCGGGTTGACGACCAGGGTGCCCTCGCCGTTGTGGAACGACGAGCGCACGTGCAGGGTGACGCCGTGCCGGCGGGCGTACTCGACGGCGCGGATGTAGAGCACCTTCGACCCGGCGGCGGCGAGCTCGAGCATCTCCTCGCTGGTGATGCGGTCGAGCTTGCGGGCCTTCGGCACGACCCGGGGGTCGGCCGTGAAGATGCCGTCGACGTCGGTGTAGATCTCGCAGACGTCGGCGTCGAGCGCCGCGGCGAGCGCGACGGCGGTCGTGTCGCTGCCGCCCCGGCCGAGCGTCGTGATGTCGCCGGTCGTGCGGTTGAAGCCCTGGAACCCGGCGACGATCGCGACGTACCCGGCGTCGAGCGCGTCGCGGATGCGCTTCGGCGTGACGTCGACGATGCGGGCCTTGCCGTGCTGGTCGTCGGTGATCATGCCGGCCTGGCTGCCGGTGTACGACCGCGCCTCGACGCCGAGGCTGCGGATGGCCATCGCGAGCAGCGCCATGCTGATCCGCTCCCCCGCGGTGAGGAGCATGTCGAGCTCGCGGCCGCCCGGCAGGGGCGTGACCTCGGCGGCGAGGTCGAGCAGCTCGTCGGTGGTGTCGCCCATGGCGCTCACGGCGACGACGACGTCGTTGCCGGCCTTGCGGGTCTCGACGATGCGCTTGGCCACGCGCTTGATGCTCTCGGCGTCGGCGACGGACGACCCGCCGAATTTCTGCACGATCAAGCTCACGGTGACTCCAGGGACGGGTTCGAGGGGCGCGGCTCGCGGCGGGGCGGGCCCGCGCGGGCGTGGTCCGATCCTAACGGCGCGTCCGCCGTGTGACGACGCGCGGCCGGGGGCGCCGCCGTGCCCGTACGGTGGGGGCATGCCCGACACCGACGACGCCCGCGGAGCCGCCTCGCGGGTCCAGGACAGCCGCGCCCTGCAGACCCTCGCCCGCGTGGGCTTCGCCATGAACGGGGTGCTGCACGTGCTCATCGGCGGCATCGCCGTCGGCATCGCCTCCGGGGGCGGCGGCGAGGCCGACCAGGGCGGGGCACTCGGCCAGCTGGCGGCGAACCCCGCCGGTGCCGTCGTGCTCTGGGTCGTGGTCGTCGGCCTCTGGGCGCTCGGGCTCTTCCAGCTGCTCGAGGCCGCCCTCGTCCGCGGCACCGACACGGAGGCGTGGGGCGCGCGGGCCAAGGAGGGCGGCAAGGGCGTCGCCTACCTCGCGGTCGGCGTCACGGCCTTCACCTTCGCCCGCGGCGGCTCGTCCGACAGCTCGGAGCAGACCGAGTCGCTGAGCGCCCGCCTCATCGCGGCCCCGGGCGGCGTCGTGCTGCTCGTCGTGCTGGCGCTCGCGATCGTCGCCATCGGCGCCTACTTCGTCGTCAAGGGCTGGACCCAGAGGTTCCGCCACGATCTCGTGGTGCCGTCGGGCAGCGCCGGACGGGCGACCGTCGGGCTCGGCGTCGCCGGCTACGTCGCCAAGGGCATCGCCCTGGCCGTCGTCGGCGTGCTGTTCGGCGTCGCGGCGATCACCTCCGACCCCGAGGAGGCGAGCGGCCTCGACGGCGCCCTGCGATCGCTCGCCGAGCTGCCGTTCGGCACGGTGGTGCTCACGGCCGTCGCCGTCGGGCTCGTGGCCTTCGGCCTCTACAGCTTCGTGCGAGCCCGGCGCGCCCGGCTCTAGCCGGCTCCCACCTGCTCCGGCTGGCTACTCGCCGACGACCCGGCGGCCCTCGAAGGCGCGGCCGAGCGTGACCTCGTCGGCGTACTCGAGGTCGCCGCCGACGGGCAGGCCCGAGGCGAGGCGCGTGACGCGGAGCCCGAACGGCGCGAGCATGCGCGAGAGGTAGGTCGCGGTCGCCTCGCCCTCGAGGTTGGGGTCGGTCGCGATGATGACCTCCTGCACCGTGTCGTCGGCGAGGCGCTGGACGAGCTGGCGGATGCGCAGGTCGTCGGGGCCGATGCCGTCGATCGGGCTGATGGCCCCGCCGAGCACGTGGTACAGCCCGCGGAACTCGCGCGTCCGCTCGATCGCCTGCACGTCCTTCGCCTCCTCCACGACGCAGATCGTGGCGGGCGACCGACGCGGGTCGCGGCAGATGACGCAGGTCTCCTGCTCGGTGACGTTGCCGCAGACCTCGCAGAAGCGCACCTTGGTGCGCACGTCGACGAGGAGCTCCGACAGGCGCGTCGTGTCGAACGACTCGGTCTGCAGGATGTGGAAGGCGATGCGCTGGGCCGACTTCGGCCCGATGCCCGGGAGCCGGCCGAACTCGTCGATCAGCTCCTGGACGATTCCCTCGTACACGGGCTACTCGCTTCTCTGAGGCGTGACGCGGGGAGCGATCGTCTCTTCTTCGATGAACTGGGCGTTCAGGATCTCGCGGACCACGGCCTCGCCGTAGCGCGATCCGCTGGGGATGCCGCGCCGGGGGTCGCCCGCGGCGGCCCGACGGTCGGCCGCGGGAGCACCGGCCGGAGGCGCGGTGCGGCCGGACGCGGCGGGAGCAGCTGCCGGGGTGGCCGCGGGGCCGGTGGCGGGGGCGCTCGTCGCGGGGGCCGAGGTGCCGGGCGCGACCACGTCGGCCGGCAGGGGCGCGGCGTCGACGGTGGGCGCGCCTCCCGGGGGCTCCTCGGTGATGTACTCGGGCTCGTCGGGCTCGGGCGGGCCCGTCTGCGGGATCGGCGCGACGTCCCAGCCGGTGACCGGACCGGCGCTCGGCGCGGGACGCGACGGCGCGGCGGCCTGGCGGGGCTCCGCGACCTGGCGGGGCGGCGTCGCCTGAGGAGGCTGCGTCGCCTGACGGGGCTCCGCGGGCTGACGGGACTCGGCCTGCGGGGGGCGCTCCGCCTGCGTGCGGGGCTCGTCGACCGGCGTCGGTGCGACCGGGGAGGCGGGCGCCGGGTCACGAGGGGCGGCCGCGGGGGCGGGAGCAGCGGACGCGGGGGTCTCTGCCGGGGCCGGGGCCACGGGGGCGCCCGTGGCACCGGTCGGGGCGCCGGGCGCGTCGGCGGGGCCCTCGACGCGGGCGATGTACTTCACCTTGACGCCGAGCACCTGCTGGATGGCACGGCGCAGGTGCTCGCTGACGCCCTCGCCGGCGCCCTGCGGCTTCTTGAAGCTCTCGACGTCGTGCGCGCTCGGGAACGTCAGGGTGAGCACGTCGTCGGCGAACGCCTGGACGGTCGCGGTGACCACGACCATCCACGCCGTGCGCTTGGACTTCTCGACGACCTCGACGATCTCGGGCCACGCGTCGCGGAGCTGCTGCAGGCTCACGGGCCCGACCGGCACGTCGGCCCGGGCCGGCTCCGGCGGGACGGACGGACCGACGGGCGGCGTCTGGGCCCACGCGGCGGAGTGCGGCGCCGAGGGCGGCGCGGGCTCGCTGGCGGACGACGACGCGACCGCGGACCACGCCTCGGAGGCGGAGACCGGGGCCGCGACCGGGGCGACCGGCGTCGTCGCCGCGGGCGACGACGAGCCGGCCGCAGCGGCGGGCCGGGACGCGACGGGGCGAGGAGCGCTCGGCGCGGAGGTCGCGACGGGGAGCGCGGCGGGGGACGACGCGGACGCTCCCCCGTCGACGCCGACCCGGCGCTCGAGGCGCTCGACGCGGGCCAGGGCCCCGCGCGTCGTCTCGTCGGACTCGGGCACGAGCACGCGGGCGATCATCAGCTCGAGGTGGAGGCGCGGCGAGGTCGCCCCGGTCATGTCGGTGAGGGCGCGGTTGACGACGTCGGCGGAGCGCGAGAGCTCGGCGGCGCCGAACGCGTGCGACTGGGCCGTGAGGCGGTCGAGCTCCTCCGGCGTGACGCCGCGGAGGACCGCGGAGGCGCCCTCGACGGTGGCGCCGACGACGATCAGGTCGCGGAGGCGCTCCAGGAGGTCCTCCACGAAGCGACGCGGGTCTTGCCCGGTCTGGACGACGCGGTCGACGGCGGCGAACGCCGCAGCGCCGTCGCGGGCGCCGAGCGCCTCGACGACGTCGTCGAGCAGGGAGGCGTGCGTGTAGCCGAGCAGGGCGACCGCCCGCTCGTACTCGATGCCGCCGTCGTCGCTGCCGGCCATCAGCTGGTCGAGCAGCGACAGCGTGTCGCGCACCGACCCGCCGCCCGCCCGCACCACGAGGGGCAGCACGCCGGGAGCGGCGGCGACGCCCTCGCTCGCCGTGAGCTCCTGCACGTACTCGAGCATCTGCGCGGGGGGCACGAGGCGGAAGGGGTAGTGGTGCGTACGCGACCGGATCGTGCCGATGACCTTGTCGGGCTCGGTCGTGGCGAAGATGAACTTGACGTGCTCCGGCGGCTCCTCGACCACCTTGAGCAGGGCGTTGAAGCCCTGCGGCGTGACCATGTGGGCCTCGTCGAGGATGAAGATCTTGAAGCGGTCGCGCGCGGGGGCGAACACGGCACGGTCGCGGATGTCTCGGGCGTCGTCGACGCCGTTGTGGCTCGCCGCGTCGATCTCGATGACGTCGAGCGAGCCGCCGCCGTCGCGGGCGAGCTCGACGCACGAGGGGCAGACGCCGCAGGGCGTGTCGGTCGGGCCCTCGGCGCAGTTCAGGCAGCGGGCGAGGATGCGGGCCGACGTCGTCTTGCCGCAGCCGCGCGGGCCGCTGAAGAGGTAGGCGTGGTTGACGCGGTCGGTGCGGAGGGCGGTGCGGAGGGGATCCGTCACCTGCGACTGACCGATCAGCTCGGCGAAGTTCTCTGGCCGGTAACGGCGATACAGGGCGGTGACCACGGAGCAAGAGTAGTCGGGACGACCGACACCGCGCCTCCGGGGCCCGGGCACGCGGACGGCCCCCGCGCGAGATGCGCGGGGGCCGCCGGTGCGTGTCCCGCCCCGACCCGAACGGGGCGGGACACGGTCCGGTGCTACGGCCTCCTCGACCGGGTGACCCGGCGCAGGCGGGCCGCGACCAGCAGCCCGAGCCCGAGCAGGAGGAGTCCGGCACCGGCGGACGCCCACCCGAGGGCGTCCTGTCCGGTGAAGGCGAGGCCGGTCGGCCCCGCCCCGGCGGCGGCGGGCGACGAGCTGCCGTCCGCGCCGGGCTGGCCGCCCATGCCGGGCTGACCGGGCTGGCCGCCCGCGCCGGGCTGGCCGGGCTGGCCGGGCGTGCCGGGCAGCCCCGGCGTGCCAGGCGTGCCCGGCGTGCCCGGCGTGCCCGGCGTGCCCGGCGTGCCAGGCGTGCCCGCCGCGACGACCTCGAAGCCGGTCGTCACGGGGTCGCCCGTCGCGCCGCCGATCGTCTGCGTGGCCGACACGACGTGGGGCCCCACGGCGACGTCCGCGAACACGAGCGACCAGGCGCCCGTCACCGGGTCGGCGACCAGGACCGCCGTCGCGCGGGCCGCGGCGGCCGTCGCGCCGTCGTCGCCGTCGAGGACGACCGAGACGGTCGCTCCCGGCTCCGCCGTGCCCGTGACGGTCACGTCGACCGTGCCGTCGTCGCCGGCCCGGTACTGCGTGCCCGGCGCGGGCGTGTCGATGACGATCGGGTCGACCGCGGCGATCGTGAGGTCCTGCCGCACGACCTGGACGACGCCGTCGACCGTCTGCGTGGCGACGATCTCCGTCGCCCCGACGGGCAGGTCGCGGAAGGGCAGCCGCCAGATGCCGTCGGCATCCACCACGACGCTCTGCTCGAGACCCGCGACGGTGACGGTCACGACCTCGCCGGGGACGCCGGTGCCGGTCACGAGGACGTCCTCGAGGCCGTCGCCGTCCGCGTCGCGGATGAGCTCGCCGGGGGCGGGCTCCGTGATCGTCAGGGTGCCGAGCGGGACGCCCGCGGCCACCTGGAACGACACGGTCTCGGGAGCGGAGGGCGCGCCTCCCCCGACGGACTGGGTCGCCGTGGCGACGTGCGTGCCCGAGGGCAGGCCCGCCGCCGTCACGGTCCAGCGGCCGTCGGCGTCGACCAGGGCCGTCAGCGGAGCCCGGTCGTCGACGGTCACGGAGACCGTCGCGCCCGGCTCGCCGTCGCCGCTGACGACGACGTCGGCGCGGCCCTCGGTGCCGCCCGGGAAGACGGCGCCCTGCTCGGGCTCGGTGATGCGGAGGCGCATGACCGCGGCCGCGGGGGCCACCGTCACCGGCACCGTCACGCTGCCGACCACCGTGCCGCCGACCGACTGCTCGACGGTCAGCACCGGGGATCCCACCGGGACCCCGGGCACCGTGACCTCGAAGCTGCCGTCGTCGCGCACCGTGCCGGTGCCGACGGCGCCGTTGCCGGCATCCACCGTGACGGTCGCGCCGGGCTCGCCCGTGCCCACCACCACGACGTCGACCTGGCCGTCGCCGTCGTCGTCGACCAGCACCGCGCCGGGGGCCGGCGAGTCGACCACGAGGGGCGCGACGGGCACCGCGGGTGCCGGGTCGACCACGAAGCGGACCTCGACCGGGGCCGTGGTGCCGCCCGCGACCGTCTGGGCGGCCGACGCGACGTGCACGCCGGGGCGCACCGTCACGGGCAGCTGCCAGGCGCCGAGGCCGTCGGCCGTGACGTCGACCGGGTCTCCCCCGTCGATCGACACCGACACCGTGGCGCCGGGCTCGGCCTGGCCGCGGACGACCACCGTCGCCGAGCCGGAGCCGTCGGCCGCGAAGCGCTGGTCGACGGTCGGCGACGTGATCACCACGGCGTCGGCGACGACCACCTCGAAGGCGGAGAGCACCGGGGCCGAGTCGGCCCCCGCCACCGTCTGGACGGCGCGCACCTCGTGCGCCCCGACCGCGACGTCGGCGAAGAGGACGTCCCAGCGGCCGTCGGGGCCCGCCGTCACGACCACCGGCGAACCGCCGTCGAGCGAGACCGTCACCGGGGCGCCCGGCTGGGCCGTGCCTCCCGCGGCGACGTCGGTCAGGGAGGCGGCGGTCGCGACCGTGAGGGACGATCCGTCGGCCGGGGCCCCGATCGTCAGCGGCTGGGCCGCGGCGACGACGATCCGCCGGCTGACGGGCGAGGTGACGACCCCGCCGGCGAGCCGCTCGGTCGCCTCGAAGACGTGCGTGCCGACCGGCACGCCCGCGAAGGTGGTCGCCCAGCGGCCGGTGGTCGCGTCGGCGGACACCGTGAGGCTGCGGCCGCCGTCGAGGACGACGGTGACGCTGGCGCCGGGCTCGGCCGTGCCGGAGACGCGGACGTCGGTCGTCGCGGCCTCGTCGACCAGCACCACGCGGGTGCCGACGACCGGGGACTCGATGACGACGCCGTCGGCGACGACGACGCTGAGCGGCTGGGTCACGGCGGGCGTCGTGCCGGCGGGCACCGTCTGGGTGACGGTGATCGTCCGGTCGCCGGCGGGCACGCCGGGCACGGTGACCTCGAAGCGGCCGTCCGTGCCGACCGTGCCGGTGCCGACGAGACCGTCGCCGAGGTCGACCGAGACGGTCGCCCCGGGCTGGGCCGTGCCGCCCACGACGACGTCGGTCGTCGCGGAGGCGGTCGGCACCGTCAGCACGGAGCCGGGCCGCGGCGTGTCGACCACGACGGCGGCGACCACGACCACCGAGACCGCGCGGGTCGTCGGGGCCGAGGAGCTGCCGTCGATCGTCTGCACGACCGTCACGGCGAGGTCGCCGACCGGGAGGCCGTCGACCGTGACGTCCCAGGTGCCGTCGGCGCCCACGAGGGCGTCGACGGTGCGGCCCGCGCCGAGGTCGACGGTGACCGTCGCCCCGGCCTGGCCGGTGCCGGAGACGAGCACCGAGGCGGTGTCGCCGACGGCCAGGACGACCACCTGCGACCCGTCGAGGGGCTCGTCGACGACGAGGGCGTCGGCGAGCGCCACCGTGAGCGGCTGCGTGGCCGGCGCGGTCGAGACGCCGTCGCGCACCTGGCTGACGGTGACGGTGCGGTCGCCGGCGGGCACGCCCGGGACCGTGACGGACCAGGCGCCCGTGGCGGGGTCGGCCGTGACGGTCTCGACCAGGCCGTCTCCGAGGTCGACGGTGACGGAGGCGCCGGGCGCGGCCGTCCCGGAGACGACGACGGAGGCGGTGCCGGACGGGTCGGCCGTGGTGATCGTCGCGCCGGGGGCCGGAGCGCTGATCACGACGGGTGCGAGCGCCACGACCCGGAGGCCGCGGACGTCGGCCGCGGAGGTGCGGTCGCCGACCGTCTGGGTCGTCGAGATCGTGCGGTCGCCCACGGGCACGCCGCCGACCACCGCCGACCAGCTGCCGTCGGCGTCGACGCGCACGCTGCGCGTCAGCCCGTCGCCGAGGTCGACCCGGACGGTCGCCCCGGGCTGGGCCCGGCCGGCCACGGTGACCGTGGTCGTGCCGTCGGGAGCCGGCACGGTGACGACCGTGCCGGGAGCCGGCGACTCGACGACCAGCGCGGCGGCGGTCACGACCTGGAACGGGCTCGTGACCGGCGTCGAGACGGCGGTGCCGAGGGCCTGCGTCACCGAGGCGACGTAGTCGTCGACCGGCAGGTCGTCGAAGCGCACCGACCAGGTCGAGCCCGTGCCGAGCACGACGGACTGCACGCGGCCGTCGCCGAGGTCGACCGTGACGGTCGTGCCGGGCTGCGCGGTCCCGCTGACGGTGACGTCGGCGGTGTCGACGGCCGTGAGCACGGCGACGGCGGCGCCGGCGGCGGGTGCCGTCACGACGACGGGCGCTGCGGCCGCGACCGTGAGCGACTGCGTCACGGGAGTCGTGACGACGCCGTCGAAGCGCTGCACGACCGAGAGCACGCGGGTGCCCACGGGCACCTGCGGGATCGTGGTCGCCCAGAGGCCGTCCTCGTCCGCCACGGCGACGGCCGTGAGGCCGTCCCCGAGCGAGACGGCGACCTCGGCGCCGGGCTCGGCCGTGCCCCGGACGGGCACGTCGACTCGGGCCGCGGAGTCGATCACCGTGATCGTGGCCCCGGCGGCGGGCGCCGTGACGACCACTCCGTCGGCGACGACGACCTGGAAGTCGACCTCGGTGGGCGCGGAGGTGCCCGCGGGCACCTCCTGCGTGACGGAGGCGGTGTGCTCGCCGACCGGCACCCCCGGAACGGTGACGACGAACCCGCCGTCGGGGCCCGCGGTGCCGGTGCCGGCGTGCTGCACGCCGTCGTCGTCGGTCACGACGACCTCGACGGAGGCGCCGGGCTCGCCCGTGCCGACCACGACGACCTCGGTCGTGTCGCCGGCCCGGGGCACGGTGTAGGCCTCGCCGGGACCCGGCACGGTCACCCGCACGGGGGCGGCGACGTCGACCGAGAAGGTGCGGACGACGGGGTCGGAGGCGCGGCCGTCGACCGTCTGCGTGACGGTCGCGACGACGTCGCCGACCGGCAGGTCGTCGAGGCGGACCGACCAGGCGCCGTCGGCGTCGGCCACGGCGGAGGCGGTGCGGCCGTCCCCGAGGACGACCGTGACGTCGGCGCCGGGCTCGGCCGTGCCGGTCACGTCGACGTCGGCGGTGTCGCCGGCGGCGAGCACGACCACGCGCCCGCCCTCGGCCGGCGCCGTCACCACGAGGGCGTCGGCCGCGGCGATCACGACGGGACGGGTGTCGGCGGCGGAGGTCGCGCCTCCCACGGTCTGGGTGACCGCCAGGACGTGCTCGCCCACCGGGACGGCGACGAGGGTGGTCGACCAGTCGCCGTCGCCGTCGGCCGTGAGCTCCGCGACGAGGACGTCGTCGAGGACGACCCGCACGAGCGCGCCGGCCTCGGCGCGGCCCGCGACCGGCACGTCGACGACGTCGTCGCCGTCGGGGAGCGTCGCGGCCGGCTCCGTGGTGCGGGCGGGCGCCGTCACGACGAGGCCGTCGGCGGCGCGGACCTCGACGTCGCGCGTGACGGGCGTCGACGTGGTGCCGCCGACCGTCTGCACGACCGCGAGCTCGGAGGTGCCGAGCGGGACGCCGGGCACGACCACCGACCAGCGGCCGGAGCCGTCGGCCCGGGCCGGCACCGTGGTGCCGCCGAGGGTGACGCTGAGCGGCGCGGAGGGCTGCGCCGACCCGCTGACGCGGACGTCGGCGGCGTCGTCGTCGAGGACGACCACGACGGCGGGAGCCGCCGGCTCGTCGATGACGACGGGGGCCGCGGCGACGATGGAGAGGTCGCGGACGACGGGGGTCGAGGAGACTCCCCCGACCTCCTGCGTGACGCTGACGACGCGCTCGCCCACGGGGACCTGCGCGAAGACGACCGTCCAGGTGCCCTGGCGGGTCGAGGTGACGATCTGCGGGGCCAGGTCGCCGAGGGCCACGGTCACGGGCACCTCGCGCTCGGAGGTGCCGCTGACGGTCACGTCGACCCGCGACGCGGCGTCGGCGAGCACGACCGGCACGCCCTCGGCGGGCGTGGCGATGGCGACCGGCGCGGCGGCCCGCACGACGAGGGTGCGCTCGTCGGCGGCGGAGACGGTGCCGCCGAGCTCCTGCGTGACGCTGAGCAGGTGCTCGCCGACGGGCACGCCCTCGACGTCGACCTGCCAGGTGCCGTCGGCGTCGACGTCGAGCGAGACCACGCGGTCGTCGCCGAGGTCGACGCGGACGCGGGAGGCGGGGTCGGCCGTGCCGCGGACGGTCACGGTCGCGGTGCGGCCGGCGTCCGGGACGGTGAGGACGGTGCCGGGCCGGGGCTCCGAGACGACGAGGGGCGCGCCCGGGTCGACGTCGAACTCCACGGTCTCGGTCGCCGAGACCGCGTCGCCCAGCTGCTGCGAGACGGTCACGGCGTGCGGCCCCGTGCCGACGCCCGGGAAGACGGTCGACCAGTCGCCGGACGACGGGTCGGCCGTGACGGTCTGCACCACGCCGTCGAGCGTCGCCGTGACGACGGCGCCCGGGGCGGCGGTGCCCGAGACGGGCACGCTGACGGTCGAGTCGTCGTCCGCCACGGGGATCGAGCCCCCGTCGGCCGGCTGGGCGACCACGAGTCCGGGCAGCGTCACGACGAGCAGCGACGTCTCGGCGGGGAGGCGCGAGGTCGCCCCGGCGAGGGACTGCGTGGCCGTGAAGGCCTGCTGTCCGGTGCCGACGGAGACGTCGACGGACCACGTGCCGGCCGGCGACACGGGCGCGGTCGCCGTGCGGCCGTCGACGACGACCGTGACGACCGCCCCGGGCTGGCCGGTGCCGCTCACCGGGACGGTCGCCGGCAGCGCGTCGGCGAAGACCTCGAGCACGGAGCCGGGCCGGGGGGCGTCGAACGCGACCGGCGCCCCGGCGGCCACGACCGCCGAGCCGAGGACGGCCCGGGACGTCGTGCCGCCGAGCGTCTGCGTGGCCGACACCTGGTGGGTGCCGACCGGGACGGTCGGGAAGGAGGCGGTCCAGGTCGCGCCGTCGCGCGTCGCGACCACGGTCGCGCCGTCGAGCACGACCTGCACCTGCGCGCCGGGCGCGGCCGTGCCGGTCACCACGACCGTGGTGGTCGCGAAGTCGTCGACGACGACGACGGGCGTGACGGGCTCGACCGCGAGCAGCTGCTCGACGACGGAGAAGGTCGTCGGCGCCGCGGTGGCCTGGCTGTCGCCGGCGAGGACCTGCACGGCCGTGACGACCGCCTCCCCGGCTCGGACGGCCTGGAGCAGCAGGCTCCACGAGCCGTCGGCGGCGACGGTGGCCCGCCCGGCGGGCACGCCGCCGACGGACACCTCGACGACGGCGCCGGCCGTGCCGTCGCCCTGGAGCAGGACGTCGGTCGTGCCGCCGGCGTCGAGCACGGTGAAGACGGTGCCGTCGAGCGGGTCGGTGACGACGAGGTCGGCGCCCTTCGCGACGACGAAGGCGCGCTGCTCGGGCGTGGTCGACGTCGAGCCGCCGACGGTCTGCACGACGCTCGCCGTGCGGGCGCCGACCGGCAGCTCGGGGACGACGACCGACCAGGCGCCGGACGCCTCGGCGGTCGCCGTGGCGACGGCGTCGGGGAGCGTGCCGCCGCGCGGGACGGTGACCTCGACGAGGGCCCCGGGCGCCGCGGTGCCGGAGACGGCCACGTCGGCGGCGGAGCCCTCGCCCACGACGACGAACTCCTCGTCCGCGGTCGGGGCGGTGATCACGAGGGGCTCCGTCGCGACGACCTCGAAGGTCGTGGCGACGGCCTCGACCGTGCCGCCCTGCTGCTGCGAGGCGGTGACCTCGTGGGGGCCGACCGCGACGCCCTCGAACGTGGCGGTCCAGACGCCGCCGGCCACGACGACCGGGGCGGCGGGGGCGTCGCCGTCGACGCGGACGTCGACCTCGAGGCCCTCGATGCCCGTGCCGGTCACGACGACCGTCGTGGTGCCCTGGTCGTCGGCCACGACGAAGCGGCTGCCGGTCGCGGGCGACGTGATGACGACGTCGCCGCCCTCGGCCACGACGACGACGCGGGTGGCGGCGGTCGACGTGCTGCCGTTGACGGTCTGCGTCGCCGTGACCACGTGGTCGCCGACGGGCACGCCCGGGACGACGGCGCTCCAGGTGCCGGAGGCGGGGGTCGTCACCTCGGCGACGAGCCCGTCGCCGAGGTCGACGACGACCGTCGATCCCGGCTCGGCCGTGCCCGTGACGGGCACCGGGGTCGTGCCGTCCGGCCCGGGGACGTAGTACGTCTGGCCGTCGTCGGGGCCCGTGATCGTGACGGGCGCGCCGACGGCGATCGTGATGGGCTGCGTGACGCGCGGCGACAGGACGCCGCCCACGGTCTGGGTCGCGCCGAGGGTCTGGGCCCCGACCGGCACGCCGGGGAGCGTGGCGGACCAGGCGCCGGTGACGGCGTCGGCGACGGTGTCGGCCAGGACCGCGCCGATGCCGACCTGGACGGCCGCGCCGGGGTCGGCGGTGCCGGTCACGACGACCACGGCCGTGTCGCCGGCCTCCGCGACCGCGACCACGGCGCCGGGCGCCGGGGTGCCGATCACGAGGGGGTCGCCTGCGACGACGGCGATCGGCAGCGTCTGGGCGGGCGAGGTCGTGCCGCCGATCGACTGCGTGGCGCTCACCGTGCGTCCGCCGACCGGGACGGCCGCGACCGTGACCGTCCAGGTGCCGTCGACGGCGGTGACGGTCTGCGGGTCGAGGCCGGCGCCGAGCGACACCGTCACCTCGGCTCCGACGGCGGCCGTGCCGGAGACGGTCACGGGCGTCGTCGACGTGGCCGCCGGGACGCGGAAGGTCGTGCCCGCGGTGGGGGCCGCGATCACGAGCGGGGCGCCGGCCGCGACGGTGAAGGGCTGCGTGACGGGCGTCGAGACGATGCCCGCGACGGTCTGCGTGACGCTCAGCGTGCGTTCCGGGCCGACCGGGACGCTCGGGACCGTGACGGTCCAGGCCCCGGTCGCGTCGGCCGTCGTGGCCGCCACGAGGCCGTCGCCGAGGTCCACGCGCACGGGTGCGCGGGGCTGGGCCGTCCCCGTGACGGTCACGGGCGTGACCGACGTCGGGTCGGCGAGCACGACGACGGCGCCGGGCGCGGGCGCCGTGACGACGACGCCGGCCGCGGCCACGACGGTGACGTCCGTGGTCTCGGGGGCGCTGGTGGCGCCTCCCACGGTCTGGGTCGCGGAGATCGCGTGCGGGCCGACGGGGACGGCGGCGAAGACGGTCGACCAGGTGCCGCCGGCCGAGACGGTGGCGGGCTGGACGAGGGCGTCGAGGGCGACGGAGACCGCGGCGCCGGGCTGGCCCGTGCCGGTGACCGCGACGTCGGCGGTGGAGTCCACGCCGGGCACGAGCACCTCGGTGCCGGGGGCGGGCGCGGTGATCGACAGCGCGGTGCCGGCCTGCACCGTGAAGGCCCGGGTGACGGCCGCGGAGGTGTCGCCGCCGAGGGCCTGCGTGACGCTGGCGGTGTACGAGCCCACGGGCACGGCGGCGACGGTCGTCGTCCAGGTGCCGTCGGCGGCGACGGTCGCGGTGGCCGTGCCGGCCGGGCCGAGGTCGATCACGACGGAGGCGCCGGGCGTGCCGGTGCCCTCCACGGTGACCGGCGTCGTGGCGGCCGAGTCGAGCACCGTGTAGGTGCGGCCGGCCGTCGGGCTGGTCACCACGAGCGGCTGCTGCGCGACGACGGTGAAGGCGCGCGTCTGCGTGCCGGTGACGGTCGTGCCGACGGTCTGGGTGACCGTGGCGTCGTAGGAGCCGGGGGCCACGGCGGCCACCGGCGCCGACCACGTGCCGTCGGCCGCGACGACCGCGTCGGCGGACTGGCCGGTCGGGAGGACGACGCGCACGGCCGCGCGGGGCTCGCCCGTGCCCGTGAACGTCACGGTGCGCGTGGCGCCCGGCGTCGCGGAGACGACGAACTGCTGGCCCGCGGTCGGGGTCGCCACGGTGAGGCCGACGAAGGGCACGGCGCGCACGGTGGAGGTGGCGAGGTCGACGCGCGCGGCGCGGATGCCCGGCAGCACGGTGAGGCTGACGGCGTGGACGCTGCGCGAGCCGAGGTCGGTGCCGCGCGGGTCGCGGAAGCCGACGGTGTCCTGCGCGTTGACGGTGACCCGGACGAGCTGCCCGAGGAGGGTCGTCACGGGCGCGAGGGTGCGGATCACGGCGTTCGTCACGGTCGTCACGGAGGTCGTGACGGCGGCGAGCCCCTGACCGGTGACGAGCGGGCTGTAGAGCGCGCCGACGGCCGGGAGGAGGGTGCCGGTCACGACCGGCGTGACGGCCGCCACGAGGCCGCTGGCGAGGCCGAGGGTGCCGGTGCCCCCGATGGCCACGGCGCCGGGGGGCGTCGTGCCGGCGAGGAGCTGCCCGATGGTCGTGTCGACGCCGACGGTGAGGCTGCCGAGCGACACCAGGGCGCGGGCGCCGACGGTGAAGTCGATCCGCACGGCGGTCGCGCGGATCGCCTGGTCGACGGCGGCGGTGAGCTGCGTCGGCAGCTGCACGCGGAGGATGTCGGTGATGCCCGCCGTGATCGCGGAGGCCTGCGCCGTCGTGAGCAGGTCGGTGTTCGGGTCGAGGCCGTTCAGCGCGCCGAGGTCGAGGACGACCTGGCCGGTGCTGGGCGTGATCGTCACCGGGCCCGACGTGAGCGGCTTCGCGAGCTGCGCCGTCAGGGTCGAGTTCAGGTCGACGGTCGCGCCGACGGTCACCTTCGGGTCCTGCAGGGTGACGACCCCGAGGCCGAGCCGGTTGACGGCGGTGGTGAGCGGCGCGGTCACGCTCGAGGCGACCCCGGCGAGCGCGGCGGGCGACGCCGCCGCGTTGACGGTGGCGCTCACGCCCGTGAGGGTCGAGCGCAGCGAGGCGTCGAGCCCGGCGACGGCGGGGCTCGTGAGCGTGTAGCGGGCCCCGGCCACCTGGTAGGCGGTGCTGGTCTGCGTGCCGGTGGCGGTGCGGGTCTGGGTGATCGACGACGACAGGGCGCCCAGGCCGAGCTCGGCGTCGCTGAGGACGCCGGAGGCGCCGGGCACCGACCCGAGGAGGGGCTGCAGGTCGAGCGTGGCCCCGGCACCGGGCGTCCCGCTGCCGGCGGCGATCGCGCCGTCCGCGCCGACGGCGCCGGCGCTCGCGTACGCGCCGCCGGGGGTCGTGCTGGCGTACTGCCCGTCGACGCCGAGGGTGAGCAGGCCGTTCTGGCCGAGGAGGCGGACGTCGCCGAGGCTCGCGTTCAGCGCGTTCAGCACGGTGAGGTCGATGTCGCCCGACACGACGCCCGCGGAGCCGGCGGGGCCGGTGGCGGAGTACGCGCCCGCGAGCTGGGCGATCCCGTCGAGGTCGACGATGCCGCTGCCGGAGAGCAGCGAGGCCTCCGCCTCGGCCAGGTCGGAGGTCGCCGCCTGCGCGGGGACCACGGCGAGGGCGCCGATGACGGCCGAGATGGCGGCGGTCGCCGCGATCCTGAGCCCGAGGGACTTGCCGTGGGTGCGCTCGCGGGTGCTGCGCTCCGTCACATGACGTCGCATGTGGGTGCCTCTTCCTGGCGGGACGAGCCCGCCGCCTGATCCGGACCTCCCGCTGGTGAGACGGGAGGGGGTGCGTGTGTTCAGTTGTGGTGGTGCCGGTGCTGCGGGGCAGCGGTGGTGCGGGTCGCCGATGAGCCCCTCGGGGACGACGACGAGGCGGACGACCGGGCGCGGGGGCGCGGCGTCGTTCGCCTGAGGGTGCTGACGTGCCGTGGTGAGGGGCTCATCGTCCTGATCCTGATCCTGACGGTCGGGCGGCGTCGGTGCCGCGCGGTCGGCGGTCCGCCCTGGTGAGGGGCGGGCCAGCACGGTGGTGAGCCGTGCCGACGAGGTGGTTGGTCTCGTCGGGCGAGGTGGTGGGTCTCGCCGTGCGGTCATCCTATGCACGACGGACGACCGGCCACAGCCCCCCGCGTGCCCCCGGTCCGGGGGTCAGGCGTACCCCGCGCCCCGCTCCCCCGCGCCGTTGCGCGCCCGCACACGGCCGTGCAGCGGCTGCGACGTCCCCCGGCTGGACCGCCTCGCTCGCGCGGCCGCGCCGTAGGGGCGGCGGCGGCCCCTCGGGACGTCCGCCGCTGGCCCGGCCGGACCGCCTCGCTCGCGCGGTCGCGCCGCAGGGGCGGCGGCGCGGCAGACAGCGAAGACTCCCCACGCACCCGCCAGAGCCAGGTTGCCCTTGCTGCGTTTCCGCCCTGGGGGAGTTGGCCTGGATGACGCCACGTGGGGAGCCTCGAGAAGTTTAGCGGCTCCTGAGCGTCGTCGACGACACGGGGCGTTCGATGGGGGCATGAGAATCGTCATCGCCGGAGGACACGGCAAGATCGCCCAGCTCCTCGAACGCCGCCTCGCCGACGCCGGGCACGACCCCGTCGGCATCGTCCGCAACCCCGACCACGTCGCCGACCTCGAGTCGGCGGGGGCTCGCGCCCTGGTGCTCGACCTCGAGCAGACCGACGTCGAGACCCTGGCGGGCCACCTCGACGGGGCCGACGCGGTCGTCTTCGCCGCGGGCGGCGGCGGCGGGAGCGGCGCGGAGCGCAAGCTGACGATCGACCGCGACGGCGCGATCCTGCTCGCCGACGCGGCCGAGGCTGCGGGCGTCTCGCGCTACGTCATGGTCTCGGCCATCGGCACCGACGACTTCGACCCGGAGAAGGCGACCCTGCCCGCCGAGGACGACGACGCCGTCTACCAGGTCTACATGCGCGCGAAGAGCGAGGCCGACGCCGACCTGCGCGCCCGCGACGGGCTCGACTGGACGATCGTCCGCCCCGGCGGCCTCACCGACGACCCCGGCACCGGCCAGGTCACCGTCGGCACGACCGTCGACCGCGGCACCGTCTCGCGGGCCGACGTGGCCGAGGTGATCGCCACCGCGATCGTCGAGGGCACCGCCGTGAAGACGCAGTTCGAGCTCGTCTCCGGCGAGACCGGCGTCTCCGACGCCCTCGCGACCATCAAGTACTAGAACCCGGCGGCCTGCCGCACGAGAGGGGCCCCAGAGGCGCACGTCGCGCCTCCGGGGCCCCTCTCGTCGTGCGGGTCGCCGGCTAGCTGAGCGCGGCGGCCTGTCGGGCGATCTCGAGCTCCTCGTTCGTCGGCACGACGAGCACCGAGACCGGGGCCGAGTCGGGCGAGATGAGCCGCGCCTCGCGCGACGACAGCTCGTTGCGGTCGTCGTCGACGCGGATGCCGAAGAACTCGAGCCCGGCGAGCGTGCGACGGCGGAGGAGCGCGTTGTTCTCCCCCACGCCGGCCGTGAACACGACGGCGTCGAGGCCGCCGAGCTGGGCGACGTAGGCGCCGACGTAGTGGCGGATGCGGTGGCGGTAGACGGCGAGCGCCGCCTCGGAGACGGCGTCGCCCCGCGAGGCGCTGTCTTGGACGTCGCGCATGTCGCCGCTGCCCGTGAGGCCGAGCAGACCGCTCTGCTTGTTGAGCAGCGTCTCCAGCTCGTCGAAGCCGAGGCCGGCCTCGCGGTGCAGGTGGAAGACGGCGGCCGGGTCGATGTCGCCCGAGCGGGTGCCCATCACGAGGCCCTCGAGCGGGGTCATGCCCATGCTGGTCTCGATCGAGCGGCCGCCGTCGATCGCGGCGGCCGAGGCTCCGTTGCCGAGGTGCAGCACGATGATCTTGAGCTCGGCGAGCGGCCGGCCGAGGAACTCGGCGGTCTTCTCCGAGACGTACTTGTGCGACGTGCCGTGGAACCCGTACCGGCGCACGTGGTGCTTCTCGGCGAGCTCCGCGTCGATGGCGTAGGTGTAGGCCGCCGGCGCCAGCGTCTGGTGGAAGGCCGTGTCGAAGACGGCGACGTGCGGGACGTCCGGGAAGGCCTCCTGCGCCGCACGGATGCCCTGCAGGTTGGCGGGGTTGTGCAGCGGGGCCAGCGCCGAGAGCCGGTCGATCGCCGCCTCGACCTGGGGGGTGACGACGGTGGCCCGGTCGAACTCCTCGCCGCCGTGGACGACGCGGTGGCCGACGGCGACCGGCGGGTACTCGTCGAACGACGGGCCGTGCGAGCGGAACGCCTCGAGCATCGCCTCGAACCCGGCCGCGTGGTCGGCGATCGGGGCGGAGTCGTTGCTGGTCTCCTCGCCCGTGACGTCGTTGCGGTGCTTCGACAGGCCGGTCCGCTCGCCGATGCGCTCGACGAGGCCGCTCGCGAGGGTCGTCTCGCCGTCGAGCTCGATCAGCTGGTACTTGAACGACGACGAACCGGAGTTGACGACGAGGACTGCGCTCACGGGGTGTTCCCTTCTGCGGGGGCGGAGGTGGAGGCGGTGGCGACGGGAGCGGGCAGGGCCGCGACGGCCGGGTCGGCGGCGACCCGCGCCTCCGGGGCGGGGATGCCCGCCTGGATCGCGGTGATGGCGACGGTGTTGACGATGTCGCCGACGAGCGCGCCGCGCGACAGGTCGTTGATCGGCTTGCGGAGGCCCTGGAGGATCGGGCCGATGGCGACCGCGCCGGCGCTCCGCTGCACGGCCTTGTAGGTGTTGTTGCCCGTGTTGAGGTCGGGGAAGATGAACACCGTCGCCCGCCCCGCGACCTCGGAGTCGGGCATCTTGGCCGCCGCGACCGTCGGGTCGGCGGCCGCGTCGTACTGGATCGGCCCCTCGACCAGCAGGTCGGGGCGGCGCTCGCGCACGAGGGCGGTGGCGGTGCGCACCTTCTCGACGTCGGCGCCCGACCCGCTGTCGCCCGTGCTGTAGCTCAGCATCGCGACGCGCGGCTCGATGCCGAACTGCTCGGCCGTCTGCGCCGACGAGATGGCGATGTCGGCGAGCTGCTCGGCCGTCGGGTCGGGGATGACCGCGCAGTCGCCGTAGACGAGCACGCGGTCGGCGAGCGCCATCAGGAAGACGCTCGAGACGACGCCCACGTCGGGCAGGGTCTTGATGACCTCGAAGGCCGGGCGGATCGTGTGCGCCGTCGTGTGGGCCGCGCCCGACACCATGCCGTCGGCGAGGCCGAGCTTGACCATCATCGTGCCGAAGTAGGAGACGTCGGTGACGGTGTCCATCGCCATCGCCGCCGAGATGCCCTTGTGCGCGCGCAGCTTCGCGTACTCGGCCGCGAACTGCACCTGGAGGCTCGGGTCGAACGGGTCGAGCACGCGCGCGTCGGCGAGGTCGAGGCCGAGCTCGGCGCCGCGGGCGCGGATGGCCGTCTCGTCGCCGAGCAGGGTGAGGGTCGCGACGCCGCGCTGGAGCAGGGAGGAGGCGGCGCGCAGGATGCGGTCGTCGTCGCCCTCGGGCAGGACGATGTGCTTCGCCGCGCCCCGGGCGCGCTCGAGCAGCTGGTACTCGAACATGAGCGGCGTGACGACGCCCGACGGGCTCACCTGCAGGAGGCGCAGCAGCTCGGCCGCGTCGACGTGCCTCTCGAAGAGGGCGAGGGCGAGGTCGTACTTGCGCGGCGAGTCGGCCGCGAGGCGCCCGCGCGTCTGCGTGATCGCGAGGGCGGTGTCGTAGGTGCCGAGCTCGTTGCGGGCGACCGGGAGCGAGCTGCCGAGCCCCTCGAGCAGCAGGTCGACCTGGGGCGCCAGCGCGAAGCCGCCGTTGAGCACGATGCCGGCGAGCGAGGGGAACGTCTCGGAGGCGTGCGCCAGCACCGTCGCGACGAGCACGTCGGACCGGTCGCCCGGCACGACGACGATCGCTCCCTCGGTGAGCCGCGGCAGCACGTTCTCCATCGACATCGCGGCGACCACGACGCCCACGGCCTCGCGGTCGAGCAGCGCGTCGTCGCCGCGCACGAGCGTCGCGCCGGTGGCGGCGAGCACGGCCCGCACGGTGGGGGCCACGAGGAGGCGGTCCTCCGGCAGGGCCCAGACGGGCACGCTGCCGCCGGGGGCGTTCTCGAGGGCCGAGCCGATGCCTCCCACGACCTCGTCGAGGCGGTCGGGGTCGACGCGGTTGGCGACCACGGCGAGGAGGCTGGCGTGCTCGCTGCGGAGCTCGGCGGTGGTGACCTCGGCGACCTGGCGCATGTCGACGCCGCTGCGGGCGGCCGTGCCGTCGGCCGTCCGGCCGCCGAGCACCAGCAGCACCGGGGCGCCGAGGTTCGCCGCGACGCGGGCGTTGAACGAGAGCTCGGTCGGGCTGCCGACGTCGGTGTAGTCGGAGCCGATCACGACGACGGCGTCGCACTGGCGCTCGACCGCGGCGAAGCGGCTGACGATGGTGGCGAGGGCGGCGTCGGGGTCGCGGTGCACGTCGTCGTACGTGACGCCGACGCACTCGTCGTAGGCGAGGTCGACGCTGTCGTGCGCGAGCAGCAGCTCGAGCACGTAGTCGCGCTCGTCGGTCGAGCGGGCGACGGGCCGGAACACCCCCACCCGGCCCACCTCGTGACCGAGCGTGTCGAGCACGCCGAGCGCGATCGTCGACTTGCCGGTGTGGCCTTCTGCGGACGTGATGTAGATGCGGGTCGACACGGCCCTCAGCCTACGGCCGCGAGCCTCGGAGGCGGCGGTGAGATCCGCCCCCGGAGCCGCGCCCGCACGACGGGTGTCGCCTCAGCGGGGCAGGCGCGGGCTGTCCGGGTCCAACAGCGAGTGGCGCCGGCCGTAGCCGAAGTACAGCGCGAGGCCGATCACCAGCCAGACGCCGAACCGCAGCCAGGTCTCCCAGTGCAGCTGCGAGATGAGGAACCCGCTGGCGACCACGCCGAACGCGGGCACGAACGGCATGAGCGGGAGGCGGAAGGTGCGGGGCGCCTCCGGCTTGCGGTACCGGAAGACGATGACGGCGACGCAGACGACGACGAACGCGGCGAGGATGCCGATGTTGGTGAGGTCGGCGACGGCGCGGATCGGGAAGACGCCGGCGAGGAGGGCGGAGGCGATGCCCGCGATCCAGGTGACGCGCTGCGGCACGCCCCGGCGGTCGGTGCGGGCGAACCAGCCGGGCAGGAGGCCGTCGCGGCTCATCGAGAACCAGACGCGCGTGACGCCGAGCAGGAAGGTGAGCATCACGGTGAGGATCGAGATGACGGCGAACACCGAGATGATCGTCGCGACGACGGGCAGGCCGACGCTCGTGAACGCCGACGCGAAGCCGGCGGCGGGGTCGATCTCGCGGTAGTCCTGCATGCCGGTGAGCACGAGGGTGGCGGCGACGTAGAGGATCATGGCGATGATCAGCGAGAGCACGATCGCCTTCGGCATGTGCTTCTTGCCGTCGACGCTCTCCTCCGCGGCGGTGCTCATCGCGTCGTAGCCGAAGACCGCGAAGAAGACGGTCGCGGCGCCGGTGAAGACGGGGCCGAAGCCGTTCGGCACGAACGGGGAGAAGTTCTCGGCGCTGAGGTGGAAGAGCCCGAGGCCGATGATGAAGAGCACGAGCAGCACCTTGATGCCGACGGCGACGATCTCGAAGCGGCCGAAGGCCCTGGAGCCCCGGCTGAGGATGAACGTGACCAGCAGGCAGACGACGATCGCGGGCAGGTTGACGACCCCGCCCTCCCCCGCGTCGGGCGTCGAGGCGATCGACGCGGGCAGGTGCAGGCCGAGCCCCTGCAGGAACGCGTCGAAGTAGCCCGAGATGCCGATCGCCACCACCGCGACGATGGCGACGTACTCGAGCAGGAGGTCCCAGCCGATGAACCAGCCCACGATCTCGCCGAGCGCGACGTAGCCGTAGGTGTAGGCGGAGCCGGCCCGCGGCACCATGCCGGCGAACTCCGCGTACGAGAGCGCCGCCGCGGCGCTGGCGAGCCCCGCGATGAGGAACGAGAAGAGCACGGCGGGCCCGACGCCGGGGTTCGCGTCGTCGCCGTGGGCGACGAGGCCGGCGAGCGAGAAGATGCCGACGCCGATGATGCCGCCGACGCCGATGGCGGTCAGCTGCCAGAGCCCGAGGCTCTTGAACAAGCCGGTGCCGCTCGTCTCGTCCTCGATCTCGAGGACGGGCTTCTTGCGGAGCACGGAACGGGCGGGGTCCCTCGGGGCCATGGTGTCCTCCTGCGCGCACGCCGTCGTGCGCCGACGGATCGGTGAGGACGCGGGCACGCGCCCCGGCACCGACCCTACTCAGCCGAGGGGCTCAGGAGTAGTCGTGCTGCGCGACGCCCATCGAGCGGTAGACGAAGCCGTCGTCGCTGGTGGTGTCGGTGTCGAGCTCCCAGTTCAGGTCCTCGCCGTCCTCGGCGCCGGGGCGCATGACGCTCTTCTGCGGGAGGCCGTCGATGTAGGCCAGCTGCTCCGAGGCGACCTCGGAGCCGTCCTCGCCGACGAAGGATGCGGTGTAGGTGTCGTCGCTCATGAGCCGAACCTACGCGCGGCGGGGGCGGCGTGACCGGCCGCGGCGCGCCTCCTATGCTCGTCGCATGCTGATCCGCACCGCGACCGAGGCCGACCTGCCGGGCGTGCTCGAGATCCACGCGCACGCCGTCGCGCACTCGACCGCCATCTTCACGGAGGTCGAGCCCGACCTCGACGGACGCCGCGAGTGGCTGGCGGCCCACGGCCTGCCGGGGCGCACCGCGATCGTCGCCGTCGAGGGCGACGTGGTCGTCGGCTACGGCAGCGTCGGGCCGTTCCACGCCAAGCCGGGCTACCGGCACACCGTCGAGAACAGCGTCTACGTGCGCGAGGGCCACCAGGGGCAGGGCATCGGACGATCCCTGATGGAGGCGCTGATCGCCTCGTCGAGGGAGGCCGGCCACCACGTGATGGTCGCCCTCGTGGAGGCGAGCAACGAGGGCTCGGTGCGGCTGCACCGGTCGCTCGGCTTCGAGGACGCGGGCCTCCTGCGCGAGGTCGGCACGAAGTTCGGCCGCTGGCTCGACCTCCGCTACCTGACCCTCCGCCTCGACGACGCCCCCGCCGACCCCGCCCGCTGACCGCGCCCCCGGTGCGGCGGCGAGGCCGCTCGCACCCGCACCGAGAGGCGCCGGACCAGCACGGGACGACGGATGGCCCTCCCGAGGGGAGGGCCATCCAGTGGCGGAGGATAGGGGATTCGAACCCCTGAGGGCTTGCACCCAACACGCTTTCCAAGCGTGCGCCATAGGCCACTAGGCGAATCCTCCTGAGGTGAGCACGGTGAGACCGGCGCACGACCTCGTCAATGGTAGCGGACGCGGAGGGGTGCTGCGGACGCACCTCGACGGGCCCGGGGAGCGCGGGTGCCGCGCGCGTACGATCGTCGGATGGACTCCCCCGCCTCGTGCCGCGTCGACGCCTGGCTGTGGGCCGTGCGGGTCGTGAAGACCCGGTCGGCGGCCACGGCCGCGTGCCGGGCGGGGCACGTGAAGGTGGGCGGCGAGCGCGTCAAGGCCGCGCAGGCCGTGCGCCCGGGCGACGAGGTGCGGGTGCGGCTCGGCGGCGTCGAGCGGGTGCTCGTCGTGCGGCAGTGCCTGGTCAAGCGGGTGGGGGCACCTGCTGCCGCTCTCGCGATGACCGACCTGACGCCTCCTCCGCCTCCCCGCGAGGAGGTCGCCGCGGTGCCGGTGCGCGAGCGGGGCGCCGGGCGACCCACGAAGCGCGAGCGCCGCGAGCTCGAGCGCCTGCGCGACCGCTGACCACCCGGGCCGCGACGACGTGGCTCGACCGGGGCTCGTCGCCGCCGGGCCCCTCGCAGCGCGGCCCCCTCCACGGGGGCACCGACCGGTGCGCCCACCCCTCCTCCTCCCGGTAAACTCGGCGTGCACGGAGGGCCGTCAGGGGTGGCGGCCCGCCCGACGGGCCTCGTCGTGCGACCCGGGGGGCTGAGATGGTGGCAGGCGTCGTCCGCGACGACTACGAGGCGTTCGCGCTGCCGCGCAGCACCGTGGCCCGCACCTCGGTGCTGACGGCCGTGGCCGGGCTGGCGCCCGTCTTCGTCGCGCTGCTCTGGCTCACCTGGGGCACCTCGCACTGGCCCGCGGTGCTCTGGGCCGCCGACGTCGCGCTCGTCGTCGGCCTGGTCGCGTGGTGGCGCTTCCGCGTCTCGTTCGTCGGCGTGACGGCCACGGAGTTCATCAAGCGGGGCTGGCTGCCGGGGTTCGTCCGGCTCCCCCGCGACGAGATCGCCGCCCTCGTGCTCGTGCACACGTACCGCCCCGACTCGGTCGAGACCGTGCCCCAGCTGTTCGCGACCTCGCTCGACGGCCGCCCGCTCTTCCGCATGCGCGGCACCTACTGGTCGGAGGAGGCGATCGCGGTCGTCTCCGAGGCGCTCGACGCCCCGACGACGGTCGAGCCGAAGCCCATGTCGTTCGCCGACCTCTACCGCCGCTACCCCGGCAGCCGGTCCTGGTACGAGGGCCGCCCGTGGCTGACGGCCCTCGCCGTCGTGGCGGCGTTCGGCCTGGCCGCGGGCACCCTCTCGGCGATCTGGACGGCCCTGGCCGGCTGACCCTCGGGGCCGTCGACGATCACCGCCGACGCAGGGTGCCGAAGATGCCCTTCACGACCTCGCGCACGACGGCCCTGCCCGCGGACGACCCGAGCACGTCGCCGAGCAGCCCGCCGTCGCCCGCCCGACGCGACGACGACCGCGACGAGCCCGAGGAGGCGCGGCCGCGGCCGGTGCCCCGCTCCCGTCGCGAGGCCGCCGCCTCCGCCTCCTCGAACTCCCGCTGCTGGCGGTCGTACTCGGCCTGCGCGGCCCGCCGCTCGTCGTCGACGCCCTCGGCGCGGCGCTCCTCCGCGGCGGCGGCCCCGAGCCGGCGGGCGAGCATCTCGCGGGCCGAGTCGCGGTCGACCGCCGTGCCGTACGTCGCCAGGAGCGGCGACGCCGCGACGCGCTCGGCGAGCTCGGCGGCGGGCACCGGGGCCATCGACCCGCGCGGCGCGCGGACGCGGGTCCAGGCGACCGGGCTGGGGGCGCCGCGCTCGGTCATGACGGTGACCACCGCCTCCCCCGTCGCGAGGCTCGTGAGCACCTCGGCGAGGTCGTACTCGCTCGTCGGGTAGGTCGAGACGGTGGCCCGCAGGGCCTTCGCGTCGTCGGGCGTGAAGGCCCGCAGCTGGTGCTGGATGCGCGAGCCGAGCTGGGCGAGCACGTCGGCCGGCACGTCCTTGGGGGTCTGCGTGACGAAGACGACGCCGACGCCCTTCGAGCGGATCAGGCGCACGGTCTGGGTGACCTGGGCGAGGAAGTCCCGCGACGCGTCGCGGAAGAGCAGGTGCGCCTCGTCGAAGAAGAAGACGAGCTTCGGCAGCTCCACGTCGCCGACCTCGGGCAGGTCGTTGTAGAGGTCGGCGAGCAGCCACATGAGGAAGGTCGAGTACAGCACCGGCTGGTCGTGCACGCCGGGCACCTCGAGCAGGCTGACGACGCCCCGCCCGTCGGCCGCCTGCCGCAGGAAGACGGCCGTGTCGACCTCGGGCTCGCCGAAGAAGCGGTCGGCGCCCTGGTCGGCGAACGCGACGAGCTCGCGCAGGATCACGCCCACGGTGGCCTTGCTCAGTCCGCCGAGCTCGGCCAGCTCCCCCCGGCCTGCCGGGCTCGTCAGCCAGGTCAGGGCGCTGCGGAGGTCGGCCAGGTCGAGCAGCGGCAGCCCGGCCCGCTCGGCCCAGTGGAAGACGAGCCCGAGGCTCGACTCCTGCGTGTCGTTGAGGCCGAGCACCTTGCTGAGCAGCACGGGCCCGAAGCCGCTGACCGTCGCGCGCACCGGCACGCCCGTGCCGACGCCGCCGAGCGAGAAGAACTCGGTCGGCACCGCCTCGGGCGACCAGTCCTGGCCGATGCCGCGGGTGCGCTCGAGCAGGGCCGGCGAGGAGGTCCCGGGGCTCGCGATGCCCGACAGGTCGCCCTTCACGTCGGCGGCGAAGACGGGCACGCCGGCGGCCGAGAGCTGCTCGGCGAGCACCTGCAGCGTCTTCGTCTTGCCCGTGCCCGTGGCGCCGGCGACGAGGCCGTGGCGGTTCAGCATCGAGACGGGGATGCGCACCGGCACGTCGGGCCGGGCGTCGCCGTCGACGAGGGCGCCGATCTCGAGCACGGCCCCCTCGGCGGCGTAGCCCCGACGGATCGCCTCGACCGCCGCGACCGAGAGGAGCCCGCCGGAGGCGCGGGGCCCGCCGTCGACACCGCTCGCGTCGTCCGTCGCCCCGGCCTCGGTCGTCGCCCGCGCCCCGTCCGTAGTCCCGACGTCGCCCGTCGCCCCGGCCTCGGTCGTCGCACCGGCCTCGGCCTCGAGCGCGGCGAGGCGCGCCCGCGCCACGGCCGCGTCGGCCTCCGCGCGCGCCGCCGCGGCCACGGCGTCGGCCGCCGCGGCCTCGGCGCGGGCCCGGGCCAGCTCGTCGCTCACGACGTCGCCGCCGCGGCCGGCTCGCGGTGCTGCCAGAGCCAGCCCCGGCCCCGCACGCGCTCCTGCTCCGCCAGGAGCCGGTGCGCGACCGGCGCCCAGAGCACCACGGCGACGCCGGCGCCGACGAGCAGTCCCCCGACGGTGTCGGTCAGCCAGTGGGCCCCGAGGTAGGTGCGGCTGAGCAGCATCAGGACCGTGTACACGACGCCCGCGACCCACACCCAGGCCCGGCGCAGGACCACGCCCAGCACGACGGCGAGCGTCGCGGCGTTGGCGGTGTGCCCCGAGGGGAACGAGCCGTAGTCGCTGACGACGAGGATCTCCTCCGGCCGAGCCCGCCCGAAGGTGTGCTTGACGACCTGCACGACGCCCGCGCTGAGGGCGCAGGCGGCGATCCAGTAGAGGGCGGCCCACGGACGGCGCCGGAGCAGCAGCACCGCGCCGACCCCGAGCGGCACGACGAAGACGCCGACGACGCCGGCCCCGACGACGTTGAACACCAGCGCCGGCACCTGCCAGAAGGGGCTGCGGTGCTCGACCAGCTCGCCCATGAACTCCTCGTCGAGCCCGATCCGGCCGGCGCGGGCCGTGATGACGACGCCGAGCAGCAGCACGACGCCGATCGCGCCGAGGGCGCTGACCACCCACCAGCGGCGCTGGACGCGGCGCGCGACCCTCTCCTCGGCGGGCGAGGGCGGCTTGGGGGCGAGCGGGGCGGTCGTCATCCCCAGACCGTACCGGCCGGCGACGCGGCCGGCCCGCGCCTCCGACGTCCGGGCCGGCCCGCGCCTCCGTCCGGGGCTGCTCAGTGCGAGAGCGGGGGCACCGTCCGCGGCCGCACGAGCAGCCAGAGCGCGGCGATGCCGACGAGGGAGGTGCCCATCATGACCCCGCCCATCGGCACGGCCGACCCGATGCCGAGGAACCCGACGAGCGGCGAGATGAGCCCGGCGAGGCCGAAGTTCAGGGCGCCCAGCAGCGACGCGGCCGTGCCGGCCTCCTTGCCGTGGTTCGCGAGGCCGAGCACCTGCACCTGCGGGAAGGTGAAGCCGCACGCGGCGATGAAGAACCACAGCGGCACGAGGATGCCCACGAGGCCCACCTGCAGCGAGTCGAGCACGACGATCGTGGTCGCGCTGACGAGCAGCACGGCGGTCGCGACGGCGAGGATCCACTGCGGGCCGAAGCGACGCGCCAGGCGCGAGCTGATCTGCACGCCCGCGACGATGCCGAGGGAGTTGACCGCGAAGAGGTAGCCGTACTGCTGGGGGTCGAGCCCGTAGACGTCCTGGAAGAGGAAGGAGGAGGCGGAGAGGTACGTGAACAGGCCGGAGAAGACCATCGCGCCGATCAGGGCCACCCCGACGAAGACGCGGTCGCCGAACAGCACCCGGTAGCGCTGGCCCAGGCTCGAGTGGCCCGGCTCGTGCCGGCGCTCCTTCGGGAGGGTCTCGACGATGAGGAAGATCGCCGCCACGATGACGAGCGCGCCGTAGGCGACGAGGAAGACGAAGACGCCGCGCCAGCTGGTGAAGGCGAGCAGCTGCGACCCGATGACGGGGGCGAGGATCGGCGCGAGGCCGTTGACGAGCGCGAGCCGCGACAGCATGCGCACGAGGGGCAGCCCGCCGAACAGGTCGCGCACCATCGCGAGCGCCACGACGCCGCCGGCGGCGGCTCCCATGCCCTGCAGCACGCGGAAGACGCCGAGCCAGACGATGTCGGGCGCCGCCGCGGCCCCCAGGCTCGCGACGACGTGCAGCGCGGTGGCCGCGATGAGCGGCAGGCGCCGCCCCACCTTGTCGCTCCACGGCCCGACGAGCAGCTGCCCGACGGCGAAGCCGACCGTCGTCGCCGTCAGCGTGAGCTGCACGAGCCCGGTCGTGACGCCGAGGTCGGCCTCGAGCGCGGGGAAGGCCGGCAGGTAGAGGTCGATGGTGAACGGGCCCAGCGCGGTGAGCGCGCCGAGGACGATCACGTAGACGATGCGCTGACGGCGGGTCAGCGAGTCTCCGGGGTGGAGGACGGTGGTCACGCGGTGCCTTCGGGATCGTGGTGGACGGTGCGGGCGCCTCGCGGCGCTCCGGGTCGAATCGTTTCGAGCCGACGCCGTGCGTCGAGGGCGGGCACGACGGGGAGGGGGCGGCGGCACAGCCGTCTCGACGGGGCCGCCGGGACGAGACTACCGGCGGCGGCCCGCCCGCCGACAGCCCCGGGCGACACCCGATGTCGTCGTGCGCGACGACCGTCGGACGAGCCCCTATGCTCGGGGCCAGCACCCGGCCCGACAGGAGATCACCATGGTGGATGCCCGCATCGTCCAGACGACGAAGGCGCTGCACACGGCCATCGTCGACCTCGCGTCGAAGCAGCCCGTCTCGACCATCACGGTGGCCGACGTCACGCGCGCGGCCGGCATCAACCGGGCCACGTTCTACAGCCACGCGACCTCGCCCGGCGCCCTGCTGACCGCCGTCATCACGCCCGAGCTCGACGCCATCCGCGAGGCCGACGCGGCCGCCCGCGAGGCGGCCCCCGACGCCGACGGCGCGGAGATCACGCGGCGCGGGGTCGAGAAGGTGGTCGACCACGTCGTCCGCTACCGCGAGATGTACCGCCTCGCGCTGCCCGACCCGCTCGACGCCTCCATCCACCAGGCGCTCGCCTCGCACTTCGAGACGTCGTCGCGGCAGCACATCGCGCGGCTGCCCGAGGGCGCCCTGCCCGAGGGTCTCTCCGTGCACATCGCGGCGGGCTTCTTCGCGCACGCGCTCGTCGGCGCGGTCGAAGCCTGGCTCGGCGGCAAGCGCACGAGCCGGAAGACCCTGCTCGACACCATCACCGCGATGGTGCCCGCCTGGTGGCAGTGACGCCGGCCGCTCAGCGCCGCGGGGCAGCGACCACCGCCTAGACCGCGGTGTCGACCGCGGGGTCGAGCACCACGACCGCCGGGCCGAGCCGCAGCACCCCGTCGCTCAGCGGCTCGCAGCGCATGCCGCCCCGGCCCCTCAGCGCCCGGAAGGCCCCGGGCGCGAGCTCGTGGTCCATCCACGCGCACGGGTTCGCCGGTCGCGTCGCCCGCAGCAGCACCGGCCCGTCGCCGCAGTCGATGCTGAGCGTGCGCCCGCGCAGCGCGTCGACGTCGAGCCCCCGCAGCACGACGTTCCGCCGCGCGGCAGCGGCGTCGAGCGCCTCCGCCGAGCCGAGGAGGCGCGCCGCCGCCTCGAGGGACTCCGCCGCGAGGAGCGTCACCTGGGCGCCCCGGTGCGCGGGCTTCGCGTAGTAGCGGTCGCCGACGATGCCGAGCCCCGCCCGCACCTGCACGTGGTCGGGCGTCTCGGGGCCGACGGCCGGCAGCGCACCGTCGGCCGGGCGACCGACGTAGCGGGAGCGGGGCGACGCGAGCAGCAGCTCGACGACGACGCGGTGCAGGGTGCCGGCCCGCGCCTCCCCCGTCTCGTCGTCCACGGCCCCACCGTAGCCGCGCCCGCCGACGGCGAGAGCCGGTCGTCCCGGGCGGGACGACCGGCTCTCGGTCTGGTGCGTGGTGCGGTGCGCTCTCGCGCGGGGCGCTACTTCGTCAGCGGCTCGAGCGTCGGGTCGTTGGCGTACGCCTCGGCGGCGTTGTCCTTCGTGACGATCTGCGGGGGGAGCAGGTAGGCCGGGACGACCTTGCTGCCGTTGTCGTACGACTTGTCGTCGTTCGTCTCCGCCTTGTCGCCGGACTGCAGCGAGGAGACCATCGAGATGGCCTGCTTCACGAGGTTGCGGGTGTCCTTGTTGATCGTGGAGTACTGCTCGCCGGCCATGATCGACTTGACCGACTCGACCTCGGAGTCCTGACCCGTGACGACGGGGATGTCCTTGCCGGCGGCCTTCACCGAGGTGATGATCGCGCGGGCGAGGGTGTCGTTCGGGCTGAGGACGCCGTCGAGCTCGGCGCTGCCGTAGGTGCTGGTCAGCAGCGAGTCCATGCGGCGCTGGGCGTTCTCGGCCTTCCAGCCGTCGGTCGCCGTCTGCTTGATGTCGGTCTGGCCCGAGGCGACCACGAGGGTGCCGTCGTCGATCTTGGGCTGGAGCACGCTCATGGCGCCGTCGAAGAAGACCTTCGAGTTGGCGTCGTCGGACGAGCCCGAGAACAGCTCGACGTTGTAGGGGCCGTCCGCCTTCTTGGCGGCCATGCCGTCGAGCAGGGCCTGGCCCTGGAGCTCGCCGACCTTGAAGTTGTCGTAGGCGACGTAGTAGTCGACGTCCTCGGTGTTGAGGATCAGGCGGTCGTAGGCGATGACGACGGCGCCCGCGTCGTGCGCGGCCTTGACCTGGGTGCCGAGCTGAGCACCGTCGGCAGCGCCGATGATGATCACCTTCGCGCCCTTGGTCACCATCGACTGGATCTCCTCCTGCTGGTTCGCGACGGTGCCGGAGGCGGCCGCGTACTGCACGTCGGGCTTGAAGCCCGCGTCGGTGAGGCCCTGGGTGAACAGGTCGCCGGCGAGGACCCAGTTCTCGCTGGTCTTCGCGGGCAGCGCCACGCCGATGGTCGAGCCGGAGTCGAAGCCCGAGGCGGCGTCGCCCGAGCCCTCGTCGGTGCGGGCGGAGTTGGAGCAGCCGCTCAGGATCAGCGTCGTTGCTGCGGCGACCGCCATGGTCGCCAGCGCGATTTTGCGCATGCTGTGTCTACTTTCTCGTAGGGATCACTGTGGTGGTGCAGGCGGGAGCCGTGGTGACGGCCCCCGGGGAGGAAGCGCGACCGACCGTCGGTGGACGGGCGCGCAGGTGCGGGTCTAGTTGGGGGTCGCCGACTTCGGACGCTGGACGTCCGAGAGGTCGCCGTTCGGCTGGACGGCCGGCGTGGTGCTCTCGGCGCCGGCGGCGACGCCGGACTGGTTGCTGGCCAGCGCACCCGTCGCGGGGGCGGCGACGCCGTCCTTGTCGCGACGGAGGCCCCGGGTCAGGAAGCCCGTGATGGAGGGGCGGCCCTGGCTCTTGTTGTAGACGTCGACGGCGACGGCGAGCAGCAGCACGAGGCCCTTGATCATCTGGACCTTGTCGGAGCCGACGCCCATCAGCTGGAGGCCGTTGTTCAGGACCGCGATCACGAAGCCACCGACGATCGAGCCGGTCACGGTGCCGATGCCGCCCGCGACGGCTGCGCCGCCGATGAACACCGAGGCGATGGCGTCGAGCTCCCAGTTGAGGCCGTCCTGGGGGCCGGAGGCCCCGGCACGGGCCACGTAGATCATGCCGGCCAGCGACGCCAGCACCGACATGTTCATCATGACGAAGAAGTTGATGCGCTTCGCCTTGACGCCGGAGAGCTCGGCGGCGTGCGAGTTGCCGCCGACCGCGTAGATGTGGCGACCGAAGATCGTGTTCTGCGTGACGAAGCCGTAGACCAGCACGAGCACGCCGAGGATGATGCCCGACACCGGGAACGACGTGCCGACGCGGCCGCCGCCGAAGAGGGTCGCGGCGTAGCCGATGACGCCGACCATGACGACGAGCTTGACGACGCTGACCCACAGCGGGGCCATCTCGGAGCCCGTCGACCGCTGCACGCGGCGGAGCCGGAACTCTCGCACGACGACGACGACGGCGAGGAGCAGGCCCAGCAGCAGCGTGGCGTTGTTGTAGCCGGTGTTCGGTCCGAACTCGGGCAGGTAGCCGGCGCCGATGACCGTGAAGCCCTCGGGGACGGGCAGCGTGTCGGCGTTGCCGACGAACTGGTTCGCCCCGCGGAAGAGGAGCATGCCGGCCAGGGTGACGATGAACGCGGGCACGCCGACGTAGGCCACCCAGAAGCCCTGCCAGGCGCCGATGACGACGCCGACGACCAGGCCGAACGCGATGGCGAGCGGCCACGGGAAGTTCCAGCTCGACATCGACGTCGCGACCAGGATGCCGCTGAACGCGGCGACCGAGCCGACCGAGAGGTCGATGTGGCCGGCGACGATGACCATCACCATGCCGATGGCGAGGATCAGGATGTACGAGTACTGGCTCACCAGGGCGATCAGGTTGGTCGGGTCGAGGGTCAGCCCGCCCGTCAGCCCCTGGAAGATCACGATGGCCACGACGAGCGTCGCGATCATGCCGAACTGGCGGGCGTTCGACGTGTTGCCGCCGAACACCTTCTTCAGGTCCTTGAGTCCGCTCATGCGGCGTTCTCCCTCTTCTTCGAAGTCATGGTTCTCATGAGCGTCTCGGCATCCGCCTCGGACGCGTCGATCTCGTTGGTGACGGTGCCCTCGAAGATCGTGTAGATGCGATCCGAGAGACCGAGGAGCTCGGGCAGCTCGGAGGAGATGACGATGACGCCCTTCCCCTGTGCCGCGAGCTGGTTGATGATGTTGTAGATCTCGAACTTGGCGCCCACGTCGATGCCGCGGGTCGGCTCGTCGAGGATGAGCAGGTCGGGGTCGGTGAACATCCACTTCGCCAGGACGACCTTCTGCTGGTTGCCGCCGGAGAGCTTCGCCACCCCCTCGTCGACCGTCGGGGTCTTGACCCGGAGGCTCTTGCGGTACTCCTCCGCGATCGAGTGCTCCTCGTAGGTGTTGACGACGGAGGCCTTCGAGATCTTCGACAGCTTCGCGGCCACGGTGGAGCGCTTGATGTCGTCGAGGAGGTTCAGCCCGAGCACCTTGCGGTCCTCCGAGACGTAGGCGAGGCCGTTGTCGATGGCGTCCGAGACGTTCTTGATCTGGATCGACCGGCCGTCCTTGACGATCTCGCCCGAGACGAACTGGCCGTACGAGCGGCCGAAGATGCTCATCGCGAGCTCGGTGCGGCCGGCGCCCATCAGGCCCGCCAGGCCGACGATCTCGCCGCGGCGCACGGAGATGTTCGACCCCTTGCAGACGAAGCGCTCGGCGGTCTGCGGGTGGCGCACCCACCAGTCCTTGACCTCGAAGAAGACCTCGCCGATCTTCGGGGTGCGGTCGGGGAAGCGGCTCGCGAGGTTGCGGCCGACCATGCCGCGGATGATGCGGTCCTCGTTGACGCCGTCGGCCTGGACGTCGAGCGTCTCGATCGTCTTGCCGTCGCGGATGATCGTGATCGAGTCGGCGATCGCCTCGATCTCGTTGAGCTTGTGGCTGATCATGATCGACGAGATGCCGCGGCCCTTGAGCCCGCGGATCAGGTCGAGCAGGTGCTGCGAGTCGGTCTCGTTGAGCGCCGCGGTGGGCTCGTCGAGGATGAGCAGCTTGACGTTCTTGTTGAGCGCCTTCGCGATCTCGACCAGCTGCTGCTTGCCGACGCCGAGGTTCTTGATCGCGGTGTCGGGGTCGTCGGCGAGGCCGACGCGGGCGAGCAGGTCGACCGCACGGGTCTTGGCGGCCCGCCAGTCGATGGCGCCGCCGAACTTCGTCGGCTCGTTGCCCAGGAAGATGTTCTCGGTGATCGACAGCTCGGGGATCAGCGCCAGCTCCTGGTGGATGATGACGATGCCCTGCGACTCGCTGGAGCGGATGTCGCGGAACCGCATCACGTCGCCCTGGTAGACGATGTCGCCGGTGTAGCTGCCGAACGGGTACACGCCCGACAGCACCTTCATGAGCGTCGACTTGCCGGCGCCGTTCTCGCCGCAGATGGCGTGGACCTCACCGGCCCGCACCTGCATCGACACGTCGTCGAGCGCCTTGACGCCCGGGAACTCCTTGGTGATGGAGCGCATCTCGAGGATGACGGGGGAATCAACGGCCACGGCCGGCACCCCCGGGGTTCCCGCTCATCGTGTTCGGTGCACTGGGCACGCTGACCTCCACGTTCGACCTCTTCGTCGGCCGACCGCTGCCTCTCGGCGGCGGTGGGCTCGTTCTGACTTCGTCGCCTGTCGGCTCGCGTCGACCCGGTCTCGCGATCCGGGTGCGCTGCGCCGAATGTGACCGTTCACACCGCGACTGGAGCAAAGCTAGACCCGCACTTCGCCGCTGTCAAATGCCGGTGCGCATCCGGTCCCGGGGGCTCTCCACGAGGAGGCGCGGGGCCTGCTCCGGGCCTCCCCCGACCGGGTGGCACGGCGCGAGCAGGGCGCGCCGGGCGTCGCTAGAGGAACCAGGGCCGCGCAGTCGAGCCGCGCACGATCAGCTCGGGCGCGACGAGCGTGCGGTCGACGACCGTGCCGCCCTCGAGCTCGGAGACGACGAGCTCGACGGCGCGTCGGCCGATCAGCTCGAAGTCCTGGCGCACGGTCGTCAGGGGCGGCCAGAGGTGCGCGGCCGTCGGCGAGTCGTCGAAGCCGACGACGCTGACCTCCCTCGGCACCTCGACCCCCGCCTCCCGGAAGGCGTGCAGCAGCCCGACCGCCATGAGGTCGTTCGCCGAGAAGACGGCCGTGAAGTCGCGCCGGCGCAGCAGCTCCTTGCCGGCCAGGTAGCCGAAGTCCGCGGTGAGGTCGCCGAGGATCGGCGGCTCGATCGACAGCTCGGCCTCCCCCATCTCGAACAGGAAGCCCTGCATCCGCTCGTCGGCCTCGATCCAGTCCTGGGGCCCGGCGACGTGCACGATGTGCTTGTGGCCGAGGTCGATCAGGTGACGCGTCGCGAGGCGGGCGCCGGCGTGCTGGTCGACGGAGAGGCTGTGCGCGGTGCTGCGCTGGGTGGAGTCGAGCGCGACGATCGGCACGCCGAGGTCGAGCTGGTCGAGCACGTCGAAGAACTTGCGCTGGGGGGCGATGACGATGATCGCCTCCACCGCCTGGTTCGTCAGCAGGTCGACGCTCGCCCGGACGTCGTCGTCGGCCCGGGTCGTGCTCGCGATGCTCAGCCGGTAGCCGGCTGCCCGGGCCTCGACCTCGATCGCGTTGACCATGGTCTGCGGACCGAAGTGGACGTTCTGCAGCGTCAGCACGCCGATGGCCTTGGAGCGGCTCGTGACCAGGGCCCGCGCCGCCTGGTTGGGCCGGTAGCCGATCTCGTCGATGACGTCGAGGACGCGCTGCCGCGTCGCCGGGCGGATGCTCGGGCTGTCGTTCAGCACCCGCGAGACGGTCTGGTACGAGACCCCCGCCAGCGCCGCGACGTCGCGGATGTTGGGAGCGCGCACCTTGTCGACCTCAGGTTTCACGTCGCTCCATCGCTGATGTCGGCGATGTGACCGTACACATCGCGCGGAGACCATTATGCAGCCCGACCCGCGACGAGACGACCGGCGACGAGGAGGCGGCCGGCCGCACCGGGTCAGGTCACGTCGCGCGGCACGGCCCGCCCGGTCACCGCGAGGGCGAGCAGCGCGACCCCGAGCGCCACCACGAAGCAGGCGACGAACGCCGCCGGCTCGGAGGCGCCGCCGAGCTGCACGAACGCGGCCCCCGTGACGGCGAGCGCGACGGCCGAGCCGGAGGAGTCGGAGATGGTGAGCGCCGAGCTGTTGAATCCCTTCTCGTCGTCGCCGGAGCCGCGCAGCACCAGCACGGAGAAGCGCGGGTACATGAACCCCATGCCCGCTCCCGCGAGCGACCAGCCGACGATGACGACCGCCGGGGCCAGGTGCAGCAGCGGCGACGCGAGGGCCGAGAGCACGCCGAGCACCACGAGCACGACGCCGACGCGGATGCCGACCAGCTGGGTCACCCGGGCGCCGAGGCGGCCCTGCGCCCAGCTGGCGCCGGCCCAGGCCACCGCCCCGAGGGTGAGCGTGATGCCCGACGCCGAGGCCGAGAAGCCGTACTCCGACGAGAGCATGTAGGGCAGGTAGACGTCGCTGCCGAGGAAGGCCGCTCCCACGAGGCCGCGGAGCAGCACGAGCGTCGGCACGCCGGGTGCGGCGCGGAGGGTGCCCCGCGGGAGCAGGGGCCGGAGCGCGACGCCGAGCACGGCCACCGCCACGACCACCACGACGGCGGCGAGCCAGAGCGGGAACTCGCTCAGCAGGTTGAGGGCGAGCACGGCGAGCGCCGCCCCGCCGGACCAGGCGATGCGGCCGACGCTCCAGGCGACGCGGGCCTCCCCCGGCGCCACGGTCGGCGGCCCCACGCGCCGGAGGCTCGGCAGGATCATCAGGAAGGCCGGCACGGCCAGCACGAGCGCGCCGAGGAAGACCCAGTGCCAGCCGATCGTCTCCGACACGGTGCCGGCGACGACCGGGCCGACCAGTCCGGGCACGACCCACGCGGCGGCGAAGCCGGCGAAGATCGACGGGTGCAGGGCGGGCGGGTAGAGCCGCGACACCATCACGTACAGGCCGACGATCACCGCCCCGGATCCGAGGCCCTGGACGAGCCGCCCGAGCAGCAGCACCACCATGTCGGGTGCGGTGCCGACGACGGCGAGCCCGGCCCCGAAGGCCAGCACGGAGGCGACGACCACGACCCGGGGGCCGCTGCGGTCAGCCCAGGTGCCGGCGACCACCATGCCGACGACGCCGGTCGCGAGAGGCGCGGCGAACGCGAGCGAGTAGAGCTGCTCGCCGTCGAGCTCGCGGGCGATGATCGGCATGACCGTCGTGACGGCCAGCGACTCGAAGGCGGCGATGCCGATGATCGCCACCATGCCGAGGGTCGCGAGCAGGTAGGTCGGCGACAGGACCCCCTCCCGGCTCTCACCGGGTGGGGCCTCGACGCTCATGCCCTCAGCCTAGGCCGGAGCCCCCGCACGGGCGCCCGCCGAGCTGCCGGCCGCGGGGCTGGCGGCCCCCGCGGCGCGGCGTCGAGCCGGCGACCTGCCTAGGAGGCGCTGCGGTCGAGCGCCTGCTCGACGTCGGCGAGCAGGTCGGCGACGTCCTCGATGCCGGCCGAGAGCCGCACGACGGTGTCGGGCACCTCCAGCTCGGTGCCGCGGACGGACGCGTGCGTCATCTCGGTCGGGTAGCCGATCAGCGACTCGACGCCGCCGAGCGACTCGGCCAGCTGGAACAGCTCGGTCGACTCCGCGAACCGGCGTGCCGCTGCCGGGCCGGCGGCGAGGGAGACGGAGATCATGCCGCCGAAGGCCGTCATCTGGCGGGCCGCCAGCGCGTGGCCGGGGTGCGACTCGAGGCCCGGGTAGTAGACGCGGTCGATCGCCGGGTGCGCCTCGAGCGCCTGGGCGAGGGCGAGGCCGTTCGACGAGTGGCGGTCGACGCGCACGCCGAGCGTCTTGATGCCGCGCACCGTCAGCCAGGCCTCCATCGGGGCCGACACGGCGCCGGCGCCGAACTGGATGAAGCCGATCTTCTCGGCGAGGGCCTCGTCGGCGACGACGAGCGCACCGCCCACCACGTCGGAGTGGCCGCCGATGTACTTGGTGGTCGAGTGCACGACCACGTCGGCGCCGAGCGCGAGGGGCTGCTGCAGGTAGGGCGAGGCGAAGGTGTTGTCGACGACGACGAGGGCGCCCGCCGCGTGGCCGATCTCGGCGAGGGCCGCGATGTCGCTGATCTTCATCAGCGGGTTGCTCGGCGTCTCGACCCAGAGCACCGCGGTCTCGCCGGGGCGGACGGCGGCCCGCACGGCGTCGAGGTCGGTCATCTCGGCGGTCTCGAGCGTGACGCCCCAGGGCGTCCAGACGCGGTTCACGAGACGGTGGGTGCCGCCGTAGACGTCGTTGCCCATGACGATGCGCGACCCCGGCGTGAGCACCGAGCGGAGCAGGGCGTCCTCCGCGGCGAGGCCGGAGGCGAAGCTGAAGGCCGCCGTGCCGCCCTCGAGCGCGGCCAGCAGCTCCTGCAGGGAGTCGCGGGTGGGGTTGGCCGAGCGCGCGTACTCGTAGCCGCCGCGGAACCCGCCGATGCCGTCCTGCACGAAGGTCGACGACTGGTAGATCGGCGGCACGACGGCGCCGGTGCTGGGGTCGAAGGGCTGACCGGCGTGGATCGCACGGGTGGAGAAGCCGGCGGAGCCGAGGTCGTAGCTGGTGTCGCTCATGGTGCGCCTTTCAGGAGGAGCGGGTGTGACGGAGGAGGAGGGCAGGAGGCGCGGGGTCGGCCGCGCCCACGCCTACGACGAGAGGAACGCCAGCACGTCGTGCCGCGTGACGACGCCGACGGGCGCGCCGTCGTCGGTCACGAGCAGGGCGTCGGTGGTCTCGAGGGCCGCCCGCACGGCCGCGAGCGACTCGTTGACGCCGACGAGGGGCAGGGGCGCGCCGACGAAGCCGGCGACCGCGTCGCCCATCGTCGCGGCCCCGCTGAAGACCTGCTCGAGCAGCGCCTTCTCCTCGACGGCCCCGACCACCTCGCCGATGACCACGGGCGGCTCGGCCGAGAGCACGGGCATCTGCGAGACCCCGTAGCGGGTCATGATGTCGACGACGTCGCGGACGCTGTCGGACGGGTGGGCGTGCACGAGCTCGGGCAGCGACCCCGTCTTGGCGGCGAGCAGGTCGCGCACGGTGCGGCCGTCGGCGCTGTCGCTGAAGCCGTACGAGCGCATCCACGCGTCGTTGAAGATCTTGCCCAGGTAGCCGCGGCCGCCGTCGGGCAGCAGCACGACGACGACGTCGTCGGGGCCGAGGTCGCGGGCCACGTCGAGCGCCGCCGCGACGGCGAGGCCCGACGAGCCGCCGACCAGCAGGCCCTCCTCGCGCGCGAGGCGACGGGTCAGCTCGAAGGAGCGGGCGTCGCTGGCGGCGATCACGCGGTCGACGACGCTCGGGTCGTAGGCCGACGGCCAGAAGTCCTCGCCGACGCCCTCGAGCAGGTAGGGCCGCCCCGTGCCGCCGCTGTAGACGCTGCCCTCGGGGTCGGCGCCGATGATCTCGACGGCGCCGCCCGAGACCTCCTTCAGGTAGCGGCCGGTGCCGCTGATGGTGCCGCCGGTGCCGACGCCCGCGACGAAGTGGGTGACGCGGCCCTCGGTGTCGCGCCAGATCTCGGGCCCGGTGGTCTCGTAGTGGCTCTGCGGGCCGGCCGGGTTCGCGTACTGGTTGGGCTTGAACGCCCCGGGGATCTCGGTGACGAGCCGGTCGGAGACGCTGTAGTACGACTCCGGGCTGGTCGGCTCGACGGCGGTCGGCGTCACGACGATCTCGGCGCCGTAGGCCTTCAGCACGTTCCGCTTGTCGTCGCCCACCTTGTCGGGCAGCACGAACACGCAGCGGTAGCCCCGCTGCTGGGCGACGAGCGCCAGCCCGACGCCGGTGTTGCCGCTCGTCGGCTCGACGATGGTGCCGCCGGGCTTCAGCAGGCCGTCGCGCTCGGCGGCGTCGACGATGCGCGTCGCGATGCGGTCCTTCGAGGAGCCGCCGGGGTTCAGGTACTCGACCTTGACGAGCACGGTCGCGGAGATGCCCTCGGTGACCTTGTGCAGCTTGACGAGCGGGGTGTTGCCGACCAGGTCGAGGACGGTCTCGGCGTACTTCACGGCTGCTCCGGGTTCTCCGCCGCCCTCGTGGGGCTCGCGGATCGGGTGCCGCTCGGCGGGCGAGCGACGGGGTGCGGGGGGCTGCGCGAGGGTCGTCGGCGCGCCCTCCCGAGTGTACCGAGGGCCCTCCGGCACGTTACGGGCCGAGACGCAGCCGGGCCGGACGCGGCGACGCGCGCCTCCCCTGTGACGGACTTCCCAGACGGGGCTGGGGACAATGTCGGTGACGCATCCCCGACCGGTCGACGCCAGGTCGTGGTCGCGGGCCCTCGTGCTCGCGCCCGCGGTCGCGCAGACTGGGGCGAGCACCCCGAGCACTCCGACCACCGATCCCCGACCACAGAGGACCAGCACCGTGGCCAGCAGCGACAAGAACAAGCCCAGCGTCAAGCAGCAGCGCGACGCCCGCCGCCAGGAGAAGGTCGCCGCGCTCAAGCGCCAGCAGGCCGTCCAGAAGCGCAACCGCATCGTCGGCATCTCCGTCGCGAGCGTCGCCGGGGCCGCCGCCGTGGCGCTGCTCGTCACGTTCGTCGTCACGAGCGGCCAGCCCCGGCAGGACCCGGACGACATCACCGTCGCCGGCGTGCAGACCTGGGACGACCTCACGGCGAACCACGTCACGGGCGCCGTCGACTACGAGATGACTCCCCCGGCGGGCGGCGACCACGCCGGCGTCTGGATGAACTGCGGCGTCTACACGGAGCAGGTGCCGAACGAGAACGCCGTGCACGACCTCGAGCACGGCGCGGTCTGGTTCACCTACGACCCCGCGCAGGTCACCGACGACCAGATCGCGGCCGTCACCGACCTCGCCCCCTCGACGTACTCCGTCGTCTCGCCGTACGAGGGCATGGACAGCCCGATGTACGTGAGCGCCTGGGGCGCCCAGCTCGCCTTCGACGACCCGGCCGACCCGGCCGTCGCCGACTTCGTGACGAAGTACTGGAAGTCGAGCAACGCCCCCGAGCCGGGCGCCGCCTGCACCGGCGGCGTCGACGGCCCCGGCAAGGTCTCGTGACCGAGGGCGACGACGGCGCGACGGGCTCCGGAGGCGCGGCCCGCGCCTCCGGGGCCCGCCTGGTCCGCCTCGTCGTCGCGGGCGTCCTCGCCCTCGCGATCGTCCTCGTGGCGGGCGTCGCGATCGGTCGGCTCAGCTCGCCGACGCCCGTGGTGCCCGGCGACCGCAGCGTCGAGGCGGGGTTCTCCCGCGACATGCAGGTGCACCACGAGCAGGCCGTCGAGATGGCGATGGCGATCCGCGACCGCAGCGACGCCGACGACGTGCGCACCATCGCCTACGACATCGCCACGGCGCAGTCGCAGCAGGCCGGGCAGATGTACGCGTGGCTCGAGGTCTGGGGCGTGGCGCAGGCGCCGTCCGAGCCGACCATGACCTGGATGACCCGTCCGACCCTCGACGGCAGCTACGGCGACCACGAGCACGCGGGGGCCGCGACGCCGGGCGACGGCACGACGCCCGCCCCGTCGCACACCCCCGGCGACCCCATGCCGGGGCTCGCCACCCCCGCCCAGATGGACGAGCTCCGGGCCGCCGACGGCGTCGAGGCGGAGCGCCTCTTCCTGACGCTGATGATCGCCCACCACCGCGGCGGCATCGAGATGGCCGAGGCGATCCTCGCGCGGAGCGACGACCGCCAGGTGGTCGACTTCGCCCGGGGCATGATCGCCACCCAGCAGAGCGACATCGACGCCATGCAGCAGATGCTCGCCCGTCGGGCCTAGCCGCCCGCCGCAGCCGGCCGCTGCTCGACCGACGCGACCTGCTGGCCGTACAGCCCGGCGTAGACGCCGTCGAGGGCGACGAGCTCGTCGTGCGTTCCGCGCTCGACGATGCGCCCGGCGTCGACGACGAAGATCACGTCGGCGTGGCGCACGGTCGACAGCCGGTGCGCGATCGCGATCGTCGTGCGCCCGCGGGCCGCCGTGTCGAGGGCCTGCTGCACGACGCGCTCCGAGACCGTGTCGAGGGCGCTCGTCGCCTCGTCGAGCACGAGCACGGCCGGGTCCTTCAGGAGCACCCGCGCGATCGCGATGCGCTGCTTCTCGCCGCCCGACAGGCGGTACCCCCGCTCGCCGACGACGGTGTCGTACCCGTCGGGGAAGGAGACGATCGTGTCGTGGATGTTGGCCTGCTTCGCCGCGGCGACCAGCTGCTCGGCGGAGGCGTCGGGCCGGGCGTACCGCAGGTTGTCGCCGATGGTGGCGTGGAAGAGGTAGGTCTCCTGGCTGACGATGCCGATGTGCGCGATGAGGTCTTCCTGGTCGACGTCGCGCACGTCGACGCCGGCGAAGCGGACGGCACCGGCCGTGGCCTCGTAGAACCGCGGGATCAGGTACGACACGGTGGTCTTGCCGGCGCCGCTCGGGCCGACGAACGCGGCGAACTGGCCCGGCTCGATGTCGAACGAGACGCCGCGGAGGGTCTTCTGGCCGGGCTCCGCGTCGGGGTAGGCGAACTCGACCTCGTCGAACTCGACGCGGCCGAGCGCGGACCGGTCGACGCGGCGGGGCTCCGCCGCGTCGGTGATGGCGGGGGTCAGGTCGAGGTACTCGAAGATGCGGGCGAAGAGGGCGCCGGAGGTCTGCAGGTCGAGCGCCACGCGGAGCAGGCCCATCAGCGGGAAGGTCAGGCGGGCCTGGACGGTCGTGAACGCGACGACGGTGCCGGCCGTGACCGGCACGTCGCGGAGGACGAGCCAGGCGGCGACGAGGTAGATCAGGGCCGGGATGACCGACAGGAAGATCTGCACGACGGCGAAGAACCACTGGCCGCTCATCTGCTGGCGCACCTGCAGGCCGATCTGCGTGCGGTTCTCGGCCGAGTAGCGCTCGACCTCGGCCTGCTGCTGGTTGAAGCTCTTCGCGAGCAGGATGCCGCTCACGCTCAGGGCCTCCTGGGTGATGGCGGTCATGTCGGAGAGCGACTCCTGCGTCTTCGTCGCGATGCGCGCCCGGACCTGGCCGACGCGGCGCTGCGCGACGACGAGCAGGGGCAGCAGGATCACGGTCACGACGGTCATCTGCCAGCTCAGCACGAGCATCGAGACGAAGGCGGCGATCACCGTGACCGTGTTGCCGAGCACGCTCGAGATCGTGTTGCTGAGCACGTTCGCGACGCCGCCCACGTCGTTCTGCAGGCGCGACTGGATGACGCCGGTCTTCGTGCGGGTGAAGAACGCGAGCTCCATGCGCTGCAGGTGGCCGAAGAGCCGGATGCGCAGCGCCCCCATCACCTGGTTGCCCACCGTGGCGGTGAGGTACGTCTGCCAGACGCCGATGCCGGCCGAGACGACCCAGAGCAGCACCATGGCGCCCACGAGCTCGAGCAGCACCGGCACGTCGGGGCCGCCCGCGGGGAAGAGGCCCCGGTCGAAGGCCTGCTTCGTCAGGAGGGGCGGGAGCACGCTGATCGCGGCGCCGACGAGCACCAGCACGACCGTGACGGCCAGGGCCCGCTTGTACGGGGCGAAGAGCCCGCGGATGCGGAGGACGAGGTCGGGGATGCGCGGCGCCTCGGCGTTCGCGGCCTTCTGCGCCTGCGCGTCGCCGCTCGAGATGCGGCCGCCCGGGTGCCCGCCGCCGCGCACGCCGCCCGCGGCGACGGAGTTCGTCCTGCTCATGCCGCCACGCTACGCTGCCCCGCCGACACCGCCGGACGCCTGCTCCGACACGCCGCACGACCCGGACGACCGCGCCGACGCACCACCCCAGTTCGGGTGCGATGCGGAGTTCGCAGCGACGGGGAAGAACACTCAGTTTAGGATGGTCGCCGGGGCAGCTGACCGCGCCCCGTCGCCGCATTCTCCGCACCCGACGGAGAACTACCCGATGTGGCAGAGGTAGGACCCGTGAACACGCCTGACGAGACGTCCGTCGCACCTTCGAGCGGCGAGCTCCAGCTCACCGACCATCGTGCGTCCCTCGACGCCATCGAGACCGGCTGGAGCCGCATCGCGCCCGTGCAGGGCGCCCGGCTCCGCGAAGCCGTGCGCTCCTTCCCGGAGGAGGAGTGGCGCACCAGGCCGCGCATCCTGCTGGCCCTCGCGGCGAGCCACCGCTCCGTCGGCTCCCGCTCGGCGAGCGCTGCCCTCCCCTGGTTCCGCGGCGTCGCCAAGGCCATCGACGCCGACCCCGGCCTCGCCCTCGACGTGCGCGCCGGCTACCACGTGCACCTCGCCGCGACGCTCCGCACGCTCGGCAACTTCGTCGTCGCCCACGAGCACCTCGAGATCGCGCGCACGATGATCGAGACCGACCTCGCCGAGGCCATCAGCTCCCGCATCGGCCTCAGCGCCTCCTTCAGCCTGCAGCTCGGCCTGATCCGCGTGCACTACGGCGAGTACGACCAGGCGCAGTTCGCCCTGGGCCTCGCCGCCGGGCTCGGCGACGAGCACCTCAGCGTCGCCGAGCGGGTCGAGTGCCTCTCGGCCCTCGCCTACGTCGCCATGCTGCTCGGCGACTTCGCCGTCGCCGACGAGCACGTCGCCCACGCCGAGCAGCTCGCGGCCGGCACCGACCTCATGGCCAGCTCGTTCGGCGCGCTCGCGCAGATCACCCGCCTGCACGTGGCGCTCGAGAGCGACCGCGACGCCGAGCTGCTGCCCGAGCTCGTCGAGGCCGTCCGCGAGTCGTCGCGCGGCAGCGACTGGGAGGCGCTCGGCTGGTTCGCCGAGGCGCACGTCTGCCTCGCCGAGCACCGCTACATCGAGGTGCTCGACCACCTCGGGCGCATCTCGCGCCTCGCCCAGGGCTTCACCGGGCACCCGGTCGTGCCGTCGTCGGTCGCGGCCCTCCGCGCCGAGACGATGCGGTCGCTCGGCCAGCCGCAGGAGGCCCGCCGGCTCGCCGCCCCGCTGGCCCCCAGCGACCGCCACGTGCTCTGCCCGGCCCGGGTCATCGCGCTCGTCCACCTCGCCGCGGGCGAGCCCGAGGCCGCCCTCGACGCGCTCGGGCCGTGCCTCGCGCTCGGCGACCTGCACAGCGAGCGCTCGATGGGCCACGTGCACGCCATCGCCGCGGCCGCCCACGAGATGACCGGCGACGCCTGCCGGGCCGACATCGCCTTCGACCAGGCGCTCCTCTCGGCCGGCCGGCGCGGCTCGCTCTGGCCCTTCACGACCCTCCCGGAGGCGAGCCTCGACGTGCTCGTCGGCCGCGCCGCCCAGCGCGACCAGCCCGGGGTCATCCGCGGCCCGCTCGACCGCCTCCGCGGCACGACGGAGGAGGCCGTCGACCAGCTCGCCGAGCCGCTCAGCGACCGCGAGCTCGTCATCGTGCGGCACCTCGCGACGGGGCAGACGCTCGGCCAGATCGGCAACCAGCTCTACATCTCGGTCAACACGGTCAAGAGCCACGTGCGGAGCATCTACCGCAAGCTCCAGGCGACGTCGCGACGCGAGGCGATGACGCGCGTGCGCCAGCTCGGCCTCGACGTCGACCACGACTGACCGGCGCCTCCCCGGGCGGGACGCGAGGAGGCACGGGTCGCGCGGGCTCGGGAGCGTCGCGTCGCGGGTCGGTGGTCGCGCGTCGCGGGCCGCCCGTCGCCGGTGCGGTAGCCTCTCGCGGTGCCTGACGACGTCCGCTCCGCTCCCCCCGCCTCCTCCTCCCGCCCCTCCCTGGGCGCTCAGCTGCGGCGACGCAAGCCCCTGGAGTCGTTCGCCGACGACGTGACCGCCGCCGGGCAGCCGGCGCTGCGCCGCACGCTCGGCGTCTGGCACCTCACGGCCATCAGCATCGGGGCGACGCTCGGCACGGGCATCCTCGTCGTGCTCGGCACCGCCGTGCCCCTCGCCGGGCCCGCCGTCTGGATCTCGTTCGTGTTGGCCGGCGTCGCGGCCCTCCTCTCGGCGCTGTCGTACGCCGAGATGGCCGGCAGCGTGCCCGTCTCGGGCTCGAGCTACAGCTACGCCTACGCCACCCTCGGCGAGGGCCTCGCGTGGGTGTGCGGCTGGTGCCTCGTGCTCGAGTACGCCGTCTCGGTCGCCGCGGTGGCGGTCGGGGCCGGACAGTACGTGAACGAGGCCCTCGGCGTCTTCGGCCTCGCCCTCCCGGCCGCGATCGCCGAGCCCCCGGGGGCGGGCGGACTCGTGAACCTGCCCGCGGCCGTGCTCGTGCTGCTCGCGACGGCCGTCCTGCTGCCGGGCGCGCGCGAGGGGGCCTGGGTCAACACCGTGCTGGTCGTCGTCAAGGTCGGCCTGCTCGTCTTCTTCGTCGCCGTGGCGTTCACGGCCTTCCGCTCGGGCAACTTCGAGCCGCTCGCGCCGATGGGCGCCGCCGGGGTCTCGGCCGCCGCCTCCCGCCTGTTCTTCTCGTACATCGGGTTCGACGCCGCGTCGACCGCGGGCGAGGAGGCGCGCGACCCGCGCCGCGACCTGCCCCGCGCGATCATCGCCTCGATCGTCATCATCACGGTGCTGTACATCCTGGTCGCCGTCGCGGCGATCGGCGCCCGGCCGTGGACGGCGTTCACCGACGGCGAGGCGACCCTCGTGACCATCGTCGCCGACATCACCGGGCAGCCCTGGGTGGCCTTCCTCTTCGCGGTCACCGCGGTCGCCGCGATCGCCAGCGTCGTGCTCACCGTGCTCTACGGCCAGACGCGCATCTTCGTGTCGATGGCCCGCGACGGCCTCGTGCCGTCCGTGCTCGGTCGGATCTCGGCGCGCACCCGCACGCCCGTCGCCGGCACGCTCATCGTCGGCGGCGCCGTCGCCCTGACGGCGGCGTTCGTGCCGCTCGGCGCCCTCGCCGACGCCACGAGCATCGGCACGCTCTTCGCGTTCGCCCTCGTCAACGTGTCGGTGATGTGGCTGCGACGCCACCGCCCCGAGCTCGACCGCACCTTCCGCGTGCCGCTCTACCCCGTCGTGCCGCTGCTCGGCTGCGCCTTCTGCGTGCTGCTCATGGTGACGCTCGGCTGGGTCACCTGGATCGCCTTCGCGCTCTGGATGGTCGTGGGCACCGCGGTGTACCTCGGGTACGGGCGCCGCCACTCCGTCGTGGGCCGCGCCTCCTAGGCTGCGCCGCACCGCCGCAGCGCCGCGCCACCCCCGCTGCGGCGCCGCCGCTCGACAGCGGCCGCGCCTCCTGGCCTGCGGCGTGCCGCCGTCCGACAGGCGCGCCGTCGCGGACGGCGGTCGGACGCCCCCGGGAACGGCGGAAGGCGCCGCCCCGAGGGGCGACGCCTTCTGCTGTGGTGCAGGAGCGGTGGGGCCGTGGGCCCCGCCGACTACTTGAGGGTGACGGTCGCGCCGGCAGCCTCGAGCTGAGCCTTCGCCTTCTCGGCGGTCTCCTTGTTGGCGCCCTCGAGGACGGTGCTGGGCGCACCGTCGACGACGGCCTTGGCCTCGCCGAGTCCGAGGCTCGTGAGCGCGCGGACCTCCTTGATGACCTGGATCTTCTTGTCGCCGACCGAGTCGAGGACGACGTCGAAGGAGTCCTTCTCCTCGACCTCTTCGGCAGCGGCGGCGGGGCCAGCGGCACCGGCAGCGGCGACGGGGGCAGCAGCGGTGACCTCGAAGACCTCTTCGAACTTCTTCACGAACTCGCTGAGCTCGATGAGCGTGAGCTCCTTGAAGGCCTCGATCAGTTCGTCCTGCGTGAGCTTCGCCATGGTGTTCTCCTTGTTGTGTTCTTGAAGTGGTGGTGGTTGCGACGACAGCTGTTAGCTGTCGGCGTCCTGCTTCGCGCGCAGCGCCTCGACCGTGCGGACGGCCTGCGACAGCGGAGCCTGGAACAGGTAAGCAGCACCGAAGAGCGAAGCCTTGAAGGCGCCGGCCAGCTTGCCCAGCAGCACCTCCCGCGACTCGAGATCGGCGAGCTTGTTGACCTCGTCTGCCGAGAGAGGGTTACCGTCGAAGTAACCGTTCTTCACGATCAGAGCGGGGTGTGCCTTGGCGAAGTCACGCAGGCCCTTGGCGACGGCGACAGGGTCACCGTGCACGAAGGCGATCGCAGACGGTCCGACGAGTTCGTCGTCGAACGAGCTGATTCCGGCGTTGTTGGCCGCGATCTTGCTGAGCGTGTTCTTCACCACGGCGTACGTCGCGTCTGCACTGATGGTCTTGCGGAGCTCTTTCAGCTCAGCAACAGTGAGACCGCGGTACTCGGTGAGCAGGACGGCGGTCGAGCCACGGAAGTTCTCCGTGAGCTCGGCGACCGATGCTTCCTTGTTCGCCATGGCTCTCCTAAACGTGGGTGTGCCGGCAGCCCCCGGGTGCTCGACCGGTGCGGCACCGAGATCGGTGCTGCACCAAAGAAAAAAGCTCCGGCGCAAGCGCACGGAGCTGGATCTCTTCGAGAAGAGGAACGACTTCACACACCTGCGCTGGTCGCTCTCTCTCGAGAACCTTCGGTCTTCGTCTGCTCCCAGGTGATCTGCGAGCAGCCGACGACAACCGGCGGTCTTGGGCTTCGTACAGAGTAGACGGAGGAGGCGCGCTCACGCAAGTCGCGCCTCCTGCGGCACCGGGGCGGGCACCGCGACCGGCTCGGCGACGGGCCCCTCGAGCGGCAGCCGCACGCGGAACACCGCGCCCGCGGGGCTGCTCTCGACCGTGACCTGCCCGCCGTGGGCGTGGGCGACCGCCTCGACGATGGCGAGCCCCAGCCCCGTCGACCCGGCCGTGCGCGACCGCGAGCTGTCGGCGCGGGCGAAGCGCTCGAACAGCACGGGCAGCACCGTCGGCTCGATGCCGGGGCCCTCGTCGGCGACGGTGACCTGCGCCTCCCCGGCCTCGCGGTCGAGCGCCAGCGCGACGTGCACGCGGGTGCCCTCGGGGGTGTGCGTGCGGGCGTTGGTGAGCAGGTTGGCGACGATCTGGTGCAGTCGCATGGCGTCGCCCGGCACGACGACGGGCTCGTCGG